>ENA-ORRE01000005-ORRE01000005.1-human-gut-metagenome-genome-assembly--contig:-NODE-5-length-148722-cov-41.730781_pt1 | contig 148722 bp, 101 predicted proteins | sample MGYA00242171_ERZ509126 | MGnify/ENA primary metagenome ERZ509126 (study PRJEB26280, sample SAMEA2338648) | human gut metagenome | biome: human gut; feature: human-associated habitat; material: faeces... | reverse complement strand
TCCAGGCCGCAGGTACTAACGTCGGTGTGGTTACGGACCTTGACGGTAAGTTCTCGCTGACGATGCCGAAAGGAAAGACCGTGCTTCGTGTTTCTTACGTAGGTATGGAAACAGTGGAAGTAGTGGGAAAACGCAACATGAGAATCGTCCTGAATGCAGACCAGACCGACCTCGACGAAGTGATGGTCGTGGCTTACGGTACTGCGAAAAAATCATCATTTACCGGTTCTGCCGATAATATCAATGGTGAAAAGCTGGAACTGCGCCCTATCTCTAATGTGGCGAAAGGTATAGAGGGACAGGCTACCGGTGTGCAGGTTACATCTGCATCAGGACAGCCGGGCAGCGCACCGTCTATCCGCATACGTGGTTATGGCTCTATCAATGCGTCTTCAACTCCTCTTTATGTAGTGGACGGTATCCCGTATGACGGCAGTCTGAGTTCACTCAACCCGTCTGATATCGAGAGCATGACAATCTTGAAGGACGCTTCTGCCGGTGCGCTTTACGGTGCGCGTGGTGCTAACGGTGTTGTCATGATTACTACCAAGAAGGGTAAGGAGGGCAAGACCAACGTGACATGGCGTTCCACCCTCGGTTGGAGCAGCCGTGCACAGAAGCATTATGACCTCGTAGGCCAAAAGGACTACGTTCAGTTGGTTTATGAAGGACTCCGTAATGGTTATGTAAACAACAACGGTATGTCGTGGAGCGATGCAGAGGCTGCGGCACGCAGTGCATTGAGCAGGAACCTCGGTGGCGAGCTTTACAATCCGTTCAAGAACTATTCTTGGAACGAAATCATCGACCCGGAAACGGGATATGTCCGTTCTGACGCTCAGTCGGCATGGGACGAGAACTGGATGGACGCCGTAGAGGATAAGAGCGCGTTCCGCCATGAGCACCAGCTCTCTATCAACGGTGGTACAGAAAAGACTAAGTATATGTTCTCATTGGGTTATCTGAACGAGGACGGTACTCTGAAAACGACTAACTTCCAGCGCTACAACGCACGCGCAAACGTGGAGACTAAGGTTACTGACTGGTTCAGCGCAAACATCAATACTACTCTCGCTCACTCTGAGTCTAATTTCTCCGACTATGACGGAGCGGCTGTAAGCAACGTTTGGTATTCGGCGCAGTTCGTTTCTCCGCTGTTCCCTATGTATCAGAAGAACCTCGACGGAACAAACGTTTTGGATGCAAACGGCAACGCTCAGCTTGACTATGGCGAGGCCGGACGTCCGGGTTCATACAACGACTACAACCCGCTGGGTGGCCTTGTTGACGACAAGGCAAGCACAAAGAGCGACATCGCAGGCTTGCGCACCGGCATGGTGTTCGGTACGGACAGCGACAAGGCCGGCTGGCTGAAGGGCTTGAAGTTCGCCATGAACTTCGGTCTCGACTATCACAACTCGCTGAGTATGTCTTACATGAATATGTATCACGGAAATCAGGCCGGTGCCGGCGGTCTTCTCTACAAGTACACAGGAAGAACCCAGAGCTACACATTCAACCAGTTGATTACATGGAACCGCTCTTTCAACAAGCACAACTTCGATGTCATGTTGGGTCATGAGTGGTATGCTTACAAGTATGAATATCTTGAGGCCGGACGTTCTAACCTCATCGACGGCATATTGGAAATCAGCCCTGGTACAACCATGCAGTCGGCAGAGTCATATACGGACAACTATCGCATCAACTCTTTCATGAGCCGTATCAACTATAACTACGATGACAAGTACTACTTCTCGGCTTCTCTGCGTAGCGACGCTTCATCGCGCTTCTACAGAGACAACCACACCGGTACGTTCTGGTCATTGGGTGCCAACTGGCGTATGTCGAAGGAAAACTTCCTGAAGGACGTGAAATGGATTGACAACCTTTCTGTGAAAATCAGTTACGGCGAACAGGGTAATGATGACATTCTCCGCTCAAACGGAACATCAAACTATTATTTGTGGCAGAGCCTCTACGCATTGGGATGGAACAACGCCAACAACCTCGGTGCCGTCATAAGCTCATTGGAGACAAAAGACCTCTCTTGGGAGAAGAACCAGAACCTGAACATCGGTGTTGAAGGCGCATTCTTCAACCACCGCCTGCGTGTAAGCGCCGAGTACTACAACAAGAAAACCACTGATATGCTGCTGAGCTACCCGATGGCTCTCTCTACAGGTTTCGGCGGATACAATGCCAACGTGGGCGATATGCGCAACAGCGGTTTCGAGTTTGAAATCGGCGGTACGCCTATCCGCACAAACGATTGGGTATGGAACGTAACATGGATGGGCGCAACCGTTAAGAACAAGGTGTTGAAGCTGACTCAGGAGTCGCCGGAAATCATCAGCGGTATCCGAGTGATTAAGGAGGGCTACGAGCTGAATACATACTATATGGCTAAGAGTGCGGGCGTTGACCCGGCAACGGGTGCTCAGCTCTACTGGGTTTACGACAAGGACGAGAACGGCAACATCGTCAACGAGCGTATCAGCGACGACTACGCTAAGGCAGCCAACAGCAAGTACTATCTGGGCAGCCGTATTCCTGATTTGTACGGCAGCATCTCTACCGACCTGAGCTGGAAGGGCATTGACCTGTCTGTCCTTACGACCTATTCTATCGGCGGTAAGATATACGACGGTCTGTATGCAGCCTCTATGAACACCACGTACAGCACCAACACATGGAACTCTAACGCTCTGCGCCGCTGGCAGAAGCCGGGCGACATCACAGATGTTCCACGCATAGAGATTGGCGGCCAGTACACTACCACCGACCGTTTCCTTGTTGACGCTTCTTATTTCGCAATCAAGAATATAACTCTTGGCTACACATTGCCGAAGTTATGGGTAAACAAGATTGGCCTGAGCAACGTGCGTGTGTTCACCAGTGTAGACAACCTCGCACTTTTCACACACCTCGACGGTATGGACCCGCAGTACAGTTTCGGCGGAAGCACAGACTATACATACGCTCCTAACAAGACATGGTCAGTCGGACTTGAAGTTAAATTTTAATTGAAAGAAAACAGATTATGAAAGTAAAAACAATATTCAGAAATACTTGTCTCGGACTGTTTGCCCTCAGTATGTTCTCCTCTTGCGGTGATATGCTCGATACAAACCCGACACAATCAATGTCCGGCAGCGGACTGCTTGCCAATGGAAATGCCGCACAGGTGCCACTGAACGGAATCTACAGAACCATGTACACATCGGGATGGACTACAACCGACAATACACACCAGTGCTTCGGAATCCCTGCTTATACCATAATGGCAGACGTCATGGGCGAGGATATGATCATGCAGGCTATGGGTAGCGGCTGGTTCTGGTTTGACGCCCTGTACAACGTGAAATCATTCTATACAAGCAGCGCATGGCGCAGCTACGACCTTTGGAATGCTTACTACACATGGATTTCAAACGCCAACTACATCATCTCTGCCGAGGAGACTATGGGCGGAACAGAACTTGAAAAGAACTACGCAATAGGACAGGCTTATGCCATCCGCGCTTATTCTTATTTCATGCTGGCCCAGAACTTCGCCCGCACTTATAAAGGACATGAGGACGAACCTTGCGTACCTATATACGATGGTCCGACTACACCAAGCACAACCGGACAGCCACGCTCTACGGTAGCAAAAGTGTATGAGCAGATAGACAATGACATCAATAAGGCTATCACCCTGCTCGAAGGAACGACTCAGAAAGACCCGAGCCATATAGGCTACGCTGTGGCTCTCGGTATCAAGGCGCGTATCGCTCTGGTTGAAGAGAAATGGACTGAAGCCAAGAACGCAGCTCACGACGCTATCACGGCAAGTGGCAAAAGCATTCTGCCCGTAAGTTCTTTCTCAGGCCTTAACAACGCTTCTGCCGGAAACGTAATGTGGGGCTTCACCATCATTGCAGACCAGTCAGGCAAATATGCAGGCCTGTTCACCCACATGGACGCTGATTGCGGATACTACGCTGCTTCTGCCCGCAAGGAGATAAACAAGGAACTGTATGCAAAGATGAGCGCAACCGACACACGCCGTGCATGGTGGAATCCTAATGACGCCAACAACAAGGACAAGGACGGCAATGAGTATGGCTATCAGCAGGAGAAATTCAAGTTCGCCGACATACAGACATGGATGGGCGACTATGTGATAATGCGCGTCGAGGAGATGTATCTCATCGCAGCAGAGGCTGAGTGCCGTCTTGGAGAAGAGACCGCAGCACGCACAGACCTCATGGCGCTGATGAGCAAGCGCGACCCGAATTACAGTACAAGCAAGACCGGCACTGCTCTCGGAGTACTGTCTTCAGACGTTACAGGCTCACTGCTTGAGGAGATTATCAACCAGCGCCGTATCGAGTTGTGGGGCGAGGCTGGACGTATGCACGACCTGAAGCGTCTGAAACAAGGCTTCCGCCGCACAAGAGCACAGGGATGGCCAAGCGACCTTCTTCTTTCAACACGCCCGACAGACGACCCGGAGGCTTACATGAATGTATTCACTATTCCGCAAAAGGAGTTTGACGGCAACGAGAACATGAATCCGGATACAGACCAGAACCCGGTAGGCGATTACAAATAAAAAGACATAATAAGATATGAAAATCAGCAAATATATATTCGGAATGGCTGTTGCCATGACTGCGATGTTCACGTCATGCGATACAGACAACGAGGGAGCTATATATAATAGCGACAATGCGGGTCTCAGTTTCACGGCATCTGTTCTTGCCGATGTAACCGTACCGGCCACAGACCCGACATTTGAGGTCGAGATTGTGCGCAGCAACGCAAACGAAGCGTTAACAGGCAGCGTGTCTTTGGACGGGACAATAGACAAAGTTCCTTACACAGGCGAGCTCTCAGCTACAGATTATTCATTCGAGCCGGGAGAGTATAAGACAACCGTAACGGTTGATGTTACTTCATTGGAAGTCGGTAAAATACTCGCTCTTACCATTTCCATCGATGATGCCGACAACGTAAGTATCGGCGGCAACGCATCAACCTCAATGTCCGTTATCAAGGAATACAATTGGATTGTAATCGGAAAAGCTATCTTTACAGACTACACATTTAGTGAAAACGGCACAAGTGCTGAAGTCGAAATAGAGCAGAATGAAACGCTTCCAAATAATTACAGACTTGTAGCTCCTTATGCAGCCGTTTATGATGACGTGACGGCACAAAATATAAACTTCTATCTCAGTGAGACAGGTGAGCCTCTGACGCTTGATAGGGGCTTTGTGAAACTGGATGCTGATATGGGAATTGGCTACTTGATGTATTACGATCCGGTGAACTATCCGGCTTACTGTAACTTCGGTAAGGAAGGAAATACCTTCTACGCTAATTTCTGTTTGACACCAGATAAGAGTGCTTTGTATTTAGGCGGATATTTCAAGTTCGAATGGACAGAGGGTTATCCTTATTAATCATAAAGCATACCTAAATAAAAAGGCTGTGCCGCAATTAAAGTTTACGGCTCAGCATCAAAAAGGAAACGCTATTGTGAAATAGCTATATTTAGATTAATGTATGTATAAAAGGAAGAGGACGCACCGCTTTTGGTACGTCCTCTTCTATTTTTATAGGCATGAAGATAAGGGAAAATAAAAGGGTTCACCCGATAAATATAGGGGAAGTCTTTTATTAGATATTATGTCGCCCTTTGCACACACTTTACGCCATGCTGTCTTAATACAGATTTACTTCAGAGTATTTAAGGCCGGATTACTCCGGTACTGAAGCCAAAATACTTGAGTAATCAGGCCGGAATTACTTGAGTACTGCGCCCAAATTACTCGAGTACTGTGCCAAAAATACTCGAGTATTGTGCCATAGTACTATGCTGTCCGACCGAAATAGGTTGCCCCCTGTATTTATCGGATGAGCCGACAAAAGGGGATATAACGCTCCGCCGCACATTCCCAAGACTCCTTATTACTCCTTGTCATGCGCTCTACCAGCAGCAGCAAACGTCAAACAGGCCTTTTTAAGGCCCTACAACGCCTCAAAAGCAGTCAGAGGATAAGTTATAAACGAAGGAGAGGAATCGCCCAAGAGAGGCGAAATAACAAAGAAAAACTGTCATAACACTACCCTTTCGTGCTTCAATCACACTCTTTTGCCATACTATTATTATATGATTGGAATGTCGGCACATTGGTTTTGCAAGAAATTATAGCTGTAATTTGTTCCAACGGAGCCTCTCTTAGACAAAAATTATAACTGTATTTTTTCACAATCCGTATCTACCTGATTATCAACAAGATACGCAACACGATGCAATAAAAGCCGTTTCGCAGCGCAAATTATATCATAGTTTTTTGTATTTTTGCAATAAGATAAGACTAACAGGATATGAAATTCAATTACGACGTGATTGTTATCGGAGGCGGACACGCAGGGTGTGAGGCGGCAACAGCGGCAGCCAACATCGGAGCGAAGACCTGCCTGATGACAATGGACATGAACAAGATAGCGCAGATGAGTTGCAACCCGGCCGTGGGCGGAATTGCAAAGGGACAGATTGTGCGCGAGATAGATGCGCTGGGCGGTCAGATGGGACTGGTAACGGACGCGACAGCAATACAGTTTCGTATGCTTAACCGCTCGAAAGGACCGGCCGTGTGGAGCCCTCGCGCACAGTGCGACCGCGAGAAGTTCATCTGGGAATGGCGACGCACGCTCGACAATACGCCAAACCTTGACATCTGGCAGGATCAGGCGGACGAGTTGCTCGTGGAGGGCGAAGGCGAGGCGGCCACGGCGGTGGGCGTGAAGACGATATGGGGCGTGGAGATGCGCGCGAAATGTGTGGTGGTTACAGCGGGAACATTCCTCAACGGACTGCTGCACATCGGACGGCATCAGATTCCGGGAGGCCGTATCGCGGAGCCGGCGGTGGCAAATTTCACGGAAAGCATCACGCGACACGGCATAAAGGTGGCGCGGATGAAGACGGGAACACCTGTGAGAATAGACAAACGGAGCGTGCATTTCGACGAAATGGAGGAGCAACCGGGCGAAAACGACTATCATAGTTTCTCGTTTATGAGCAACGGTCGACCGCTCCCCCAGCTTCCTTGCTGGACGTGTTTCACGACAAAGGAGACGCACGAGGTGCTGCGTAGCGGACTGGCAGACTCTCCGTTGTTCAACGGCCAGATACAGAGCACGGGACCAAGATACTGCCCTTCTGTCGAGACGAAGCTCGTTACGTTCCCCGACAAGGACCAGCATCCGCTGTTTCTTGAACCGGAAGGCACCGATACGAACGAGATGTATCTGAACGGTTTCTCGTCGAGTATGCCGATGGAGATTCAGATTGAGGCGCTGCGGAAGATTCCTGCGCTGCGGGACGTAAAGGTTTATCGCCCGGGATACGCCATTGAGTACGATTATTTCGACCCGACACAGTTGAAACATACGTTGGAATCGAAGATTGTCAAGGGCCTTTACTTCGCCGGACAGGTGAACGGGACGACCGGATATGAAGAGGCCGGAGGACAGGGAACGGTGGCCGGAATCAACGCGGCATTGGCTTGCGCAGGCAACCGCACATTTACGATGCACAGAGACGAGTCGTATATCGGCGTACTCATCGATGATTTGGTAACAAAAGGCGTGGATGAGCCGTACAGGATGTTTACTTCTCGCGCTGAATATCGCATACTGTTGCGTCAGGACGATGCCGATGCACGGCTCACGGAGAAGGCCTACGAATTAGGATTGGCTACTCAGGACCGCTACGACCTGTGGATGATGAAGAAGGAAAACATCGGAAGAATCATTGATTTCTGCACCACTACGTCGGTGAAACCGAAGGTGATAAATTCGTTCTTGGAATCTCTCGGCACGGCAACATTGCATGGTAGCGTGAAGATTGCAGACCTGATAGCGCGCCCGCAGATAAACTTTGAAAATCTTTCGGAACAACTGCCGGAACTCAAAAACGTCATAGAAGCATCGCCGATACGTAAGAAAGAAATCGTGGAAGCGGCCGAAATAAAAATGAAATACAGCGGTTACATTGAACGGGAGCGTCAGTTTGCCGACAAGATGCACCGTCTTGAGGACATAAAGATAAAGGGACGGTTCGACTACCCTACCCTAAAAGACCTTTCTACGGAATGCCGCCAGAAACTGGAACGCATTCAACCGGAAACCATTGCTCAAGCAAGCAGAATACCGGGAGTAAGTCCAAGCGACATAAACGTACTTCTTGTACTTCTCAAGAGATAAAAATTAAGGAGTTTCACGTGAAACAACAAACTCGTAACTGCACGTATAACAGCAAGTAACAACAATTTAAACCATAAAAAAATGAATAACAAACTATTATTGGACAACCTGCGTTGCATCCCTGACTGGCCTATCAAGGGCGTAAATTTCAGGGACGTTACAACGATGTTTAAGAGCCCTGAGTGTCTCAAGGAAATCAATGAAGAAATGTATGAGATGTACAAAGACAAAGGCATCACCAAGATTGTGGGTATCGAAAGCCGCGGTTTCGTAATGTCTTCTGCCCTCGCTATCAAGTTGGGTGCAGGCGTTGTACTTTGCCGCAAGCCGGGAAAGCTGCCTTGCGAGACCATCCAAGAGAGCTATTCTAAGGAATACGGCGTTGACACTATCGAGATTCACAAGGATGCAATCGACGAAAACGATGTAATCCTGTTGCACGACGACTTGCTCGCTACGGGCGGAACGATGAAGGCTGCGTGTGATTTGGTGAAGAAATTTCACCCGAAAAAGATTTACTGCAACTTCATTATCGAACTTGTCAACGAGAATTTGAACGGACGGGCAGCCTTCGACGATGACATCGAAGTGTCTACGCTGATACAGATTTAGAATAAAAAACGAACGGGCATCAAGTATTGGCAATGCGCAAAGTTGCCATCTCTCAAGAATAAGAAATGGCAACAAAGTCAATACTTACGTGAATTCGGAGAATTACGCGATAGCAATCATAACACATTTTATGCCTCGCGATTATATTACCAAACTGTGGTAACACAATTACCGAAGCCTGGTAATGTGATTACCAAAGACTGGTAACGAGATTACAAAGGTCTTGTAACAAGATTACAAAAGTCTTGTAATGCGATTACAGAGTCCTTGTAACGAGATTACAAGGGCTCTGTAACCAAATCAACTCAAAAGGACTGAGTCTTTACCGGTTGAGAAAAAGATTTGAAAAGCATTGACCCCATGTAATACTTGATACCTATTTGTTTCGCAGCGCAATGTTCCACGTGAAACCAAATATCCCCAAATCCTTTTATACATAAGGCTTTAGAGAATGACAAGAGAAGAAAACGAGAAGCGGTTAGCATACTTGAAAGGTATCGTCTCGACGATGCCCGAGAAGCCGGGAACGTATCAATACTATGATGCGGAGCACACTATTATATATGTAGGCAAAGCAAAGAATTTGAAGCGGAGAGTGTCTTCATACTTTCACAAGGAGGTTGACCGATTCAAAACGAAAGTGCTTGTAAGCAAGATATGCGACATCAGCTATTCGGTTGTAAACTCTGAAGAGGATGCTCTACTCATAGAGAACGAACTGATAAAGCAATACAAGCCGAAATATAACGTACTTCTGAAAGACGGTAAGACATATCCGAGCATCTGCATAACAAAAGAATACCTGCCAAGAATATTCAAAACGCGCAACATAAACCGCAAGTTCGGGTCATATTATGGTCCATACAGCCATCTTAGCTCTATGTATGCCATCCTCGACCTCATAAAGAAGCTATACCAGCCACGCTCCTGCCGCTTCCCCATCACAAAGGAGGGAATAGAGCAAGGACGCTACAAGACGTGTCTGGAATATCATATCCACAACTGCAAAGCGCCGTGCATCGGCAAGCAATCGTATGAGGATTATCAGCATAACATAGCCCTTGCCCGTGAAATACTAAAGGGAAACACACGCGAACTGAGCCGCATGGTGTATTCACAGATGCAGGAGAAAGCCGCCGAATTGAAGTTTGAAGAGGCCGAAAAGCTAAAGAAACAGTATCTGCTGATAGAGAGTTTCTGCGCCAAGAGCGAAGTCGTAAGCCACACGATAAACGATGTCGACGTGTTCTCCATAGTGGATGACGACAGCAACAAGACCGCTTTCATAAACTATATACACGTGAAAAACGGTGCGATAAACCAAAGTTTCACCTTTGAATATAAGCGGAAACTTGAGGAAACCGATGCAGAACTGCTGCTGACGGCCATCCCGGAGATGCGTCTGCGCTTTGAAAGCACCGCAAAAGAGATTATCGTTCCGTTTGAGATAGAGTGGGAAATGAAAGACTCCACTTTCTTTGTGCCACAACGAGGCGACAAAAAACGTCTCTTGGAACTGTCGGAAATGAACTGCAAACAGTATAAGTTCGACCGTCTGAAACAGGCCGAGAAGCTAAATCCGGAGCAGAAGCAGACGCGATTAATGAGGGAATTGCAAGAAAAACTGAGGCTGCCGAAGCTGCCATATCAGATAGAATGCTTCGACAACTCTAACATCTCAGGCAGCGATGCCGTGGCCGCCTGCGTGGTATTCAAGGGCATGAAACCGAGCAAGAAGGACTATCGGAAATACAATATAAAGACCGTCACAGGGCCGGACGACTACGCCTCGATGCAAGAGGTGGTGCGCCGACGTTACAGCCGCATGATGGAAGAAGGCACTCCCCTGCCCGACCTCATCGTAACCGACGGCGGAATAGGTCAGATGAACGTTGTCCGGGAAGTCGTTTGCGATGAGTTGAATCTTGATATTCCAATCGCCGGACTCGCCAAAAACGACCGCCACCGCACCAACGAACTCTTATACGGTTTTCCGCCGCAAGTTATTGGCTTAAAGACAGATAGCGAACTCTTTCACGCACTCACCAGATTGCAGGACGAGGTGCACCGCTTCGCCATCACCTTCCACCGCGACAAGAGGTCGAAAAACGCACTCCATTCGGCACTCGACGACATAAAAGGCATAGGGCCGAAGACCCGCGACACTCTGATAGCGGCTCTGAAGAGCGCAAAAAGAGTAAAAGAGGCTGATTTACAGGTACTTACAGAGATTATAGGGGCATCTAAAGCGCAGCTCGTCTACAATTATTTTCACGACAACGAGACCCATTCAAAATAAAAATAGTATATTTGCCGTATGAGAATAGTAATACAACGGGTGAGCCACGCATCCGTGACCATCAACGGAGAGATAAAGTCTGAGATTGGCAAAGGCTACCTGATTCTGATAGGAATAGGCGAAGACGACGGCCGGGAAGACGCCGACTGGCTCGTGAAAAAGGTCGTAGGACTGCGCGTTTTCGACGATGAGAACGGCGTAATGAACCGGTCAATCATGGAAGTGGGCGGCGATATCCTCGTGGTGAGCCAGTTCACACTCATGGCCTCCTATAAGAAAGGCAACCGTCCGTCGTGGATTCGCGCCGCAAGACACGAGATTTCCGTGCCCCTATACGAGTATTTCTGCGACCGATTGGGTCAGGAAACAGGCAAGAAAATAGGCACGGGAGAGTTTGGAGCCGACATGAAAGTGGCACTGACAAACGACGGTCCGGTAACAATTTGCATGGATACGAAAAACAAAGAATAAGGCTACGGCATCATGAACAGCGACATAACAATCAAAGAGGCGCAAGAACGCGTTGACCGTTGGATAAAGGAATACGGCGTGCGCTATTTCTCCGAACTCACGAATATGGCCTGTCTCACCGAGGAAGTGGGCGAACTGGCACGCCTGATGGCCCGCAAATACGGAGACCAAAGTTTCAAAGAGGGCGAGAAATGCGACCTCGGCGAGGAGATGGCCGACGTGCTGTGGGTGCTGCTGTGCCTCGCCAACCAGACCGGCACAGACCTCACCGAAGCCCTGCGCAAGAGTTTCGAGAAGAAGACCGCCCGCGACAAGACAAGACATATCAATAATTCAAAACTTAAATAGCTATGGCAGACAGTAAGAAAACACATGAATGCGAGCATCATCACCATCATGACGCTCCGCAAAAGAGCAAGTATGACGAGGCTTTGAGCAAATACAACACCGACATCAGCGATGCCGAAGTGAGCGAAGCCGTGAAGAAAATTATCGCCGAGAAGGTACCCCAAAACGACAATCCCGACACCAAGAAATTCCTTTTCGGCAGCATCGAGCTTACCACATTGAAGACTACCGACTCCGACGAGAGTGTTCTCGCCTTCACGGAACGCGTCAACGACTTTGATGCCACCTACCCTAACCTACCCCACGTGGCCACGATTTGCGTCTATCCGTGCTTCGCAAAGGTCGTAAACGAGTCGTTGGAAGTAGACGGAGTGGAAATAGCTTGCGTTTCGGGCAGTTTTCCTTCGTCTCAGGCCCTTATCGAGGTGAAGGTGGCCGAGACTGCATTAGCCGTGAAAGACGGCGCCACAGAGATTGATATCGTGATGCCTGTGGGCAAATTCCTCAGTGGCGATTACGAGGGAGTGTGCGATGATATCAGCGAGTTGAAGCAGACTTGTGGCGACGCAGCCATGAAGGTGATACTCGAAACGGGGTGCCTCAAGACCGCATCGAACATCAAGAAAGCCTCTATTCTCGCCATGTATGCCGGTGCCGACTACATCAAGACGAGTACGGGCAAGGAAAAAATCAGCGCAACGCCCGAAGCTGCTTACGTAATGTGTCAGGCAATAAAGGAATACTACGATGAAACGGGCATACAAATCGGTTTCAAGCCGGCCGGCGGCATCAACACTCCGATGGACGCATTGATTTATTACACTATCGTAAAGGAGGTTCTCGGCGAGAAATGGCTCACCAACAAGTGGTTCCGTCTTGGTACCAGCCGCCTCGCAAATATGCTCCTCAGCGAGATTGAAGGGCGGGAAGTGAAGTTCTTCTAAAAGACAATGGTGATATTGGAATTAGGCTAATTGGGCCTATTGGTCTAATAAGACTAATTAGACTAATTTGCCTAATTTGCCTAATTCCATTATCAACTAATTCCCCAAAAATAAGAAATCATTATAAAAAAGACGCCATGAACAGTGAGTTCTTGCCACAAAAAGGAAATTACAAGAAACTAATTGTCTATCAGAAAGCAGAATGTATATATGATATAACATACTACTTTGCCCATAAATTCCTTGAAAAAGGTGACCGAACCATCGACCAGATGATACAGGCAGCGCGCTCAGGAAAACAAAATATCGCAGAAGGAAGTGCCGCAAGCACAACATCAAAGGAAACGGAACTGAAACTGGTGAACGTCGCAAGGGCAAGTCTTCAAGAATTACTACTTGACTACGAAGATTATCTTAGAGTTCGAAACCTTAAACAATGGGAGGCTAACAACGAAAAATCAATAAAAACAAGAATGGTATGCAGCAGGCATAACGAAAGCCTATTCTATCGTAATGCAATAGCACTACGCAGCGATGAGACTGTAGCAAACATCGCTATAACCATGATTCATCAAACTGATGTGTTCCTCAGAAAACTAACAGACAGACTAAAAGCGGATTTCATTAAAAGAGGCGGCATCAAGGAAGAGATGTATAAAGCAAGGATAGAATGGCGTAAAAAGAATTGCTGATTAATTGGTCTCATTAGACTAATTTGACTAATGAGACCAATTAGCCTAATAGCCCCATTAAATCAACTTGAATAATCAGTCCAGCTTTTATTATTTTGTCCGCTTAATCATATAATCGAGGTAGGCAGTGAGCGACAAGCGCACTCTCTCATCCTTGACATACCTATCAAGGAAATCCATAGCCTCGGAATGGAACTCCCACATACGCTTTTCGGCATACTCAATACCACCACACCGCTTGGTATAATCCACCAAAACGGCGATTTCACCGGGCGTAACCGTGTGTTCCCTAACCTTATGCGCAAGCGCCACCATATCCTCGTCGGGATGCGCATTCAAGGCATATATCACCGGAAGGGTGAGCTTTCCCTCAGCCATATCGTTGCCAGTAGGCTTCCCTATCTCCTTCGAGTCGTAATAATCGAATATGTCATCGCGTATCTGGAAGATTATTCCGAGGTTCTGGCCAAATTTTCCTGCCGCCTCAATCTCCTCCTGCGAGGCTCCGGCCGACTGCGCACCGATTATCGAACAAGCCTCGAAAAGGGCCGCCGTCTTGCGCTTAATCACCTGATAATAAACTTCTTCCGATATTTCGCGCCTTCCGTTGCTCGTCAATTGCAGTATTTCGCCGTCGGAAAGCGTCTTGCCCAGCTCGGCAAGATAGCTCACGATGGTCTCCGAGTGGGTGCGCGACACATATTGCAGGGCCGTAGAAAGGATATAATCGCCCACCAATATAGCCACCTTATTATCATACATAGCGTTGACCGAAGCCTGTCCGCGCCGCTCCGAACTTTCATCCACCACATCGTCATGCACAAGCGATGCCGTATGCAGCAGTTCCAGTCCCACAGCAGCATACTGCGTAACCTTGCTCACACTACCGAAGTTCTTCGCCATCAGCAATATCAGGACAGGCCGCATACGCTTTCCGGCACGTTGCTTTATATACGACAAAGCCTGTGCCAGCAGTCCTTCACGATGGTCAAGAGACTCATTGAATAGCTCGATGAAATCGGACAATTCCGCAGCTATCGGTTCTTTTATGTATGAGAGATAATCCATCAACACTGTAATTTTGATACAAAAGTACGCAAATTATCGGAAATGTGATAAAAAAGTTGTATTTTTACAATCAAAAAATACAATTTTATATGTCAAAACTGTTTCTTATCGATGCATACGCATTGATATATCGCTCTTACTACGCATTCATCCGAGCACCGAGAATCAACTCCAAAGGGCTGAACACATCGGCCATAATGGGCTTTTGCAACACGCTCAACGAGGTACTGAACAAAGAGAAACCGACTCATATCGGCGTGGCTTTCGACCACGGAAAGACGTTCCGACACGATGCCTTCCCCGAATACAAAGCGCAACGAGAGGAAACTCCCGAGGACATCAAGCTCTCCGTACCTATTATTAAGGATGTGCTCGCGGCGATGAACATCCCCATCCTGCAAGTAGACGGGTTCGAGGCCGACGACGTTATAGGCACTCTCGCCACCAAGGCCGGAGCCGAAGGCGTGGAGACTTATATGCTCACACCCGACAAAGACTATGGACAGTTGGTGCGCTCAAACGTGTATATGTATAAGCCACGGCACGGAGGAGGCTACGACATCATAGGCGAGAGCGAGATCGAGGGCAAGTATGGCATCCCCACCCCGGCACAGGTCATCGATCTGCTGGCTCTGATGGGCGACTCGGCAGATAACTTCCCGGGCTGTCCTGGCGTGGGAGAGAAAACAGCCGTGAAACTAATCAATCAGTTTGGCAACATCGACAATATGCTGAACCATACCGATGAGCTTAAAGGCAAGATGCGCGAGAAAGTGGAGAACGCCGTCGACGATATCAAAATGTCGAAGTTCCTTGCCACCATCCGCACCGATGTGCCAATCGAGCTAAACCTCGACGAGTTGGCTGTTACCTCCCCCGATGAGAAAAAACTGACCGAGTTGTTCACCGAATTGGAGTTTAAGACGCTCGCAAACAAATTCCTTAAAAAGGATAAACCTGTGCAAAAGGAAGTTAAAACACAGCTCGATTTATTTCAAGAATTTGCGCCCGAGAGCTCGGAAGCTCCAAAAAACGCGAGTTTTGAGAGCCATAAAACGGTGTCTCACAAATACGAACTCATTGATAATGAGATGGATATGCGCCGTATTTGTGATTTTTTTCTTACAAAACAAAAACTATCCTTCGACACCGAAACGACATCAACAGACGCTATTTCGGCCGAATTGGTCGGTTTGAGCTTTGCCGTCGAGCCTTTCAAAGCATTTTACGTGCCTGTTCCCGAAAACCGTGAGGAGGCGATGAAGGTACTCGAAATTTTCCGGCCGGTGTACGAAAGCGAGCGCATTCTCAAAATCGGACAAAACGTGAAGTACGACCTTGAGGTGCTCGCCAACTATGGAATAGAACTCAAAGGTGAGATGTTCGACACGATGATAGCCCACTATCTGCTCCAACCGGAATTGCGCCACAATATGGATTATATGGCGGAGGTTTATCTGAACTACCAGACCATCCACATCGACGAGCTTATCGGACCGCGCGGAAAGAATCAGAAGTCGATGCGCGACGTGCCACCCGTTGATGTCTGTGAATACGCTTCGGAAGATGCTGACATCACCCTGCAACTCTACAACGCTCTCGAACCGAAGTTGAAAGAGAGCGACCTCTACCCTCTTTTCCGTGATATCGAAATGCCATTGGTGCGCGTTCTCGCCGAAATGGAGATGAACGGCGTACTCATCGACACCAATGCGCTCAAGGAAACATCCGTGGCGTTCACCGAGAGAATGCTCGAACTGGAGCGCAAGATATACGAAGAAGCCGGCGAAGAGTTTAATATCTCCAGCCCGAGACAGGTGGGCGACATCCTGTTCGAGAAGTTGAAGATTGTGGAAAAGGCCAAGAAAACCAAGACAGGGCAATACGTTACGAGCGAGGAGGTGCTGCAACAGCTCAAGAACAAAGCGCCCATCGTGAGCAACATCCTGGCTTACAGGGGATTAAAGAAGCTGCTCGGCACTTACGTAGACGCGCTTCCGAAGCTGATAAACCCACGCACGGGACACATACACACGTCGTTCAACCAGACCGTAACGGCCACGGGACGCCTCTCGTCGAGCGACCCGAACCTGCAAAACATACCCGTGCGCGGCGAGGACGGCAAGGACATACGCCGCTGTTTCATCCCCGAGCCGGGCTGTCTGTTCTTCTCAGCCGATTACAGTCAGATAGAGCTGCGCGTCATGGCGCATCTTAGCAATGACCAAAACATGATTGAGGCATTCCGGGAGGGTCACGACATCCACACCGCCACGGCCGCAAAGATATACAAGGAGAGCCTTGACAGTGTAACGCGCGACCAGCGCACGAAGGCCAAGCGTGCCAACTTCGGAATCATCTACGGCATCACTATGTTTGGTCTGGCGCAAAATCTCGACATTGAACGCTCCGAGGCGAAGCAGCTTATCGACGGATATTTCGCCACCTATCCGCAGGTGCAGGCTTACATGGAACAATCCAAAGAGATGGCTCGCAAGAACGGCTACGCCGAAACGTTCCTGCACCGCCGCCGCTACCTGCCCGATATCAACTCACACAACGCCACCGTGCGCAACTTCGCCGAGCGCAACGCCATCAACGCGCCCATCCAGGGCAGCGCGGCCGACATTATCAAGGTAGCAATGGTTCGCATCTACAGCCGCTTCAAGCGTGAGAACATCCGCTCAAAGATGATACTTCAGGTGCACGATGAGCTAAACTTCTCCGTTCTTCCCGAGGAAAAAGACCTCGTGGAGCGCATCGTTATCGAGGAGATGCAGAACGCTTATGCCCTCCGCGTGCCCCTCATCGCCGACTGCGGATGGGGCAAGAACTGGCTCGAGGCGCACTAAAAAAACACCAAGAACGTATCCCCCCCACTCCAGCAAAACAAATTGTCCACCCTTTCCATAGAGTAATTTTATGTGCTTAAATAGTGGCGAGTAAAGAATTGATAATCCAACAAAATTGGTTAACTTTGTACTTGGAATGACGAAAGAAGAACTTGTAGCACGTCTACGCGACATTGAATGGGATGATTTTGAGGTCAAGGCTGCGAAATCAGAATTGCCGAAGAATATTTGGGAAACCGTCAGTGCTTTCTCAAACACTTCTGGTGGGTGGATTGTACTTGGTGTGAAGCAATCTGGCAAGACATTTGAGATTCAAGGTGTGGATAACATGGAGAAACTTGAACAGGACTTTCTCGGAACACTTCGCTCCAGCAAGTTCAACCATACCATATTCGCCCAGCCTCAAAGATACGATATTAACAGTTGTAAACTGCTTGCGTTTTACATTCCAGAGGTTGACATGAAGCCTGTGTATTTCGGCAGTCCGACCAACACATTTATCAGAATGGGGAGCGGAGACCAGCGGGCGACAGAGGGCGAGATACGCGCAATGTTTCGCGACCAGTCGTTTGGCAAAAAGACAGAAGAAACAATACCGGAGTCCGGAATTGAAATGCTTAATCTCGACTCGTTGCATAACTACCGTTTCGCTCTTGGTGAAACAAGCAATCTTCCTGATTTACGTGATGTTGATGACGCAGATTTCTGCGAGAGTATCAATATTACCAATAATGGTTTACTTACTTACGCCGGACTACTGATGTTTGGCAAATCGCCGTATGTTTTGCGTTATGTACCTACATTCTGTGTGGATTATATTGAGATTCCTGCACCAACAATTCAACAGGCAGAAATCCGATATACTTACCGTATACCTGAGCAGCAGAATATATGGGATGCTGTCCAAATAATTCTTCGCCGTTTCCGTACTCTCGTTGATGCTCCAATACACATAAAAGAGGACGGTTTCGCCACTACCGATGAAAGCCAGTATCTGGTACTTCGCGAAGCTCTGGCAAATATGGTGATGCACTGCGACCATTTCGATTCCCTCCGTTCATGTATCCGCGTATATACCGACCACATAGAGTTCATGAACGGCGGAGCCTTTCCGCTGCCCGTCAATGAAATCCTCGGCAAAGTATATTCCAAGCTCCGAAATCCGACCATCGCCAAACTTTTCCGATACGTCGGAATCGCAGAAAACGCTGGTTACGGTATGAAGAAACTAACAAGCTGGCAAACTCTTACAGGTACAAGCCCTACTATTGAAAGCGACCGCACTATTGCTACCGTCACATTCCCTCTCAAATCCGCAATCCAGCGGCTGAACGTGCCCGATGTCCCTGTAAATGTCCCTGTAAATGTCCCTGTAAATGTCCCTGTAAAACTGACTGATACCCAACAAAAAGTATTGGAACTTATAAGAATTAATCCGTCAATCACCCATCTTGAGATGTCGCAGCGACTATCTATAAATGAGAAAACCGCCAAGAGAGCAACTCAAACCCTTCGCGAATCAGGTCTCATCAAACGGGAGGGAAGTGATAAGACTGGTCAGTGGGTCATATTAGTGCCATTTGAGACATAAAAAAGATACATTAGCCCCCGAAATCCCACCTTATAATCTCAGACCTTAAGACCTCAAACCTTTTTTGTCCCCTCCGACAAATTGGTGGATGATGTATGGAAGTAACACATTTACAGCCATTCCGCACTGCATCCATTATGCTATTGAAACGCAACGGCATTACCGTTGGATAAAATTTTCGCGAAAATTTTATACGGTCTGCATCTCACTGATTTCCAACGGAATAGAGAATGTAGGGTAAGAGTTGGCAAAATATCGCTATACTCACCGAAGACAAGGTTACTACAATAAATCAATAATATATAGTATTGTATCGGTTGGTAACGCCATTACTATTATACAAGTTTCGTACAACGCCTCTGTACGGTTCGTACAAGGGCTTTGTACAAACAGTACAGAACGTTTATACAAATCTGTACAAACTCTTTCGAGCTTTTAATAACATGAGTCCGACGAAATCACACTGCTTTGATTTCGTCGGACTCACGTTAAAAATACAACAATTTTCGCTAATCATCAAATCTTCTGACGTTTATAACGTCATCGGACTCACGTTATTTAACGTTATTTAACGATAACTTTCCTGCCGTTAATGATGTTCAATCCCGGCTGTGGCTTGCTCATCCGTACACCGCTGATGCTGTATATCCGCTGCTTCCGTGTCTCCGCATCCATAGACGTGATGTCTTCGATGTCCTTGATGCCCGTGGTGTCGAAGCCTACGATTTTCTTGAATTCACGCCAACTGTCGTAAATTCTGTAGTCTTCCTCCGATTCCATCGGCACATAAAGCGTACAATTGCTCATTACCTGCGCATCCGCCAGCACGAAAGAACTTCCCGTTGCAGTCGGCTCGCTCATATCTGTTGGTGCCAGCTTGCCCATATTCGTTGTTTCCTGTTCGTCCGTATCAGTAAATTCGGTGTCCCATGTGTTATGCTGCTTGCTTTTCACGAACATACCATTTCCAATCTGCTCTTCCTTATAGTCTGTACATACGGGAGGTATATCAGCAAATGAATATATAGAAGTTAAGTTATAGTCTCCAGAGAACGCATCTTCTCCAATACATACCAAACTATTAGGAAGGGTAACAGACTTAAGATTCTCGCAATCCCTGAAAATTTTGTTACCTATGGCTAATACACCTTCCTTGATAGTGACATATTCAAGATTCTTGCAATCACTAAAAGCATAGCTCCCGACAAGTTGTGCAGAACCCGGAATTGTCAGTGACGTTATTTCCGTACCCTGGAAAGCACGATTACCGATAGATGTTACACCTTCTTTTATTGTTAAAGACTTCAATTTTGAATAATGAGCCACATAAGATACATTAGACACTGAGAATCCGGTAAAAGCATAATCTCCGATACTCGTCACAGAACTTGGAATAGTTAGAGATGTTAAGTTTATGCAATCGTGGAAAGCAGAATTCCCGATAGTTTTCACGCCTTCTTGAATAGTCAATGAAGTTAAACTGGAGCAATCAGCAAAAGCACAGTATTCTATATTTTCCACGGAGCCAGGTATAGTTACTGACGCTAAGCTGGAGCAGCCATTAAAAGCGTAACTCCCGATACTTGTCACGGAATTAGGAATGGTTAAAGACGCCAAGCCAGAGCAACCTGCAAAGGTACTGTTTTCGATACTTGTCACTGAACTTGGAATAGTTACAGATGGTAAGCTGGAACAGTCTTCAAAAGCAGAACTCCCGATACTTGTCACGGAATTAGGAATTGTTACCGACGCTAAGTTCGTGCAACCAGAAAAAGCTGATACTCCGATACTTGTCACAGAGTTGGATATAGTTAAAGATATTATGCTTTCACAATTCTTAAAAGCATTATCTCCTATACTCGTCACACCATCAGAAATTACCAAGTCTTTAATTTCATTCCCATTAAGATATAAATGCTTAGCATAGGATAACGGATTATCCTCAAAAGAAATATTACACCAGGCTGTAATATCGCTTATGTTGACTTTTTCCAAGCTGGAGCAGTTATAAAAAGAATTTCTCCCTATACTTGTCAAGGACTTAGGAATACTTACTGTAATAAGGCTAGAGCAACCTTCAAAAGCACCGTCCCAATAATCATTATCGCCAATGATACTTGTCACACTTTCAGGGATAGTTATAGATCTCAAGGCAGAGCATTTTGTAAATGTCCCAGCTTCGATAATCGTTAAAGCATCAGACAGGGTTACTTTTGTGAGAATAGTACAGTTGCGGAAAGCACCATTTCCGAGACTGGTTACTGAATTTGGAATCACAACGGATCTGATAAAAGAACAATCTTCAAAAGCACACTTCCCTATCCTTATCACGCTATTAGAAATGGTTACAGTCAGGAGCTTTGAACAACCAGAGAATGCATAATCTCCAATCACAGAACCTGATATGTTTGCAGACATTAGGTTCGTACAACCTTTAAAAGCTCTTTCTCCGATACTTGTCACAGAATTTGGTATGGTTACGGATGTTATGCTTTCGCAATTCTTAAAAGCATCATCTTTTATACTTGTCACGCCGTCTGGGATTACCAGGTCTTTGACTTCATTCCCATTAAGATATAAATGCTTGGCATAGTGTAGCGGATTGTCACCAAAAGAAATATTGCACCAAGCACCAACATCACTTATATGGACTTCTTGCAGATTCTTGCAACTACTAAAAGCATAACTCTCTATACTTGTCACAGAACTTGGTATGGTTACAGACGTTATGCTGGAGCAACCAGAAAAAACAGATTTCATGATAGTTGTCACACCTTCTGGTATTTTTACGGACATTAAGCCTGAACAACCGTAAAAAGCATCGTTTCCGAAGCTTGTAACAGAACCTGGTATAGTTACAGATGTTATGCTTTCGCAATTATAGAAAGCATAGTCCCCGATGCTTGTCACGCCGTCAGGAATTACCAAGTCTTTGGCTTCATTTACGCCAATATATAAATGTTTGGCATAGTATAGTGGATTTGCATATTTGCTATCAAAAGAAAAGCTACACCAGGCTCCAACATCACTTATATGGACTTCTTGCAGATTATTGCAATAATTAAAAGCACCAGCCCCGATACTTTTCACGGAGCTTGGTATGGTTACAGATGTTATGCTTTCGCAATTCTTAAAAGCATCATCTTTTATACTTGTCACGCCGTCAGGGATTACCAGGTCTTTGATTTCATTTCCACCAATATATAAATGTTTGGCATAATATAGCGGATTTGATGTATAATCCCCATACTTTACAAAAGAAATATTACACCAGGCTCCAACATCACTTATATGAACTTCTTGCAGATTATTGCAATCATTAAAAGCACCAGCCCCGATACTTGTCACAGAGCTTGGTATTGCTACAGACGTCAAACCAAAGCACCTTTCAAAAGCACATCCTCCAATATTTGCCACGCCCTCTGGTATGGTTATAGACATTAAGCTTGAGCAACCCCAAAAAGCAGAATTTCCAATACTTTTTACAGTGTTTGGTATAGTTACAGACGTCAAACTATAGCAGCCATAAAAAGTTTGGTCTCCGATGCTTGTCACGCCTTTTGGTATAGTTGCAGACGTTAAACCAGAGCACAACATGAAAGCATATATTCCGATACTTTTTACAGAGCTTGGTATGGTTACAGATGTTATACTTTCACAACCATTAAAAGCAAAATCCCCGATACTTGTGACGCCATCAGGGATTACCAAGTCCTTGACCTCATTTCCATTAATATATAAATGTTTGGCATAGTATAGTGGGTTTCCATCATTGTTACCAAAAGTAATCTTACACCAGGCTTTCACATCACTTATATGGACCTCTTGCAGATTATTGCATAAACAGTATCTATTATTAGTTGATTATCAATGTTATACGCTCTAAACGGTAGAAAAGTGACCGTATGGATTCTGATTAGATACGAAAAGGTGAATATTTAACGTATTTAACTTTCGATCACATCAAGAATCACGGAATAAGGGTTGGGAGGGGGCACTTTTTACCGACCCCATAATGTGGTGAATGGAAGTTATAGGACGAAATTCATAAAGGGGTACGGTTGAAACGACTCCCTTGAACGTAGGGTGTGATTACATGTCAGCCCATTTGTTCTAAAAAGCATTTTTGTGTAGTTTACGATGCTACATTTTAGTGTTTTTTTACTTGATAAACGCAGTTTTTTCATTGATTGTGCTGGTTTTTGGGATAAAACTATTATCTTTGCGGTGTAGAATGTGATACCAATATCAAAAATAGCACTCTAATATGATATTTGAACGTAAGAAATATCTGGATGAACTTATTGCAGGACGTGGAAACGGTCTTGTGAAGATTATAACAGGTGTCAGACGATGTGGGAAGTCTTTCTTGCTGTTTGACATCTGGCATAACTGGCTGTTGGAACATGGGGTGACTGATAGTCATATCATCGAAATACAACTTGATGATTTCCGAAACAGGCGGTTGAGGAAGCCTGATGCCTTGCTCGACTATATAGATTCAAAGGTTATGGATGATGGCAATCCTTATTATATAGTTTTGGACGAGGTGCAGCTGGTAGAAGAATTCGTGGAGGTTATTCTTAGCTTGACACACATGCGGAATGTAGATGTGTATGTGTCAGGCTCAAACTCTCGTTTCCTGTCAAGTGATGTTGTGACTGAGTTCCGAGGCAGAGGTGACGAGATACGCATATGGCCTCTCACCTTTGACGAATACTTTAGTGGTATTGGTGGAGATATACGCAAAGCTTGGTTGAATTACTATACTTTTGGAGGACTGCCACAGGTGGCTTTGCTTGAAACGGAAGAAAAGAAAACAGACTATTTGAGTGGTCTGTATGAAACTACCTATCTGCGTGACGTAATTGAGCGTAATCATCTACGCAATCCAGAAGGAATGAAGGAATTGGTACGTGTAATAGCCTCAGGCATTGGTTCATCAACCAACCCAACAAGAATAGCCAATACCTTTCAATCTTCACAAGGGGTAACCATAAAAAGAGACACTATAAAACAATACATTGACTATCTGAAAGATTCTTTCTTGATAGAAGAAGCCTTACGCTATGATGTGAAAGGCAGAAAATATATCGGCACCGAGACAAAATACTACTTCGCAGATATCGGCATACGTGCTGCCATTCTCAACTATCGCCAGCAAGAGGAAACGCACATTATGGAGAATATTATCTATAATGAACTCCGTAGTCGTGGCTATAATGTGGATGTCGGTTTAGTAGAACTTGGAGGCAAAGATGAGAATGGAAAATTTGTCAGAAGACAGTTGGAAGTTGACTTTGTGGTAAACCGTCCTCCATACAGGGTGTACATCCAGTCGACTTTCCACATGCCTACGCCAGAGAAGGAACAGCAAGAGCGACGCCCATTATTGTCAATCAATGACCACTTTCGTAAGATTGTCATTGTTGGTGATGATATTCATCGCAAAGAAGATGAACTCGGCGTGTTGACTATTGGGTTGTTGGATTTCTTGACGGACAAAGATTTACTTGAACTGGGATAAACGTAATAATGATATTTTTAGCGAATACACAAATCCAGTCTTTGGTCTGTTGTCTATTATGAAACAATTCTCTAGAGAAAAGTGAGTGTCTCAGATTATATACTTACCTTTGCCATATTAACAAACAGTAACATACACAAATGATACGAACCCCACTCTTTTTTTCCCTCGTTGTGATACTTTCAACTTTAATCACAACTCTGGAAAAGTCCATAAATAAAACAGGAAGCTCAATTAAAGAGATTCCTGTAGAATTTTATGCACCTAATGAATACTATTCAGAGATTGATGTTGCAAGTATCGATTATAAAATAATATGTTGGCAGAATCAGTACTTTCAAAAGAGATGTTCGTCTAAAGGAAATAAGTACAGAAAGAATGCAAATGGCATCAATGGGTTTAGTTCAAAAAAAACACTTTTACAAAAACACAATCTACCATATTGTTTAACTGGTTTAACATCTGATATTCATAGAGGTAATGTACCCTATTACCTCTGTTTCAGAAATCTTCGAATTTAATAAGTGGCCTACCTCAGAAAATAGGCAACTTATTATTAACGAATATTTAAAAATTAATGGGATTAATCATATTATATTTCTTAGGTGCTTTGTCACTTTCCTTTTTATGCTCCGTATTGGAAGCAGTTCTCCTGTCTACCCCTATGTCTTTCATCACAATGAAGGAAAGTCAAGGCAACAAGACAGCCGCATTGATGAAACAGTATAAAAACAATGTTGACCGTCCGGTAGGGGCTATCCTTTCCCTCAACACTGTGGCCCATACCATTGGGTCTGCAGGTGTAGGAGCTGAATCGATCAAGCTTTTCGGTGAAGAATATTTCGGTATTATATCAGCTATTCTTACACTGCTCATTCTGGTACTTTCGGAAATCATCCCGAAGACCATCGGTGCGTCTTACTGGCGATCGCTGGCTATGCCTTCTACAAAAATTATCCGAATACTTATATTCATTACTTATCCGTTGGTTTTACTTTCGGAACTAATTACCAAAGTCTTTACTCCAAAGAACCAGCAGGCGACCATGAGCCGTGAGGAAGTTTCCGCCATGGTGGATGTAGGTACAACGGAAGGTGTCTTTCAAGAATCTGAGAGTAAAATCATCAAGAGCTGCATCCATCTGTATGGAGTAAAAGCCAGAGAAGTGATGACTCCGTCTGTCGTGGTGGAATCTGCCGACCAGAAGATGACCGTCCAGGAGTTTTACCGCCAGCAGGAATGGAACTTTTCGCGTATTCCTGTATATGAGAATGAAAAGGAATACATCACTGGATATGTTCTGAAAGATGCAGTGCTCAAGACCTTGTCTGATGACAAGTTCGATACTAGACTTGCCGATCTGACCAGACCGGTTTTGTCTTTTTACGAAGATGAGTCTGTCTACCATATTTGGGAGAAGATGCTAGAAACGCGTGAACACATATCTGTCATTATTGATGAATATGGAAGCCTGCGGGGAGTCGTTTCGATGGAAGATATCATTGAAACAATGACCGGTGTTGAAATCGTGGATGAAGACGATGTCGCTGTAGATATGCAGGCTTTGGCTAAGGAAAAGAACCGGATGCTATTGAAAAAAGAGAAATAACTCATGGAAAATCAATCGAACAAATGGCATGTCCGTCTTTGGAAAAACGCCAAACGCAGACTGATGAAAACCTCTCTGGAGCAGCTGATCTGTTTCGGAGTGAAATCAGACTTGCCACAGAGACAGATTATGGCCGTATATGCAGGCTATTCCTTATTAGGAACTCTGCTGCTTCTGATGCCTATCTCAACGAAAGGCGATATATCCTTCATTGACCACCTGTTTACGGTGGTCAGTGCTGTTTCCACTACTGGACTGACCACAGTTGACATTGCCACACAGTACACCTTTTTCGGGCAATTGGTGATTTTAGCCTTGATACAAATGGGAGGATTGGGGTATATGACCCTTTCTTCATTTATCATGCTCAAACTGACCGGGCGGTTCGGGACAGCCAAGGCCAGGTTGTTTCAGACTCAATTTTCTTTTCCAGACACACTGGATTCAGAAATCATGCTGAAGAACATTGTAAAATACACCTTCCTTTCCGAATTAGCCGGATTTGCGCTACTGTGCCCTTATTTTCTTGCAACGGGGGTGTCACAACCTGTATGGTCAGCTATGTTTCACTCAGTATCAGCTTTCTGTACAGCCGGATTCAGCATCTATACGGACAACCTGATGCAATTCCAGTCGGACGTATATGTAAATGTGGTCATCATGGTATTGTGTATAGCCGGAGCCATGGGTTTTATCATGATGACGGACATAAGCAGATGGATGACCCGGAAAGACTACAGAATATCCTTTACATCCAAGGTCATTGTAACCATCACAGGAACGCTGGCTCTATGGGGAGCCGTACATCTGTTTTTTTGTGAAGATTCCTTTCAGGCCATGCCAGTAGGAGACAGATGGATGGCTGCACTTTTCCAATCCGTTTCAGCCATGACCACTGTAGGATACAATACCGTTGATATCAGTCAGATGGTACCCATTTCACAGCTAATCCTGACAATCACCATGTATATCGGAGCTTCTCCGTCCGGCACCGGCGGAGGTCTGAAATCCACCACAATTTCAGCCTTGTATGCCTATACCAAAAACGCCTTGGAAATGCGGAAAGAGGTTTCTCTGCGAGGAAATATCATACCGCATTACCGCATTGCTTCGGCCCTGACTACCGTTTTGTTTTATACCTTCATCCTGTTTGTGGGTATTTATATGATTGGACTGTTTGAGCCGGACAACGCGGATTTTCTGAAAATATCCTTTGAAGCCGTTTCAGCCTTGGCCACAGCCGGATTGACATCCGGTATCCTCTCTGACATAACCTTGGGAAGCAAGGCGGTTCTGATCATTCTGATGTACATCGGCCGTGTAGGAGTCATTACATTCGGTAATGCAATGCTCGCCGGAAGAGAAGAAAACATCAAAGGAAGCAAAGACATGGCTGTATAGCATCTGAACTCTGCCCATATGAATGAAAACGATTCCGCTCCATTCATATGAGACGAGCCGTATCGATACCCTAACCGGTTCGATACGGCTCGTCTGTTTTTTTGCGTAATCCTATTTCTCAATAGTTCGTTAAAATTTGAGATAACGGCTAAGATAAGTGAATTTTCTGACATATGCAAGCATTGGATAATTTGTTGTTATCCAATGACTTGCTTTCTTGTAAAATTATAAGTCTGCTAATTTAAGGGAATATGCTATTCAACAAATCTTTATATTTGGGTATCCAGTTTTCTGCCTGATAATCGTAAAACTTATCATCAGAATTAATAGCAAAGGGGATTCCATACTTATCAAGCTGCTGCGTCATGAATGAAGCAAATTCTATCTGTTCCTTTACACTGTAATTATCGCCTTTGTTATAATCTCCAGGCATCCAAGCCCCAACCCATGTGTAAATACCAGTTTCCTTTTGCCAATCAACTGCAACCTTGATACTTTTCTTTATCAGTTGCTTTTCTTCTGCCGTACCTGAAGTCCAGCGTTTTTTGTTGTTTGTCTTGCTGGGGCCTGCAGCATAGAAATGCCATTCAGCCATCAGATAACCATTGCTCTGCGAAGGAGCCTGCAAGTATTTAAGACCTTCAGGATGAGACAGTTTCGGAGGGGCTATAAAGATGATTCGCTTTGGATTGGTCTTGCGAATGGTCGCCACACAATCTTCATAAAGAGAGTTGAGTTCAGCCACATCCTTTTTTACTTTATCCGAAGGTTCTACAATCAAATCAAACGAAACCTTTGGTGAGAGATCCTTGCATCTTTCAGCCATTATCTTCCACCACTTTACTACTTTCTCATGCTCCTCAGCATTTGGATTCTCCTTATAAGGCTTGGCGGAGAAGGCTATAATTGGAATCAGGTCATTCTGCATGCAGGTATTTATCTGCGAAAACAGTCTTTTGAAATCCTCATTCGTGAAACGATAATGATGCAGGCGGAATCTTACATGCTTGATACCTTGCTGGGCAAATCTCTTTACAGCCGTTTCCGAATAGGCACCATATTTATTTTTCTCACTTCTTCCCCACCAATCAACATCTATTCCCTTCTTCAGCATCTGCTGATAGTCTTGTGGAGCGATGGCAGAGGGCTGGGCGTTTGCTATGAATGCTGTCAAAGTCAGCATCAGACTTATAAATAATCTTCTCATGTTTCTATTATTATCTATTTTACCGACATAGTCACAATATAAAGACCGTCTAAAACAGTTGAAGTTAAAAACGAGAACATCTTTTTTCTTATTTTTAACAATCATCGCTGCACTCTATGTTTTATACGTGTAACAGTTTCTAATCCAACCTTCTTAGTTCCGTCCCAATTCGTAAGTTGGTCGGCGCAGCCATTGGAGCCACCAAGCGAAACGTATGTGTCTGCACTACATGACATATGATCAACAAAAGCGAGAAAGTTGTCAATGGCGTTGTCAGTGAATTGAACTTCATTCGTGGCGAAGAGTTTTGTCCAATTAGTGACACATTCTTGCTTGAAGTCTGTAAAACCTTTCCACGACATACCAGATAAGAAACTTTTTGCTGCCGATTCTATACTGGCTTTAGAGTCCAATCCAATATTATGCTTTACAGCAGATGCCATAATGCCATAGTATATGGAAGCCGTTTCTTTCTCGTTGAAGTTGACTCTGTCTGTCTTGGCAAAGGAAGATAGAGCTTCATGTCCCTCATGGATGAACTTGTCAAGCACTCCTATGTATCTATTTTGCCGAGCCATGCTTTCACGTTTAGCTTCGGTTTCTTGCCGAGCCTTTTCTTTTGCACCTTCCTCCTTTCGTGCTTCCACTCGTCTCCATGCATCAGTCATTTCTGGCTCTTGCCAAATGGCATTCCAACGAGCCTTCAAATCATTGTACATTTCCATAAGTGTGGTATTATAACTTTTGGCACTGGCGAGTTCTTCCTTCGCATAGACAAGTTGAGTAGTCACTCGCTCCACAGCCTTCTCGTCAAGTTGAGAGATGCGTTGTTTGACTTTGTTGTTTTCAGTCTTTAGCGCATCATTCTCGGCACGAAGCGACTTGTTCTCCTCTATCTGCTTATTGAGGTTCTGCATATAGTAAGTGTATGTCTTGTTGACAGACTTGCGTACACCTTCATTCTGTTTGTCACGTTCTGCATTGATGGCTGCAACAAGAGCTTTGATAGCTGCGTTGATGTTGTTTACACGCTCCTCACGCCACGCCTTTTGTCCGATAATAGTAGGAATTGGGATGGCAAGTTCTTTCTTTACGGCATTCATCGCTTCTTGAACAGGAACCTTGATGTTGAGAAAAGGAATGGTCAGCTCCTTCTTGTCGATTGTTGCAAGCACAGCATATTTCTCCACTTTGTCAAGAGCAACTTTCGCCTGACGTTCCGCCTCAAGTACCACCTTGTTTTTGTGCTTGCGTCCCCGTTTCTCTTCCTCTGAAAGTTCATCATAAGAGAAGCCTCTTGCCAAGCCATACTTATGCCCTACCTTGTTGTAATAGTCAGTATGCAGTTGGGAAAGGTATTGTGATTTGTCCTTTGCTCGCTCACCCCACACTTTGGCATAAGAGACCCTTTCAACAACACCCTTTGCCGCTTCCGATTTTGTGTAGTTGTCACGTTCTTCTTTTGGAAGTGCTCTCCATTCTTTGGTTGTAAGAACATTTTCTGGATTATCCTTGTGAATGTACTTGCTTCCGATGCGCCCACGTTTCCTTACTTGTTCAACAGGCACGGTCTGCACATGGGCATGGATGCTTGTCTCGTCACAATGCACATCAAAGCCGATGACATTCTCTTCTCCCCATTTCTCACATGCAAAGCGGTAGGTGTCCAAAGCCCAGTCATAGATGCCTTTTTGCAATACAACCTTGCTGTGGTCAGCATTTGGATCTGATGTATTGAGTTTCTGTTCACCAAAGGCAAGCCTGTTAAGCACATCATGGTCACCACTGAAGATGATGCCGACAGTGCAGTTCGGACTGTTCCTTGAAACTTGGTCGGGACGCTTGGCATCCATATATGGCTTGAAACCAAGTTCATCAAGTCTGTGCTGCAAGCGTTCATGCAACGGCACCGACTGGGAACCAAGAGGCACTATCTTTCCACCCTTGACTATCTCAAAGTTGAGTCTCTTGCGTGAGTAGTTATAATGGTTGTTCTTGTCTATGTCCGCGTTTTTGAGTTGGTAACGCTTCTCGTCCCAACCTCTGCGCTCCGCCTCGTTGCCCACTTGGGACGAGAACGATTTCTTGTCTGTGCCTACATGGATGGCGGCACGTGGTATGTTTCTTTCCATAAGAATTTCATTTGAGCTTGTAACGTAGTTCTTGTATAATTGGAGACAGGTCTCGGGCGGAGCCTGAGCATAATAGAAGGACTTTTTAAGTGAACAGCGTCAGCAGGTGAATCTAAAAGTCCCTATTATGTTTAGGACTTTTGTGAAAGTCCGTCACGCAAGCGTGCTCGCAGATCCTTACCAACTCTGCTATGACTCTTCCACCAACACCAACCCAAGACAGTCTATCAGATGTTGGAGTGGCGGATGTTGCTTTATCAGCCTTTGTAGCGCCATCTGCGGTGTTTCCGCCATCAGTAGGAAGTCTGCAATGTCAAGACCTTTGGTCTTTTGTTCATCGGTGGCATTGTCTTCCAAGATGTTGCTTATGACAACCCTTTTGCAAACAGATTGCAGCAATGGAATTTTTGATTTCCATTTGTCCGTTGCTCCAAGGTCAGGGAACAGAATGATGTCCCGACCTCCCAATACCTTGACAGCGATTTGGTTGAGACAGCCATGCATACCTCCAGTTGCCAGCCAGATGAAATTGGGGATGAAATGGGATGCGATTATGGCAGTTTTTTCACTCTCGACAATAGCGACCGACATTGTGGGATGCTGTGCCAGCAAATGCTCACCAAAGAAACATTGGCACAAGTTGAAATCTGGAAGATGAAGAAAAGCATGCGCCCATCCAACATAAGAACGTGGCTCTTTCACACGATGTCCGTCTTTGGGATTATATAGCATGACCTTGCCAGTCCTCACCTTATCATCCTTGTCAACTTGCCAATAAATGGTTGAGCCTCCCCACTTATAGGATGTTCCGACATGATACATCTTCATCAGCCTTTCTGTCTCTTGTTCACCAAAGACCTTGGAAAGGTACTGGTATAACGGATTGATTCCGTAATGAGACAAGGAACGCTCCATAATAGCGTTGGCGATATAGGAAATAGGCTTTTCTACGACTTTCGGTTGGATATTCCTTCTTGTCGGATATGGCAATTTGTCCTTAGATAGAAAGTCTGGATGCTCACGGAAATAGTCTTTAGGAGTATAGTGATACCCACAACTATGCTCATGGTCGCATTTGCCTACATTGTCAGGGAAGGATACTTCCCCCTCATCATCTATGTATCTTGTGAAACAACGCTTGCGCTCACAATTCGGGCATGTGTAACGATTACCCAATCTGTATTTCTCCAAGTGAAATCTATACTCGTTCATCATCGTAACTGAAATGAATTATTGGTGAATTTCAGCTTTCAGTTCTTTCATGTTTTCAGTTACGCACTTGTCAACTGAAAAACTGAAACAAATGAATACTGAAAACAGGTTGGTTTATGTTTCAGTTGCCTGTCATGTTTCGAACTTTACTTTTTCGTAAAATCCTTTCTTTGCCTTTGTGATTAGTCCAGACTTCATAAGCTCCTTTATATAGTTCATCACAGTACGGTCTGTAACACGCAGATTCTCCATTCCTGTTTTAATGGCAGTTTTTGTGTCAAAACTGTCTTCCAACAGATACAGCAATTCCTTGGACATAGAATCACAGGTGTCTTCAGCAACAAAGGCTCGGCAGCGTTGATAGCAATTCTCACAGTATTCATTGAGTCGTAATGCTCCTTCTATGGAATCCACATCAATACTTTGCAGATGGCTCTCGCCACAGGCGTATCTTAGAGCTTGGAGCAATAAGGCAATGCGTGCGACGTGGGTATTGTGCTTCATCACCCTCGTTTCAACATCCTCATCGTCCTCTATGGCATTGATGGCATCCACATTTCTGTTCCACCAACCAAAGAAAAGGGAATGTGCGTCCTTGTCCATATAAAGGATATTTGGACAACATTCATTTGTGTCATTACACCTTGCATAGTCAAGTCCAAAGATTTTCCCGATGATGTCAGCCCATTTTCTTGAAGCCTCGCTCTGGCGCACATGACCGTCTTCCTCATCCAGCCAGTGTGGAACTTTCTTGGATTTGGGATATACAACCAGAATACGGTCAAGAAAACCAGTATCCATGAATTTGGAAGCCATCAGTTCCTTCATTCGTTTGGTCTGTGTTGTACCGATGATGTTGACACATGGCTCTTCTACACGTTGTGGGCGGTCATTCTTGACACGTGTGTTCTCCAAGTGGCATCCGCTCCAGATGGAAAGTAGGCGTTCAAGCATGGGATTTTTCCCATACCTGTCTGTATTGGCAAGCAGTCCGAGAATTTCATCATAGTTGATGGCTATGCCACGCAAGTTGTTGTAATGCTCCAATACCAGAGCCTCCAATGTAAAGTCATCCAATGTGACCCTTTTCAGAATAGGCTTCTTCATTTCCTTGCTTCCGCTTTCCTTTGTTGCACATGCTGCCTCATATAGGTCAAGTTCATAGCAAAACTTGTCAAACAGCTTTCGTTCATACTCCCGAATTGGCTTGTATGCAAGCTGTAATGGTGGAGTTTTGCCCATGCCAGGTCTGCCAACCAATATGATATAAAGGGCGGCATTCGTGTCCCAGTCCTGCTTAACGTGAATACGATAGGTATTGCCAAGAGCCGCTGATGCTGCCGACAGCATGGACATGGCGACATAATCCACCTTGAAATTGCCGTGCACCACCATGTCTATGATGATGGACTGCATTTTTTGTGGAAATACCTCAAGAGGGAAGCCTGAGTCCGCTAAAGACTCGGCTTCCATGTTGATTTTGTTGCAGAGTTCAAGCGCATCCATGATATTACCAGTTTAAGGTTTTCGGCTTGCGCTTGTTTCCTGCAAGAATGGCTGCATTCTCCTCCTCTGCCGTGAGAGGTACAGGATTCTTGCGGTTAGTCTCCAGCCACTTGTCAAGTTCATCCTGATAAAGGCAGTATCGCTTGCCCGGCTTGGTGGCAGGAATGCTGCCGTTGCCAAGTTTCATGTAGAGAGTTGCCATCGGCATTTTGAGATATGCCGATGCTTCCTCCACACTCATAGGTATGTGCGTGTTCGCCTTGTGTGGCTTGTTCTGTGATTGCAGACTGACGATCATCTGCTTCATGCCCACCACTTCATCCCGAAGCTGGGCAACGACCATTGGAAGGTCGTTGAAAGTTAATTCCTTATTCATTCTGATACTTTGTTAATAACTGGTGCAAAGGAACAGAATGATGCTTCCGTTACTGAGATTCGTGACAGTCATTTGTCATTCACGAAGGAATAACTCTAACAATGGGGATTATTCGGGAGTTTCCTCTTTAACATCATGAAACTCATATCTACCATTAGCAGGCTCATCAATAGGGATTATATCATTGGAGCATGGTGCTTTCAGGTTCTTCAATGTGCTGTAGTCCAAGCCTTCAAACGGTTTTGGGAACAAAGCCTTGATAAAGGATATTCGCATTGCCATTGTGTAATCACGCTTACCCAAACGTTCTGCGATATTCCACACGAAGTGCCTTAAAGGAATATTCTCAACCGTCTCCTTGAAACGGTTTATTGCTGTCGGGGTATATTTGGTGTCGTTGCTCCATTCCTTGACAGCCTCAATTACCTTGTACAAATCTTCCTCATAAAGAAACCTTGACATGGTACGATGCACATAGTCAAGTACGGCTCTTGTTCGCTTGTCCTTTTCCTCCTGTGCTTCTTTTTCTTGTGCCTCTACACGCTTGGCATAGTCTTCATGACTGTATTGTGCTGACTCTGTTTGTGGTAATATTTGCTTTGGCTGTTCTTGTTCTGTTGCTGGCTCTGCTTCTACAACGTTTTTCTTTGTCTTGCTGTTGCTACCAATGGTCATCAGTTCATAGGGATAATTCACCATGGAAATGAATATCGCCCAAAGCAGGATGTTGCTCCCTACAAAGATGATTGACTCGACAAACAGACTTTGGTGAAAGTCATTGCCTACATACATAGCCACGACAAGAGAGATGGCGAGAATTGCAGTACCAACAAAAGCGTAGATGGTACAATCTGAAGTTGTCTTGTTTTCTATCATTATTGTATTCGTTTTATTGTTATTCGTTCAAAAACTTCCACAAAGTTAGATGCAGAAGCATGTAAAAACCGCATTTACGTTCTCTGGCACTCTTTCTTTTACGCTTTATTAGCGTTCTAATATGATATCATACTCTGAATCATACTTTAAACTTCTCGTTAGTGACAGTTGCCGCTAATTGCTGACTACAAAGGTAAGGATGAAGAAAAGGGATATTTGCAGTTCCTCTTTAATATCAACAGAAATTGGAATGTATTTGTCGAATTGGTTCTATCCACGACAGCAAATAGAACCAACAAAATGAGAAAAGGACTATTGGAACACTATCATTCCAACAGTCCTTTTCTGCGTGTTATTGTCAAATGGTTACTTCTTCAAGGTGATACAGCCAACCGAAGCACGCTTCTGGGCATCGGAAATCTTGGCATACACCTCTGTTGTTGCCACATTCTTGTGACCGAGATAACGCTGCACAACCGCAATACTTGTTCCTGCGTCCAACTGGAGACAGGCAAAGCTGTGGCGTGAGCAATGATAGGAGATATGCTTGGTAATCCCTGCATCTTTCAGCCAGTTCTTCAATGGTGCCTGCGTCATGGAGTCTTTGAAATCGGGGAACACCTTGCCTCGTTTATTCGGTGAATAGCCTATCAGTTCCAAGGCTTCCTCACTGATTGGGTTATGCACGATGTCCTTTGTCTTCTGCATTCGTGTAGTGACATACATCACACCATCGCTGCCGTATGGCTGTATTTCTTCCCAAGTGAGTTTCTTGATGTCGCTCTTTCTCAAAGCCGTTAGGCAAGAGAACAGGAAGGCTCGCTTCAAGGCAGGAGCAGAGCATGGTGTGGATGCCAAGCGGATAACCTCGTCCTGTGAAAGATGCTCCTTGTCAGTCGGGATTGTCTCGATACGCTCCAAAAAACCGTTCGGGTTCTCCTTTATCTTATGGTCACGATAGGCTGTATGGATTGATGCACGGAAAGTTGACCAGTAGTTGGCTGCCGAGTTGATATGCAGCTTTCTGTTCTTATGCAGTCCCTGTGGTGCTGTCAGCAGATACTCACGAAATCTGTTGCACAAGTCCACGTTTATCTCCCCGAAGGTACACTTGCCTTGCGTGAAGGTACGAAAGTGCATATAGACGTGCTGCCACTTGGAGTTCTTCTTGTCTGCCAGTTTCTTGAAATAGGCAAGGAAATCTCCTTTCATCTTCTCCTTGTCGAAGAAATCGTAACGCTCGTTGACGATAGCCTCGAAGCGACGGCAGCGTATCGCCTCGGCTCTTGCCATAAGGTTGAGGTTGTACTTCTGTTCCATCTGGTTCTTCGGCTTGGCATAGATGTAGATGCCAAGCGACTCATGGCGAATGACTTTCATCGTGCTCTCGTCACGATAGCCTGGATAATAGTCAAGATAATAGGACAGCATGCGTCCGTCCTTGATTTTGCGTGTACGCAATGATACGGTCTTGCAGACATTACTCATAGTTGTATTGATTTATTGATGAATATTCATGGTGAAGTGTCTCTTCACGGCTGCAAAATAACTGAATGATACTTCCGTGACTCCAATTATTTGCAGTCATTGATGGATAATACTGAAATCATTTGAAATCACAGTCCTTTTGCTGCTCTTTCCGCCATCGCTCGCTCCACATCCGTCCTCAAAAGCAGGTTCTTTACACCCACTTTTACCTTGCTGATATGGTGAACTCTCACTATATGGCAGATGTTGGCACTTGTCAGACCATACAACTGCTGCACTTGTTCGGTGGTATAATAGTTGTCATCGCTCATGAGGTCAGTCCTGCGCAGTTCTTCAAGATGTTCCTTGGAATAATAGGTGCGACCATACTCACGTTTGGTCGGTATCTTATGGCGGTAAGTGTATGCCCTGAGTGCCGACTTGCTCATGCTGAAAGCATCCCCTACATCATCAGCAGTCACCCATTCCGTGATACTGTTGAGGTCAACGGCAGTACCGAAGAATTCATCAATATGTCGTTTGCTGTAATAGTTCTTGCCAGCGATACGGCACATCGGTATCTTGTTGCGCTTGGCGGAGGTGTAGAGCCAAGACTTCTTGACCTTATAAATGGACATCACTTCTTCACCCGAATAATAGTCAAGCACCTCATTCTCCTCTTTCCCTTTTGTTGATTCCAGGTTTTGTGTTGGTTTTTCTGCTTTTGCCTTTTTACTGAGCTTGCTCTTGCTGGCAGGAATCACACGCTTGTAGGGATTACCCTCAAACATCTTCTCTATATCTGCCTTTCTAACGAATGCCATTCTGCTGCTCAATCTTGATGCCTTCAACTTGCCGTTAGCCACAAGTTTGTAGATATACTGTCGTGTGCATCCCAACAGAATGGCAGCTTTGGAGAAGGTAAGATACTCCTGATGTTGCAGATCCATGATTGGCTCAATACCGTTAATCAAGTCCTGCTGTCTTTTCTTCCTAAGACGTTTTGCCTCTGCCTGACATTCCTCGGAACAGTATTTCTGCATACCACTCCTTGACATGAATGTCTTGCCACAAAAATCACATTTTCTTGTCGGTCTCATACTCTTTGATATTGCTATGTTCTACATACTTTGAGTATTCCACCGATGGAGTAAACGGAAGTGAACCATTGACAACCTTTGTCAACCCAGTCCACGATATTACGCTTTTTGCCTATCAGCTTTCAAATCTGTCCTCCATCGTAACCACTCGTAAACTCTTGTCAACTACGTTCACGATATGACAAAATAAAAGCTCCGCAAATTCTCCACGGTAGAAATACGCTGCAAAAATATGTGGAAAATCGGGAACTGCCAAAAAGCACTCAGAAAGTGTTAAAAATCAAAGAGTATTGAAAATCAGGGTTTTATACTTAGTTGATCATAGTAAGTTATGGTTAGTTATAAGGCTCTAAATACAACCGGAAAAAACATTATAGTCAATATTTGTCACAGAGCTTGGTATTGTTATAGATGTTAAACCGGAACAATTTTCAAAAGCATTATACATAATACTTGTCACAGGATATTCTACTCCATTATAGGTAATACTTTCTGGTATTACCACAGAGCCCCTATATTCGGGTGTGGGAGAACCTCCTGATTTGTACGTAACTTCCGCGGTCTTTTTCGTTTTGTCCACGTTGTAGTAGATGCCGTCGATACAACAGGTATAGGCTTCGGCATTTGTGATTCCCACTATTGCCATTACCGCCAGCAATAGGAATTTGTGAATAGTTTGTTTCATGTTATAACATTTTTTGTTTGCCGACAGCTCCACATCGGCATAATAAAAAAGCGTGTTATAGCATATACAGAAAAAACGTGGAAACTATATATACTAAAACGAACCTAATTTAACTTGATGAAATCTGATAGAAACATCTGCAAATAACTGATAATAAGTGATATTTTAATAAATATCAAAAGATAAATAAACTTAAAGGAATTGAAGTTCTTTAGGGATATATGGGAACATTTACGGGAAAAGCATTACCTTTGCAGTCGTAACATAAAAACGAGGCGAATATGAAAATCAGTATCACTACAAAGGAATGCAAATCCAAGAGCGAGAGTGCGCTCCGTAAAGGCAACCTCTGCTTTCGACTTCGGGATAAGGGCGTTGACGTCAAAGTACGTTCCGATATTGAAGTGCTGCTTGATTTTTGGGACAACGACAATTTATCTTATAAAAGGACGAAGCAGGTACCATTAGATGAGCAGAAGCGGACGAAGGAGTTGGTACGTTCAATTACAACCACGCTATCAGAAGAATACGATGCAACCACGGCAGATGTCACTTGGATGAGGAATGTGATAGATAAATGTGCAGATCCGGTCGCTGAGTCTAAGGAATCACTCTCGACTGTCATATCAAGAATGGAACAGTATGTTGCCGAGCATCCCATGAGTCCGAAGTCTGCACTTGTCTATAAGCCGACCATCAAGAAGCTCCAACGATATGAAGCCTACAAGAGGGAAATGGAGGGCAAGGATGGCTTCACGCTCTATTGCGAGACAATCCGTCCAGAGGATTATCTTGATTTCCGTGAATATGTCATAAACGAACATCTCCTTTATAAGGATTATCCGGAGTTCTACGAGCAGTTCAGCATTGGTGTGCATCCGCCCAGACAGCTTTCAAGCACACAGGTAATAGGCATCATGCACCACCTCCGCATAGTCGGTCATTGGTGCATCAAGATGGGCTTTACCACCAACCGCTCATGCGATGCGTTCACCATCCCCTCTCCCGTGCAAGGCTCTCCATTCTATCTGACCATAGAGGAGCGTGACAAGGTGTTTCATGCCGACCTCAGCCATAAGCCTGAATTGGAAATCTACCGTGACCTGTTCATATTCCAATCAATGGTAGGGTGCAGAGTCGGTGACATGTTCTCTTTCACAAGAGACAATATTGTCGGAGACATGTTGCAGTATCTGCCGCACAAGACCATGCGTAAGCGTCCGCAGACGGTAAATGTCCCTCTGACTTCAAAGGCTATAGAGATACTAAAACGCTACGAAGGCAGACAGAAAACGCTTCTGCCGACAAAGCAAATATACCAGTATAATAAAGGCATCCGCGCGGTGCTTCGGGAATGCGGTATCAACAGGACTGTGACCATTCTTGACACAGTAACGGGGCAAGAGGTGCAGAAACCGATATGCGATGTCGCATCAAGCCACATGGCAAGGCGTAACTTCATCGGCAACCTTTACAAGAAAGTGAAAGACCCCGAACTTGTAAGCTCCATGACTGGACACGTCAACGGCAGCAGGGCTTTCGCAAGATACAGGGAGATTGATGAGGAGACAAAAGTGAACCTTGTCAACCTCATCAACTGAAAGCAAAGAACGCGATTTACCAACCCCACAAAACATAGCGCATTATGAAAGTAACGGCATTTATCCGGGAGACCTCGGCAAAGAACAATATAACCGACCACGCACACGTCTATTTCCGTGTGCGTGACGGCAAGACTGACATCAAGGCTGTCAGCGAGCTTTCCATCAATCCCAACCACTGGAGTGCGGAGAGGCAAGGCTACAAGACACGTGTGGCTCTTGTTGCAGAATCCAAACGAACGGCTTTCGATAAAGCTGTACAGGATTTGACAGCTCTTATATCCTCTCAATATTATCATGGAGCGGACAGCAGATGGTTGAAAGGTGTGATAGAGGAATTTCATCACCCCAACATAAACATACGACAAGGCAGGAAGGGCGATGAATACAGCCTGACATATCAGTGCCAGCAGTATGCAGAGAACCATCCTATGGAGAATGAGACCGCAAGACACCATAAACAAAACCTGCGCAAGATACAGCACTTCGAGCGTTTCCAAAGGGATATCATGCGCAGGCGGGGATATACCATGCGTATCGACACCATGACGGCTGATGACCTGCAAGAGTTCCACAAGTATCTGGTCAACGAGGCGGAATATTATGAACACTACCTACAAATCTATGATGACATTGAGGAACGCTACAAGCCCAGACAGCTTACAGAAAACTCCATCAATAAGATATTAAGGTCACTGCGCACGGTAGTCAACTGGTGCCTGAAGCACAACATCACCACCAACGACCCATTCGCCACATTCGAGATGCCGAAAGTATTGGATAGTCCTCCTTTCTACCTGACACTTGAAGAGCGTGACAAGGTTTATTATGCAGACCTCACTGACGAGACACCCTCGACACAGGTATATCGTGACATCTTCATGTTCCACTGCCTTATCGGCTGCCGTGTGGGCGACCTTGAGAAGATGACACGTGCCAATATCGTGGACGGAGGGGTGGAATATATAGCGGAGAAGACCAAGAACCATAAGCCACGTACCATCAGAGTACCGCTCAATGACAAAGCAAAGGTAATCCTTGAAAAGTATGCAGACCTCGAAACACGCATATTACCGAAGATAAACCAGGAAATCTACAACCGGCAGATAAAGAAGATTCTGAGACTGCTCGGCATCAACCGCATGGTGACGGTAATCGACAACATGACACGTGAGCCTGTGCAGAAGCCTATCTGCGACATCGCCACGAGTCATACCGCCCGAAAGACCTTCATCGGCAACCTTTACAAGAAGGTGAAAGACCCGAACCTTGTCGCATCGCTTTCGGGGCATACCGACGGCAGCCGTGCCTTTGCGCGGTACAGGGAGATTGACAACGAGATGAAACGCGAGCTTGTAAGGCTCATTGACTAAAGAAAGGCATCGAGACATGAATATAAAAGAGCTTGGCGAGGATCTTGAACACCAGTTCGGAAAGCCCCGCAATGTAACGGAAGAGAACGTAAGGTTTCTGCTGTCGCTCATTAAGGAAGAATTTGACGGCAAGAAAGTGAACGAGGATGTGGAGAAGCCGAGCCTCGATGCTTTTGGCATGACCGTACTTGCCGTCATGTCATATCAGACTACCCCGTGGGAAGAACTTGCAAAGAAGCCTGCCATCCGCAGGACATTTAAATACATAGCCATTAGGGGCAAAAATCACTATGATGAGATAGAGGCATTGACCAAGGAACTGATGCGCAAGCATTGGGATGGGATTTCACAAAAGATGATATTGGGCTTCTTGAAGATTATCCGTGGACTGTCAAATGAGGAGCATCCGAGCAGGCTGATTGAATACACACCTTTTCCGGCACACTATTATGCCATAAGCCATGGGCTTCACCAGATTATCCAAGGCGAGCATCCCGATGACGCGGCAATAATCCTCCATTGCGCAATAGATGAGGGCATCTTGTTCCCGACAGTTTCACGCAGTCTGTTAGTCTGTGAGTTCAACTTGAAAAAGAGCAGCTTTGACAAGTATTTCAGCAAATACCATATCAATCTGGAATATGAGCCGGATGCCATCAAGAAGCAGTCCGAAGAGAAGATAAAGTATCACCGTAAGGCTTTGCGGAATGCCATCGGCTACACAGTAGATGCCGATGGAAATATCACATTCAACAACCGCAAATTGGGACGAAAGAATTTTCTTTCCCTTATTATCGCATACTGTCGCAGTATCTTCCGCCTCTGACAATTTACAGAAATATGAAATCTTTCCATTATCCTTAGTTGGGTGCGATAGCGCATTCGGCTAAGGATTTTTGATGAAATCACGTTAAATCCATTAACAAAGAGTAGTCAAAAGTAGTCGCTTCCTACCGCCTCTTCAAATTCCATTCAGAGCCGTCAAAAGCCATATAACTTTGCACTGTCATTCCGGATAACCAGCGGATTGGCGGTGCTTCTTTTTTATGACGCTGCAAAAGAGAGCATCCTGGTTTGCAAGTGGGACAGCGTATGTATAACGCATATCAAAAAGGACAAATATGGTTGACATCATGTCATTGACAAAGATGGGAGGACAGGTCGCATTGACCGTCACTCCCGAAGACCTTCACCATTTTGCGGAGATGTTATTGACAAAATCACGCAAGGAATGGGAAGAGAATATTGCTGCATCATCTTGTAAGGAAGAACCGGAAGAGACATTTCTCACCACAGATGAAGTCTGCAAGATTTTCAACGTCTGTCCTGCCACCCTATGGCAATGGCACCGCACAGGCTACCTGCAGCATATCAAGTTCGGCAACAAGAACATGTACCCGGCATCAGCCGTCAAGGCTATTACCCATGCACGTTCCATGGATGAGACGGTATCAGGCTACTGCAAGAAGACAAGCAAGGTGGACAAGGAAATGTCTGGGACAAAGAACAGGAAGGAGGACAAATGACTTATATCGAATACATGAACCAGATGTGGCGTTCCTCCCTATTGTCACCAATGCCTGCGAGCGAGATAGCGCTGTTTGCCTATCTGATAAACGAATGCAACAGGCGTTTCTGGAAAATGCCCATTACATGTTCCACGACAAGAATATGTGATGAACTGCGCATTTCAAGGCAGACGGTCATCACGGCACGGAAACATCTTGCAGACAGGCAACTTATCTCCTTCACTGATGGAAAATCGCGTCATCTACCGTCCAAATACACAATGCTTGAATGGACGGATAACTTGACAGAGGAATTGACAGATGGCTTGACACATATAAAAGATAAAGACAAAGATTCTTTTATAAAGGAATCTGGTGAAAAATTTGACTGTAAAAACGAAAGAGATTATGGATACGGCAAAAGAAAAGAGAATCGTAGACTATATCCGGCTCCTGCAGAGGGAACGGACTACGACGGTGCGTTTTAGACTCCCGATGAAAGAAGAACAGGCTTATGAGTTTTTGTTGGCTGCGACAATAGCGGAGGTGCATTCCCGACATCGTGAGTTTGTCTATAACAGTTCCGTTGACGAGCAGTTACGGCAGATTGCCAAATGCCTTACGGCAGACTCACCGAAATTTGGTATTGTTCTTTGCGGTGGTTGCGGCAATGGAAAGACAACCATGCTCAAGGCTTTGCAGAACCTCATCAATCATCTGAAAATCCGCAACCCGAACCGTTCATCAGGTGCAGGAACGGGATTGGGCGACTGTTACGGTTTGCCAATAGTTGACGCTTTGCAGATTGTGCAGCTATGCAAGACCGACCATAGGAAGTTTCTTGAACTGGCACGCTACGACCTGTTGGGCATTGATGACTTGGGCACAGAGCCTGTCGAGGTGATGGACTACGGCAATGTAATGACTCCACTCATCGACCTCCTGACAAAGAGGTATGATGCGCAACTGTTCACTGTTGTGACAACAAACCTTGGTCCCAATGACATACGCAAACGCTACGGCGACCGCATCGCTGACCGTCTCAACGAGATGATGGCAAAGATTGTCTATCGGAATCCGACTTACCGCACGGACAAGGCACAATCGGATGACAATACAGATTTGAGGTAGTATGTAGATGACGACTTTTTGCAAAAGTCCATGAACATAATAGGGACTTTTAGATTCACATGCTTACGCCGCTCACTTAAAAAGTCCTGATTATGCTCAGGCTCTGCCCGAGACCTGTCCCCACTTGTATCTAAATGTTCTCCATTTTACTAATGTACCAACTAAACAAGAATACAATATGCAAAGTAATATACCACGTGCCGCCATCCATGTCGGCAAGGACAAGAAATCATTCTCCGTCCAAGTGGGTAACGAGGCTGAACGCAGAGGATGGGATGAGAATGCCTATCGGCTGAAGAATGCAGACAAAGACAAGAACAACCATTATAACTTCTCACGCAAGAGTCTCAACTTTGAAATTATCAAGGGTGGAAGAGTCACTTTGCTTGGTGCAAATCCCATTCCCTTGCATGAGCGTATCCAGATGCGCCTTGGCGAGTTGGGATTCAAGCCATATATGGATGCCAAGCATCCGGACCATGTTTCAAGCAACAGCCCCAACTGTACCGTCGGCATGATTTTCAGCGGAGACCGTGACGTGATGAACAGACTTGCTTTTGGCAATCAGAAGATAGACACCTCTGACCCGAATGCAGACCACAGCTATGTCATCCTGCAACAAGGGATCATGCAATGGGCAAAGGATACATACGACTTCGCCTGCAGGAAGTGGGGAGAGGATAACATCGTGAGTTTTGCCGTCCATTGTGATGAGACAAGCATCCATGCGCATGTCCAGACCATTCCTGTGGAGAAAGTCAAGAGACGTGGGCGAATCGGAAGCCAGTATATCAACAAGGACAATCCAAACTTAGTGTTAAGTACAAAAGAATGGAAGGTGTTGTCGAAAGAAGAGCGTGAAAATTACAATAAGCAAACAGCATCAAAGGCTTTTGTAGAGAGGGTATCTTACGCCAAGGTCTGGGGTGAGACAAGAAAGGAAAAATCGGAATATCTCTCCCGACTTCATACGGACTACCACAAAGAGGTGGGCTGTAAGTATGGGCTTGCCCGTGGCATCCCTTACTGTGAGTTGTCCGAGGAAGAGAAGCGTGGACGAAAGCACAAGAACAAGGTAGTGCTTGAAGCCGAGCGTCAGGCAAAGGCTGCCCTTGATAAGGTAGAGAAATATGCAGTGCTTGCAACCATCGACCATAAGGAACTCACATTCCCTTTGCTTAATGTCAAGACATCAGTTCAAGAGGCAATGCGAATTGTAGAACAGGAGCTTGGCATACCCGTTCCTGCTATCATCGGACAGAAGGCATGGCGAGAGGAACGTATAGCTAACATAAACGCAGTCATAAAGTCTTTGGCTGATGCCATCAATGAGGCTCGTGACAGGCAGAATGAAGGTGTCAAAGCATCGGCTAACAAAACTTACGCCTATTATATGCAGAATCTCAACCGTCTTATCAAGGATAACAAGGCTCTTGAAGCAGAGAACGCTAAGGTCAAGGAACGTATCTCACAGCTTGATGAAAACGCTGTCAAGAGAGTTACTGTTCAAAAAGATGCAGAGATTAATGCTCTCAAAGAACAATTGGCTGATGCAAAGAGCGAGCTTGCCAGTCTTGGTAATGATTACAATGCCTTGTTGTCTAAGTATAAATATCTTGTTCTTCAGTGGAATGACTTGAAGCAGCAACCTGAGATAGTTGAAGCCATAGAACGTGTGGAGAAACGCAAAAGAAAAGAAACGGAGGAAAGAAAACGACAGGAGACAGAGGCTAAGCGTGAGGAGCAAGCCAAGCAATACAGATTTCAAGGAGTTCTCAGCCGCTTCATTGAGGAAGGTCGTGGTTTACTCGGCAAGTTCTCACAAACAGAGCGTATAAATTTCAATGAAGAGGAAGCTAAGGCCATATTTTATGGCATCATGGCTACTGCTATAAAGTATTGTCATCAACTTGCGAATCCAAATGATATTGAGCCTGCTGTCGATAAGTTCCTTGCCGGAATGGCATGGAGTGGTTGCACCGATTTCCGTAGAGAATGTGTTTCTAATTGGACAAAACTGTTTGCTACAAAGGATGTGGTTTATACAGAGGACATCATCAACAACTTTCTTTCGTTGACCACATGTCATGTAGTGCCGACACATACGTTTCGCTTAGCGGCTCAAATGGATGTGCAGACCAACTGACGAATTGGGATGGTTCGCATAAAGTGGGATTAGGAACACAAGTAAAGAAGAATAGAATATAACAACATTTTATATGCTTTTAAAGGTGATTGGACATAAAACGCGGTTTCAATCGCCTTTTAAGTGTTAAAAATGAATGGTAAAATAAAGAATTACAGCATTTCCTTCTTGATTCTCCATAAATCTTTGTAATTTTGTAGTCAAATTATGACAATTCTTACAAAGAAAAGTCTGCTAACTCATTGTCTAAATTTATGGATACAACATAGAAATAAAGTATTAACGATAAAATAACAATAGAATATGGATGCAGAATATAAAATTCTATCATTATGCAAATACACTGAGTTGGTATTCTTCACAGATGGCTCTTATACTCTTAGATATACCGATGCCCCAGAAAAATATTCTGACACCAGTTCTTTTTCTTTAATCCAGTGTTATTCTAATGGATGTATCAACAAAGTTCCTGTTGACAACCTTCTTGCTCTGAGATACGATTATAAATACTCTCATGGTATTTATCCACTGTCTAATCTGTTGGCATCAAGCATAGTTTCGGTTGAGGATAATATCAGTGTAACGTATATGCGAAACGGAACAGAACATACTGCAAGCATTGATGTGCCAACATTAAGGTCTCATAGTATGCTTGGTCTGAAAGGAGTGAAAATAATAGGAACATTTTTTGATGAAATAACAGGATGGTATGTGAATGACGATTTGATTAGTCGCCATTCTGAGAATAAGACACCAATAAATCCAAACGAACAAACAGTATCAGGAAACATAGCAGCTGATGCGTCAAATGTTATTTCAGATTTATTAAAAGTTGAAAATAATGATGAATTAAAAGAATTGTTTAGTAGTTATCTAAAGAGCGGTAAAAACATACCTATAGGTCAAAAATATGCAAAAGAAGTTCTTGCACGCTGTCAGACAAGAGAAGAATTTTGGCATGTGATAAATACTTTATTCAAGTGCGATACACGTATATATCGCACTCCTGTTGTGGAGTATCTAAATGACAATGATATTTCTCAATTCATGCCAAGTATAGAATTTTTATCACCCATATGCGAACAACTCTTTTCTGTTACTGCTAAACCTGAAAAGAATCTTGAGTTCCTATATCACTTTAAAGATATTCTGACAGATGAGGTGAAAGATAAGTTAATAAGGAGTACTAATTCTTTATCTCAGCCAAGTCTCTATTTCAAACTTTGTGATACGCTTGAAATGAATACGACAGAACTTATTGAGTATTGCATCAAACAATCTAACGCTGCGTCATACTATTGTATATATGAGACGCTCCTCAAAGTCCATAAAAAAAGAGGCTATATTGCTGTTAGCAAACTGATAGAAACTTATATCAATAACTTGGATGACTCCACTATAGAAAAGAAAATGATAAAACGCCTGATTAATTGCGAATTTAAGAAGGAGCGGAATCATCCAGACGCAGATGCAAAAGTTGCAAAGATAAAAGCAGGTGGTTTTAATGAATATGTCCGCTTATTTACATCTTTTGAAGGAAAAAAGAAAAACCAAGCTCTTCAAAATTCTATTATATCAAACGTTGGGAAAATGATTGAGGGAAAATATGTCGCGACATACTCAAATCATTATTTCCTAATGACAAGTAATGGAATAAGAATATTGCTACCCAAAAGTATGGCGGAAAAGGTTTTACATGAAGGAGAATCAGCCAATGTCCAAATAGTATATGCCGACCAGACATACAACACCCTATACGCAACACAGAAAGAACTTGTTGATTATAAAAAAATCACAAAGATTCCCCTCTTGAATATTGGTGACATTATAGAAATTTCATTTGATATATACGGAAATCCAGTACCTCATAAATGCTACAAAAAAATAAAGGTATATCTTAAATCATATACGAGAGAGATAGAAATAGAGTATAAGGAACGATACAAAGCAAAAGTAATTCGTCAAACATCAGATAAGTATCATTATTTGCTAAAGATAATAGAGTAACTCATGACATTAGCACAACTATATAACAGTTTTTGTGATTTTATAGACGCACAGATTTTCTCAGAAGACAATATGGGAATGTCTGTGTCATTTGTTGTGGACAAAGCCCTCATCACGGAGTTCTGTAAAAAGAATAGCGTTACCGAAAGTATGCTTATGGATGCTGTTAGAGCAAACTTGTATCCTTATCGTATTGATATAAAGCATATAAAAGGAATACTTGCCATTCAGTTGTATGCAGCCTCAAAAAGAGCAAACAGTGGTGGTATTACAGTAAAGAATTACAGAGACCGACTCTCGCAAGTGTTGGATTGGGATATCAACGATTTGCAGAGATGGATGACCGACTATCAAGAACAATACTGGGAGTCATTCTATACTTGGTGTGATACGCATTACTTCTTTGTTGCTAAATGTAAAAGAAAAACTGGTGCTGGTAGATATGTTCAATATCCAATAATGCAGTCTGTTTGTGTATTTACAGAAGAAGACATGAAGTATATAGCCGGTGCATTTGTAGATTCTAACCTATATCCCGGTGAAGATGTTTCCGAAGAAGATTTTTGGCGTAGTATTAGTAAAATTGGAATAATCAGATACTTCTGCACACAACATTCAAGAGAAGTTCGTCTAAACTCGAGAACGGAAGACGACTATCTGCGACAAATATTCAATTTCTACCTCAGATGGAATGGTGAATATATAATTGAAAATTCTAAAATAAAGAAACAAAAAAGAGCAAATAAAGATGAATTCTTGTATCTGAATGGAGATTTCTCCCAACTACAGATACGCAATTCAAGATTGTCCTTGCTTAAAAGGTTTGATGTCGCTAAATTAAAATACGATGACATTACACGTATATTTAATTTTAAGCATAAAGGCTTGATATTGTTCAAAAAAGATGATATATACGATGGATATTGGCAAGAGACCCGCTACATAGAAACAGGAGAAGATGGGTTTGCCATTGTATTCAACAATCGTTGTAAGCACAGAATTACGCGACAGGAAAACCTTTTGTTAAAAAAATATGCGAATGTTTCAATATACATAATAAAAGAATCGGCAGCTACATACGATTTTTACACACAGAAACGTTTCTATTCACTTCAAGGAGGTTTGAAAGTCGGACGGTCAACATATTTATATGGTACTGGACCTAAACTTATTCTTACTAAAAGAAGTAGGTTCTGGGTAGATGGGGAATCCATGGAAAATTCTATTCCTAACGAGGAAAGAGAGTTGAGTGATCTGGATGTTGGCATTCATACAATCCGATTTCCTAATTTCAAGAAAATTGAATTTGAGGTTGTCACACCAAAAGCTGATTCCCCTAAATGGCAGGAGAAATATAATAAATGGACAATAGATAAAGAAAACGATAAGTGGGATTCGGAAAGACAACAAGAAGGTATTGTCGGACTCGATTTTTCTGTTATTTCACAGTCTCTTAAAGAAACCACAACAGGTTCTGTTTTGAGACGATGGAGCGAAATGCATCTATTAAGTTACAAACAGACTAATGAGAATAATATCGCAATAAAAGTTTTATCAAATATAAAATAGTGTTAAAATAGTGTTATGAGTAACTTTGACTTTGAAAATAATAAACCAGTTGGTTATGTTAGTATTTTACCAAATGGAAATGCTAATATAGAAATTTTGGGATATGTAAACAACAAGAATGTTTACCATAATCTTGCATCCAAGGAGAGAATAGAAATATTCCATCCCAAAGGACGTGTGTTTGCTCATAACTTCATTCAAAGGTATGAAGAACAGAACAAAAAATTGGTTTGTTTATCTGTAATACCTAATGAAAAAGAAGGCGAGAACCTTGATGCTTATATCTGGGACAAATCTGGTAGCGTATATGAGTATGGGAATCGCATTTATTCAATAAACGCAACTCTTAACGTTGATGGTGAGAATAATTTCACCATTTTTCAAGAGAACGATTTAATAGAAACAGAAGATGACAAGTATATACTTTCTGGTGATAAGGTATTCTTTATAAAAGCAAATAGCAAGGAGCGACTGATTCCATATTGGAAAGCGTCAAATATTGATATTATTGAGTCCCCATACGGCAAGAAATACCTAATAGCGTTCCAACTTCCAGAAAAAGAAGGCGTTATTGATATTACTAACAATGACCAGTTGATTCACTGGTTTATGACAAAAATATTTAAGAAATATTGGTCGAATATTGTTGTGGCAGATTCTTACGAGTCTGTTGAGCGGTATCTGATTGAAGCATTCAATGCCATGAAGAATTTGCCTTCAAATGTTTACAAAAGCAGACTGGAAAGATTGAAAAAGTTAAATGCTAACTTCTCAATGACATTAGAGGAATTGAATGATATATCTGCATTTCCTTGGGTGAAGAGCGTGATTACTCAAACAGTTGATACGTACAAGCAAAATCTTATCAACGATGTTTCTGATGAATACAAACAGGAACTCGACAAAATAAAGGAAAAGCATGATAAGATGCTCGGAATGGAAAAAGACAAATACGAGGAGGCTGTCAAGCTGCAAAAGGAACATTATGAATCTACTCTAAAATCCATTGCCGATGAAGAAGCAAAGATTTCATCTGTTCTCGATGAAAAGAAATTTGAAATAGAGATATTAGATGAGACTATCGCTTCGAAGAATGACGAAATCGCAAAGATTGATGAACTTGTTAATAAGGCGAACAATAGGAAGGAGAGTCTTATGTCTGATTTTGCCATAATCAAAGATGTCTTGGAACTTGGTTCGAAAACAGATACGAAACAAGTTCAGAATGCTATAACAGAAACATCTGCCACTCTTAATATTCAAGAAATTAATATGGTGGAGTCAGAGTGTGTGATGTGTTATGCATTTGGAAAATCGCTGGAAGATATACTGAAACTTAACAATTTGCCACATGAAAAAGCAACAACAATAGCAGAAACGCTTGCTGTATACAGAATTTTGTTACTGCCTGATGTTGCTTATGCGATGGCGATATTTCACGCAACTCAAAAGTGTTATTATGCTGTAGAATATGTAAATGTCAGTTGGAAGTCTTTTGATGATTTGTGGAAAGAAGGACTCTGCAATATGGTGGATAACTGCAAGAAAAGTCCGGGTATCATGCACTATCTTGTATTACAGAACATCAATCTCACATATCTTCCAAACTTTATGCAACCGCTCTTAGATGTTCAGATGGGATTAACGAATTGTTTACCTTCCGGTGAGGAATATCCTGAGAATTTAAGAATACTTTGCACCATTACAAACGACGAGGTGATTCCTTTGAGTGAACAATGCGTCAAATATATCGGTTGTATAGAAAAACCATCAAAGGAAATATTTGTCGGTAGATTCAAAGCAAAATATGATGCACATAATGGGTATTTATCGCCTAACAAACTTGCAGAAATGGCGTCAGCTAACCCCTCAAATTTCTACAAAGACTACATAAATGAATAAAGACCGCATTGAAAGAGTTCAACAACTCCTATATGTATGGATTAGCAATTTCGACAAAAGGAGTTTGGAGAGCATCAAACAGAATTGCGACTATCTTAATGAAATATATCATTTGGAGTTGCAAAATCCTATATGGGGAATTTTCTGGCCATTAGTATTTAATGGAGTGATTGACCATGTAGGAAATGGATATTATGCTCTAAGCGAACCCATTGTTCTTGATTATGGTACACATTTCTATTATATAAATGTTTTACCAGAAGAAGTGAAAAGTAAACACGTCTCAGTAGGAATCACTTTTTCAGAGACCTATGAGGACGTTAAGTGTAAGACTATGCGCCCTTCGGCTGTTGCCATATTTAAGTCATATCCGTGTATCAAAGATGTAGTAGATACGTTTCCTAAATCACTGGAAGAAGAAAGTAATTTGAAGTATGTTAATTGGAAATCCAAACGTGGACTTGCGGAATTAGAGAGAGAAGGATTAACCCGTTACTTTTCATTGCCAGAGAAATTATATCTCAGACAACTACCGTCAAGAGCAATTAATCCTGAAGCATACGCTCTTTCGTATTGTCTGACAAGAGTTGTGAGTAACGAAGCAAATGGCAAGTATAATAGTTCTACCCTCCAACTTACAATGCCTGCTTTTGCAATGCCTTTCATGGTTTACCGTGTACTTTTGTTGGAATGTATGGCTTCAAAGCAACTTCCACGAAAAACTGGTAGTGAATATATTTTTGAAAACATCTCATCAGAAACTGTAAAACAATTAAATAGAATCTTCTGTAACTCCATACTATATGAATAATCCAATAAAAATATTCAACGAAATATTTGATGCTTATATCAAATATATAAATAGCGGTTTGCCTTTCTTTCGTGAAGAGTATAACCAAGAACGAAACGCTCTGATAAAGGAGGCAGGCACTATTTGTCAGCCACCTATTATAGAGATAGTACCGAAATACCACGAAAAGGCAACTTTGGCTGAGTTTTGTGCTAATGAAGGGCTTTCAAAAGAACTAAATGATTTTGTGAATACAGGTCTGTTCGTCAACAACAGCCAACAGGAGCGTTATCTCTATGACCACCAATACGAAGCACTTAAAGAAGCATATATAAACAGGAAACACATAGTAGTAACCACTGGAACAGGTTCTGGTAAGACGGAATGTTTCCTTTTACCTGTCATAGCTGATTTGGTTGCAGAATCAAAGAATTGGGGGAAAACGAGAAAAAGAGCCATGCGCACAATGATTCTCTATCCTCTCAATGCACTTGCCGAAGACCAGATGATTCGTTTGAGAAAAGCCTTGAACAGTCATAAGGATGATAAAACAGGAGCGTTGGATTGGTTGAACGAACATCGTGGTGGACATCGTTTTTACTTTGGACGATATACCGGTGCGACTCCCGTCAGTGGAATTAAGGATAAAGTACGAGACAAACTTCTCGAAGAAAAGAAACTTTTGCAGAATGACTGGAAAGCGGCACAGGAAGCGGCAAGAGTGAACAATAACACTGAATTGCTTTATCATGTGCCTTGCATGGAAAGCGATTCAGCGGAAATGTGGGACCGTTTCTCCATGCAGGACAATGCGCCAGACATTATGATTACAAATTATAGCATGCTGAATATAATGCTCATGCGCAATCATGAGGCTGAAATATTTTCAGATACGAAGAAATGGCTTGAAGAAGACCCGTCGCACATTTTTCATCTCGTAATAGATGAATTACACACTTATAGAGGAACAGCAGGTACAGAAGTGGCTTATTTGCTAAGAGTCCTGCTTGACAGGTTGGGATTGCGTCCAGATTCTCCACAGGTACAATTCCTTGCCTCCAGTGCGTCTTTAGAAGAAAATGAGCAATCAATAGATTTTCTTTCTGAGTTCTTTGGAGTAAACAAGAATGAATTCTGGAGGAGGTTTAGAATTATATCAAATCCTCCACAGCCATCAGTAGAGAAGCCTTCTGTCTCTTTGCCGACAAATGAACTTGCTGAATATGGAAGTGTTTATGAGGAAGACGCAAATGCTGACAACAATTTGCTGAGAAGTCTCGGGTGTGACAACTTTTATGAATTATCTTCCAAGTATCAGTTATTATCATGGCTTAAATACGCATTAAGTTCAAAGAAAGTCATCATAGCCAAAGATATTGAGAAAATAGCTGATGGATTAGGTATTGTTAGCGAGGAAAGACTATGCGTTGTAGCTGGACTTGTAAAAGCGTTATGTAAAAGTGAGTGGAATGGCAACTATCTTGCGCCACTAAGAGCACATTTCTTTTTCCGTAATGTAAGCGGTTTATGGGGATGCTCCAATCCACAATGTCCTCATGTTCACGAAGAACATAAATTTGAGGGAAGAACTATAGGCGCACTCTACAAACGTCCACGAAACGTTTGCAGTTGTGGTATGAAGGTGTTAGAAATTCTTGTATGCGAAAACTGTGGTGAGGTTTATCTCGGCGGTTATCGTGTTTTGGTAAACGGTAAAACATACCTAAGTTCGGAGAAACCAATAAACGATGACGGTACTGGCTATTGCATCTTATGGAATGGCGATGCAAGTTCTGATGATGGTTGGAAACGTGTGTCGTACAATCCGAGTACAGGCGAATATCGTATAGATATGGATGGAGCTTATTGGTTGTATGAACAAACATCAGATTCAGAAACTAAGTTTCCACATAAGTGTCCGAAATGTGAGGTGGCATACATAATGAAAGACAAAAACAGCCTCACTCCCATACGTTACCATGGTACAGGCTTGCAGAAGGTGAACCAGATTCTTGCAGATTCTTTGATTCGCTCGATGAAAAATGCGAAAGAAAAGAACACCAAAGTGGTGCTTTTCTCTGATAGTCGTCAGTCTGCTGCAAAATTGTCCGCAGGAATAGAGCTCGACCATTTCAGGGATGTTCTCCGTTGGGCTATTCTCCATGCTCTCAATGGCAGTAATGAGGTGGTGACTTTTCTGAAGAGATTGTTCGATGACCAAAATTGGACACAGTCGGATGGTCAGCGTCTGAACGAATTGACAAATGACCAGACTTATGGTGAGGTCGCACGTGTCATCATGGCAAACCGTATGGGGTTTGCCACAGATGGACAATTAACGAAACTAAAAACCTATTTCAATTGTTGTGACGGACAAAATCTTGGAAGTGTCGAAGATGATGTGTTTAAGATATTACTGTCTCTTGGCATGAACCCGGCAGGTCCTAAACCTACATGTTTCCAAAATGTCATGGCTGGTTTATGGTATGACCTTTTTGATTTTGAAAAGAAAAAAGCCAAGTCAGACCTTAGTGATAATCAGTTGGAATTTTCTGACAGAATACGCAAATATAATAAAATTGAACAATTGGCAAGTATATTCGGTAACCGTAAGCGTTCGTTTGAGGAACTGAAACTTGGCTATCTTTCGCCTACCCGTAAGATTGCTGACCAAACAATGGCGGAGCTTGCATGTTCTACCATTCGCATCCTTGGAGAGAAGAAACGCATAATGGGGATTCCTTCTAAATATCCTTTAAAAGATAGTTTCCCAATGGCTGTAAGGAAACTTGTACAACATGTATATCATATTAAAGGTACGAAAGAAACCAATGAAAAGCTTGACACATTGCGTGATATATTGAGAGAACGTGGCATTATAGACCGCCAAGTAACAGCACTTTCTGGAGAAGGACTCTCATTTGTGAAAGCGGATGTTGGCTCAAAATATTGGATTTGTCCCCGATGCAAGACTGTACACATGCATCGTGCAAATGGTGTTTGTATGAATTGCTATCACAGACTTGATGAGGAATATATCCTGACAAAGGAAGATGTTAGTAATCCTGAGGACTATTATCTTACCTTACTGAACTCTACCGATAATGTCTATCGTCTGCATTGTGAGGAAATGACAGGTCAGACTTCAAAGAATGATTCAAAGAAAAGGCAGCGGTTGTTTCAGGACATATTCCTTAAAACGGAGAATCCATTAGTTGAAGGTATTGATTTGCTCAGCGTAACAACGACTATGGAGGCAGGTGTAGATATCGGCTCATTATCGGCTGTTATGATGGGCAATGTGCCTCCCCAGCGTTTCAATTACCAACAGCGTGTTGGTCGTGCCGGTCGTCGTGGTAATCCGTTGTCTATTGCCCTTACAGTTGCGCGTTCTACAAGCCACGACTTGACAAACTTCCAAGAATATGAGCGTATGGTTTCTGATACTCCCAAAGACCCATATCTGGAAACAAGGACAAAAGAGATTGCTGAACGTATTATATATAGGGAAATACTGTATGCTGCCTTAAAAAATGAAATTTCAGGAAAGGATAGTGTACATGGTAATTTCGGAACTGTAGACCAATGGGATAAGTACAAAGAAGAAGTTGCGAACTGGCTATCTTCTAACCAGGAAGAAGTGTGGCGTATTATCGAAGTTGTGACTACTGGTACAGAAATATCAGACGCTCAAAAGCAGGAAATAAAAAAATTCATCTATGATCATTTCCTTGACATGATAAGCCAAATTGCCACAAGTTCTGAGTACACACAAGAATTACTCAGTGAACGGCTTGCTAATGCCGGACTGCTCCCAATGTTTGGTTTCCCTACCCGCACACGAAACTTGTATCTAAGCGAGCCGAAGAAACTACCAGCAGAAGATGTTGTTTCTCGAGATATAGATATGGCTTTGAACTCTTTTGCCCCAGGGCATGAGATTGTTAAAGACAAGAAAGTATATAGGGCGGTGGGAATTGTTGACTATGAATATAATAACTCACATGTACCAGTACCAAAGTACAACTCTTTGAATGTTTATAGCCATCCTCTTCATCGTTGTGTTATATGTGGTTATTCGTCAATCAGCCAAGATGATGACTCTTGCAAATGCCCTGTCTGCGGCAGTGATATGCAGAAAGTAAAGATTTGCTCACCTTTAGGTTTCTGTGTTGACTATAATGCGTCTGTAGAGGATTTCAACGGAAGTTACGATTGGTATTCTCCCAATAGCGATATAAAATTGGATTGTGAACAATCTCTACAAGAATGTCCGCAAGTTGATAATATGGCTATCAGGAACAATATCGTACCTTCGCAAGGACTCGTGCATCTTGTGAATGATAACAACGGAGACTTCTATAAATTAGGGAAAAATAATGAGGGTATTTATGTGTCACGTGATGCATATCCAGAAGAGATTAGAAACACATTAAATTTGTCTTTTGAAACAAAATATGCCTTTGTCTCGTCAAAGACAACAGGTGTACTTGCACTTTCGATAGCAGAGATTCCTGAAGAATTGAATCTTTCACCACTTAATGGAGAGAATGTCAATAGTCATGCAGTAAGAGCTGCCTTTCTGTCATGGGGGTATCTCGTAAGAAAATCAGTATCTCACTATCTTGATATAGACTCATCGGAGTTAACAGTGGGATTTTATATTACTCCCCAAACTAAGAAAGCAGAAATTTTCTTTGTGGAGCAGTTGGAAAATGGTGCAGGCTATAGCAACTATCTCAGTGGTAGGAGATATAAAGATGTTCCTAAGAAAGCCATAATTCAGCCACTCATAGAAAAAGGCGAGATCTACGAAAAACTGACAGCCCATAATCATGAAAATGGTTGCACATCGTCTTGCTATGATTGCATTAGGGATTATTCGAACCAAGGAGTGCATCATTTGCTTGATTGGCGACTTGGACTTGATTTAGCGAGGCTTGCACACGATTCAAATGCAAAGATAGATTTTACAGCAAAGTATTGGACTGACTATATAAATATCACAGTCAAGAACGTTCTTCTAAGACATGGATATTCTGCCGAAAGTTTTGATGGAACGCTGATAGGTACAGATCCTTATGATGGTGAGAACTACTGTTTGGTACATCCTTTATGGTCATCAAAAATGGTAAGCAGGCTTACAGGCTCTTTACCAGACGTATATAAGGCGTTGTCTGTTTTTGATATTTCTAAAATGAATGGTTAATTAATACAGATAGAATTATGGCACTTGCAATAAACATAGAAGACCTGCTTGACAAGCAGAAGATAGAATCCAACAGAATAGAATTCAAGAAAGGCTGGAATCCGGCGAGCATATACCATAGCGTGTGTGCTTTCGCTAACGATTTTGATGACCTTGGAGGCGGATATATCATCGTTGGTGTAGATACTGACGATAAGACGGGTATGGCAATCCGTCCTGTTGAAGGTGTACCAATGGAAAAGATAGATGGCATATTGCAGGAGATGGTAGGCTATAATAACAAGATTTCACCTTATTATTTGCCTCGCACTTCCGTAGAAGATGTGGATGGAAAACAAGTGATTGTGATATGGTGTCCTGCTGGCAGTTATCGCCCTTATTCCGTACCTGTGAATGTGACAGCCAAAAGCTCAAAGGAATATTTTTATATTCGTAGTGGCACAAGTAGTATTGAGGCAAAAGGCGAAGTACTCGTTGAGCTGCGGGAGTTGGCTAACCGTGTGCCTTTTGACGAGCGTGGCAATAGCGGAATTCGGTTAGAGGACATTTCTTTGGTTCTTCTTCGTGACTACCTTGTTAAAGTGGGAAGTAGATTGGCGGATGATGTGGTAACAACACCACTGTCAAATATACTTGACCAAATGGAGCTATACACAGGACCAAAAGAGAACCGCTTGATTCGGAATGTTGCAGCCATGATGTTCTGTGAAAATCCAAGCAAGTTCTTCCCATACACTCAGATTGACGTAGTGACATTCCCTAACGGAAAGATGAAAGACCCGAACAATTTTACGGAAGTGACATTCAAGGGTAGCATCCCGCAGATGATAAAGCAAACGATGGACTACATCAAAAGTAATGTACTTAAAGAAAATGTCCGCAAAATATCAGGCAGACAGGAGGCCGAACGCTTTTGGAACTATCCCTACGATGCCATTGAGGAAGCGGTGGTAAACTCCGTTTATCACAGAGATTTCTTGCAGCATGAGCCAATAGAAATAACTATTGAACCCGAAGGAATCTCCATTCTCAACTGCCCGGGACCTGACCGTAGTATATCCAAAGAGGATATTGAGAAAGGTGATATGCTCAAAAGCCGTCGTTATCGTAATCGTCGATTAGGAGACTTCTTGAAAGAGCTTGACTTGACGGAAGGTCGCTCCACTGGTGTTCCAACCATACAAGCCAAGTTGGCTGAGAACGGTTCTCCTCGTGCCATCTTTGAAACAACTGATGATCGCTTAACATTCTTAGTAACAATTCCTATTCATGAAGGATGTACCGTAAGTTCGGAGACAGGTGAATTTAGTTCGGAGAGAACAGCAAAAAGTTCGGAGACAAGTTCGGGAACTCAGCCCAAAAGTTCGGAGACAGACGGATTTAGTTCGGAGACAACACCGAAAAGTTCGGAGAGAAAGCAAAAAAGTTCGGAGAGAGTCCTTGACTTAATTAGACAAAAGCCTTCCATATCAGCTGCAGAAATTGCTATGATGATAGACATGTCTTCACGAGGTGTAGAGAAACAAATCAAAAGACTGCGTGAAGAAGGAATCATCAGACGTATTGGTGCTGACTTCGGTGGCTATTGGGAAATCATATCAAAAGAAAACGAATAAAAATTACACAAGATATGTTATTAGGAAACAAAATTAAGTCTCTTAGAGACGAACAAGAAGTGTTGCAACGCCAATTGGCAGCTTACTTAGAGATAGACACTCCTATGTTTAGTAAAATAGAACGTGGAGACAGACGAGCAAAGAGAAGCCAAGTAATCTTACTGGCAAAATACTTTGATGTAGACGAGAAGGAAATGCTGAAACTTTGGCTTGCGGACAAAGTGCTTGATGCTATCGGAGATGAGGATGAATGTGAACTGAAAAGAGATGCCATCGAAGTGGCTAAAGAGAAAATCTTATAAAATGTGATTATGGATGCAGATGCGATTATTAGAAGAATGCATGAACTGGAAGAAGAAAACAAAAGACTAAAGTCTCTTCTTAAAGAACATGGAATACCGTTTGAGACGTGTTCTCATGATTGTAGCATTGCCGCATCCAAATCTACAAAGCCAACAGCATCGTCAGTTCGTCTCTCGTTACAGGAGAAGGTTGGGTTATTTAAAAGTATTTTCAAAGGACGAGAGGATATATTTGCAAAAAGATGGTATAGTGATACTACGAAGAAATCTGGTTATCAACCTGTATGTGAACGTGAATGGAACAGAGAGTTCTGCGATAAGAGAAAATATAAATGTGCAGAATGTCCTAACCGTCAGTTTGCTCCACTATCGTATCAACACTTCTACAATCATCTTGCAGGCAAGGATGCGTTTGGACGTGATGTCATTGGCTTATATCCAATGCTGAATGACAACACATGCTTTTTCCTTTGTACAGATTTCGATGATAAAAGTTGTGAGCATGGATATCAGAATGATGTGCTTGCCTTTGTAGGTGTATGCAAGGAGTGGGATGTTCCTTGCTACATAGAACGTTCACGTTCTGGTAATGGAGCGCATGTATGGATATTCTTTGATGGTGCAATAACAGCAACCAAAGCAAGAAGATTGGGAAAATCGATTTTGGCAGAAGCAATGAATAAAGATGTGCATCTTTCTTTCAAGTCATACGACAGATTCTTCCCCAATCAGGACACTCTACCTGAAGGTGGAATGGGAAACCTTGTGGCACTGCCACTTCAAGGTAACGCACGAAGAAATGGAAATAGTGTATTTGTTGATGAACAGTTTCAAGCATATCCAGACCAATGGAACTTTCTTCTCAACATTCAGAAAATATCAGAATCGACCATAGATGATATTCTCCAAAAACGCGCTTCATCATTGGGTGAATTGACAAAGAGTAGTGAGAGTAAGCCGTGGGATGTTCCGGCAACTGAAGCTATTGCCAAATCAGATTTTCCATCAAGTATTACCTTGACAAAGGCAAATATGCTTTATATCCCATTATTGGGTTTGTCTGCAAAGACTGTCAATTATTTCAAGAGAATGGCTGCTTTCCACAATCCAGAGTTTTATGCAAAACAAGGTATGCGTCTGTCTACTTATGATATCCCACGTATCATATCCTGTTCGGAATTACACGATGACTACCTTGCCATTCCTCGTGGCTGTGAAGATGCCGTGATTAACATTCTCGAAGATCATGATGTTAAGTACAACATAGAGGATAAAACCTATCATGGACGAAAAATCAATGTTTCGTTCAAAGGCGAACTTCGTGAAGAGCAGCAGAAAGCCATGGAGTATATGCTGTCATATAATATAGGAACACTTTCTGCAACAACCGCTTTCGGCAAAACCGTGTTTGCTATTGCTATGATTGCTCAACGCAAGGTAAACACGCTGATTCTTGTTCATCGAAAATCTTTGCTTGACCAGTGGAAGAAACAACTGGAAGAATTCTTGGAGATAAACGAAGAAATCGATAACAACACTATCAAAAGTAAGAGAAAGAAAGACAAATCTCCTATAGGAGTTCTTTGTTCTGGCAAGAATACTATTCATGGGATAATAGATATAGCATTGATTCAGTCTTGCCTGGAGGAAAATGAAATCAAGCCTTTTGTACGAGATTATGGAATGGTGATTGTTGATGAATGTCATCATGTGTCTTCTGTCAGTTTTGAACAGGTGTTGAAACAGGTGAGAGCACACTTTGTCTATGGACTTACGGCTACCCCTATTCGCAAGGACGGTCACCAACCAATTATATTTATGCAGTGCGGAAAAATCAGATATACTGCTGATGCTAAAAGCCAAATGAATCGGCAGAATTTTGTCCGTACACTCATACCACGCTTTACATCATTCCGTAATGTTTCGTCAGAAACAAAGACCTACACTCAAATCGTAGAAGCATTGGCAACAGACGAAATGAGGAACAAACTAATTGTTGATGATGTGAGAAAAGCTATCAATGATGGCAGGACTCCAATTATACTCACGAACTTAACATCCCATGTAAGAGTATTGGCAGAAATGTTATCCCCTTACGCTAATCACGTGGTATCTCTCATAGGAGCGGATTCTGCAAAAGAGAAAAGGCAGGCTATGGAGAAATTAGAAGAAATTCCTGCTACAGAATCATTGATAATAATTGCCACAGGCAAATATATAGGCGAAGGTTTTGATTATCCCCGGCTTGACACATTGTTTCTCGCATTGCCTATCTCATGGAAAGGAAATATAGCACAATATGCAGGTAGACTGCACCGAGATTATGACAACAAGAATGAAGTGCGCATATATGATTATATAGACATTCGTGTACCTCTTTGCGATTCCATGTATCGCAAGAGATTGAAAGGTTATGCTTCCGTCGGTTACGGTGTTCCCAAATCATCGGAAGGAAACGAAGAGTTGAAGCAAGAACTGATTTATGATGGTCTGACTTTTTCAGAACCATTCCGCAAAGACCTGATTGTTACAAAGCATAGCATAGTCATCTCCTGCAAAAGGATAAAGTACAAATATACTCCTCGCTTAATATCTCTGTTAAGAGACCTTATGGCGAATGGTATTGAAGTGGTTATACGCATCAAAGAACAAGGATATAACGAGAACGAATTACAGAAATATGGTATAGAAGTTCTGTGTGATGAAGACTTATCCATACAATGTGCCATAATCGATAAATCTATAGTCTGGTATGGCAACATCAAATTCTTCGGATACAACACTGAGGATAATAATGTCATGAGAATAAACGACGCATCCATAGCCAATGATTTGCTGAATATATATGTTCGCAGCGTTAATAAATGTAAATCGTGAATTATGGAGGAATATGTGAAACTATTAACAGTTACATTCATTAATGACAAGAAGATTCTTTTGATAGTAGTTGGGAACTTTATGGTATCATTTATCCTTGATGATATAAAGTTTCTTTTGATTTACAGAAACTTACAAAACAAGTAATGGTTCAGGCGTGGAGCCGATCCTGTTGCTCGCTCCACGGCCTAAAGGCTCTCGCATTGCCCTATCTGTCAGAACGAGCAACGCCGAAAGCCCCACGTATCAGGAATATAACAAACACACCATGCCTGATCTCACACGGAGATAAGCATGATAGTGGCTGAATATAATCCACCCATAGGGGCGTTCACGCTGCTTTGTCGTTGACAGATAGTTTGAATTTGCGAGATTCTTAGACCGTCAGAAACAAAGCGTCAGTTAAACGCCTTTTCAAATATATGTAGCCCACCCAACCGTCACCGTAAGGCTTCCGGTAATGGATAGACGTTACAAAAATATGGAAAATTATCGAAAACCACAAATTTTAAGGCGGTTAAGATTACCAAGACATAAAATATGTGTTACTACTTTATTCTCTTTCTAAACCCAAATTGCTGCCGTTTGACAATTTGATTGCAGCCATTCCGAGTACTAAAGCCGGAATTACTCGAGTACTAAGGCCGAAATACTTGAGTATTTAAGGCCGAAATACTCGAGTACTAAAGCCAAAATACTCGAGTACTAAAGCCGGAATTACTCGAGTACTAAGGCCGAAATACTTGAGTATTTAAGGCCGAAATACTCGAGTACTAAAGCCAAAATACTCGAGTACTAAAGCCAAATTACCCGAGTAATTGGCCACAGTACTCTTTCAAGAATGTAGTAAATACTACTTTCAACCGATGAACAAGCGAGAGGAGAGTGGAGCTTGCTCCAGCTATCCCGAGCGAGGAGGAGGAAGGCGAAGCCAGAGAGGAAGAGCGAGCATTGCGCTGAGGTGCTGTCAATTAGTCCTTGCAGTAGGAACGAGTATGAAGAATGCAGGTAAATTATGGAGCTGAAAGATAATAAAGAAATAGAGGCAAAGGGACGTTTTTAATCAGGAAAAATAGGCACGAGATTGATTTACACACGCAAAAGACAGGTTATGTCAATTAAAAATAGTAATTTTGCAATCGTATATACATAATTGTTAGATAAGAAATGGCACTGAAATGCGGTATCGTGGGACTTCCCAACGTGGGCAAGTCCACACTTTTTAATTGTCTGTCGAGCGCAAAGGCGCAGGCGGCCAACTTCCCTTTTTGCACAATAGAACCTAATCTCGGAGTGATAACCGTACCGGACGAGCGACTGACGAAGCTCGCGGAGATTGTACACCCGGGACGCATCGTACCGGCAACGTGCGAGATTGTAGACATCGCCGGACTCGTGAAGGGAGCGAGCAAGGGCGAGGGATTAGGCAACAAGTTCCTCGGAAACATTCGTGAGACGGATGCGATAATCCACGTTCTGCGCTGCTTCGACGACGAGAATATCACTCACGTAGACGGCACCATCGACCCGATACGCGACAAGGAAATCATCGATACGGAGCTGCAACTGAAAGACCTTGAGACTATCGAGGCGCGACTGCAGAAGCAGCAGAAGGTGGCTGCCGTGGGAGGCAACAAGGATGCGAAGATTGAGGTGGCTGTATTGGAGGCTTACAAGGCTGCGCTGGAGCAGGGAAAGAATGCCCGCACCGTGGAGTTCGACAGTAAGGAGGAGCAGGAAGCAGCCAAGAATCTGTTCCTGTTGACATCGAAGCCAGTGCTCTACGTGTGCAACGTGGACGAGACGGCGGCGAAAACGGGCAATGAATATTCTCAGAAGATTGAGGCTCTGGCGGCCGAAGAGGGCGCCGAGGCTATGGTGATTGCAGCCAAGACGGAGGAGGACATTGCCTCATTAGAGACCTACGAGGACAAGCAACTGTTCCTTGACGAGCTGGGACTGACGGAGAGTGGCGTGAACCGACTGATAAAGAAGGCTTACTCGCTGCTGAATCTTGAGACCTTTATCACCGCCGGTGAGATGGAGGTGAAAGCGTGGACATACCATAAGGGCTGGAAGGCTCCGCAGTGTGCCGGCGTCATCCACACCGACTTCGAGAAGGGATTCATCCGCGCAGAGGTCATCAAGTATGAGGACTACATACAATACGGCTCCGAGGCAGCCGTGCGCGAGGCCGGAAAGTTAGGCATCGAGGGCAAGGACTACGTGGTGCAGGACGGCGACATCATGCACTTCAGGTTTAATGTTTAATTAGACTAATTAGGCTAATTAGACTAATTGGACTAATAAGGCTAATTGGACTAATTAGACCAATAAGAAAGAAGAAACAACAAGAGTTATGAACACACTTAGTTACATTGTCTGGAATCCCGACGAGACAATATGCCATATCGGCGGTCTCGCTCTGCGCTGGTACGGAATGTGCTGGTTTGTAGGTCTCACGCTGGGCTATCTGCTCATGCAACGGCTCTATAAGGAGCAGAAATTGGGCGCAGACAAGTTTGAGCCACTGTTTATCTATGTCTTCGTGAGCATCCTTTTGGGCGCGCGCCTGGGTCATTGCCTGTTCTATGAACCCGGCTATTTCCTCGGTTCGTTCGACCACTTCATCGAGATGTTCGTCCCGATGCGCCATCTTGCCGACGGAACATGGAAGTATGTCGGCTATCAGGGGCTTGCGTCGCACGGCGGAGTAATCGGACTGCTCATCGGACTGTGGCTCTACGTGCGGCACACGGGCATCAAGCCGCTGGTCATTCTCGACAATATGGGTATCTGCGCCTGCATCACGGCCACGTTCATACGCCTCGGCAACTTGATGAACTCTGAGATTATAGGCAGCGTAACGGATGTTCCGTGGGCGTTTATCTTCGAGCGTGTCGACACCTATCCGCGCCATCCGGGCCAGCTCTACGAAGCCATCGCCTATCTTGTGTTCTTCATTCTGATATTCGCCATCTACAAGCGGCAGCCCCGGAAAGTTGGTTCCGGCCTGTTCTTCGGCCTCTGTCTGGCATTGATATTCTCATTCCGCTTCTTCATCGAGTACACCAAAGAGATTCAAGTGGCCTTCGAGGCCGCCCTGCCTATCAACATGGGACAGATTCTCAGCATCCCGTTCATCCTCATCGGTGCTTATTTCATCGGCAGAGGCATGAAGAAAGAGGAGGCGTAAAGATAGGAAACCTTACACTTTTCCAAGATTATAATAAACAAAAAAGGGGAGGCCATCACCTCCCCTTTACTATTTTCTTTATTTCATTGAGCTTGTTCAGAGCCTCGACAGGCGTGAGATTGTTGATGTCGAGTCCGAGAATCTCGTCGCGAATCTGGCAAAGCACGGGGTCGTCGAGCTTGAAGAAAGAAAGCTGCATACCCTCACGGCTGTCCTCAATGGCCTGAGCCGACGGCTTGGCAACAGCACCCACCTGAGCATTGTCGGCCTCGAGTTGCTTCAAAATTACATTCGCGCGCTTCACAATGCTCTTCGGCATACCCGCAATCTCGGCCACATGAATACCAAAAGAGTGTTCCGAACCGCCTCGCTCAAGTTTTCTGACGAAGATAACCTTACCGTCTACCTCCCTCACCGACACGTTATAGTTCTTCACCCGGCGGAAATTCTTCTCCATTTCGTTCAACTCGTGATAGTGGGTGGCAAAGAGAGTGCGTGCGCCGGCACGCTTCGTCTCGTGCAGATACTCCACTATCGCCCACGCAATGCTTATTCCGTCGTAAGTGGACGTGCCACGGCCAAGCTCGTCGAAGAGCACAAGCGAGCGCGACGACACGTTATTCAGGATATTGGCGGCCTCGGTCATCTCCACCATAAAGGTCGATTCGCCAAGCGAAATATTATCCGACGCACCCACACGAGTAAAGATTTTGTCCACCAAACCTATTTTCGCACCCTCTGCCGGCACAAAGCAGCCTATCTGAGCCATCAGTACTATCAAGGCCGTCTGACGCAGCAGAGCCGACTTTCCGGCCATATTCGGACCCGTTATTATCATTATCTGCTGGCGTTCTGTGTCGAGCATGATGTCGTTCGGCACATAACGCTCGCCCACCGGCATCTGCGTTTCAATCACGGCATGACGTCCGCCGCGTATCTCAAGAGCCTCGGAATCGTCAATCTGCGGCCTTATGTAATTGTTTTCCTCGGCCGCGCAGGCAAACGAAAGCAGGCAGTCGAGCCGTGCGATGGCGTTGGCATTAGTCTGAATCTGCGGGATAAAGTCTTGCGCAAAGGTTACAAGCTCCATGAAAAGCCGCTCCTCTAAGGCCAAAATCTTCTCGTCTGCCCCCATGATTTTCTCCTCATACTCTTTCAGTTCCTGAGTGATGTAGCGCTCGGCCTGCGCCAGCGTCTGCTTTCTTATCCACTCCTGCGGCACCTTATCCTTGTATGTGTTCCTCACTTCGAGATAATATCCGAACACATTGTTATATCCAACTTTCAGGCTTGCGATGCCTGTCTCCTCACTCTCGCGCTCCTGCAACTTCATGAGATAATCCTTTCCGCTCCGCGAAATGTTTCTCAGGTCATCGAGTTCCTCGTTGAATCCGTCGGCAATCACGTTGCCACGGTTCACGAGCAACGGCGGGTCGGGCTGCACCTCACGCTCTATCCTGTCGCGCAGCGTGGCACAGACATTGAGCATCTCCCCTACCCTGCGCAGTGCCTCGTTGTCCGCAGCCAGACAAGAAGTCTTCAGCGGCTCTATGGCCTGCAGCGCAATCTTCAACTGAACGACCTCACGCGGCGACACACGGCCCACGGCAATGCGCGAGATGATACGCTCCAAATCGCCCATGCGCTGCATATTCTCGTGCGCCACAGCCCGCATAGCTGGGTCGCGGAAGAAATATTCCACCACATCGAGGCGTTCGTTTATCGGCTTCACATCCTTCAGCGGGAACACTACCCAGCGCCGCAGCATCCTGCCGCCCATCGGAGTAACCGTCCGGTCGATTACGCTGAGCAGCGAACGGCCGCCCTCCTGCATCGGCTGCACAAGCTCAAGCGAACGGATAGTGAACTTATCGAGCCTCACATATCGCTCCTCCTCTATCCTCGACAGCGCCGTTATATGGCCGATATTCGTGTGTTGCGTCTCCTCGAGATATTCCAATATGGCACCGGAGGCAATCACTCCGTTTGCCAGATGGTCCACTCCGAAGCCTTTCAGATTGCGCGTACCGAAGTGTTTCAGCAGCTTCTGACGTGCGCAACGGTCGGTGAATACCCAGTCTTCCATCTCGAACGTGGCGTATTTTCCGCCGAAATACCGCGCGAAGTCCCTGCCGCAACTTTTATCATAGAGCACCTCCTTCGGCGCAAAGTTGCCCAGCAGCTTCTCAACGTAGTCATACGAGCCTTCGCCCGTGAGGAACTCGCCCGTGGATATGTCGAGAAACGCCACGCCGCACGCCCCCTTTCCGAAGTGAACGGCAGCGAGGAAATTGTTCTCCTTATAGTTCAGCACGTTGTCGCTCATCGCCACTCCCGGCGTAACCAGTTCCGTAATGCCGCGCTTCACGAGCTTTTTCGTCAGCTTCGGGTCTTCTAATTGGTCGCAAATGGCCACTCTCCTACCCGCCCTCACCAGCTTGGGCAGATAAGTGTCGAGGGCATGATGCGGAAATCCCGCCATCTCCGCCGAGCCGGAAGTGCCCCCGTTATTGCGCCTTGTGAGCGTTATTCCGAGAATCTGCGACGCAGCAATGGCATCCTCACAGTATGTCTCATAGAAGTCGCCGCAACGGAACAGCATCAGCGCGTCGGGGTGTTTCGCCTTCAACGAGAAAAACTGTTGCATCATCGGGGTCAGCCCTTTTTCTTTTGTAGCCATATATCTTTATCTCCTAATGTTCTAAATATTAAGATAATGTTTTTATTTTAATCTATCTGTGCATAAATAAACGGAAGTTATACCCCCACATTTAATACAAGAAACCAAAACACCACAGCGGAATCTTATTGCCAAAAGGATATTCTATTCCGTCGGCTACAATAAACGCATCGGGCACACCGACTATCTGCTTGCCGTCCTTGCTGCGTCCTCCCACCTCGAATGTATAAATGCCGTCAACGAGAAAGTCAGCCTGTCCCGGCGCATACTCCACCCGATGGGCGTATGACAGTTGGTTCACAAAGAACGTCTCGCGCCGTGTGCCCTCGTTCACGCCGTTCAACGACAGAGCTTCCAGCAGATTACTGTTCTCCATATAGATTTTATCCGGACGCTGCATCTTCTTCACACTCGTATCACCCGAATAAAGCAGGTTCACCATCTTTGCCCTTTGCAGATATTGCAAATACGCCAACAGCGTGGTGCGCGACATTCCCGCCATTCCCGCCAACTTTGTCATATCAAGCTGCATAGGATATTCGGAAGCCAAAACAGCCAAAAGACTCTTCAGCTTACGGATGTTCGAGACATCAACCCCGCACAACTGCGGCAGCTCTATATCCAATATAAGATTGGCAACATTGGTGATTCTTTCATAATAATCATCCTCGCCCTCAAGCACGAAAGGATAATAACCCGACTTGAGATACTTGTCGAAATATGCCAACGGCCGGCATTTGCCGTTTACGACAGAACACAGCTCATCCGGATTGTCCAAGAGCGGCCTCAAGCCGACACTGTCAAAATGCAAACCTTCGCACAGTTGCAGATACTCACGGAACGATAGTCCCTGCATACTGTAATTCACACTGCGGCGCGAGAGGTCAGCATCTGAATTCAGGATGTTAAGCAAAGAAGAGCCCGTAATCACAAAACGCATATCCGGAAAAGAGTCGTAAGCGTTCTTCAGCTCCCTACTCCACCCCTCATACTTATGCACTTCGTCCACCAATACACATTTTCCTCCGGCCTTATAAAAGTCCTCTACAAAATCCAGAAAGGTATTGCGGCTGAAATACAGGTGGTCGAGCGATACGTAAACAGCATCCCGCGGATTGTCGCCGTAGGTCTTTTTCAAATACTGCAAGAGCAAGGTTGTCTTTCCCACGCCCCGCGCTCCTCTGATGGATATAAGGCGTTGGTCCCAATGAATCTGATGAATAAGCGGGCGAACATAATCCAAAGATGTATTACGCACCAGTCGGCGACATTGATTAAATAATGTTTCCATATTGTCCGGGCTTTGACTTCCGACTACAAAAATAGAGATAAATATTCAAAATTCAAAGCATTTCACACAATATTTGTTCAACGCGTTGAACGTTTTTAGCCGGAAATCGTTCAGAGCGTTGAACAAATCAGAGCGATTTATCGGGACAAAAATACTACTTTTTTATTATAAATCGGGACAGATTGGCCCGATTTATTGCTTTATTTCGCATATTTTGGCCCGATACGGAAATCTTTATAACGGGATTACTATTTTCAGATTCATTAATATCACGGCAAACAGTTAATATTAATTAACGCTGCTTTAGTTTTTTGCAATTATTGCATTTTTCTAAAGTAGAATACGCAAAAATAGGACTTTTATTTTAGAAAATTGCAATTATTGCAAAAATTAAAATAAGATATCATAACACGGCGCAGCGAAAATGGAATACATTAGCGCATATTTACATCCCCATTATAACATATATAACGTTAAAGCCCAGACAGCGAATGAATGCTGTCCGGGCTTTAATTTTCGCCTATAAAATTTTCAATACTCCGAATTAACTATCGCCTATTGAATACAAAATCCAAACCTAAACGCTCATACATTTTAAACTTGTGGTCAGAACTGACAAGAGGGGCGTGGTCAACAATAGCTTGAACTATGATAAGCCTGTCATTAGGATCATGGTGGTCGTTAAAAAGTGGCAGCTCTGATAACTTTTGAAGATGTTGCAAATTAACAGGAACAATACAAATACCCATATCATCAAGCCAGTTCACAATATTGGTTGGATTTGGTGAAACCTTTTTCTTCCCCATTGACAGTTTACCGATTTGACAAAGATGAATAAGTTCTTGCACACAAACAACACTCGTAAAAAGAGTGTTAGAATAATCCGACACACACGACATCACATAGCCCGACAACTCGTCTTCTTGTTCTAAAAGAAGAAATGCTAAGATATTTGTATCAAGATAGTATTTCATCTCAATACATACTTCATATCCTTTGCCTCAACAGACCAGCCAGTCTTGCATTCTATGCTCAGCAACCATTCTCCCAGCTTGTTAAGTTTACCGTCTCTTGCCTTTTTGGCTTTAAGAAATTCCAACTTATTCAGTCTTTTTTGTTCCTTTTCCATATCGCAATACTCCATAATCCGATGTAAAATTACAACATTATTTTTAATCCACCAAACAAATCATTTGTTTTATTTTTGAGCATCATGCAAAACTGTATTAAACAAAATTCATACTATTTGACGTTTGTCTTCTTGCCAAACAGTTCAGGAATCCCGAATAATTAGAATCGTTATAGCGCATATCTACATCCTCATTATAACATATATAACGAAAAAGCCCGGGCAGCATTCATTCGCTGTCCGGGCTTTTTGAAAGAGTATGTTTTACACGCTGCTGCGTAAGAATCCTACTTCCTTTGCGTGAAGATCACACGCTCAGCGCGCAAGAACCGCAAGTTCATTTGCGTAGCATTGCAAGACTGTTAATCCCAAAGGCTACCCTGTGACGGATAATCACCCCATGTGCCCCATGACGAATGCCCCTTTGACTCATACACATCTCCATTGCCACCATTGCCACCAACGCCAGGCACACCTGGCTGGTTAGGATTCTCAATCGTAGTAGTTCCACTTGTCGGATCAGAAAGACTTTCGAGCAATATGGGTTCTTCCATTTTCACTACTGTGACAGCAGGCTTAATATATGTCTGTTTCATCATTACTTATCCTCCTTATTTAATTACGACTTTACGTCCGTTAGCTATATAAACGCCTGCCGGAAGATTCTCTGTAGTGTCACCGACATACTGTCCGTTGAGGTTATAGACACCCGAGAAGCCCAATGCCTTGACTGCTTCCGGAGCCAACTCTGCGAATTTAATCTCTGTCGGAGTATTATGTTCACCATCGTCAACACCAGAGAAAGCCATAGATATGCTCTTCACTGACTGTGTTCCCTGCTTCTTCTCAATGTAAGAACGGTAACCCTTGCCATAAGCATTTCCCTTAGAAATATACAGATTGCCGTCACCCTCACTTATGAAGATATCACCATCCTTATAGTTTACGCTATAACCTGTTTGCCCGTTGGCCGGGTTCGTAAGCTCACCAGTAGAATAATTCTTAGCGACACATTTAGCAACATAATCATCACATTCAATATCCTGCTGCTTGATATCCGGATTGATATGCTTGACCGGAACTACAAATCGTGTTAGATTTCCATCTGCGTCAATAGTTCTTTCAGCGGTTTCTCCTCTTGGATAATCATCTCCCTGATCATCTACAAATGTAGGCCTAATCAGATAAGGATAACCAGGAAGCACATTCTGAATCTCATGATAGAGGAAGTGGAGCTTCACTGTACCGTTGGTTATAGTAGCTTTATCAAGCAACAGCAATTGTGTGCCGACACCAAAGATCTCCTCCACTTTGCTCTGTGTCATGTTGAACGGCAAGCTGAGAGTTGTCCACTGGCCTTTTTTGAATGTACGGTTCATCGCAATAGTCTTGAACTGCGGAGCCTGAACACCGCCCTCGATGTTTATAGACTTACCGTTTATTTCCTCAGAACCATTATACTTGTATATGTACTTAGGCATCTGTTCATTCTCATCATAGAACTCACCCTCAACAGGTTCTCTTGTTACTGTCGGGAAAGCCTCAGTATCACTCAGTTCCAACTCGGCAACAGGCTGCATCGGCTTGCCATTATCGTCAATAGCCTCATCAGGTACGAATCTGGCACCGCAGAATCCCATCTTTGAGAAGTTAGAGAAGAAATAGTATGTCTCATGACCTGTTACGTGGAATGTGTACTTCACGACACCTTTCTGTATAGCGAGGAACGAGTGGTCGTGCAACTGTACAATCTTCTGAGCACCGTGTATTCCACCCTTCCATGCGTCAACAATATCCTGTTTCTCTTTCTCTGTCAGACGGCCATCGTTAAACTCACCCCAGTCTGCAACGTTAGGACTAAGGTCGCCTTTTGATGAATTTGTTTTGTCTGTCGGGTTACAATAATAGTCAGACGTTACAGACTGCTTTGTATTTACAGACCAACTTGTAGCGAACTGGTCGAGGGTAAGGCCGCGTTGGTTTACTACATGGAAAGAGTGCGGACGGAACTCGCCCTTCTTTATGCCGAATGCCTCAGATTTATAGGTTTGTCCATCATTAGTTGTTTGAGATTTTCCACCATCGCTACTACCCCAAGTGTTCCATGCACCATTCTGAATGATATATACAGTAAGAGTACCGTTCATCTGTGGCTCAAAAGTTGCGTATGTACCGCGTACAGGAAGTGTGAACGGATAGGTCTTTTTAACTTTTCCATATGCATCAAGCTCTGGAGACTTGAACCATCCATATCGTTTTGCACCGAAAATCGTTCCATCAGATTCATACTTATCCTCATTTGCAGCATCATTCGCGCCAGGCCATCCATATTTATGTCCGTCGATAGATGCTAACTCACCTTTGTCATCACCTTTTGCGACATTCCATTTGTCCGTAACAGTTTCTGTGGCACCCGGCTTAACATAAGAATGATCGTATTTACCATCACTACCTAATTTGCCATACTTCCAACCGCCAAAGGTTATCTTCACCAGATTCTCTCCATTAGCCGTAATATACTTAACATCGTTAACCTTTGGAGCTGCTTCGCCTTTTTTCAACTTGACAGTACCATAACCTTGTGTGATAATAACATTACAAGATGCTTCATTAGATTCCTCGTATTCTGCACTGTTAGAAAGCTTAGCATATACAAATACACCACCATCAGCACCCGGTATCACATTAAGGTTTCCACTTGCATCAACATTGACAATACCGGCAATATCCGGTGTATATGTAATTCCGACAGGTAACGGAGTTATCTCCGTTGTTGTTGCGTTTCCGCTTTCATCTGCAAGATAAGCCTTCAATACCGGCTTATTAGCATTCCATGCAGTCTTGAAAGCGTCAGTAGTAACTTTTCCTTGTGTTGCAGCATCCCATTCAAATGTTGCCGGTTCATACTTCAGCACAATCTTCCTCTTCTGGTCTATCACCTTTATGGTAATCTTATAAGTCGTTGTCGAAGAACCATCCTTAGAAGTAACCGTGTAATAGCTGCTCTGCTCGCCAACCTCTGTAGGTGCTGTTACTTTTATCGGAGAGGTCAGAGGGGCAGTTTCGCCCTGCTTACACAGATTAGCACCCTTTGCAGTCTCGAATAAAACTTCACATTCTTTTACACCGGCGGATTTCATAAGAACTATTTCAGCGACATGAACGGTATTCTCGCCTTCCTTGATTTCAGAGAACGGCAACTCGTCATTGTTATAAGTGAATGTAGCCCGAGAGTCTTGTTCCGGATCGATATTGCTCACAAGCTCTATCGCAACGAGATTCACGACATCACCTTTCTTCAAGGTATGCGTTCCTGCTGTAAGATCCAACGTTACCAAGCCGTCTTTGTCGGTTGTATATACCAAACCGTCAATCTTTACCTTCTTATTAGCAACATCAAATACAAAGATTGCTGTTTGTGTCTCAGAAGAATTGACTGTTATTGCCGTAGAAGTCTCCATCTTAACAACATCGCTGTATGTTACTCCTTTGTATGTTACGCCTGTGCTTAAGGTTTTATAGCTACCCGATACCGTGGTCCATGACTGAGACGGAGTATTACCTGTGAAATGACATATCTCGCCGTCTGTCGGTGCTGACGTAGATTTGAAGTTAGCCTTTACGTCTGTATCTGCATCCAAAGACTCGATAGTATATTCATTGCCGTTAGCAGTTCCCGATGTTCCGATTACTGCCCAACTGCTGAACACATAGCCGTCTTGTGCATTAGCGGTGAATACGAGCTTTGTACCATGCTCAACCTTTGAAAGGTCTAAATTATCAGCAGCATTACCTTCACTATCCGTTGCACTTACGGTTATCGTTCCGTTTGTTGCGGAAGTGGTTACTTTATAAGTGTTTCGAGTCCACTTAGCATAGAGCTGTGTGTCTTTTGAAATTGCAGCACCAGGTGTCGCTACATTTTCAAAAGTATTATCAATGTACCAGCCACCGAAAGTCCAACCTGTTTCCGTAAGTGTTGGCAATGGATTAGGTAATGCCGTAACGTTCGTAACTTCTGTTTCAGTAAGTGTACCGAGACCGTTATTGTTGTAGGTTACTGTGTAGGTGGTTGGCTCTGTGCTACCGCCTTCAGGAGTAATTGCCAAACAGAGACAGCCAATGTTTATTGTTCCACTGGAGGTAAGGGTATAAGTACCCGGAGTTAAGTCGGTATACTTAACTTGTTGCGCAACAGAAGTCTTAACAAGAATTTTACCGTTTGTATCCGTAGACTTGTCTGGTTTTGTTAAGGTCAGAGTTCTTTCATTACTACCTGAATTTGATTGTGCAAGAATATAAAATACGCCTGTACTATTTTCAGGAACAGTGAATGTTACTGATTTATCAAAGTCTCCAGTTCTTTTAGTTACAGAATATTCTCCAAGACCATCAATATTAATTTTTGCCCCTGTTGTATTAAAGCTATTTGTAGATTTCGACAAAGATTCACTAAAGTAAATATTTTCAACTTCTGTCAAGCCCGTTTTATTATCATTACCGGCTTTATCAGCAAACCATATATTGTATGTTGTGCTACCCGTTTGAGAGTCGTTATTACCGCTATCCTCAACCGTCACCTCCGCAGTAGATGACTGTATAACCCCGTCAGCTTTTGCAGCAGGAGTAGCAACGCAATAATAAGAGCCTGACTCTGTAGGAACGAACGATGATTCTGTAGCACCAGCAACAGCACTTCCATCCTTATACCACTGGTATGTAACGGAGCTACTGCCCAAAGCCTCGATAGAAATTTTCTCATCTTTGGGAAGAGAATATGCTGGCTTCAAATCTCGAGCCAAAAGGATAGCCTTGCTATTTTCCGTCTGGTTTTGATAAGCACGCTCATACTCTGTCGCAGCCATGACAAAAGCACCAAGCACCTTGCCCTCGGTATAGTCTGTTGTAGGCGCGATGTCATATCCCAACAGATAATAGGCATTGGAACCATCACGGAAGCGTACCCCGCCAAATTTGTATCTATCTTCACTTGAACTTGAAGACTCTTTTCCTCCCAGTCCTGCGGATTTGCAGCAGCCGACAAGGTGTACCGTGCCGTCAGTATTCTGCTTCATGAACTGGGTTACGAGACCCGCATACGCATCCTTTGCCACGCTTTCATAGGTCGTATCCAAGAATCCAAGACGCATGGCTTTAAGGTATGCGGCCGTGAAGATGGCAGTGCATGAAGACTCGAGGTAATTGGATACGGGAGTATATGATTTGCCGTTGTAATACTGGGCAGAATAGTTTCCGTCCTTAGCTATCAACTGATACCAGCAACCCGTTTCTTTGTTCTGATACTTGGCAATGCCGGCAGCCAAATCCTTAAGATTGTTTGTTAGAGTCTCGTAATAATCCTTATCTGTAAGTCCGGCTTTCTCCATCTGCTCAAGCACATCGACAAGTGCGAGGAAATACCAGCCCTCAGCACGTCCCCAAAAAGCTGCGGAGTGACCGGGTGCAGACATGCCCTTCCATTTGCTCTTGTCTGTCTGTGCCGTAGTCCAAATCTCGGCATCTCCTGCCCATGTGTCAGAATGTGATGTAGCATTATCATTATCCGTGGAGAAAGCATGGTAAAGCAATTGGGCATTACTATCCCAGCACTGCTCCCATACATATATAAGCTGATTGGCGATGAGCTGCCAGTCATCGTCTGTGATTGCAGTATATCCGCTATACTCGTTTTTCAACTGTGCAAGCAATGCCGGCCCCATATACTGACCGTCGAGCCACATCTGGTTTTCATAGTCGGACTTGTGGAACCAACCTCCTGCAACACTTTTGTTATTCAGTGTAACGGTGGAACCAAAAGAGTAGCTTGTGTTATGGGCCTTCAACCCTTTCATAGCATTACTCAACTGAGTAAGCGCAGTAGATGCTGTACTCGAAGTTTCCGATATATAAGATTCATCATTTGCCAAAGTATAAAGTCCGAAGTACATCTTGGCACCGTTCAGGTTGTCAAGGCTTCCGCCACCCGTCGGAGCACTTACCCCATTATGGTTGGCATAACTCTCAACACTCTTGAACCACGGCTTTGACCACTCAAAGTCCTTATACCAGATGGCATTCTCTATGGCAGCCTTTGCCACGAGTCCGGCAACGTAGTCAAGTACTACGCCCTTAGAGCCTTCCCATGTAGGGAATGCGGATTTCTCTGTTAGGTCACTCTTGTAGGTAGCAAACCCCATAGCGTTGGTGTTGCCTTTAAAGTCTCCCAAACGAGAATCAAGAACCCACTGCGAATAACGCACATTCTTGTTGAATTTAACGTCTGTCTGTGCTTTCACCGCCACATTGCCCACGAGCAACAGCATCATGGGCAACAACGCTCTTACGAAAGCACTAAACAAGGGATTGGCATTATGCCCCCCCCGATTTGTAGAACTTTTCATTTTGCTTTAGTTGTTTGTTTTAGTTATATAATTCTATAAATATTTTGGATAAATCCGTTTATTTTCAAGCAGTTATGTAATCGTTTCAGTAAATGCGGTTACAGTAGTTTTCGTTTGCAAAAATAGTATTTTATATCTTATATAGGATAGTTTGATAACTTAAAATTGCTTAAAATTAACGAAAACGTTTGCGGAAAGGGCCTCGGTAGAGGATTTTGAAAGGGAAGAACGAAGAGGGAAGAATCAATAAGTAAAGAGGAGAGGGGGAGAGAGAGAATACTAACATAAAGGGTGGTAGCAGGGTCGTCATTTTCCCGTCAGATAGCGAACGAAAAGTAATTCTGCCCGAAATACTCGAGTACTAAGCCCGAAATACTTGAGTATTTTAGGCCTGATTACTTGAGTATTTTAGGCCTGATTACTCGAGTACTAAAGCCCCGATACTCGAGTACTACGCCCAAATTACTCCGATACCACAAGCGAAATACATTTGCACTCGGCTCACCCGATAAATCTGTGGTAAAAATTTAAAAAACTTGCAGGATTAAAGGAAATACCCCGTTTTATGTTATAAATCTGTGTCATGACACAAAAATATGACATAAAACGGGGTGTTTTATTGTGCAGGGTTGTCTCTTCCGTAAACGTTTACGTTATTTTCTCACCCGAAAAGTGTACAGGGTATTCGGGAAAACTATATATTTGCAACGTAAATAAGATTTATTCGGGAAACACAAAGAAAAAATTGGCAATGACAGAGACTGTCTGAAAACCGATTTCAAGAAATAAAACTACTTACAAAACAAATCTTATGAACAAACTGTTTACTAAAATTATCATTGGTATCTCGGCGACCGCATCACTATCAGCGGCCGCCGAAACTGTAAAATGGAACTTTACTTCGGTACCGGCAGCCGACCAGACGGCTATCGCCGCAGATACGGAAAACTGGGGTAAGGACAGTAACAACAACCGCTTTCTTTATCTGAACGCGCTGAACAACGCTCCGGCATTGGCAGGGGGAGCGGAACTGGTGTGCGTGGGCGGACTGCGGTTCACCATCACGGCAAGCACGGCGGGCAACCTGCGGCTGGGCGACAAGAGCGACTGCAGGATGTGGATTGCCGACGCGAGCAAAATCGTGATTCCGAACAGAACGGCCGGCGAGGTGGTGGAGGTGATGTATGCCACATCGAAGGACGGCATGGCACGCACCTTCACGGCCGAGAACGTTACGGAGGAGAGCTTCCCGGCAAGCTCGTCGAACAAGACGAAGATAACGGGCAGGGCGACGGTGGCTGCCGACGGCGACGTGACGCTGACCACAACGGGCGCACTCTATATATATAGCATTGTGGCCGGCAACCCCGAAGACATTGAGCAGGGTGGGGGAACAGGCGGCAATGACAAGCCGACGGAGAACCCGGACAACCCTACGGACACGGAGCGGGGCATGAGCTACGGCGACCCAATGGTGATAAAGACTCCGAAGGCGGGCGAGGAAGACATCATCTGGTGCGCCCCGAACGGCGACGACGCTACGGCCGACGGCTCGGAAGCAAACCCGTATTTCGACCTGCAACTGGCTGTGAACAGGGCCGTTCCGGGTACGACAATCAAGATGAAGAGCGGCACATACGTGTATGACAAGCGCATCAACATAGACGGACGCAACGGTACGCACGACAACTACATCACGGTGATGTGTCCGGACGGCCGCGCGGTGCTCGACTTCTCGGGTCAGCCGTATCACGCCCACTCAAACAACCCGTATCAGGGCGTGCGCCTGACAAGCTCGTACTGGCACTTCTACAAGATTGACATCACCAACGCGAGCGACAACGGTATGCTCATTGAGCGCAACAAACCGGAGGGCGGCTCGGCGGCAGACATACTGGCGCGCACGCAGGACGGCCACGACAACATCATTGAGTTCTGCCATTTCTACCGCAACGGCGACACGGGATTGCAGATAAAGAATCTCGGAGCGTTCAACTATATCCTGAACTGCGACGCTTACGAGAACAAGGACGAGGGCGACGGCGATGCCGACGGATTCGCCCCGAAGGTGTCGGTGGGCGACGGCAACTACTTCTTCGGATGCCGCGCATATCATAACTCGGACGACGGATACGACTCTTTCTTCAAGAAGGACGGCGGTTTCCCCGACAACGTTACGATTGTATATGAGAACTGCGTGGCCTACGCCAACGGATTTATCAACGGAGTGAAGACCTCGGGCAACATGAACGGATTCAAGATGGGTTCTAATCAGGGCCGCATGAACGTGGTGCTGAACCGTTGCGTGGCAGTAAACAACGGCTCGAAGAGCTTCGACCAGAACCATAACTCGGGCGACATCATCATGAACAACTGCACGGGATATGCCCAGCACAAGAGCGTCATCGGCGCACCGAAGGACACTTACAGCTATAATATATACGAAGCGCTGGCTTCGGGCAGCGTATGTGAGCTGACAAACTGCATATCTATCAGCGATTACACAGACAAATCACTCAGCTCGAAGAATGAGTATGGGTCTAAGGACAAGGTGTTCGGCCGTTGCTGCACATCTGCCGCATCAAAGGAAACGAACTGCGACTATCTTGTTTCGCTGTCGAACTTCGTGGGCATGGACCATACTCAGCTCATCGCCGAGCGCAAGGAGGATGGCAGTCTGCCGGATATTGACTTCGCTCATCCATTGGAAGGCAACGCCGTGCTGGTGGACAAGGGCGCAAAGGTGGAGGCCAACGGCCGCTACGCAAGTACGGGTGTGGTGGTTCCGGCAATCGCTTTCGCGGGCGAGGCTCCCGACCTCGGTGCTTACGAGCTCGGTATGGCTCAGAAGAACGTTGACTTCGGCACCGCCGACGGCATCGGATTCATTAACGGCACCGAGAGCGACGGTAAGAAAGTGCGCCTCGTTCAGGCCTTCAACGGCATGGTAGTGCTCAGCGTAGAGGGCGCAAAGGCAAGCGACAAGTACACTGTTTCCGCTTACACCATAAGCGGTGCGCTGCTCGGCAGCCATGCTTTCAACGGCACAAACACATCTGTTTATCTTCCGAAAGCCGACGGAATATTGCTTCTGAAGGTGGCAGGAAAGGGTGGGAACGAAACCGTGAAAGTGGCAATGAAATAAGAATATAGCTTCGTTAAGGTTATAATAATTTAATCGGCCGTCGTCCCAAAAGGTTAAAGTATCGGGGACGACGGCCGAACTGATTATTAGCGTGGCTAATAATTATTTGTTTTCTGTGGTATTCAAATCCGGCAAAGACAATTTACAATAACCTTCTTAACCCACATTTATATTGGAAAAGCTGCAATTTATTGATTTGACAGTGCACAATCTCACTTATTTTAGCTAAATTTGCAATCTGAAGAATAGGAGAGATGGGGAATGAAGAATGAAGAGTGAAGAGTGAAGACTGCGAAGCTGATGAGCTTGTGAAGTTTATGAGCACGCGAACTAATCCAATACCTTGATAAATATAAAAAGGTAGCAACTTGTCAACTGACAAGACATTTGTCTGAACTCCAGTCTCCTGTCTACTTAGATAAAAACAAAAAACAAGATATACAGAAATGGAATACAATTTCAGAGAAATCGAGAAGAGATGGCAGAAACGATGGGTCGAAATGCAGACATATAAGGTTTCTGAAAAAGACGACAAGAAGAAATTCTACGTGCTTAATATGTTCCCGTATCCGTCGGGAGCAGGACTGCACGTGGGTCATCCGCTCGGCTATATAGCCAGCGACATATACGCAAGATACAAGAGGTTGCAGGGCTATAATGTGCTGAACCCGATGGGGTATGACGCATACGGACTGCCGGCGGAGCAGTATGCCATTCAGACGGGACAGCATCCGGCCGTTACTACGGACACAAACATAAAGAGATACCGCGAGCAGTTGGACAAGATTGGCTTCTCTTTCGACTGGTCGAGAGAGATACGCACGTGTGATCCGGAATACTATCAGTGGACACAGTGGGCGTTTATGAAGATGTTCAACAGCTTCTATGCGGCCCCCCTCGACTCCCCCCAAGGGGGGAAGCCCAAAGCTCAGCCGATAACCAGACTCATTGAATACTTCGAGAAGAACGGAACGGAGGGTCTGGAGCAGTATGGTGTGGCGCAGAGCGAGGAGCTGTCGTTCACTGCCGAAGAATGGAACTCATGGGACGAGAAAAAGCAACAAGAGACTTTGATGAACTACCGTATTGCTTATCTGGGCGAAACGATGGTGAACTGGTGTCCGCAACTGGGTACGGTGCTGGCTAACGATGAGGTCGTGGACGGCGTATCGGAGCGCGGCGGCTACCCGGTAGTGCAGAAGAAGATGCGCCAGTGGTGCCTGCGTGTGTCGGCATACGCACAGAGACTGCTCGACGGACTGGACACCATCGACTGGACCGACTCGCTGAAAGAGACACAGCGCAACTGGATTGGTCGCAGCGAGGGAACGGAAATGGTGTTTAAAGTGAAAAACGAAGAACGAAGAACGAAGAATCAAATAGCAAGGAAGGATGAAGAGGAAAAAACGGAGGACGAAGAATCAAATACCAAGCAAATGGATTCTTCACTCTTCACTCTTCACTCTTCACTCAAAGAGTTTACCATCTTCACTACCCGCGCCGACACCATTTTCGGTGTTACCTTCATGGTGCTGGCACCGGAGAGCGAACTTGTAGACAAGCTGACGACAGCAGAACAGCGTGCCGAAGTGGACGAGTATCTGGCATACGTGAAGAAGCGCACGGAGCGTGAACGCATCAGTGACCGTCGTGTTACGGGAGTGTTCTCGGGTTCGTATGCCATCAATCCGTTTACGGGCAAGAACATTCCGATTTGGATTTCAGAGTATGTGCTTGCCGGTTACGGTACGGGTGCCATCATGGCGGTGCCTGCGCACGACTCGCGTGACTATGCTTTCGCAAAGCATTTTAACCTGCCTATCATCCCGCTCATAGAAGGCGCAGACGTGAGCGAGGAGAGTTTCGATGCGAAAGAGGGAATTGTGATGAACAGTCCGGCCCCCTCCAACTCCCCCAAGGGGGAGAGTCCCAACGGGATGGAACATAATATAAATAATGAGATGGCCGAGAACACGGCGGATGGGTCATCCCCCCTTGGGGGGAACGTGGGGGGCTTTTCCCTTAACGGCCTTACCGTGAAAGAGGCCATCGCCAAGACCAAAGAATATGTTACTTCGCACGGTCTTGGCCGCGTGAAGGTGAACTTCCGCCTGCGCGATGCCATCTTCTCACGCCAGCGTTATTGGGGCGAGCCGTTCCCGGTATATTACAAGGACGGTATGCCTTATATGATTCCTGAGAGCTGTCTGCCGTTGGAGCTGCCCGAGGTGGACAAGTTCCTGCCTACCGAGACGGGCGAGCCGCCACTCGGAAACGCCACACGTTGGGCTTGGGACACCGTGAACAACTGCGTGACGGAGAACGCGAAGATTGACAACAAGACCGTGTTCCCGCTCGAATTGAACACGATGCCGGGCTTCGCGGGATCATCGGCGTATTATCTCCGCTATATGGATCCGCGCAATCATGAGGCATTGACGGATAAGAAAGTGGACGAATATTGGCAGAACGTTGACCTGTATGTGGGTGGAACAGAACACGCAACGGGCCACTTGATATACTCACGCTTCTGGAACAAGTTCCTCTTCGACTACGGATTCTCGTGCAAGGAAGAGCCGTTCCAAAAGCTGGTGAATCAGGGAATGATACAGGGAAGGAGCAACTTCGTGTATCGCATAAATAGGACTGCCCCCTCCAACTCCCCAAAAGGTGATAACTCTGACGGACAGAATAACAGCACTGCTGAGAGGCCGGTATTCGTTTCTTTCGGCCTGAAGGACAAATACGACGTAACGCCTATCCATGTGGACGTGAATATCGTCAGCGGCGACGTGCTGGACGTGGATGCTTTCAAGGCATGGCGGCCGGAATACAACAACGCCGAGTTTATTCTCGAAGACGGAAAGTACGTATGCGGTTGGGCCGTGGAGAAGATGTCGAAGTCGATGTACAACGTTGTCAACCCCGATATGATTGTGGAAAAATACGGTGCCGACACACTCCGCCTGTATGAAATGTTCCTCGGTCCGGTGGAACAGAGCAAGCCGTGGGACACGAACGGCATTGACGGATGCCACCGTTTCCTGAAGAAATTCTGGGGACTGTTCTACGATAACCGCTCCGATGCGTTCCTGCCTAACAACGAGGAAGCTAAGCCGGAGTCGCTGAAGAGCGTCCACAAGCTGATAAAGAAGGTGACACAAGACATCGAGAACTTCTCATACAACACGTCAATATCGGCATTTATGATTTGCGTGAACGAGTTGATGCAGCAGAAATGCCACAACTGTGAACTGCTGAAGAAGCTCGTCGTGCTGATTGCGCCGTTCACTCCGCACATCGCCGAAGAGCTTTGGGCAGCCTTAGGAGAGCAGGGCAGCGTTTGCGATGCGGCTTGGCCGGTATGCGAAGAGAAGTATCTCGTGGAAAGCGAGATGCAGCTCACGGTGTCGTTCAACGGCAAGGCGCGCTATCAGAAGATGTTCCCCGCCGACGCAAAGAACGACGAGGTGCAGCAGGCTGTGCTCGACGACGAACGCAGCGCGAAGTATCTGGAAGGCAAACAGATTGTGAAAGTAATCGTAGTGCCTAAGAAAATCGTCAATATCGTAATAAAATAAAATCCGAAAGAGAGTGACAATAGACCACAAAAAATTATGGAACGAGGCACAAGACTATGTGTTCATAACCATAGGTCTTATGCTCTATACATTCGGTTGGACCGTATTCCTCCTGCCATACGAGATTGTGACGGGAGGAGTGACGGGTCTGTCGGCTATCATTTTCTATGCCACGAAAATACCGATAGAATACTCTTACTTCGTCATCAACGCTGCGTTGCTCGTCGTCGCGCTGCGGATACTGGGCTTCCGGTTTATGATGAAGACCATATATGCCATCGTTGCGCTCTCGGTAATGCTATGGGCGGCGCAGAAGGTGATGATGGGACCCGACGGAGAGTTCTATCAGATACTCGGAAAAGGGCAGGAACTGATGTCGCTAATCATCGGCTGTATCATCACAGGGTCGGGACTTGCGGTGGTGTTCCTGAGCAACGGAAGCACCGGAGGCACTGATATCGTGGCGGCAGTGGTAAACAAATTTCACGACTTCTCACTGGGTCAGGTACTCATTTTCGTAGACTTCGTGATAGTGGGCAGTTGTATGTTCATCCCCTCGTTCGGCACTTATCTCGAAAGAATCCACAAGGTGGTGTTCGCATTGTGTACCATCGGCATCGAGTGCTTCACGCTGGACTACGTGATGAATGCCCGAAGAGAGTCGGTGCAGTTCCTTATTTTCTCGAGCAAATACCAGGAAATAGCCAACGCCATAGCCAAGAACACAGAGCACACGATAACGATTCTCGACGGACACGGATGGTACACGGGCCGGCAGATGAAGGTGTTGTGTCTGCTGGCAAAGAAGCGTGAGAGTGTGAATATCTTCCGGTTGATAAAGATGATAGACCCCAACGCATTTGTAAGTCAAAGTTCTGTCATCGGTGTTTACGGTGAGGGATTCGATGAAATGAAGGTGAAAGTGCCACAGGATGAGAAAAAACAAGAGATATATGAAACTGATAATAGCAACCAACAACAGCCATAAACTGTCGGAAATACGCAATATCTTAGGTGAAAGTGCCGAAGTTTTGTCGCTGAAAGACATCAATATGACTGCCGAAATAGAAGAAAACGGCACCACATTAGAGGAAAATTCGGAGATAAAAGCCGCTGCTGTGGCCGACTATCTGCAAGACACCGGCTATCCAATGCCATACGCCGTGGTTGCCGACGACACAGGCTTGCTCGTTGACGAGCTTGGCGGTGAGCCGGGAGTACGCAGCGCACGCTATGCCGGTGGCGACGGACACGACAGCGAAGCCAACATGGCTCTGCTGCTGAAGAACCTCAACGGCAAGACTAACCGCGCCGCACATTTCAGCACCGTGATAACCCTTATCGAGGCAAACGCCGACGGAGAGATTACCGCCCGCCAGTTTTTAGGCCGCGTAGACGGCACTATCCTCACAGAAAAGCATGGCAGCGAGGGGTTCGGCTACGATCCGATATTCATGCCCGACGGCTACGACAAGTCCTTCGCCGAGCTTGGTAACGAGGTGAAAAACAAGATAAGCCACCGTGCCTTAGCCGTGGAAAAGCTTGCGGAGTATCTGAAAGGGTAGGGGAGAATAAATAAAAATCCCTCATTGAGTGACCATTCAAGAGCATTCAATCACTTAATGAGGGATTTTTATTAAATCAACAGTGCGATAAACATATCCATAAACATAAAGATTATCAGGTTATTATGAGAAATATCATTCTTACTTTAATGCTATCGGTAGTATCGTCTGTATTTGCCGACAAGATAGGACAATGGCAGACGTATATCGGCTACAGTGACATAACAGACATAGAACCTGCCGGCAATCTTGTGTACGTGCTCAGTTCCGACAATATTTTCTCGTATAATACAGTTGACAAAAGCGTTGCTACATACGATACCGTATATCCGCTGAACGATAGCGGCATACAATATATTGCATGGTGTAATGGTGCGAAGAGGCTTGTTATAATCTATACAGACCACAATATCGACCTGCTTGATAACAACAGCAATGTGGTAAACATCAGTGACTACTATGACAAATCAATGACTGAAGACAAAACTGTCAACAACATTACAATAAACGGCAACTACGCTTATCTCAGCACCGGATTCGGAATAGTGAAAATAAATGTCAAAGACGCGGAGATAAGCGACACGTATAACCTAAAAATGAATGTCACTGACTGCGCAATAGAAAACAACACCATATATGCAAAGACCCCATCGGGCGTCTATGCTGGCAAAATATCAGACAACCTGATTGATAAAAACAACTGGAAAATCACGTCTGCATCAGTATCTTTCAACGATGCGAACGATATTATTGTGAGTACTAATAACGGCTATAAGGAATACATTGCCTACGACAACACCAACAAGTGTTACTGGAGCAACCAGCAGGACGGCAAACTGCAAGGCTATAAACTCGACAATGACAACGGCACAAAAACTTTTATAGCACAAGACATCAATCCCGACGGACCGAAATACAATTATTTCGGCTTTCTAAAAATACATGACAACAAGTTATATTCTTGCAATGGTAGCGGATGGGACTTGGAGCAACCAGCCTCAATACAGATTCTCGATTTGAACAACAACTCATGGACAACGTTCAATAACGAAGGGATTGGGGATAAGTATGGTGTAAGATACCAAGACATAATAAGTCTTGACATTGACCCACGCGACAACCGCCACATCGTAGCAGGCAGTCAGGCAGGACTTTTCGAATTCTATGATGGTGAAGTAACAAATCATTGGAACCACGAGAATAGTCCTATTTATTCTCACTATAATGTATCCGACAAGAATGTAAATTATGAAATCATTACATCTGTCCTTTATGACAAGAACGGAAATCTGTTCTTAGCAAATACAGGAAGCAGCAAAAACACATTACTAAGACTTAATTCTGACAATACTTGGTCTACACTTAGTAATTCCATAAGTGGCGAGAATGGAGGTTTTCTCAAATTTAAGGAAATGAACGACAAAGGCCAAATATGGATGTGTAATAATGACTGGAACTATCCTGCTGTTTATCTTTATGATACCATGACAGATGCCGTTAATGAATATTCAAATTTTGTTAATGAAGACGGTATAACCTTTAACAATGTATCGGGTTGCAGGACATTAGCTAAAGACAAGGAAGGAAATATTTGGATTGGTATAGATCAAGCTCTGCTCATGCTTCCCCCAGAATATCAAAATAATCCTTCTTTAGGTTTCTATCAGGTAAAAGTGCCCCGTAATGACGGTACCAATCTTGCCGATTACCTGCTTTCTGGACTTGACATAACCGCCATTGCCGTAGATAATGCCAATCGTAAATGGATTGGAACGAACAATAATGGACTTTATGTCGTTAGCAATGACAACATCGTAGAGGAGCATCACTTCACCACAAGCAACAGTAGCATACTCTCAAACGTTATACAAAGCATCATTATTGATAACAAAACGGGTAAAGTATTCATCGGTACAGACAAAGGATTATGCTCATATCAGAGTGAAGCGAGCGAGACGAACGAAGACATGAACAAGGACAATGTCTGGGCTTATCCTAATCCTGTGCGGCCAGAATACCGCGGAATGATAACAATAACAGGACTTTCTTTCAATGCAGACGTGAAGATTACGACCTCAAACGGTGTTCTCGTGGCACAAGGACGCAGCACGGGCGGCTCGTTCCTTTGGGATGGCAACGACTTGAAAGGCAAGCGCGTGGCTTCGGGTATATATATGGTTCAAACAGCTACGAGCGACGGAAGTAAAGGCACTGTATGTAAAATAGCCATCATAAAATAGAAATGAAACAAATAAAACTAAATCCTTTATTTACAGTTATCTTGCTACTGTCTCCTTTTATAATATATTGGCTGACACTTCTTCTGCCGACATTCGATGATTGGGGATATTTCACCACGCCTGATTATGATTTTGGAGACAGCTTCGTAGGACGACTGATACCGCGCTTTACATATTGGCGACCGTGGGATGGAATTATTGGTTATATATTGTCTTTACACCCAACTTTTTTCCCTGCATTAAACCATATAGTGGTGTATCTTGCCCATTTGGGTGGCACTTATCTTATATATAAGATAGCAAAGGAGCTTAAATTCAAAAGTTTCGCGTGTAATGTAACAGCACTTTATTTCTTCATATCGCCAGCAATGCTTGGCACGATACTCGGTATTGACTCCATAAACCAAGCATATTCTTCCTTTTGGGGACTTTTAGCGACATTCATATACCTACAACGACACCACACATATAATATAATAATTTGGCTGTTGTGCGTAACAATCGGTACACTCGCAAAGGAAAATGCAATCGTTTATTTCGTTATTCCTCAGATAATAGCCTACGCTTTCGGACGCATCACATTGCGACAAGCCATTAAAGATAGTGTCTTGGCTATATTATTCATAGCATTATATTTTGCATCAAGGCTTCTGCTAACCACAGATGTAGTTGAAATAAATGACGAATATTTAGAGAATACATTCGCAAGAAAGTTTAAGAATATATGCGTATTTCTCGGAATGACATGGCTACCGTTAGACTTTGTCAGCTTGGTATATCCTCCTTTGCGCAATCTTTGGATTACTGTAATAACCTTGCTCCTGTCTCTACCATTTATGATAGCGGTATTTGCAAATAAAAAAGAACATTGGATAAACCTACGTTTCGCAGCTCTTGTTGTTTGTTTACTTATTGCCGTATCACCGCATTTGGTTACTATTTTCACAGCAATGCACCCTTATGCGGGATTGAGCATAGCATCTTTAATGATTGGCTACATGACAGACAAGTCAGAACACATAATTCTAATAAAACGACTGTTACCATTTTTCATCTTATCCTGCCTATTCATAGATTGGCATCATTGGCAGAAATCATACGAGTCGGGACTTATAGGCAAGAGAATGGCAGAGGACATTATTAAAAAAACAGGCAAGCGCATCGACCGCGTATATGTTATAGTGATTGAGGATGATGCTCCTAAATATTCCTCGTTTTGTGTTATCCCCCGTGATGCCTTCGGTTACGGCAAGGCTGCACTTGCCTACAATAACTATGAATGGCCACGCAACATAGAACACTATTATATTGATGAGACTGAAAAAAACAAAATAGACAGTATTGCCAACCGTGCGATAGCTCATAAATACGAGAATGTATGGCTCGTATATAAAGACAATGTGGAGATTATCAGATAACAATGCGTGCTTTATGAAAAGGGATATTCAATTAGATTGCTACCGCTCACTGACAATGATGTATATCGTATGCGTGATACATACATCTTTTTGGTTCTATCTTGACTTCCATTTTGACAAGTCGCTGATGCTCTTTGAAATGCCTGTAATATTCTTCATTGCAGGCGCATCGCAGTCATATAAAAAAGAATTCCACCTTAAAGAAACTATAATAAACAGAACTAAAAGGGTTCTTCTTCCATATTATATATTCCTTTTCTTTCTTATTGCTTGGTTTTATGCCTGTACTTTGCTAAATATTAACTTCGAGGGCAAAAAGATAGATTTAACACAGCTTACTGTCACCGACATAATTAAACTGCTTGCTACGGGTGGCAGTGAAAAGATTCCGTATTTAGGCTACACTTGGTTCATTTCATGTTACATGATAATTTCATGCTCGCTGCCCATACAAAAGACCATTATGAAAAAGATTCCAGCAACTATATACGCTGCCATCTGTTTTCTGCTGTTTGCTATTTGTTGCCTTTTCAAGATACATTCGCCCGAAAATATACTGGAAAATATACTTTGTTACAACGTCTTCTATATCTCCGGATTTCTCTTCTATAAAAGACTTAATGTAAAACAAATAGTGTCTGTGGCCATATTACCAGTCACCATATCGGCTTATCTCTTACTGAACGGGAAGATGTTTCAGAAGTTTCCGCCTGATATGTTCTTCCTTCTATACAACTTAGGAGTAATCTGTATATTGGCTATAATATTCCATTACATAACAATACAATATATATATATAGTAAAGGTGTGGAATGTGAGAGGCTATAATATATTTCTTTATCAGAGCATTATCCTTTTCATTGTATATAAGATGACTGAGAGCCTGCTCGGACATATAAATAATGACTTCGTAAAGTTCATTGTACTATTTGCAGCTACGATTACCATTGCAACGGTTTTCAGCTATGTTCTATTCTATATAGAGAAGAAGATAACGGCTCTTTTGTGTGGAAATAAATAGGGAATCAAACATTATAATCCGGCATTCTCAGCTCAGATATGTGCCGAGCTTATAGAGTTTGAGCAGCAGCAGCGAAGGTCTTCTGCTTCTGAGATTGCATAATTCTATCTTGCGCAGACATTGTTTATGCAACAACAACATTATTTTTTCAAGACGGTATTTGCGCAACCAATCCACAACGTAGAGTAGGGGAGAGTAGTCGCGCAGCTCAGTTTCAAAGTCATGAAGGGTCTGCAAAGCCTCATTCAACTTACGCAGATAGGCTTGATTATCCTCGAAATAGGTATATGCAACGGGATTATCAATATGATTGACTATTATACCGGCCTGCTCCAAAGCCTTACCCAGCATCACATCCTCATAGCCATAGCTCTTTATCCGCTCATCATAAGGCACCCGTTCGAGCACCGTGCGATGATAGAAGAAGTTGGTCGTACGGAACGAACGATAAGGAAAAGCCTGCCGTGCCTGCAAGGAATGGTTGCGTTCCTCATGTTTCTCATAACGGAAACGCAGGTTCTCACGGTATAATCTCTTTGTATCTACACCGCCGTCAACGCAGACTCCGCCGCAAACAACCTCGCCTTTACCAACCGGTGCAGTGAGATAACGAAGTAGAAAATCATCATTTGGTATCGTCAAACGGGCATCTATCATTAGGCACCACTCGTATTTTCCATAACGGGCCATATTGTTCCGCATCGCTGCACGGCAGTCGCTGTGAGGACATCTGACATATTTACAATGCTCTATGATATCTATTGCCTCGTTTCTCCGTATAATACAAGCATCCGTACTGCCGTCATCCACCGCAAGAATCTCATACTCTAATCCAGATATAACAGCCGCCTGACGCTGCAACTCACTTACAAGAGGCAACGCATTGTCATTATATACGGGTATGAGTATGGACAGTTCGCTTATCATTGCTTTTCATTATTCACTTACAAATGTACAAAAAATAGTGTTATCTATATACCGACAATATAAAGAATTTAGGAGTTTATACATACAAAAGGGATAAAAACATGAAATAAACACTGTAAAACTTGTCCATAAAACTATTTTTTCATACTTTTACAACTATGAAACTCAGCATAATAGTACCTGTATATAATGTGGAAAAAACTCTGAAACGGTGTGTGGACAGCATACTCCGACAGAGGCTTGACAATTATGAATTATTACTGATAGATGATGGTTCACCCGACAATAGCGGTGCTATGGCTGATAAAATGGCAGATAATAACCGCATAAAAGTTTATCACAAGGCCAATGGCGGACTTTCGGATGCAAGAAACTATGGCCTTGACAGAGCCACGGGAGATTACATAACGTTCGTAGACAGCGATGATGAAATAGCTCAAAATACATTTCCAAAACTGATAGAAATACTCCGTGAACATCCAGAATACGACATTTTAGAGTACTCTGTCAAACAAATTAAAAAGAATAAGAATGTATTGTTTGCCCCCGGTGAACACGTTTATCAAAACGCTACAGACTGGCTTAAAAACAAAGGACTGCAACATTGCTGGATGTGTAACAAGATTTTCAAACGGAAATTGTTTGAAAATACACGCTTTCCTATACATATTAAAAGGTTTGAAGATATGTGGATGATGAGTGAAGTATTAATTAAGAACCTCACAATAGCCACCACTTCGCATGGAACATACTTATATTATAATAATGAAAACGGACTGGTTGCCACTACACCATCATATACAGGTCTGCTGAAAGAGCAGATGAATCTAATCAACAAGGTGGGTATAGATACGCGAAAAGCCGAATGGCATCATCTTTATATGGATATGTTCAATATTCAACTATATGTTTATATGCAGACTTGTGATATTTTATTGCCACACCAATGGGTGAGACCACGCATTTATAACGATGTTCAGGGACTGATAAAGTCGCTTGCTCTCGATGTATTTGGCTTGCGGCTGTCTTGTAAAATATTCAAATTATTAATGAAGCGCAGATAGGAATGGGCAACTATAAAAAGAAAAATATAGTATATGTAATAGAGGATATAGCTGTGAGAGGTGGTGCGGAGCGTATCATTTCCGACAAAGCGAATATTCTGTCGGCACAATATGGACATAAGATAACTATCATATCTATATACGAAGACTGTCGCCCGGCAAGTTATCCACTCAACAAAGACATCGATGTGGTGCGTCTTAACGTGCCTATGGCCGTTAAAAACAGCAATACGGTAACTAAATTTTTCAGTAGAACAGCAACGCTCCTAAAAGCTGCCAAATGCCTTAATAAAGCCATAAAGAGCATCAATCCGGATATAATATTCTTCACGACAACACTTAGTGCATTGCTCTTGCCACTGTGTAAGACCAACGCCCGAAAGATATATGAATCACATTCTGCCAAGCCTTTCACTCCCTATAATAAACTGTTCCTGCCAATGGAACTGTGTGCCGACTGTGTATTATGCCTCACAGAAGGTGATGCAAAAGAATATCGGCACTCCCAGAAGGTTATGGTTATACCCAATTTTATAAGTCGCCCGGAAAAAATTGTAAATGACTATTCTGTGAAAAAGGCCATTGCTGTAGGAAGATTGGAATATGAAAAAGGCTTCGACATTCTTATAGAGTGTTGGAAAGACATCGCTAAAAAACATCCCGACTGGCATCTCGACATCTATGGAGAAGGTTCATTAGGCCGGGAACTCCAACAGCAGATTAACTCTTCAGGGCTGAAAGATAAGGTGACGCTCCGCGGCCGTTGCGACAATATGATGGAAAAATACACGGAATACAGTCTGCATCTTATGCCGTCACGCCATGAGGGGCTGCCTATGACTCTCATAGAGGCACAAGCCTGCGGATTGCCATCAGTAACATTCAACTTTAATTTTGGTGCTTCAGATATTATAAAAGACTATCATAACGGCATGATAGTGGAGCAGGGCAACGTCAATCTCTTTGTAAATGCCATAACAGAGATGATGAATAATGAGAAAATGAGAATGGAACAAGGCCGCAAGGCACTTGAAAACAGCAGACGTTTCTATGCTGAAAACATCATGCCCGAATGGCAAAAACTAATAGACGGACTATAAAATACAGTCTGTCTATTTTATTTTCAATAATCATTTACTTATTTTTCAATAGTTGCTCATATAACTTTATATATTCCTCCGCAACCCTGACGTGGTCATGATACTTCCTTACGAACTCAATGCCCTGCCGTTTCATATCTTCTATCTTTTCCGGATAAAGCAACGTCTCGCGCAACATCTTCATGTTATATTCATCCTCTTCGGGCCGAACATTGATTATCGGACGCAGCTCTTTCTCGCCTATAAAGTCGTAATATTCCTCTTCTCCGCCACCTATCACAACTGTTCCATGAGCCATAGCGGCAAGAGAGTTCATCGATGGAGTGTATGAATAAAGCTGGTCCACGAGCACATCGGCTTCATCGAGCATCTTAAGATAGTCATTATAAGGCACGTCATAAACCTTTTTCACTTCTAACGAGCCGGGATTCTCGGCCGCAATGCGCTCCACATACTTAGCTATTATCTCCGCACCTTTCATATAATCGCGCTTCGACTGTATACCAATGAGCACCTTAACAGGCTTCTTCACCTGCCTTTTCATATTCTCTTTACCTGTAAAAGAAGATATTTCCATCGGCAAAGGCATATAATATAATTTATCATGGTACTCCGGTAAATCATAACATAGATAATATTCATAAAGACAAGGAAGCAAAGCATCAGCCTGTTTGTTAGTGTATTTACAGCAATGCATCAAGTTTGGGAGCATCTGTTCCTCTATTCTCCAAGCGTTTTCCTTTTCGTTTATAATGCGATTACCTATATTTGTGTCGCAATACTTCAACACTCCGGCGGCTTGTCTGTTGAATATAATAAAGTCATCGCCCAAACAACACTTCACAACTTTCTTGTTTGTGAGTTTCAGTAATCGCATTATTATCTCGTTCCATCGTCCTCTCAACGGTATAAACTGGTAATTATGTATCTGTACTATGTCGTTACCCACAAGTCTACGAACATTAAGTAACAGTTTCCACAATGTCATAATGCCGCTCAACTTTCCATATTTCATGTTGCGTTTCAGATCTATGTCGCGAGGACAATTACGTTCATTGTTTCCTCCAGACATAAGAATTACATCGTGTCCGAGTTTTTTAAATCCATTTCTCAGTGTATAATGCACGAAACTCGCCTCACCTAATAACAGTATTCTCATACTATTTTATAAATAAAAAACATTATATTCAAATTAAATTATATTCATTCGTCTCAGCCACATAGTAAAGAAAGTATCATAAACACGATAAACATCTTTATCCTGAGTTATCAAATCTTTCTCAAGAAGTCCCTTAACAGCCGACATAACCGATGATGATGACTGCAAAGCATACTTCCTTATGAACTTTCCTCCACTAACGGATTTGGCTTCACCTTCGGCTGCAATGGCAATAAAGACATTACGTTGTTTCTCCGGCATCTGATAAAGTAAAGCATCGTATGTATCTGAAGAAAACGAAAGCAGTTCATCTACAGCCTCGTCTATCATTGCTACGCTGCACTCATTACCTTTCTCTGTGCGGGCATACATTATGTTCATAATCCGCTGCATATAGGAAGTAACACTATTGAATCTTTCATATAGTTCGTCCACAACCGCCACATTAATACCTTTTCCAGCATTATTGAAATGGCGAATGCAAAATTCTTTATATTTATCCCTGCATATTGGATGGAGATTGAACAATGTTACCGACTGAAAAAACGGACGTGCCGGAGATGTGAATATCTCGCCCATAAGATGTCGGTGGCTACCAGAAAAAACAAAATTTGCATTAGAACAATGTTGTATATATGTACGAAGAAGTGCTTCTACGCTTTTTCCATCAGCATATTTAGTTATTTGTTGAAACTCATCAATAGCCACAATGCACGGCTTGTCTGCACAAGAGAGATACTTGAATATTTCATCCAGAGTAGACGAAGGATTGGTTATGTTGCCTAATCCGACACTCCATGTTGGAAGTCCATTAATGTCGAAACTTATTTCTGATTTTAATGAAGTTACAGTATTAATGAATTTCTCCCATACACCACGTCCAAACGGACGTAAAGAGTCTGTAATACTCTTGCCAAACATATTAACAAACTCACACAGAGAGTTGGTAGAGTATATGTCTATTATAAAAGTATAATAATCTTCTGATATTTCTTTCTGTGAAAAACAATGACGAATCAAGTCTGTCTTACCAATTCTTCGTGGAGATATAAGCGCCACATTGTTGCCGTTTGTCAACAAATCAATCAGTGTCTTTGTTTCTTTAACACGGTCGCAGAAGTATTCCGGTCCTGCATATCCACTTGTAACAAAAGGATTTCTCATAAGCTCATTGTTTTATGCAAAGATAATGCAAGCCGAACGCAAGAGAATTTCTTCTCAATTGCTGAGGCGCAGCTTATCTTATGCAAAGATAATAAAAAATATTGTATTATCATTTTATGATAATCATAAAATGATAATATATGATTAATCCAACGACAATCATTTATGAAAAGTTATCAACAAAAACTGTTGAAAACCCTGTTAAAAACCTTATTAATAACTTCGAGGATATAAACACAGGCAAGAATGGCAGCCCAAAAATGTGGATATAAACATAGATATAAAGGAGTTTTATAGAAGTTTTCAACGGTTTTAGAACGAAAAAAGATATAAACTTATTAACTTTGCAACGAAGAAGGAAATTGTTGATAATTATGATTAAATGCTGATTATCAGACTATAAACTAATTAATAAGTTGTGAATAAAGCATTACAAGATGTTTATAACTTAACAGGCAAGTATTCTGATAAAAAGTTTTACACTTATGAACGGCACATCATCAATAACATTTTCTTTTTCTTTCTATTAAAATAAGAATATATAATAATAATGTTATGGTGAAGAAAGAGTGGAAAGACAAAGGATTTATCGACGAAGCGATAGACAAGTCGGTTAATCTGAAAGCTGAGATAAGAAGAATGTGCGAAGAAAAAGGGGCTATAATCTTGGCACATTATTATACGAGGGGGGAGATTCAGGAGATTGCCGACTTTGTGGGCGACTCTTTGGCATTGGCCCGTAAGGCTGCCGAGACCGACGCAAAGATAATGGTTATGTGTGGCGTTCATTTCATGGCAGAGACTTGCAAGATTCTTTCGCCAGAGAAAAAAGTTCTCGCTCCCGACCTGAACGCAGGCTGTTCGCTGGCCGACTCATGCAAGGCGGAGGACTTGAAGAAGTTCAAGGACGAGCATCCGGGCTACGAAGTTATTAGTTATGTAAACACAACGGCGGCTGTAAAGGCTCTCACTGATATGGTGGTGACAAGTGGAAACGCCAAGAAAGTGGTCGATTCGTTCCCTAAGGATGCCAAACTCATTTTCGGACCTGACTATAACCTCGGTTCATATATTAACAGCGTGACGGGCAGGGATATGCTTCTGTGGAACGGCGGATGCCATGTTCACGAGCGTTTCTCGGTGGCCGAGATTACAAAACTGAAGAAAGAGCATCCCGGCGCACTTGTGATGGCTCATTTGGAGTGTAAAGGTCCGGTTCTCGCCATATCCGACATACAAGGCAGTACGGCCGTGATGTTGAAGTATGCGCAGCAGAGCGATGCCACAGAATTTATTGTAGCTACCGAGTCGGGCATTCTTCACGAGTTGCAACGCAGTTGTCCCGATAAGCAGTTCTATCCCGTTCCGCCTGAGATAACCGAAGGCTCAGTAGGCTGTTCGTGCAACGAATGCGAGTATATGAAGCTCAATACACTCGAAAAGATATACAATACCTTGAAGTATGAATGGCCCGAGGTGATTGTAGATGAGGATATAGCGCGCGAAGCTGTGAAGCCAATCAAGCGGATGTTGGAAGTCAGTTGATTTCTCTGTATATAGTAAAAAATCCCGAAACACGAACTGTAGTATTTCGGGATTTTTCTGTATTGTAATGTTGCCAGGATGTTATGGCAACAGCTTATCGTTTATCATGCAGTCCATATACGACTGTACGATGGCCTTAAGCTCACGCTCCATCTGCTCCTGCTCTTTCACTTTGCCCACCAAATTGTGCTTCATCAGCTTGTCAGAGAGCTTATACACGCCGATAGTCTTCATGCCCTCAAGCTGCAAGACGTATCCGAATTTCACGTATTGGTATATTCCATTGAGATAGTTCACAGCCCAAGTGTCTTCTGCCGGAGTGTTCAGCACGTCGATACCAAAGCCTAAATACGGTTCGTCATACCCTAAATAGCCAAGCACCGTAGGCACAATGTCAATCTGCTGAGCCACAGCGTCGCGCATTCCCGGCTTTATCTCGCCGCTCGGATCATATATAATAATCGGCACGCTAAACCGTCCGATGTCGCTCTTATACTCTTCAAAGCCGCTCATATTGGTGTGGTCGCTCGTCATTACGAAGATAGTGTTCTTGAACCACGGCTCTTTTTTGGCTTTATTGAAGAAGTTCCGCAATGCGTTGTCGGTGTAGCGGATACATTTATGGATAGGCATTTCCTCCTCTTTGTATATGTTCTGATACTTCTCCGGCACGTGGAAAGGATGGTGACTTGATGCGGTGAAGAGCGCGGTGACGAACGGCTGCTTCATCTCCGACATTTTGGTGGCGTAGAACTGCATGAAAGGCTCGTCCCATATTGCCCAATATCCGTCGAAATCCTCGTCTCCGTGGAAGCGTTTATCCTTGTCGAAGTCCTCACGTCCGTAGTACTCTTTAAAGCCGATAGAGTTGGCAAAGCCGTTGAATCCCATGCTACCCGTGCGCGCTCCGTGGAAGAACGCCGTGCTGTAGCCTTTCTTCGAGAGCAGCGAGGCAATGCCGTCGACACGGTTCAGGGCCTGCGGCGTGAGCACGAAAGGCTTGATGAACATCGGAATTGACGACAGAACGCTTGGCATTCCGTCGATACTCTTGTGTCCGTTGCAATATGAATAGCGGAAAGTTGTGGAGTGTTGGATGAGCGAATCGGTGAAGGTGGTGTAGCTCTTGCTGCGGTTTCCGAGCATCTCCTTGTTCAGTGCGCCGATATATTCGCGTCCAAAGCTCTCTATAATCATTATGACCACGTTCTTTTTCCTCATCGGTGAAGTCACGACCGGCTTGTGAACGGGCGTATAAATGTTTGCTAATTCAACCTTGTCATCATAGTAATGCGGGTCACTGAATACTGCCTTGCCCAGCGTTCTGAGTACTGAGAACGGCGTGTTGAGCACCAGTGCCACTTCCATCGGGCGGTAAGTGTATTCATTTGCGTTGCTCAATGCCACCGGACGTATGTCTCTATGACGCCAGCCGCCTATCGGAGCACTCACCACGAGCACGATGGCAGCCAGTCCCAAAGCACGTTTCAGGCCAGTAATGCTTCGGCTTTTCGGTGTCATCTTATAGGAAATGTATGCAAGGAAGGCAGCGGCTACATACAGATACCAATGATTGAGGAATCCGCCGCGGATTCCACTGACGCACAAGATGCCGCAAAATACCAAACTGAGTGTCTGCAACAGATAGTATCTTGGCTTACTTTGAAGCTTTATTTCCATCTTCGGCGTGAAATAAAGTTTCCACAATGCCCATATCATCAAGGCTGCAAGAAGCACCAAATACCAGTGGCTCATCATCTCTGTGCCGATGATTTTGCCTAAGTTTCCTTCGTTGCTGAACTCTCCGAATACTTCCGATGAGGTGCGGCGCGATGTGAAACTGAAGTAAACAGAGTCGGCAAGGTTCACTGAAATAGCCAGTCCGTTGACCACAACGAACAGCCATTTACACACCTTATGATACGCAGCGTTCTCTTTCCAGTGCAGAGGCAGGAGCATGAGCAGTACATACAAGGCGTTGGTGTACATGATTCCTGGAGTGTCGAACACCATTCCGCCCATAAAAAGACGTGTCAGATGGCCTTCGCTTACGCTCTGGGCGAAGTAGCTGTAGTTCTCCAACAGATACTCAACACGGCACAATGTGTATATCACAAACAACAGAATGATATTCCATGCTACGGCCATGAAAGGCGAAACGACCGACCGTTCAAGATGTAAAGACTTTAGTTTTGAAAACATTTATATTCTTCTTTTTTATATTCCTTATTCTATTGCTTCTTATTATATAATGTATAATACATTATTATATAATGTGTAATCAGTCGTGCAAAATTACAAATATTGATGGAAAGTAAACTGAAATTAATGCTAAATAAGGTAAAACAACAATGCGGTCTTATAAATAATATGTACATTTGCCGATGTAAATGAGCGTAAGGATTATCACGATAATGGTCATATTACAGCTTTGCGGCATTCCGGTGAAGGCGCAAAGTGGGCGTCCGGGTTATATAAATCCGGAGGATAGGGCAGTGGATATGGACAATCCTACGTTTGTCTCGACGGTGAAAGTAGGCAAAGTGCTCTACGACAACGACTCTATACAGTACGTACAGACGAACGATATATACGTATTTCCCGAGCCTGAGTTTAAGAATGCGAAGCAACGGGCCGCATATAACAGACTTGTATATAACATTAAGAAGGTGCTTCCGATAGCGAAAGAGGCCAACAAGATAATAATAGAGACCTACGAATATCTTGAGACCTTGCCAAACAAGAAGGCGAAAGACGCTCACATGAAGCTCGTAGAGAAAGATATTATAAAGGAATATAAGCCGAGGATGAAGAAACTGACTTACGCTCAGGGCAAATTACTCATTAAGTTGATTTACCGTGAGTGCAATTCCTCGACTTATAATCTTATAAAAGCCTTTCTCGGACCGGTGCGCTCTGGTTTCTATCAGGCTTTTGCGTGGACATTCGGAGCGTCGCTTACAAAGAAATATGACCCCGAAGGTGTTGACAAGCTCACCGAGAGGGTAATCCTTCAGGTTGAGGCCGGACAGTTGTAAAGGCTCTTACTCTTTATACTTTAGATTTATCTTCTCTATAATTTATTTTATAGTTACTTTGGTCGATTTACCGTTGGCTACACGAATATAAATACCCGGAACGGAGGGGGCAGCATCAAGAGAGTGGCCCTGTATGTCGAACCAACTGACATTCTGCGGAGTGATGACAACAGACTCTATGCCGGTGTTGTGATAGTGGCTGTAGTCGAACTCAGACCAGCAGTAGGCGCGTTCGTATGCTGGTACGCTCTTTTCGGGAACGTATGCAGGAATCTTGCTACAGTCGGCCGAGAAGCAGTTAACTCCTGCCGTCGGAGGTGTTACAGCATCGCAAACCACACTCTTAATAGCGTAGCATTCTGCGAAGCAGTTGTCGCCAATCTTCTGAAGAGTGGATGGAAATGTAATTGTTTTAAGGTTGGTGTTATTCTCGAACGCAAAATTGCCTATTGTTTTCAGATTAGGGAGCAGCGATGAGAACGAATTGAGTTGCCAGCAGTCCTGAAACGCCATATCTCCGATGCTTGTTATGCTCGAAGGGAGTTCGATTGATTGGAGAATTTTACAGTAATAGAAACATTTGTTGGGAATCATCGTGATCTTGGACGACATAATTTTGGCTGTCTGAAGCCAAAAGTTTTCTGCAAAAGAGCCTTCACCTAAACTTGAGAGACGGAAGGGAAGTGTTACACTATTGAGTTTTGTAGCCTTGAACGCATTATTGCCTATCGAGAGCGGAGTTGTCGATTCATTAAATGTGATAGATTCTATTTCGCTGTTCCTGAAAGCATCAGCACCTATGCTTTTGCACGTGCCGGGGATTACTGCCGACTTGATGCTGCAACAATAGAACGCCCGGTCGCCGATTGATTCGACCTTGTTGGGGATGTTTATATTTTCGGCGTAAGAGAAATTAAACGCGTCGTTACCTATATAAGTAATTGTGTTGGGCAGAACAATGGTTTTGATTTCAACCTGGTCGAATGCGCCATCACCGATTTTGGTAACGGTAAGGTTATAGGTATTGCTACCGCTTTTGTACTTGATAGTCTTGGGCACCTCGATGCGTTTAGGAGGTGTGCCGGTGAAGACATGCACCCTTTTGACGCGTGCGATGAGGTCAGTGGTGTTGACTGCGTATGTTACAGTTACATTATCGGCCAGTGTCGTGGTGTAGTCTTTGGCCGAAACAACGGAAGTAAAACAGAAGAATGCGGAGGCAAGAGTTAATGTCCGCAGAATAGTTGTAAAAATTTTCATAATAATAATAATTGATTATCGGCCGCAAAATTACATTAAAAGTGCTGAATCCGCGGTATTTGGCCGGGGACAAAGGGGGGACAGACCCTCTTCGGTCTCCCCTGACAACTGGGAGACAGCGAATATTCGATAAAAAATACTATATTTGCAGAATGAAATCAATTCTAATAAAGAAGTGCCTTGTTGCCGCAGCTTGCATTGCGTGTGTGCTGGCTGTGTTATTATGCCGGCGTCCGGTCATGGAAGAGTCCGGACTGTGGCACACCGGAGATATAACTATCGACAGCCTTCTCGAACTCAGCGACCGGGTAGATGAGGTCGGAGACTGTGCCTATCCTGCCGTCGATTCTATAATGCAGGTTGTGGAGCGGCTTGCGCTGGAGCGTAATGACAGTGCACTCGCATTTTGGACAAAGGGAGAAATAGCCCGGATGATGGAAAAATTCCAAGAGGCAGAACAATGTTATCGCAAAGCTGCGACACACATAGGCTCATCGGAACATTCATACTTGCTTGCCCGGATACGTTTAGGGTTATCTCGTTCGCTGCCTGACGACTCGCTCGAACGCAAGGCAGAACTGCTCTACGAAGCTCTGCCCGACTTTTCTGACAGAGGAGATAGTTTGAGAGTGATGCAGTCGTTGTTTGACATAAATATGATATATGGCTACGTATGGGACGACAATATGCAGGCTGCTTGTCTTGAAGAAGCACGACGTTATGTGCCTGATTCGCTAACTGTGCTCCGTGCTCTTATGCAGGCCAACGTACTTGGTCTGAAGCGGTCGGGAACCGACACCGTGAGTTATTTGCACACTCTCGATTCGCTGCGGTGCGAACGGAGTATGACCGAAGCTGTTCCTCCTCTCGGGCTTATGGTCAACACCGACATATATCGTCTCAGCGGCGACCGAATCGCTCTTGATTCTGCGGCTCAGTATGCACGGATAACCGAAGAAGGTTCTCCCGGGCATCCGGCGTTATGGCTCTATCGCACATACCGGTTGCGCTATTGCATTGATACCGGACAACGTGATTCGGCACGCGTGTATGCCTTGATGCTCGACAGACAGCTCGAAGAAGAAACGCCATACGCTGAGGAAATGGTGCGCGAATTGTTGCATTATAACGAATGGACAGGCGACACCGCAGGTACGGCGCGTCTGCAGCTTACTCTTCGTAGTCTGGAGGAAGCCCGCGGTGCATACGCCCGAGGGCGTAATATGGCTTTGAGCAGCATTGACCCGAGGCTTGCCGGATTTATCTCGCGCAATGGGGAGCAGCATGAAAGCTGGGGATGGATGATATGGGTTGCTGCGATTGTCGCGGTGGCGACGGTTGTCGTAGTGCTGTGGTTATTGTGGCGAAACCGGAGCAGGAAAGGCAGCGTAGGAGTGAATATAGACCTTCAGGTTCAGCTTGAAGATGCCAACCGCAGTCTTGCCGCGCAACAGATACGTGTTATTCACAAAGAAAATGTGATTCAGAGTTTGCTTGATAAGTTAGAAAACGGCAGTATTTCAGACGATGCCGCTTCACGGAGCGAAATAGTCTCGACGCTTCGCAATGCCGTCAACGGCGACGTGGAATGGGAACGGTTCACTACGCTCTTCACGCAGGTGCGCCCTGAGTTTTCACGCAATCTGACCGCAGCCTATCCCATGCTGACACAGGGCGAATTGCGTCTTTCCTGTCTTCTCAGTATCGGACTCGACAATAAGCAGATTGCACGTCTTCTCAGTATACAGCCTGATTCGGTCAAGAAGGCCCGCCAGAGACTCAGGGCACATCTCTCGATACCTACTGGCCAGACCTTCGACTCGTTCTTTTCAAAATTCTGAAAAAGCCTCATATTTTTTATAGAGTTTGTCGGTCGCACTTTATAGTGCTTCGTCAGCGCGCGCCTCTCATTCCTTCTTTGAATCTTTCATACAGTTCGCGGGCTAATTTGTTGTCCGGATTAACTTTTAGAGCCTTCTCAAAGTTCTCTATCACATCACGATAGTACCGCGGTCCGTTTTTCATGGGGTCTTGTACGATTATCGTAGTATAGAGGAAGCCACGCAGCATACATAGGTCTGACACGTCGGCAGCAGGCATTCCCTCTATCTCCACTATCGTTTGCCGCGCCTTTTCTATCATTTCGCCGGCTTGTTTCGCCTGCGGTTGACGGATGGCATAGCTGAGACACTGCGTTGCGATGTGTACTTTCGGGGCTACACTGTCGGGATATATGGCCGCTATGCGCTCCATTTCGGCTATGCAGGTCAATGCCGTTTCCGGTTCTTCCTGCTTCACTTTCGAGATGGAACGGTCTATCATACGTTCCATTTCCGACTTGTTTGTTACTTCTTTTTGCATCATTGCTGTTTCTTTCTGAACGGAGTCAGACACTGTTTGTGCCGATATTGCTACCGGAAAGGCTGTCAATGCCGCAGCCACGAACTTAAAAATTAGAGATTTCATACGCTTTATTGTTTTTTAATGAAATGAATAATCCTATGTATAAGAACCTGTCGCGCGATGAAGTTACAGCCGTGCGGGTCGTTCCGTCAGCCTGATAGTTATAGTTGAACACGTTCGTCCTGCCAAGAACGTTGTTCATCGAGGCATATAATATAATACTTGGACTTATCAACACTGTTATATTCATGTCTAAACTGTTGTATGGCGCGGTTCTGCTGTTCATGAATCCGGCCTTCATGGGGTCGTGATACGGCCGTCCGCTTGCGAAGTTCTCAGCCATTCCGATGTATGTTTTCAGCCTCGGCAGATAATACTTGGCGGTGAAACAGGCGTTATGGCGCGTGGAATACTGTGGCGTTGACGGCTCCGTGTAGTCGAGATAGAGCCGTTTGGCATCGTTATAAGAGTAGGACAGGGTAGTGGTCAGGTTCTTTACGAGCGACGTGTTCTCTACGAACAAGTCCATTCCCCGGCTCATTCCGTATCCGTCAGCCGTATATTCATGGTCTCCGCATAGCCTCGGAAGGTTGCGGTATTTCTTGTAATACGCCTCGGCGCGCACCAAAACAGAGCCTGTATGGTATTGCGCGCTCGCTATATAGTGGTCGGCCGTACCCTGCCGCAACCTTTTTCCGCCCATCGCTATATACTCGTTGTCTGCCGTCTGACAGTATTTTCCCATTGCTAATGACATCCGGAAGCGGCTGCCGGGAATGACACTGAGCGTTGCACGCGGCATTATAATCCATCTGCGGTTGTAACTTGTCATTTCCGTGCGGGCAGAAACGTTGGCATACAGCATTCCCGTGAGCCTTGTCTGAGTGCTGATATTCACTGCAAGAAGATTATAGGCGAGGTTATATTCACCAACGTTCTCATCCTTTACGGCATATCTCATGCTGCTGTTTCTGATGTAATCTTCAATTCCTGCCGATACTTTTATGGCATTGCTCACGGTCTTTCTTACGCTTGTTTTGATGTGTATCTCGTTGCGGAAGTCGTGAAAGCGGTCACCATTCAGCTCCGCATTGTCGATGTTATTAAGCAAAGTAGAGTTGGCAATGCCCGCGAAGACATTTATTCCTCCTGCAAAATTCCTCTGAAAAACGCTGTTCACGTATATGTTATGCTCCTTTAATGCGAGATTTCTGCCGTCTGTCTGCTGTCCGAGAGTAGTCAGGTCATAGCCCGCGTATGTCTTTATTGAGCCACCGCCGATGGTCTCCGCCTTGTACTGAACCTCTCCTGACAGCTTCCTGTAAGGCTCGTTCCAGTCGTAACGGTCGGGAAACACCTTATTATATATAGCCATACTGAGATAGCTGACATTGAAAGAAAGCGAGCTGCGGCTGAACGCTTTCGTGCCGCCCACGCTCCAGTCGAGCGGTGAAAGGCTCACGCCGAGCTTGTCGCCCGATGAAATATCCGTTGTCTCCATAGGCAATACGGCAGACAACGCACCGCCATATTCACCGTCATATCCGCCAAGCGAGAAGTTCATGCCCTTGAAAAGAAACGGCGAGAAGCGTCCGCGCACAGTATTGTTCTCCACGTTTGTGCTGTATGGCACCATCACGTGCATACCGTTTATGAACGTTTGGCATTCTGCTTCGTCGCCGCCTCGCACATAGAGCTTGCCGCTTTCGCCCACCTTCTGCGTACCGGGAAGCGACTGCAACGCCGCGTATATGTCGCCGCAGGAGTTCCCGCTCATCACGATGTCGAGCGCGTTCATCGACTTCATGCCTTCGTATTTGCCGAAGACATAGCTGCTTGCAGTCACCACGACCTCGTCTATGGCCGCCGCTTTCTCCCTCATTACGATGTCTGCGGATGCCGTTTGCGCATTTATCCTCATCCTAAAGTACTCATATCCTATGTATGTGGCACATAGTTCCGCCTCTCCTTCAGCGTCCGTTTCAAAGCGAAACCGGCCGAGAGAGTCGGTGGTGCAGCCGTCGATGGTGCCATATATGAATACGTTCGCGCCTACGAGAGGTTCTTTTCCATCGGTAACGGTGCCGGAAATCATTCTTAGACTGCCTTGTGCGACGCACTGAACGGAGGCGCAAAGCAGGACGATTACAGTCATTATAATATCTTTCCTCATAGTCTTTATATATCGTCTTATAATGTTTTGAAGCATTGTTATATTGTCTTTGTCTTAGTACTGCGGCACAATACTCGAGTATTTTTGCTTTAGTACTGGAGTATTTCGGGTTCAGTACTGGAGTAATTCAGGTCAGATTACTCGAGTATTTCTGCTTTAGTACTGGAGTATTTCGGCCTTTAGTACTGACGGCAGTCGATATTTTTCAGTTTTCAACTTTACTTTTTTGCTTTCCTCTTTTGGTTTGTAACGACAAAATTACACGCAGAAAGGCGTCTGTCAAAATATCAGTGACAGACAACAAAAAAGCGATACAGATGACTATATCGCTTGATGAAATGCTAATATTTGGGACGTATGACTACGAGATAAATGCTTTCAACTTAGGAACGTATGTGCGGCTCACCGGCACAATGTTCGTGCAGTTGCGCAACGTGAGCTGATAGCCGTTGGAATTGCCGTGTCCCGACGTTATGTTATTCGTGTTGATAAGAAACGAACGGTGGCATTGGAAGATGTTGTCGTAGCGCATACTATCCATGATGGCAGCGAGAGTGGAGCGTATTTCGGTGCATACGAGGCTGTCGTTGTCGATGTAATACACTGCGACATTGTTCTTCCGCGCCTCGGCATAGAGGAAATCGTTTATCGGAATGACAATGTCCTTGCCGCGGACAGACTGGTCGTGAATGGTTACGGTGATGTCTTTCTGCTCCTCCGAACTGTTGTCTATGAGTTCGTTGAGGCGTTTTCGCAGTGCCGTGTTATACTGGATGGCTATGTGAACCGCCGTAATGATGATGCCGAAGACGAGCGTCCAATACATGAACGTGGGCAACAGGGCGATGGAAAAGCCGAGATTGTAGGCGTAAATGCCAAAAAAGAAGTTGCAAAGTCCGATAAACAGTATCATGGTGAGAAGCCAAATGCTCATAGAAAGTATCGTCCACTTGCTGATAAAACGGCCGGAAAGCTTCGCACCCGCAAACGAAAACAGCGCATGGCAAGCGAATGTTATTCCACCGAAGCCTGCTGCCACGGCCAATTTGTTGCCCTCGTAGAGGTTGAATCCGAACGGTTGCATCACGTAAAGCAGACCGAACACGATTACTGCCGACAAGACAGAGCTTCGTATTCGGTATCCGTTTGCATCGAAAGGATATTTTTTTTGTAATAAAGACATAGGCTTATGGCCCCCCTCTAATCCCCCAAGGGGGGAAGATAAGAAGATGAAAGAGCGAGAAATGCTTTGTTAATTTTAAATAGCCTTTATGTAAGTATTCTTCATCCTCAATTCTCACTCCTCTTGTCTTCCCCCTCTGGGGGGATTAGAGGGGGGCTTCAGTATATAATAATTGTATGATTGTCTGCCCCACAGCCTTCAGCGTGTTCTTGTCGATGTGGTCCATGTCGTCGTTGACGGTGTGCCATGTGGGACCGAACGAACTCTGCTGGCAGTCGGGATAATAGGCGATGATGTCTATTGTGGGTATGCCGGCCACCTCGTTCAGCGGCACATGGTCGTCGGTGACATAGCCGCCGTCGCTCTCCGGGAAATAACTTCCGTAGCCGGCAGCCTTCGCCGCCGCCCAGACCTTATTGACAATGGCTTCTGCATACTTCATCGACATACCCTCACGATAGAACTGTGCGCCCTCGCCGCCTACCATGTCGAGCAGTATTCCGTAGCGGGCTTCGTAGCCTTCTGGCAGGTTTGCGGCGAAAAACTGCGAGCCTAAAGCCCACGTATCGCCCGGATCGTCTCCCGTTTCCCATTCGGGGAAGCCCCAGTCTTCGGCATCGAAGCATACGAAATCAACTCCGATGTTGAGCGTTGTGTCCTTGCTCAGCACGCGGGCAACCTCGAGCATCACCGCCACACCGCTCGCTCCGTCGTTTGCCGCCATCACCGGCTTGCGGTGATTGGCAGAGTCCGGGTCGTTGTCTGCCCACGGACGGCTGTCCCAATGGGCGCATAGCAGGATGCGCGTTGAGGCTTCTGGATTGTAGCTCGCCATGATGTTGGTCGACTTCAGTATCGTTCCGTCGTAGCCTTTCAGGTCGGCTTTCTGCATCTTAACGCTGCAACCGTATTGCCGGAACTTATCGGCAATCCACGTAAGGCACTTCTCATGAGCCTCGGAATTCATCGTCCGAGGTCCAAAAGCACATTGCGCGGCTGTGAAAGCGTAGGCCGAATCGGCGTCGAACTTGATATTTACGGCCTTCTGAACGGCTGTGGTATCGTTGCCGCCGGTATTCTTTTTGAGATTCTTGCAGGCTGCGCAGCCGAACAATATCACGGCTGTGGCAACGATGCCGAATGGTATTATAATCTTCTTCATACTTATTTCAATTGTTTCAACCATCAATATTGTATATAAATGGATTTCTTTTGAGGATTTGGATAACCCGCCTTTGAGTTATTTTTGCGCGTTCATCACCCTCAGCCAGTTGCCTCCCCATATCTTGCGGATGTCGCTTTCGGAGTATTTGCGGCGCAGCAAGTGCATGGTGAAGTTTATCGCTTGCGATGCATCAGCAAAGCCCAAAACGCCTCCATCGCCATCGAAGTCGGTGCCGATGCCCACGTGGTCGATGCCCATTATGCTGATGGCGTGTTCTAAATGAGCCATCGCGTCGAGGATGCTTGCCTCGCCTTCGGTGCGCAGAAAACCGTGATAGAGTGTTATCTGCATCACTCCGCCTTTTTTGGCGAGTGCCCGCATCTGGTCGTCGGTGAGGTTTCGGGGCACGTCGCACAGTGCCTTGCAGTTGGAATGGCTGCACACTATGGGCTTGCTGCTAATCTCTAAAGCGTCGTAGAAGCTCGATTCGGCAGCGTGGCTCATATCAACCATGATGCCTAAGCGGTTCATCTCGCGTATCACTCCGGCTCCGAACGCGCTCACTCCACCGTGTGTTTGCGAGCCTCGCGCACTGTCGCAGATGTCGTTGTCGCCGTTGTGGCAGAGCGTGATATACCTCACTCCGCGGTTTGCGAAGTACTCGACGTTGGCTAAATCACCTTCGAGTGCCAGTCCGTTTTCTATTCCGAGGAATATTGTTTTCCGTCCTTCGTGCTTGTTTATGAGCAACTCCCGTTCTGTGCGGGCGATGGAAATGAGTTGCGGGTCGGTGGCTTTCGTGATGTCTTCTATCTTGTTGAAGATGAGATTGGCATACTCTTTTGGCCCCGATACGTTGAAGGCCACCTTGTCGGTGAACTTCTCTCCTGGTTTCGGTTGCGGCAGGTAGGCGACCATGAACACAGCGTCGAGACGGCCGTCGGTCATCTTGTGATAGTCCACGAGTATGCGGTTGTCGCGTTTCTGGAAGTCCACGCCCTGCGGAAAGAACATCGGCGTGTCGCAATGGCTGTCTATCGTGAGCGTCGACGCGTGCAGTTTCTTTGCCCGGCGGAACTCATCGGCTCTCCCGACGAGCCATTGGAACAGCTTTAACCCATCACTGCCGAGCCACTCGGGATGCCATTGCACGCCCATGATTGCCCTGTGTTCGCAGCTCTCCATGGCCTCTATCACGCCGTCGGGAGCCATCGCCGCTATGCGGAAGCGCTTTCCCGGTTTTCTCACCGCCTGATGGTGGAACGAGTTGACGTGTATCTTCACATTATTATATATGTCCATCAGCATCGTGTCCTCGGCGATATTCACGCTGTGGGTAGGCTCACTGCGGTCGGCGTTTTGCGAGTGCTTAATTACTTTTCCCTCTTCACTTATATCTTGCGCCACTTCCCCGTCAAGCGCCATAGCGAGTGTCTGGATGCCACGGCATATCCCCAGCATCGGGATTTGGCGGTTGTAAGCCAGTCGGGTGATGAGCAGCTCGGGCAAATCGCGCATCGCATTGATGCCGTGCAGGTTGGGCGAAGGCTCCTCTCCGCACCATAACGGGTTGTAATCGCCGCCTCCGCTGAGCAGCAATCCGTCTATTCGGTCGAGCGAATTTATGATGACGTCCTTGTCGGCAACAGGCGGAATGAGCATGGGAACGCCTCCTGCAGCCACAATCTGGTTGTAGTATCGCTCGCACAGACTTGTGTCGCCGTTGCTGTAGTTGGCTGTTATTCCGATTACGGGGCGTCGTTCAGCCTCTTCACAGTTGGAATATATACATTCAAGATGCTTGTTCAGGTTGTATTCCATCTGTTCAGTCTTCTGTCTTGATGGGTATTTCGCGCTTCACGCTCTGCTCCAATGAGATGAGTGTTTCTGTGCTTACCACTCCCGGGATGCTCTGCAGTTGGTTGTTCAGCAAGTCCATGAGCTGTTCGTTGTCCTTTGCATAGAGCTTCACGAGCATTGTGTAAGGGCCTGTAGTGAAGTGGCACTCTACCACTTCGGGGATGGCTGCCACGCGCTCCACGGTAGATTTATACATACTTCCGCGCTCAAGGTTCAGTCCAACGTATGTGCAGGTGCTGTAACCGAGGCTTTTTGGATTTACGTTGAAGCCGCTTCCGGTGATTATTCCGCCCTCGATGAGGTGCTGAACGCGTTGGTGTATTGCCGCACGCGACACTCCGCATACCGTTGCAACATCCTTAAACGGAATCCTTGCATTCTTCGACAGTATGCTCAAAATCTTCTTGTCTAAGTTGTCTATCTTATCCATTGATTGCTTGTTATAAATCTGTCTGATGATAATTATGCTTACAAATTGATAGCAAAAATAGTTATTTTTAATATAACGTCCAACGTTTTGAAACAAAAAATGCGCCATTAAGGCGCATTTTGATTATTTTTTGAACAAATAAGATACTTATTTTCGTTTGTAAACAAAGTTAATATGAACTTTTATACACATATTTTATATATGCTAAAACGATTCTCAATATATGTTCATACGGTTCTTATTTCTTTTTGGGAGTGGTCTTGCGAGGCTGCGCTTTGGTGAGTTTCGCTGCCGGAACCACTTTCTTTGCAGTCTCTTTGGCCGGTTCTTTCTTTTCGGTCTTTATGCTTACGAGTTCCAAAGTGAAGATAAGGGCAGAGTAAGGCTTGATGTTTTCGCCTGCGCCACGCTCTCCGTAAGCCAGTTGATAAGGTATGTAAAGCTCCCATTTAGAGCCTACCGGCATCATCTGCAAGGCCTGAGTCCAGCCCTTGATGAGTCCGCTCACGCCGAAAACATCCGATTTCGTGCCGTGTTTTGCCGTTGAGTCGAACACATTTCCGTCTATTGTGCGGCCTTCGTAGATTACTTCCACCTCGTCATCGGCCGTAGGTTTCGGTCCGTTGCCTTCTTTCAGCACCTTATACTGTAGTCCGTTGTCGAGCGTTACGACTCCTTCCTTCTGCTTATTGGCTGCAAGGAAGTCCTCACCTTGCTTCTTCTGAGCCTCGTGCTTCTTCTCCTGCAATGCCGTTCTGCTTTCGGTGAACTTCGCCTGCGCCGCAGAGTCGGTGTAAACGCTGTAATCTTTCTTCAGCGAAGCCGCGAAGCCGTCGAACACAAGACTGTCGATAATAGCCTCGTCGCCGCCGAAATCTTTCTTAAGACCGGGCAACATACGCTTCTCTACCATCTCGGCAATCTGCATTCCGGCCATTTTCGCCTTGAAAGCACCGTTGTTGCGCATTGCCGCAGCCTCTTGGAAACCCTTTATGAAGTCGCCCATAAGACTGTCAGGCACGTTATAATTCTGTTTCAGAAACGGTATCAGACCGTCTGTCATAGCCATTCCGGCAGCATAGCTCAGTGAATCCACGCCGTTGTTGAGCACCGTCTGCTTTGGTCTTTCCACCACCGGAGCGTTCTTCAACGTCTTCTTTGTCTTGGCATCTGCCGTACTAAAAGAAGCACCCGCCATCATGGCGAGTGCTATAATCATTATCTTTCTCATTGCTGTGTCAATCTCTTATTTAGCCTTTTTAGCAGCGTCCTGAGCTGCGTTCGGTGCCATCGGCTGAGCCTTAGGAGCCTCTTCTATGCCTAAAAGCTCTACCGTGAAGATGAGAGCAGAGAACGGTTTGAGTTCCTGGCTTACCTGACGAGAGCCGTAGCCTGCGCTGTAAGGAATGTAAATCTCCCACTTTGAGCCAACCGGCATGTGCGACAGAGCCTCGGTGAAGCCCGGAATAGTGCCGCCGATAGGCATCTTAGCGTCGTCGCGTTTGTCGAATACCTTACCGTCGATGGTCTTTCCTTCGTAGTTAATCTTTACAGTAGCGTTTGCTGCGGGCATTGCGCCTGTTCCTTCCTTTATAACCTTGTACTGAACGCCCTGTCCGAGAGTCTTCACGCCTTCCTTCTTAGCGTTTGCTGCCATGAAGTTGTCGCTCTTCTTCTTGTTGTCAGCAAACTTCACGAGAGCCTGCTTCTCCTGTATCTCCGTAGCCTTCTTTTGGCCAATCATGCGAGCCTGCTCTACGGTCATCTTAGCGTTCTTGCCCGTTGTGCCTGCGATGAATCCTGCGATGAGGTTCTTCATAGAAAGCGACTTCGTAGAATCGTCTGCGAACAACTGGCGGCTGTAACCCTTCTGCATCATTGTGAGCTGCTGTCCAACCATGATTCCGGCGTTGTAAGCGGCCTTCTTCTTGTCGTCCGCACCCTTAGCACCTGTTGTGATACCCTTTACGAACTCGTCCATATAGGTTGTGTCGATTTCCATCTGTTGCAGATACATCTTCACACCCTGCGACTGTTCTACGCCGAAAGCATAACTCAGAGAGTCGATGTCGCTTTTCATGTCGGCCTTAGGAGCCGAGTTGCCACAACCTGTGAATGCTGCTGCGGCTGTAATGGCCGTAACGGCCATGATTGATAATTTCTTCATTGTTATTTTATACTTAAGTAATGTTTATTCTTTTACTCGAGGATGGAGGATATTTACTCGTGGATTGAGGATTGGGAATAGAGGATTGAGAAATGCCTTTCTCCTCATCCTTTATGTCGGTATTCTCTTACCTCTCACTTCTTATTTCTCACCTCTCACCCTTCTTCTTGCTTTTTCCGATTGCGTCTCTCCCCCTTGGGGGAGTTGGAGGGGGCTTTATAACACCTCAATCAGTTCCACGTCGAACACCAATGCTGCGTATGGAGGGATGCTTGCGCCTGCTCCGCGCTCACCGTATCCGAGGTTGTAAGGGATGAAGAGACGATACTTAGATCCCTCGGCCATGAGCTGCAAGCCCTCGGTCCATCCTGCTATCACGCCGTTCAGCGGGAATGTAGCCGGCTCGCCGCGCTGTATAGAGCTGTCGAAGAGCGTTCCGTCGATGAGCATTCCCTCGTAGTGGCATTTCACCTTGTCTGTTGCCTTAGGCTTCTTACCGCTGCCTTCGGTCAACACTTTATACTGCAAGCCGCTTGGCAATGTTACCACGCCTTCCTTCTTTGCGTTTTCTGCGAGATATTTTTCGCCTGCCTCGCGTGCTGCCTTGCCTGCCTCGGCAGCCGCAGCGCGTTGTTTTTCCTCCTGTTTCTTAAAGAAATCCTGTACGATTGTTTGCGCTTCAGAGTCAGAAACTTTCAGCTTCTCACCTGCGATAACATCTTTTATCGCCTGTGCGAAATCGTCGATATTCAACTCTCCGGCTCCCATTTGCGAAAGCTGGCGGCCAATACCCAAGCCGAGAGCGTAACTTACTTTATCCATAAATATTCAAATTATTATAATACAAAGTCTTAAAAACGTGGGCAAAGATACTATTTTTATTCAATAATAAAGATGCGTTTCAGTAAAAATATCTATATTTGCATATAATTAATGTTCAGCGCGGAGCGCTTTTTAGGTTATAAGGTCATGAGGTTTGAGGTTATAAGGTGAAGCAACCTGATAGCCTGCGACCAGAAAACGAAGCAACCTCAAAACCTGAAACCTGAAATAGGAGAGACCTTAAAACCTTACAAAGGTATCACCTCAAAACCTGAAACCTGAGAGCGCAGCGACCTTAAAACCTTATAAGCAATGAAGAAGATTGTATTTCTTACCGGTGCGGGAATGTCGGTAGAGAGTGGTTTCAAGACATTCCGCGGCAGCGACGGACTTTGGGAGAACTATCCCGTAGAGCAAGTGGCATCCCACGAGGGATGGGAAGCTAATCCGACACTTGTTACTAACTTCTATAATATGCTGCGAAAGAAACTCTATGCGGCGCAGCCAAACGACGGACACAAACTCATAAAGACCCTCGAAGAGCATTATGACGTGTCGGTGGTAACGCAGAATGTCGACAACCTGCACGAGAAAGCAGGCTCCCGACACGTCATCCACCTTCACGGAGAGCTGTCGAAGGTCTGCTCGAGCCGTGATCCTTACAATCCTCATTTTATAAAAGAGCTTACCGAGGCCGCCCCCGAGGTCATCCCCGGCACTAAGGCGGGCGACGGTTCGCTGCTCCGTCCGTTCATTGTGTTCTTCGGCGAGAACGTTCCGATGATGGAGGCCGCAATAACAGAGACGCAGAAAGCCGACATCTTCGTCGTCATAGGCACCTCGCTCAACGTCTATCCCGCCGCAGGACTGCTCAATTATGTAGCTCCCGGCACACCCGTATATGTCATCGACCCCGACCGCGTGGCCGTGCATATCCGCCGCGACATCACCTATATAGAGAAAGGGGCGTCTGAAGGGATGCGCGACCTGTGTTCCATTTTGCTTGCGGATAATCCATGACACGAGTTAATATAATCAATAGAATATAGAAAAGGCATTATATGAGAAAACTAAGTCTTACACTATTGCTGCTCGCAATGGCGGTAATGATATTTGCCGTACCTGCCCGTCGCGGATTGAGCAAGACCGTTACGCTTGCCGACGGCACACAAGTAAGGGTGGAACTGCGCGGCGACGAGCACGGCCATTATTGGCAGTCGGCCGACGGCGTGAGATATGTCGCATCCGAAACGAAGGGTATATACAAGGTTGCCGATATGGAAGCCATCCGCCGAAACGCCTCCGCACGTCGCAAGACAATGTCTGCCGTGCGTGCCAAGAAGATGGCGAAGGCGGCAAAGACTGCCGGTGCGGCAAAGGTGTCACCGGCATATACAGGCACTAAAAAAGGCCTGCTGATACTCGCTCAGTTCCCCGATAAGAAATTTGAGAGTTCGCACGATCTTGTCCTCTACAAGCAAATCGTTAACGGACAGAACTATTCCGATGCCTCCCTCGGCTTCCGTGGCAGCGTGCGCGACTACTTCCGGAACCAGAGCGACGGCCAGTTCGATTTCGACATAGATGTTGCCGGTCCGGTGACGGTATCGCAAAACTATGCCTACTATGGCGCAAACGGCTCAGATGGCAACGATGTCAGAGCTGAATATATGATTAAGGAAGCGTGTGAGTTGGCCGATGCCACAGTCAACTTCAAGGACTACGACTGGGACGGCGACGGCGAAGCGGATCAAATCTTCGTGCTTTATGCCGGTCATGGCGAGGCTTCATGGGATGACGAAGACACCATTTGGCCCCATGCGTGGGAACTCAAGGATGGCGCGAATATAACCCTTACCCTTGATGGCGTGCGAATCAACTCATACGCCTGTGGTTGCGAGTTGGGATCTGACGGCAAGATTGACGGTATCGGCACTATCTGCCACGAGTTTTCCCATTGTTTCGGCCTTATGGATATGTACGACACATCGTACAGCGGCAACTTCGGAATGTGTTCATGGAGCCTTATGGCTGACGGTAGTTATAATTCCGGGGGATTCATTCCGGCTGAATACACGAGCTTTGAGAAGATGTCTGTGGGATGGAAACAGCCCATCGAGATGACAGGAGACATGGAGGTGAAGAACCTGAAGCCTTACAGCGACGGGGGCGATGCCTACATATTATATAATGAGGCCAACCGGAACGAGTTCTTCCTCTTGGAAAACCGTCAGCACGTAGGGTGGGATGAAGGACTCGAAGACAACGGCCTTTTGGCCATACACGTGGATTATGACGCTGGCGTATGGGCTTATAATGAGGTTAATACGACCGTGGATACTTATACGGGCAACAACCATCAGCGTTGCACCGTTATCCCGGCCGATGGCGTTTACGATTCGGAATGGGACGGAATAGAGTATTTCTATGGTTTTGGCGATCCCTTCAAGCAGGCTACGGCTACAAGTCTGACCAATTCCACCAAATACGCATCGCTGTATAACGCCAACACCGACGGTACGAAGCGCATGAACAAGTCGGTTACTGACATTACGCTGAACTCGGACAGAACCATGTCGTTCAATCTGAAGTTCGATGATACAGGCGGCAACGGTGGCGACAATCCATCTCCCGGGGAATCGTTGTTCTACGAATCCTTTAACGACTGCCACGGCACGGGCGGTAACGACGGATTGTGGAGCGGGAGCATAGCTCAAGGTACATTCTCTCCAGATAACGGCGGTTGGAGTTCCAGTTCGCGTTTTGGTGCCGACCGATGTGCAAAATTTGGCTCAAGTAAAAATCTGGGTGAGGTAACAACACCGTCATTCACGGTCAACGGCACCGCTACATTCACTTTCCGCGCTGCCCCCTGGGATAAGGACGGCACATTGCTCACCCTTTCGGCAAGTAACGGAGCCACGATAAGTCCGTCTTCGTTCACGATGAAGAAAAATCAATGGACCGACTTCACCGCCACCATTACCGGAACGGGAAATGTCAAAGTAACCTTCACGCCAACGAAGCGGTTCTTCCTCGACGAAGTCAAGGCTTCCGCCCCCTCTCAGACCGGCATTAAGGGCATCACGACCAATCCGTCTGACAAGCGTGCCGACAATAAAATCTACACCCTCGACGGTCGTTTCATCGGCACGGATGCGTCGGTTTTGCCCCGCGGAGTCTATGTAATCGGTGGTAAGAAAATCGTGAAATAATAGAAAGGAAATACTGTTAAAAGTTTTAGAAATAAGGGCTGAAAACTCGCGTATTTTCAAACGAAATCTTCCGAGCTTGAAAATATCGCAAAATACGGCATTTTAGGTAATTTTGGGGTAAGTCTTTGATAATCAGAGACTTATCCCTTTTTCTTTCATTTTTGGCCGTTTTAGGACGCGCTTTTAGCCTCGTTATTTTGCAACGGAGGCTCCGTTAGACGCCAACGGAGGCACTTTTGGCCTTCAACGGAGCCTCCGTTGTGTTCCAAAACAGCCTGAAACGCACTCTAAAAGTGCCACTTTTGAAAGCCAACAAACGTTAAATCGGGCAAAAACGGTGTTTTTACGCGTTTTCCTAAACGCTAAATTTTGATGAAAAAACGCTCCGATTTTTTCTAACGGAGGCCGTTTTGGAATTTTGAGTTACGAATTTTGAGTTTTGACTTGGGATTTTTGAGACACAAAAATCACCGAAAATGAGTAACGAGACCTATATTTAACGTTCGTTAGCACGAGAGAGTCAATTTTCAAATGTAATACTTTTTTACTAAAAAGAGGAGACAGTAGACTGGAGTTCGGGAGTTCAGACAATAGCTTTTGAGGTAATCGCAGGGGTGTCAACCTTTATGCCACATTTGTCTGACCTCCCGAACTCCTGTTTATTGTCTTCTTTATATCCCTAACAATACATACCCTACCGCCACGATGTGGCATATTTCGCCGAGGAGGACGAAGAAATGGAACACGGTGTGCATATACTTGCGCTTGTTCAGAGAGTAGAACACCGCACCGGTGATGTAGGCCACGCCCTCGGCGATAAGCCATGACACGGCGGTGAGACTCACATTGTCGAGCAACGGCTTGAAAGCCACAAGCACGGAAAGCCCCATAGCGACGAAACATAGCGTTTCGAGATTGCTGTGCGCGCTCAGGCGGCGGAATGACATGACCGTGCCGACAATCGCGCAGAGCCATACAAATACAAATAAAGCCCATCCCCAGTAGCCAGCTTCGCGCAGTGCCACGAGGGTGATGGGCGAATAAGCTCCGGCGATATGCCAGTAGATGGCGGCATGATCCCACTTGCGCAGGCGCTCTTTCCACACCGACCACGCGCTGAGGGCATGGTAGATGGTGGACGCAAGATAGGATGCGAGCATACCGAAGATGTAGAGGCTGACGCCGAGGATGGCCCAGACGTCGCCGCTACGGATGCTCCACGTGAGGAAAACTGCGCCCACGACCGCGCCAAGCAACGCTCCGCCGCCGTGAGTCCATGAGTTCCACAATTCCTCCTTGTGGCTGTAAAAAATCTTAAACTTCATATCCCAAAGATGTCGTTACTCGGCCAAAATAAAGTCGAGCTGCTTCTTTTCGAGGTTGGCATGGGCCACCTTCACGCGTATCGGGTCGCCAAGCTGATAGCGGTGATGCCTTCTGCGGCCTACAAGACAGTAGTTGCGCTCGTCCAGGTCATAGTAGTCATCGTCCAAGTCGCGCATGGAGACAAGACCCTCGCAGTGGTTCTCGTCTATCTCACAGTATATACCGTAGCTCTGTATGCCGCTGATGTGCGCGTCGAACACCTGTCCCAACTTGTCGGACATGAACTCCACCATCTTGTATTTGATGCTGTCGCGCTCTGCGTTCTGCGCTATCTGCTCCATGTCCGAGCAGTGTTCGCACAGCTCCTCGTACTTATCCTTGTTGGCGGAACGCCCTCCCGACTGATATTTTGTGAGCAGCCGGTGCACCATCGTATCGGGATAGCGGCGTATCGGACTCGTGAAATGCGTGTAATAGTCGAACGCCAAGCCGAAATGGCCGATGTTCTTCGTGGTGTATTTGGCCTTCATCATCGCGCGGAGAGCCACTTTCTGAATCAGTTTCTGCTCGGTCTTGCCCTCGCATTCGTCCATAAGCCGGTTGATGGAACGCGCCGTCTGGCCTTTCGTTCCGGCCGTATTCAATTTATATCCGAACTTCACGATGAACTCGCGGAGCGTTTCTAATTTCTGCGGATCGGGATTGTCATGCACACGATAGGGCAGGGTCTTCGCCTTAACGCCTTTCTTCACCTTGCCGATGTCCTCGGCCACGGTCCTGTTAGCAAGCAACATGAACTCCTCAATCAGCTTGTTCGCGTCTTTCGACCGCTTGAAATAGCAGCGCACGGGCTTGCCTTCATCGTCAATTTCAAAACGCATCTCCTCCGAATCGAACTTCACCGCACCGTTCTTGAACCGCTTTGCGCGTAGCTTCTTGGCCAGTCGGTCGAGCGTTATTATCTCCTCGGCATACTCGCCCTTGTATCCTCCGGCCGGTGCGGGAGGTGCGGGAGTGCCTGTTCCGTCGATGACGCCGTTCTGTTCGAGAAGTTCCTGCGCTTCCTCGTAGGCGTAACGCCGGTTGCTCTTTATTATTGTGTGCACCACGCGGTGGCTCTTTATCTCGGCATTCTCATCGAGAACGAACACCACGCTATAACAAAGTTTCTCCTCATCGGGGCGCAGCGAGCAAATGAAATTGCACAAGCGCTCGGGCAACATCGGTATGGTGCGGTCGACGAGATACACGCTCGTGGCACGCTTCTGCGCCTCCTTGTCGATGACAGAGCCTTCGGTAACGTAGTGGGACACATCGGCGATATGCACACCGACCTCCCATAGGGCGGATTTAGCATTCTCTCTACTCTCTCCCCTCTCCTCTTTAATCTTTCTGATACTCAGCGCATCATCGAAGTCCTTAGCGTCTTTCGGGTCTATCGTACACGTCCATACCTCGCGGAAATCCTCTCGCTCGGCCACGTCCTGTGCCGTAATCTCACCCGAAATCTTGTTTGCCGCTTCCTCGACAGTCTTCGGATACTTATACGGCAGGCCGTATTGAGCCAGTATCGAGTGCATCTCCGTGGTATTGTCGCCCGACTTTCCGAGAATGTCCACCACCTCGCCGATAATGTTTTTCGACTCCTTCGACGGCCATTGCGTTATCTTCACCACCGCCTTGTCGTCGGTCTTGCCGCCTTTCAGTTTCTTTTTGGGGATTATAATGTCGTGAACAAAGATGTTGCTCTCCGTTACCAAGAACGCGAAATCCTTCTCCACACGCAGCTTTCCCACGAAGGTGTCCTTGTCGTGCGACAGTATTTCCGTTACCATCGCCTCCTTTATATGATTCCTACGGCGCGCCAATAGCTGCACACGCACACGGTCTCCGTTCAGGGCGAACATCGAGTTGCGCTCCGAAACGAATATCGGCTTACCGCCGTCGTCGGGCAGGAACGAGTTCTTACCGTTGGTCTTGCGCACGAACTTGCCCTCCTGCACCTGACCTTTCATGTTCAGCCGGTAAGAGTTGTCGCTCACCTTGCTCAGGAAATCGTCCCAAGCCATCTCCTCCATGATATCTATTGCGAGCATTTTCAGCGGATGAGTGTCAAGACGCAGAGCCTTGAATATCTGCTTGAAGCTGAATGTCTCGTTTGGTTGGGTGCGGAAAAAGCCTGTCAGCATATCCTCCAATACGCGCTTGCTCAGTCTCTTTCCCCCTTTTTTTCCTTTTCCCATAATCATTGTTTTATATGTCATTATTTCCCGTCCGGGTTTCGGTGTCATTTCAACGGAGGCAGTTTCGCCCTGTTATTATGACCCTTTCATTCGCAAAGTAACGAAATATTTCGTACATTTGCAAATGAATAAAATGAAAAGATAATTAAATTCCTACAAAGGAAACAATGAAAAAGATATTGATAACAGGCGCAAGCGGCTTCATAGGGTCGTTTATCGTGGAGGAAGCGCTGCGCAGAGAGCTTGAGGTATGGGCCGCTGTACGCCCTACGAGTTCGCGGAAGTACCTGCAAGACACCCGCATCCGTTTCATAGAACTTGACTTCGGAAGCGAGGAAAGGCTCACGGAGCAGCTTCGCGGGCATGATTTTGACTATATAGTACACGCTGCCGGAGCTACGAAGTGCCTGCACCGCGAGGACTTTTTCCGCACCAACACCGAGGGTACGAAGCATCTTGTGCGTGCCATCCTGCGCCTCTCCATGCCGGTAGAGAAGTTCGTTTATATCAGTTCGCTGAGTGTTTTCGGGCCGATATGCGAGCAGCAGCCTTACCGCGAGATTCTCGAAAGCGACACGCCGCGCCCGAATACGGCTTACGGAGAAAGTAAGTTGCAGGCCGAGGAGTGGCTGGAAAACATTGGAAAGAGGAGAGAGGAGAGAGGAGAGAGGAGAGAGAATACCTGCATAAAGGGTGTAAATGATGAGAATAAAATCATGAATGGTGAGGATAAAGGCACATCTCTCACCTCTCACCTCTCACCTCTCACCTCTGGAAACGATTCCCCGACCTCCGACACACCCCCCACCGGAGGGCAGGGGGGCCTCCCCTACGTCATTCTCCGTCCAACCGGCGTTTACGGACCGCGCGAACGCGACTATTTCCTCATGGCGAAGACAATCAAGAACCACACCGATTTTGCCGTGGGATATAAGCAGCAGGACATCACTTTCGTATATGTGAAGGACCTTGTGCAGGCCGTTTTTCTCGCTTTGGAGCGCGGGCGGTCGGGCAGGAAGTACTTCATTTCCGACGGAAAGGCGTATCAGAGCAGCACGTTCAGCCGGCTTGTACGTCGCGAACTCGGCTCACCGTGGTGGATTCGCCTCACCGTTCCCGTGTGGGGCCTGCGCGTCGTAACCTTCTTCGGCGAGTATATCGGACGTCTCACAGGCACCATCTCCGCCCTGAATAACGACAAATACAACATAATGAAGCAACGCAACTGGCGTTGCGACATCTCCCCGGCCGTGAAAGAGTTGGGCTATAAGCCGCAGTACGACCTCGAACGGGGAGTGAAGGAAACAATAAAGTGGTATAAGGATAATGAGTGGCTGTGAGGACAATCATTAAAGGAGGCAGTAGACAGGAGTCTTGGAGTTCAGACAATAGTCTTTATGGAGATTCACTTAAAAAGCATTTGTCTGAACGCCCGAACTCCTCTCTCCTGTCTCCTTTTATAATATAAAAACAATGAAGAAATATTTTGAAATCGAGAAGAAGCCGCTTCGTGGACTTATGGCGGCAGAGTGGGTAGTGATGGCCTACCTTGTGTTTACGCTTATAGTCATATTTTTCATGTTTACGAGGCTTCACAATCCCGAGGCCATGATTTGGGGACGCCTGCGCATCGTCGCCATGACCGCCGCCCTGTGGCTCGTCTACCGGCTGCTGCCTTGCCGCATTACCCGTTTCGCGCGCATAGCGGCGCAGATGGCGCTCCTCGCATGGTGGTATCCCGACACCTACGAGCTAAACCGTGTGCTGCCAAACCTTGACCATCTATTTGCCGGATGGGAACAGTCGCTCTTCGGTTGCCAACCCGCCCTGCTCTTTAGCGAATTCCTTCCCGGTGCCTTGTTCAGCGAGTTGTTCGATATGGGCTATGCCGCCTATTATCCTATGATATTCCTTGTGGTTTTCTACTACTATCTCTGCCGTTATCATGAGTTTGAACGCGCCGCCTTTGTAGTGCTCGGAGCGTTCTTCATATACTATGTAATCTTCGTTTTCGTGCCCGTCGTCGGCCCCACATTCTATTATAAGGCCGTCGGATTGAAGAACATCACGGCCGGCATTTTTCCCAATATGCACGATTATTTCAATTATCATCAGGCGTGTCTGCCGTCGCCAGGCTATGTCGACGGAGTGTTCTATCAGCTTGTAGAGAGTGCGAAAGCGGCCGGCGAACGTCCCACGGCAGCCTTTCCAAGTTCTCATGTGGGCATCAGTACGGTCTTGATGTGGCTCGCCATGCACACCGGCAACCGCCGTCTGGTGTTCATCCTCCTGCCGTTCTTTATCTTCCTCTGCTGCGCCACGGTGTATATTCAGGCTCATTATCTCATCGATGCCATCGCCGGACTGATTACCGGAACGGTGTTCTACTTTGCGCTGATGAGAGTGAGAGTATGAGTTAGGAGACGGCAGACATGGGATAGGTTCGAAATACAACTCCTCCATCCTTAAAAAACAGCCCTTAATTAGGCACGGAAATTGGCTTAATTAAGGGCTGATTTGTATCTGTTTGAAAATCAATGACACACATACGGCAAAAAAATATATCTATAATATTCTTCAACAGGAATGCCGTTGTTTTCCTGTCGGATAGCGAACGAAAAGTAATTCTGCCCGAAATACTCGAGTACCAAGCCCGAAATACTTGAGTAATTTAGGCCGGATTACTCGAGTACTAAAGCCCCGATACTCGAGTACTAAGCCCGAATTACTCCGATACTGAACCATCATACTATTTACTTACGGTTTCAACAGTTTGACAGCCTTATCGGCTCAACGGAAAAATATAGGGGACAGATTATATTTGATTAAATTATTTCTTACCACAGAGACACAGCGGTCACGGAGCTTTATTCCCCACACCCGAGTAATGCTCGCTCACTGAGCAGATGCCTGTGGCATCAGGAGGACACAGAGCCTACAAGAACTTTGGAGGCAATGAGGTGAATTGCCGGCTCCGTGTCCTCTATACCTTCAGGTATATGCTCTGAGTTTGTAATGATATATAAATCTCCGTGTACTCCGTGCCTCTGTGGTGAACGTAATCCCCTGGATTTATAGGATGAGCTGTCTTATCCCTGTTGCTGCGGATTTGCCATTATTCCGCAAATAAAAAGCTCGGCAATTTCACAATTACCGAGCCTCGTCTTTATGATTAAATTTGAAAAAATGAAATATAAGTGTCTTACGAACATTTAAGCAGCGAACCGCTTGTGAGTTTTGAGTAGCGGCCTATGCGGTTGAGACGGCAGAGCGTTTCGACCGAGATACCGTTCTTCTCAGCTACCGACTCTACTGTGTCGCCGTTGCCCACCTTATACCAACGGGTTTCGGCCTTGTTAGAAGCGGTCGGTTTCTCCTTTGTCTCGGCAGTAGGAGCGGCTGGTGCCTTGCTTACCGTAGTGGTCTTTTTAGTGCCTTGAACATCCTCGCGGGTGTAGCCGTGCTGGTCGTTTCTGCCACGCATTTGCGTTGCCTGCACCGACTCTCTCGCGTTAGTGCTTCTGCGATAAGTATAGAAATCGCCTGTAACGTCCTGATTCTTGAAGTCGAACATCAATGCCGGGTTCAGCGCAACGCCACAGAGACGAGTCTCGAAGTGGAGGTGCGAACCGGTGCTTCGGCCGGTGTTGCCACCCAAACCGATTGGCTGTCCGGCGCGAACTACCTGATTTTCGCGGACGAGCTGTGCAGACATGTGGCCGTAAACGGTCTCCAATCCGTTGTTGTGGCGAATCACCACATACTTGCCGTAGCCTTTCGGCTCATATCTTACGATGCGGATTTTTCCAGAGAAAGCGGCGCGGATAGTGTCGCCGATATATACTTTGATATCAAGTCCTTTGTGCTGGCGTCCCCAACGTGCTCCGAAGTTGCTCGTTACGACACGGCTTGTTGTCGGCATACAAAAACCGCGGAGGTCTATTTTATAGTTGTCGGGAAGTCTGTATGTAGCGTGTGTCCTTCTGTTCTCCCATTCTTCGTAGAGATCTGACGACGGATTGTCGAGATTTTCGCGCTCTGCGATGTTTTTGAGAGCCATTTGTTCCACTGCTTTGTTCTTGCGGTCTACCGGTGCCTGACGTGCGATGAGGTCCTGCCCCATTACCGGAATGACTGCAAAAGCCATTATAGATGTTACTGCAAATTTTTCAATTACTTTCTTGAAAGACATAATTATCTTATTTTTTTTAGGTTGTTTAGGAACAAAGTAAAGTTCCAATTGATAGATAAATTTCACATGAACAATACAAAAATTCTATGCGAAACTTTCAAATACGTTGCAAAGATAACAAAAAAATCTATAACTGCGTGTGCGTTAACAGTTTTTTGTTCATTATTTAACAATTATGAAATCATCCTGATGGCTAATAACTTAGCTGGTTTGAGGGGCTGCAAACGGACTCGGCTTGTAACCGCGTTTTAACATAATTACGATATTGCCGCCCAGTTGATATTGTCTTTTCTCAATGCTGCGAGTCGGTCCCAAAGCAGCCGGTATTCGTGTTTTGAACACGTGGGGTCGTCGTTTATTATCTTCTGCGCCTCCTCACGGGCGAGCTGCACGATTTGTCCGTCACGCGCAATGTCGGCAATCTTCAGGTCGAAAGCAATGCCACTCTGCTGCGTTCCCTCAAGGTCGCCCGGTCCGCGGAGCTTCAGGTCGGCCTCGGCTATTTGGAAACCGTCGTTCGTGTCGCACATGATGTCGATGCGCTTGGAGGTTTCCTTGCTCAGTTTGCGGTTGGTTACGAGCAGGCAGAAACTCTGTTTCGCTCCGCGGCCCACGCGTCCACGGAGCTGATGCAACTGTGAAAGGCCGAACCGCTGGGCATCGAGGATTACCATCACCGAGGCGTTTGGCACGTTTACGCCCACCTCGATGACCGTTGTCGACACGAGAATCTGTGTCTCGCCGCTTACAAAACGTTGCATCTCTTCTTCCTTTTCTTTCGGTTTCATCTTGCCGTGTACCTTGCTGAGGCTGAACTCAGGGAAAATCTCTTTCAGCGACTCAAACCCTGTCTCAAGGTTTTTCAGGTCGCTTTTCTCGCTTTCCTTTATCAGCGGGAAGACGATGTAGGCTTGTCGGCCGGCGTTTATCTGATTGCGTATGCCGCCGTAGAGGCTCGTCATCTGGTCGTCATACTTGTGTATTGTCTGTATAGGCTTGCGTCCCGGGGGCAGTTCGTCGATTACGCTGACATCCAAATCACCGTAAATTGTCATGGCGAGAGTGCGCGGAATCGGCGTAGCCGTCATCACGAGAACGTGCGGTGGCTTCTCGCTTTTGGTCCACAGACGTGCGCGTTGAGCCACTCCGAAGCGGTGTTGCTCGTCGATTACAGCGAGGCCGAGCCTATGGAACATCACGTTATCCTCTATTATCGCGTGTGTGCCTACGAGAATGTCGATGCTGCCCGAGGCGAGTGAATCGAGAATTTCCTGCCGACGCTTGCCTTTCACGATACCGGTGAGCAGTTCCGCCCGCAGGTTCATGCCTTTCAGAAAGCCCTTGATGGTTTGCAGATGTTGCTCGGCGAGAATTTCGGTGGGTGCCATGATGCAGGTCTGGAAGCCGTTGTCGATGGCTATGAGCATGGACATCAGCGCAACGAGAGTCTTTCCCGAACCCACATCGCCCTGCAAGAGGCGGTTCATTTGCAGCCCCGATTTCATGTCGGTGCGTATCTCGCGTATCACCCTTTTTTGCGCTCCGGTAAGTTCAAAGGGCAGGTTGTTGTGATAAAATCCGTTGAACTGCTCGCCGATATGGCCGAAGATGTATCCCTTGTACTTGCGTTTGTGGTCGCTGGCGTATCGCAAGATGTTGAGCTGCACGTAGAAAAGTTCCTCGAACTTCAGCCGGAAGCGCGCCTGCTGCATATCCTCCGCGCTCTTGGGGTAATGTATCAGTCGCATTGCCCGGTCTCGGCTGATGAGTCTCAAGCGGCTCGTGATGAACGGCGGGAGGGTCTCTTCGAGTGGCGTGGCAATCTTTTCGAGCATCGTCTTCACCAGTTTCTCGATGGCTCTCGACATCATTCCCGCCTTCTTCATGCGCTCGGTGGTGATGTAGTAGGGCTGCATTCCCATCTCGGATAGCTTCAGTTGCGCACCGTCCTCAATCTCCGGGTGCGAAATCTGATAGCGGTGATTGAACACGGTGGGCTTGCCGAAGACCACATAGTCGCTGCCCACCTTGTAATTGTCGTATATATACTTCCCGCCATTGAACCAAACCAGGTCGCAAACGCCGCTCCCGTCGCTGAAATGGGCAACGATCCGACGCTTCCGCGCTCCGAGTGTTGTCTCCTCGAAACTCAGTATCCGGCCGCGGATTTGCACGAATGGCATATCCGGACTAATCTCTGCGATGCGGTAGATGCGGCTCCTGTCCACATATTTATATGGATAATACTCCAGCAAATCACGATAGGTGCTGATTCCGAGTTCCTTACTCAGAATCTCTTTGCGCCGCGGTCCCACGCCCGGCAGATACATTATGTCCTGTTCGGTGATGGAAGTCATGTTCTATTTCTGTAGTAATGCCCCGGCAATGGTGAGGTCGAAAGGAGTTGTTATCTTGATGTTCTCGCGGTTGCCGTCAACCATTGTTACCTTGTTTCCGAGCTTTTCCACGACCGAAGCGTCGTCGGTGAAAGCCTCGCAGTAGGGTTGCTGAAAAGCCTTTCGGGCCAAGTCTATGTCGAAAGTCTGCGGAGTCTGCACGATGCGGTAGTCGCTGCGTAGCACGTTATGCGCCGGTTTGTCGCCACTGATGAGCCGTAGGGTGTCCGTTACGGGCATTACCGGGATGGCGGCCAGCTCTTTTCGTGCCGCCTCGAAGCAGTTTCGTATGACCTCTACCGCCACAAACGGCCGCACGCCGTCGTGTATTCCCACCACACCGTGGGCCTCGGCGGGAATCATAGCCAGTCCGTTGCGTGACGATTCGAAGCGTGTCGCACCGCCGTCGGCAATCTTGTGCGGAATGCAGAATGCGTATTCCGCGCAGAGGTTGCGCCAATATTCCTGCTGTTCGTGTGGCAGCACCACGATGATATTCAGGCTGTTGTCGTATTCGTGGAACCGTTCGATGGTGCGCATCAGCACCGGCTTGCCGCACACCGGTAAGAACTGCTTCGGTATGTCGGCACCCATGCGGAGTCCTTTTCCGCCCGCCACAATGATTATGTAATTGGTGTTCATATCTTTTTAGAGGTAAGAGGTAAGGGGTGAGAGGTAAGAGAATACCGGCATAAAGGCTTATGGTATTGTCTGAACTCCTGTCTCCCGTCTCCTGTCTACTTCTCCCTCCGGGAGTCAATAAGGTGTTTATACATCATTCCCTGCATGATTGACTCCGCAGCCTCGTCTCCACGGAAGTAAGCGAGGATAGTGTAAGCGTATGGAAGAGTGGCCGCAGGACCTTCGCCCGTGATGATATTGCCGTCCTCGGTTACCAGTTCGGCAGTGTATTCAGCTCCGTCGAGGAATTTCTCGAAGCCCGGGTAGCACGTTGCCTTCTTGCCTTTGAGCAGTCCGACAGAGCCGAGAACCATCGGAGCGGCACATATCGCACCTATGCGTTTGCCTGTTTCGGCGTGCCTAACAAGCAGTTTGCGCAGTCCCTCGTGTTCATTCAGTGATGTAGAACCGGGTAACCCGCCCGGCAACATAAGCATATCAGCATCAGAAAAGTCGCCGCATTCCTCAAACAGAAGGTCGGCTTTCATGCTTATTCCGTGCGAAGTTTCAACCTCTTTAGAGCCTGTTACGCTCACCGTCTTAATCTCTACACCTCCTCGCCTGAGGATGTCTACTGGTGCCAAAGCCTCGATTTCCTCGAAGCCGTTAGCTAAGAATTCATATACTTTTGCCATATTTATTTCCTGTTTATAACTTTATTCTCATTAAAATAATGTATTTTTGCATTGTCTTTAGCATAGCGACATTACATTGCAAATATACGAATAAATGGCGATATAGCCACGTTCGGGATGTAAAAGAATTATTAAAAACAGCAGATATGACTTATAAGAAACTCCGTTTCGCACTTTTTGGCAACGAATACCAGGCTCACAAGTCGGCCTCTATCGGCAAGATATTAGGTTGTTTGGCTTCGCATGAGGCCGATATCTATATCGATAAGACTTTTTATAATTTCCTTGTCAAGGAGCAGAAGATTGATGTTTGCGCGACGAAAGTGTTTGAGGGTGGCGACTTCGACGCCGATTTCGTAATCTCGATGGGCGGAGACGGCACCTTCCTGAAAGCCGCAAGCCGTGTCGGAGCAAAGCAAATACCGGTTCTCGGAGTGAATATGGGTCGCCTCGGATTCCTTGCCGACGTGTTGCCCGGAGAGATTGAGGAGGCCATTGAGGCCATTTACAACGGCTCTTTTTCGTTGGAGGAACATCGGGTGATACGTCTTGAGGTCGAAGGAGAGACACTTCGGGAGAATCCTTTCGCCCTGAACGACATCTCGGTATTGAAGCGCGACAACGCATCGATGATTTCAATACGCGCGAGCATCAACGGCGAGCATCTCGTAACATACCTCGCCGACGGTCTGATAGTGTCCACTCCGACCGGTTCCACAGCCTATTCGCTGTCCAACGGAGGTCCGATTATCGTACCAAATACCGGTACTCTCTGCCTCACTCCGGTCGCTCCGCACTCACTTAATGTGCGCCCGATTGTCGTTTCCGACGATTCCGAGATTACGTTGAAGGTGGAAAGCCGTTCCCACAATCTGCTTGTGGCCATTGACGGACGTTCCGAGAGCTTGGGCGAAGACGCACTGCTGACCATCAAGAAAGCTCCTTACAGCGTCAGGATAGTGAAACGCACGGGCGTGAGATACTTCTCCACGCTGCGCGAGAAGATGATGTGGGGTGCCGACCAAAGGCAATAAAGCCCCCTGCCCCCCGGTGGGGGAAGTAAAAAGGAGACTGGAGACAGGATTCAGACATTACCTTTTAGGTATTTGATTCTTCCATCTTCTCTTTTCTTTCTTCGCTTGATAAAGCATTTCTCTTACCTCTTACTTCTTACCTCTCACCTCTAAAGAAAAATTATGAACATAAGACGCTGGCTGAAAATCCCGGAAACAAACTATAAGATAAGTGAGATACTGCGATGGTTGTGGAGAGCATGGCGGGGCAACCGATTGCAGGCTGCCCTCAATGCCGTTGTCGGACTGCTCTCGGTGGGTGTCAGTCTGACGCAGGTGTGGGCTGTGAAGCACGCCATCGATGTGGCTTCCGGCGATGAACAGGGCAATATCTATATGGCCGTGGCGTTCATGGGGGCACTCATCCTAATTGATTTCGCGCTCAATATCTCTGGAATATGGATAAGAAACCTGCTCGGCATAAAGGCGCAGAACCGTATGCAGCAGCGTGTTCTCGACCGGATACTGCGTTCGGAGTGGCGCGGCAAGGAGTCAAGACATTCCGGCGATGTGCTCAACAGGCTCGAATTTGATGTTACAAACGTTGTAAACTTCCTCACGGAAACCCTTCCATCCGCCCTCTCCGTACTGGCTATGTTCATCGGCGCGTTCTCTTATCTCGCGTCTATGGAGTGGCGTCTCGCCGTTCTTGTTGCGGCTATGGTGCCGTTGTTTGTCCTCGTGAGCAAAATTTATATAAGACAGATGCGCGGACTCACCCGGCAAGTGCGCGACAGCGACTCAAAGGTGCAGGCTTTCATGCAGGAAATCACGCAAAACCGTATGTTAGTGAAGACGCTGGAGAGCGGAGGATTCATGATAAACCGTCTCGAAAACACTCAGAGCGAGCTTCGCCGGAATGTAGTCAGGCGCACCTCGTTCAGTGTATTCAGCAATTTCATTCTAAATTTCGGTTTCGCCCTCGGCTACCTCGTGGCTTTCCTGTGGGCTGCCGTGCGTATGTCGGCCGGCACACTGTCATTCGGTGGCATGACGGCTTTCCTCCAGTTGGTGGCGAAAATACAAGGTCCGGCACGCAGTCTTACGAAGCTCGTGCCTGCATTTGTGAGTGTCTTCACGGCCGCCGAGAGGCTGATGGAACTCGAAGAAGACCCGCTTGAGGAGCAGGGCGACCCGATTGTGCTCGACGCGCCTTGCGGCGTGCTCCTCGATAATGTCTCATACGCCTATCAGGATGGCGAAACCAACGTGATAGACAACCTTTCCTTTGATTTCCGACCAGGCTGTTGCACGGCCATCCTGGGCGAGACGGGAGCCGGAAAGACCACCCTCGTGCGTATGTTGCTGGCTCTCTTGCAACCGCAGTCGGGTTCGTTGCATATATATAATAATGTGGAAGAACGGCAGCTTACGCCCCGCTTGCGTGCCAACTTCGTGTATGTTCCGCAGGGAAACACGCTGCTGAGCGGCACTATCCGTGAGAATCTGCGCTTAGGTAAGCACAATGCCACTGATGAGGAGATGCGCGAGGCGTTAATAAAGAGTTGCGCCGAGTTCGTCTTTGACCTTCCCGACGGTCTCGACACGGCCTGCGCAGAGAAGGGTGGGGGGCTCAGCGAGGGACAGGCGCAGCGTATCAGTATTGCGCGCGCCCTGTTGCGCAACCGTTCCGTCATGCTTTTTGATGAGGCTACGAGCGCCCTCGACCCCGATACCGAGCGTCGTCTGCTCAAGAACATCCTTGCTTCACATGACAAAACCATAATTTTCATCACCCATCGCCTTGCCGTCGTCGACTACTGCGATGATGTCTTGCGTGTGGAGAAAACTTCATGAGGTCGTGAGGCGGGGACAAATTAAACAGTATTATAGCTGTCAGATAAAACCCAAATAGCATAATCTATGGAGACTGTGCCGTTAGTACAGAATTGTACAAGCGTGTTGTACTCTTAGTACATGGCCTATGTACTAAAAGTACAAAGCCTTTGTACTAACGCTACAAAGCCTCTGTACAGTTTGTACATGGGCGTTGTACAAAAACTGTATAAATATCATCGCGTCGTATTTTATTCGCTGTGGGCTAATAAAGCGAATCTTCCTTACCTGTTCCCGTATTTATCGGGTGAACCCTTTTACCTCACTAAACAGACATAAAAAAATGGTGTGTCAAAATTGGCACACCATTTTTTTATTGTTATTCTTGCTGATTGAACTTACTCCTGAACAGAGAAATCGTCCTTACCAACACCGCAGAGAGGGCATACCCAGTCTTCGGGAATGTCTTCAAAAGCTGTTCCGGGAGCTATTCCGCTTTCCGGGTCTCCTACTTCCGGGTCGTAAACGTACCCGCATACGTCGCAAATGTACTTTTTCATAACCTTTCCTTTTGTTTAATTGTTAATATTATTTAGAACTGTATCTATCTTGTCGGCTATCATTTCGGGCGTAATGCCTTGCAGACAGGCGTAGTCGTTGCTCCGGCAGGGCTTGTTTCCGTAGACGCTGCACGGCCGGCATGGCAACGGAAGTTGCACGGCATTGGCCTCGTCTTGGTTCCATCCCATGAATCCGGCGTAAGGATGGGTGGCTCCCCACACGCTCACAACCTTCGTACCGGTTATCGATGCAAGGTGCATATTAGCACTGTCCATCGAGAGCATCACGTCGAGGTGGCTCATGAGGATTAGCTCGGGAAGCAGTCCGGCCGCATGAGCCGAAGCGTTTATGCATTGCTTGAACCGCGTCTCCCAGTCGCTCATGACCTTATGTTCATCAGCTCCGCCTCCGAACAGGAATATACGGCAATTCGGGTGGCGCTTGCAAAGAAGTTCTATCACGCTTTCCATCTTATCTACGGGATAAATCTTGCCGGCGTGGGCCGCGAAGGGCGCGATGCCAATCCACTGCTGGAAGGCTTTTTTCTCGCCTATGGCAGGGGGCAACAAGCGGAGCGGACCGCCTGTCGGGGGGAAGATGGATGTGAAATCGAGTGTTACGGGGTAGCCTAAACGTGCCAAAACATCGGCATAGTTGTCGAAAGAAGTGGGCAACTGCTGCTTGTTCTTGTTGTCGGGGTTGCACAGTTCGCGTTTCTCCGCGCGGTGCTTGTCGATGTGTTCCACTCTGAATCGGCCGATGTTGAAGCGCATACGCAGATATTTCGTGCGCAGCACGTCGTGCATATCGGCAATGGCGGTGAAGCGCTTGGCCACCAGTCGCCTGTAAAGGGTGTTCAGACCGTGTATTCCATGATTGTCTTTCGTCAGGTCGAATTCCATGAATCCCACATTGGAACCCATGTTCTCGAAGAGCGCTCGTGCGAACGGCTTGCTCAGTACGGTTATTCTCAGGTTAGGATATTGCTTTGCTAAGGAAGCCACCACAGGCACAAGCATGGCCACATCTCCTATTGCCGAAAGACGTATTATGAGCAGATGCTCTGTTCTCATTGTCCTGAAAGGTTTAGGTTAAGTGTCCTATACTTTGGCATTAGCTTCCGGCACAGCCTCGGTATAGGACTTATAGGTTAATTAAAATGGTTGTCTTATTTTTTGTAGAGCACCGGGTTGGTTGCCGGGTCGTTATACATCTTCATCTGACGGTAGACCTTCATATACTTGCGTCCGGCCTTTATGTCGTCGAGAAGTTGGTCGATTGCCGTTCCGAGGTCCACCTGCTGCTCCATGAGGATGTCGAGTTTCGACTTGCATTTGCTTATGTGCTCCTCCGATGCATCGGTGCGTTCTGCCTGCTCCTTCATGTGATAGATTTTAAGAGCGAGTATCGAGAGGCGGTCGATGGCCCATGCTGGACTTTCGGTGTTGATGGTAGCGTCTTCCAATACTTTCACGTCGCAATATAATTGGCGGAAGTACGTGTCTATCTGCTCCACGAGGTCGGTGCGGTCCTGATTTGAGCGGTCAATCCTTCTTTTCAGGTTCAGCGCCTCGATAGGATCGATGTGCGGGTCTCGGATAATGTCCTCGAAGTGCCACTGTACTGTGTCTATCCAGCATTTCAGATAGAGACGGTTCTCTATCGATTCTCTGTCGTAGGGATTATTGATAGGTGTATCTACGCAATCCTTGATGTGATAATCGCGGATAGCCTGATTGAAAATCTCGTTGCAATGTTCTGTGAATGACATTTTGATGTGTTTTTTGTTTTGTTATGATGCAAATATAGTTCAAATTGGCTAAAACGCAAAATAAAACGGGCGGTTTTTTTAGTTTTCGGCACTTTATCTGTTATTATTTTGTGCTTTATTCTATTATTATTTAAGTTGTGGCCGATGATTGACTGTATATTAGCGTGAGTTCTACGAATCCCTAATCATAATCCGTTTTGCGCCACGTGGTTTTGTTACAGAGTTCTTGTAGTCAAAACAGCTTCATAATCTTCTCAGCCATATAGCGAAGAATCTGTCGTAGACTATGTATCTGCCGTTGTGATTATAGATATATTCCCTGTTAAGCAATGCCTTTAGTGCAAGGCTTACACTGCTTGATGCCGGAAGGTTGTGCTTAACTATAAAATCATGTGATAGAATTGCGTCGACAGCCTTCTCTCTTGCTATTGCAGACAAGAGTAGTGCCTGGTTGTATGTCAGTGAGCTGTAGTAATTATAAAAAGCTACTTCCTGCTCGTTTACGAGTTCTGTAACAATATTGTCAATAATAGTATTGTCAAACTCACCTCCATACTCGTAAAGCCTGTTAAGGATATGCTGAACGTACCATGTCTGTCCGTCAACCATATTATATAAATAGCTGAAAGTCTCCTCACTGATATGCAGGTTCTTTGCCGCCATCAGGCTGTTGGCAAATTTATGATACTCTGTCATGTTTATCTCAGAGAGTAACAGCATCTGTGAACTTTGATAAAAAGGACGTTTTGCAGAGGTGAACATCTCAGCCATTATATGCTGCTTGCTGCCGGCAAAGATAAAGACGACATTAGGGATAAATTGTATATATGAGCGTAACAGTGCCTCAGTTCCCTTTTCGGGATATTCTGCTATCTGTTGGAACTCATCAATAGCTATGTATATGCGCTTGCCCGATTCTTTAAGGTATTCAAGAATATGTCTGAGAGATTCTTCTTTCTGGTCGTTTGAGATTGTGATGGAAAATGTTGGTATTCCGGTCAGTTCGTCTAACGACAATGTAGGTTTATAAGAAGAGAAGGATGTTGTAATCTTCCTGAAGACTGATTGTGATGGAGTGTCTAACTTGCCGATAACAGTCTTGGCAAACTGCTGCACAAACTGTTGCAGGTTGCGTGTGGCATTGATGTCCATATAGAAGCATTTTGTCTCAGGCTCTGCTTCTGTTATTTGCGTTAGGGCATGATGTATAAGTCCCGTCTTGCCTAAACGTCTTGGGGAAATGAGTACCATATTGCGCTCATTATGCAGAGCACGCATAATAGTCTCTGTCTCTGTCTTCCTGTCACAGAAGTATTCTGCACCCTTATATCCGTAGATAACAAATGGATTATTCAGTCGTTCCATATTTTGCGTTACATATTTTATGTAATGCAAATATACGCGTTTTATATCAAACTGGCAACCCTTTTGGCTTATTTTGATGTTTTCGGCTGATTATCGGTTGCTGTTGCCTGTGGAGATAAGGGATAAAATGAGTTAAGGGAGATAAGGTAATGGAGGGAGATAAGACGAAAAAAAGGAGATAAAAGACAAATGTGTTGTCCTCTATCTCCCTTTATCTCCTCTTAATTTCTTTTATCTTCCCTTTAGAACTCCAGCACCATCGTCTGACGCGGGCGCAGTTTGAAGTCCTCGCCGATGGCTACGTTGCTGCCGTTGGTGATGTCTTTGGCTGTCTTTGTGTCGCCGATGATTTCTGCGTAGCGCTTGACAGCGACCGTAGCCTCTTCACGCTTGCCGTTGAGGATGGTCATGACAGTCTTGCCCTTGTATTGGCGGGCTATCACGTAGACACCTTTGTAAGGGATGAACTGCGTCTGGCTGCCTTTGGTTATCACCTCGTTGCCCTGACGCCAGTGCAGCAGGCGGCTTGTCCAGTTGAACATAGTGTTCTCTGCCTGAGTGCGTCCTTCGGCAGTAAAGGCGTTGCGCTCGTCGCCGGGGAATCCGCCGGGGAAGTCCTTGCGCACGTTGCCGTCGGTCTTTTCCTTTGTTCCGTTCATCAGAATCTCAGTGCCGTAGTAGAGTTGCGGCGTGCGGTTCATGGTGAGCAGGAGAGCCAAAGCCTGCTTCAGTGCGACGGTGTCCTTGCCGTTTGCGAGGAAACGGTCGGTGTCATGGTTCTCGATGAAGGCCATGACGCTGCTCGGGTTGGGGTAGAGGTAGTCGTAGACGAGACTGTTGTAGATGCGGTTGAAGCCCTTCCACCAATCATCGGTCTCCTCATTCTTCGCCATATTGAGCTTGTCGAAGAAGCTGAAATCCATCACCGTCTTCAGATAAGAGTTGCAGTCTGAGAGCTTAGAGTCTTTCTGCCATGCAGCCGTGTATGCCGGTTCTGTCACCCAAGTCTCGCCCACGGTGTTGAAGTTAGGATATTCCTCGTCGATGGCTTTCATCCACTGTGCCATTCCTTCGCGGTCGGCATACGGATAAGTGTCCATGCGGATTCCGTCGATGCCGGCTGTCTCTATCCACCAGATGCTGTTCTGTATGAGGTAAGTCATCACGTGCGGGTTCTTCTGGTTGAGGTCTGGCATTGACGGAACAAACCATCCTTCCACCGTTTCGCTCATGTCTACCTTGCTTGCATACGGGTCAACGACCGGCGTCAATTTATAAGATGTCTGCAAATACTTGTCGTTCACCACGATTTTGTCATCATTCTTGGCTTTCGGGTTTTCGGCAGCGCGGCGCGCGTTCTCCTTCAGCCATTCAGTCGCGTTGAGCCAGTCCTCTGACGGCAGGTCCTTAATCCACGGATGCCAGTAGCCGCAATGGTTGAAAATCATGTCCATGACAACCTTCAATCCCTTTGCGTGAGCCTCGTCGATGAGCTGTCGGTACTCAGCGTTAGAGCCGAAACGCGCGTCCACATTGTAGTAGTCGGTCGTTGCGTAGCCGTGGTATGAGCTGTTGCCGTTGTCGTCAGGCGAGTCGTTTTCGAGCACGGGAGTGAACCACAGAGCCGTGACACCAAGCTCGTTGAAGTAGTCAAGATTCTTGCGTATACCCTCCATGTCGCCGCCGTGGCGCAGGCTGGGCTGCGTGCGGTCGGTCTTATATGCAGTTTTCATCTTGATATTGTCGTTCTCCGGACAACCGTTTGCGAAGCGGTCGGGCATGAGCATATAGAGTACGTCGGCATTGGTGAATCCCTTGCGTTCCTCGCCCTTCATCTCGCGGGCCTTCAACAGATACTTCACCTGCTTCTTCTGCTTGCCCACGGTGAAGTTGAGCTTCATCTCTCCGGGCTGTGCGCCGTCGAGATTGAGGTAGACCAGCAGGTAGTTAGGACTGTCGAGGCGCACCAGACTGTCGATTTTCACGCCGGGATAGTCGGTCGTTACGTCGGCATTCTTGATGTCCTTGCCGTAAACCATCAACTGCAAACTCGGATTTTTCAGGCCTACATACCAGTTGGTAGGCTCGATTCTGTCGATTTTAACTGCTGCTTTCATCGTCATAAAAGACAACAAAAAAGTTAATAAAACAACTGTTTTTTTCATCATTTCTTTAGATATCATTCTTTGTTTATAATATTAATTGTGGATAATCAGTGCGCTCTGCGGGTCTGCTGTTACAGTTGTGCCGCTCACAGTGCCGAGTCCTTCCTCGTTGATGACACCGTCGCAGGCCACGATGGTGTATTCTCCCTCGGGTATGCAGACCTCGCGTGGTTCCTTGCTTCCGTTCAGTATGACGATGATGTTCTGCCATGTGTCTTTGTCGCCGAGGTCCTTCAGGCGGAACGCCACGAGCGCATCTTGCGATGGAAGGAACTCCAAGTGCTTGCGCACGCAGCACGCCTTGCCTAAGCGGAAGGCCGGATGGTTCTTGCGAAGCTGTATGAGGTTCTTGTAATAGTTGTATATCTGCGGATGAAGGAACTTGCCGTTCCAGTTGAACTGGTTGATGGAGTCGGGTGAGTTGAAGCTGTTGTGTACGCCTTTCTTGTCGCGCATCAGCTCCTCTCCGCTGAGCATGAACGGCACACCCTGCGACAGGAATACGGCGGTCTGTGCGAGTTGGTCGAGGCGGATAAGCTCGTCCTCCTGTATTCCCGGGATGCTTGCCTTCAGACGGTCGACCAGGCACATATCGTCGTGGCAACTTACGTAGCTTATCATCTGTGTAGGCTGCTCTGCCCATGGCTCTTTCGAGTAGTTCACCTTTGTGTAATCCACCTGCGGATGGGCTATCATGCCCGCGATTCCGGCCTTGATGCTCTCCTCGTTGCCCGGCAGTCCTGCGAGGAACGCACCCTTGGTGTCGTCGCTGAACGGACCGCGCAACGCGTCACGTATTTCATCCGAGAATGCGGCGATGCCCGGCATCTGCTTGGTGTTAGCCTTTGATGCGAGCTTCTCTTGCGGATATGCGCACGTGCCGGCACTCCATCCTTCGCCATATATAAATATGCTGGGGTCTATTTCGTTGACAGCAGCGCGTATCTCGTTCATCGTTTCGATGTCGTGGATGGCCATGAGGTCGAAGCGGAAACCGTCGATGTGGTACTCGTTTATCCAGTATTTCACGCTCTCTATCATGAACTTGCGCATCATCGGCATATCCGATGCCGTTTCGTTGCCACAGCCCGAGCCGTCGCTATACTTGCCGTCGGCCGTCTTGCGATAGTAGTAGTCGGGGTAGGTGAGCTGGAAATTGCTGTTGTCGATGTTGAAAGTGTGGTTGTAAACGACGTCGAGGATGACGCGGATGCCGGCCTTATGCAGTGCCTGCACCATCTGCTTGAACTCTTTTATACGGGTCTTAGGCTCGTAAGGGTCGGTAGAATAAGAGCCGTCGGGTACGTTATAATTCACCGGGTCATATCCCCAGTTGAACTGTGGAACGTCTAATTTAGTTTCGTCCACCGATGCGTAGTCGAACGACGGCAGCAGATGGATGGCATTAACGCCGAGATCTTTCAGATGCTCGATAGCCCAGTCCTCGGTCAATGCGAGGAATTTGCCGGGATATTTGGTGCTCTGTCGCTTCGCGAAAACCTTGTCGGGATTGAGGTTTATGTTGCGTGCGATGGAGAAATCGCGGTGGTGCATCTCGTAGATAACGAGGTCGGCAGGCGACTTCAAGGCCGGACGTGCATCATTCTCCCAGCCCGTCGGGTTTGTCTCTGCCATGTCTACGACGACACCGTAGCTTCCGTTCACGCCTACGGCCTTAGCGAATACGCCCACAGAGAGGCGGCCGTCGACAGAGAACTGATATATTTTGTCTTTCAGATTGCCCTTTACCGTTGCCATCCAGATGCCGTTTCCCACATGCTTCATCTTCTTTTCTTTCGGCTGTTTGACCTTTTTCTCAGCCTCGGCTGTATCCACCAATTCGGTCTGATACATCACCTTCACGTTTTTCGCGTCGGCGGGAGCAAAGAGTTTGAACGTTGTCGCTTCGGGAGTATAGGTTACTTCATCGAATTTGAAGTCCTGTGCCACAGCCTGCGAGAGGCTCATCACCATCGCAGCAGTGCAGATAATATTTTTTGTGTTCATCGTTTAGAGATTTAGATTTTCAATATAAAAAGGAGCAAAGAGAACCTATCCGGTGTCTTGCAACCCGTCAGACTCTCTTCACTCCTTGTGTATTTTAATTATTTCGCGATAAGGCTTACTGCGAAACCACCGCCGCGTGCCTGTTTCAACTTCAGTACATCGCCCTTCTTCACAGTCTTCTTCGTAATCACGTATGCCTTCGGATTCTTCTCGTAGTCGGCATCCTTGGCGTCCGCATAGATTGTAGCCTCATACTTGCGGCCCTTGTCTAAGAAGTCAAGTTTGATAATAGAGTTGTGTCCGTCCTCGTTGCACTTGCCGCCAACGAACCAGTTGTCCGACTTCTTGTCCTTGCGTGCAACGGTCACGTAGCGTGCAGGCTCAGCTTCAAGATACTTTGAGTCGCTCCAGTCGCAAGGCACGTCACGGATAAACTGGAACGCGTCATTATATTTCGCATAGTTCTCCGGCAGGTCGGCCGCCATCTGCAGTGGTGAGTACATCGTCAGATACAATGCCAACTGTCCCACGAGTGTGGTGTGGATATAATTCGGATTGTCGCTCCAAGTCTTCAGTTGGGTTTCCAGGATTCCCGGCGTATAGTCCATCGGACCACCCTGCAAGCGTGTGAACGGCAATATCACGGTGTGGTCGGGACGGCTTCCGCCGAAAGCCTCGTACTCGGTTCCGCGCGCGCTCTCGTTGCCCACGAGGTTAGGGTAAGTGCGGCAAAGGCCTGTAGGACGCACTGCCTCATGCCCGTTCACCATCACATGATGTTTGGCCGCTTCCTTTATCACGTGCATATAGTGGTTGTTCATGGACTGTGAGTAGTGGAAGTCGCCGCGCGGTATGATGTCGCCCACGTAGCCTGTCTTCACCGCGTCATAGCCATACTTGTTCATCAGTGTCAGCGCATTCTCGAGGTGGCGCTCGTAGTTCTGCGTGCTCGCGGATGTCTCGTGGTGCATCATCAGCTTCACACCCTTTGAGTGAGCATATTCATTGAGGTGTTTTATGTCGAAGTCCGGGTAAGGTGTCACAAAGTCGAACACGTCGCGCTTCCACATATTGGCCCAGTCTTCCCATCCGATGTTCCATCCCTCGACAAGCACCTGGTCGAGGCCGTTCTCTGCGGCGAAGTCGATATACTTCTTCACGTTCTCTGTTGTCGCGCCATGCTTGCCATGTGGCTTCACCTTCGTATAGTCGGTGATGCCGAGGTGTACGGACGGCAGCTCGTCTGTATAGCTCCACTGGCTCTTGCCTACAATCATCTCCCACCATACTCCACAGTATTTTGTCGGATGTATCCAGCTTGTATCCTCAATCTTGCAAGGCTCATTGAGGTTGAGCGTGAGGGAGGTTGAAAGCATATCGCGCGCATCGTCGCTCACCTTCACCGTACGCCACGGAGTATGGCACGGAGTCTGCATACAGCCTTTCAGTCCTGTCGCATCGGGAGTAAGCCAGCTCTCAAACACCATATTCTTGTCGTCAAGGTTCAGGTGCATGGTGGCGTAATCCTCACAGGCCGCCTCGTGGATGTTTATATACAGTCCATCGTCGCTCTTCATCTGCAGCGCGGTCTGCACTCCAGTGGGCGAGAAGACGGACACAGACGAGTTTTCCCAGTTCACCGCTTTGTTGAACCGCTCGCGTATGCCCGACAACTTGGTTTCCTGTGTCTCCTGCTCCTGTGTGTCATAGTCGCCCGGAAGCCACCATGCCGTATGGTCTCCGGTCATGGCAAACTGCGTGTGCTCAGATCTTCCTTTATGATAAAGTAATTGAGTTCTTTCTGCTGCGGGAACTCGTATCTCAGCCCGAATCCCTCGTTATACACGCGGAAACGGATTATAATGTCACGGCCGGTCGCGGGCTGGTTGAGGTCCACCTCAAGCTCATTGTAGTTGTTGCGTATCTGCGCCCACTCGCCCCATACTGGAGTCCAGGTCTCGTCGAACGATGAGGTCTTGGTGTTGGCTATCTTGAAACCGTCCATAAGGTCTGTCTCATGCTTGCCCTTAGAGGCGTGCTTGTCCTTTGCGAGTTCAAGACCCAGACGGCTTGGTTTCACCACAGCCTTGCCCTTATATGCCATTTCATACTTCGGCACGCCATTGTCGAGTGAGAACTTGACGGTCACGTTGCCGTTAGGAGAGGTCACTTCCTGAGCTATTGCCATAAGTGGCAATAGCGTCAAAACGAATAAGTTACTTAGTCTTTTCATTTTCTACCACTTTGTGAAATCAGTTCCTTGATATTTTCATTGAAAGAATTGTTTGCCATCAGTTCCTCAATGCTCACGTGCATACGGTAACGCCAGTAATGTTTCGGGTTGGCCGGAATGTTGATGCGCTCTGCGTCTGCGTTGGCAAGGCGCAGGCTCTCGTCAATGGCGAGCCAGTCCTGAATGCTCAGGATGCACAGCATCGACGGACTTGTGAGATGCCGTGATATGATGTCGCGTGCCAACCAGCCCGGCAGTGGATGTGGAGCGGCATCGCCACGATAGAGCATTGAGTTGTAATAGTCCTGCGTGCGGCCCCAGTCCTCGTCCCACCACTGGCGGAGCGTAGGCATATCGTGGCTCGATATGGTGCAGACAGAACGGTATGGATTGCGCGACAGATGGGCGAAGCGCACCGTCGGGTCTTTTGGCATAGACTGAAGCTCAAGGCTCAGGATGCGCAGCTCGTTCATTACCCAAGCCACGCAGTCGGGCACCATACCCAAGTCCTCGGCACATACGAGCATACGTGTGGCGTCGACCAGACGCGGCAACTTCTTCATAGCCTCAAAATACCAGAACTGGGTGTTGCGGCGATAGAAGTAGTCGTTATACAGACGGTTGAATATAGCCTTGTCGCTGTCGTACAGGCTTTCGTAGATGAAGTCGAACTGAACGGAAATTCTCGGGTGGAACAGGTCGGCGTTCCTGTTGTCGCGCACGAAGAGCACGTCGCTGATAAGGGCATAGAGACCGTCTCGAAGATTTTGCAAATCTTCTAATGAAGAATGATGAGTGAAGAGTGAAGAATCCAATAGCCCTGTAGATTCATTGGATTCCATGTTGGTATTTGATTCTTCGTTCTTCGTTCTTCGTTCTTCGTTTCCATTGGATTCTTCATTCTTAATTCTTAATTCTTCATTTAAGAACCATGCCTCCACCTTGCGTTGTGTGTCGTATTCGGGCTTTATGCGATAGAAACCATCGTGCTTATGCTCTAAGAATGTGTTGCGGACGTATCCTGCCTGCTCGCCGAACATACGGTCGAGCACCCAGTCAGTGATGAACGGTTCGGTGAAAAGCTCCTCCTGCCAGTGCAGTCCGTAGCCCTCAATCTCGTCGCGCGACATACCAAGTGCCGGCGAGAACTGACCGAGAAGACCGTGTACCGAATGGATAGGAATTTCCCAAATGCGGAAGAATCCCAATACGTGGTCTATGCGGTAAGCATCGAAATACTTCGCCATATTCGAGAAGCGGCGCACCCACCATGCGCAACCATCCTTTATCATCTCGTCCCAGTTGTATGTCGGGAAGCCCCAGTTCTGTCCGTTCACGGAGAAATCATCGGGCGGAGCACCTGCCTGGCCGTTCAGGTTGAAGTAGCGCGGCTCGCTCCACACGTCGCATCCGTAGCGGTTCACGCCGATAGGAATGTCGCCTTTCAGAATCACGTGGTGTGCGCGGGCATAGTCGTGGGCATCCTTCAACTGACGTGCGAGGACATACTGCACGAAGTAGTAGAATGCTACTTCTTTATATAGCTTTGTCCGGCTCGATGTGAGAGCCTTGCGTTCCTGCTCGTCCCATGTGGTATGGCCTTCCCATTTGCTGAAATCGGCCGTTCCGTTGGTGTCGCGCAGGTTGCAGTAGCGTGCGTATGGTACGAGCCATTCTTCGTTCTCCTCGAAGAATTTGCGGTATTCGTCCGTTGCCATCATGGCCGCACCCTCTTGTTCGAAGATGATGCGCAGGTAGCTGATTTTAGCGTCGTTCACGCGTTCGTAGTCTATTTGCGGCAGTGCGTTCAGTTCCTTGCGCAGTTCCTCCATCTCGTTTCTCAGCGACTCGTCCTTGATTTGCGGCAGCGCCGAGAGGTCGGCATACTGCGGATGCAGGGCGAAGATGCTGATACAAGAGTAGGGATAGGAGTCGGTCCATGTGTGTGTGGTCGTCGTGTCGTTGATAGGCAGAATCTGGAGCACGCGCTGGCGCACGCAGGCCACCCAGTCTATCATCTTCTTCAGGTCGCCGAAGTCGCCCACTCCGAAACTCGTTGCAGAGCGGAGCGAGAACACCGGCACGAGCGTTCCGGCACATTTCAGGTTGTTGCTGCCGAAATAAGCCTGTGCAAGGTCATAGACAACGACCTCGCCGTCGGCCACGTTCACCAGCTCAACAGTGCGGTTGTCGCTCGATTCCCAGCGCACCTCTCCGCCGTTGCGGTTGCTGATGGCTGCGAACTTGAACTCTATCGTGTCTGAGACGAAGCGCGTTGCGTCGATGTCAACTATCCACTCGTTGATGCTGTGCTGCTTCATGTGCAGTGCCGAGGCAATGTCCCACTCGCCCATGCAAGGCTCGCTGCCTGCTATGACGAGCTTCTCGCCCTTGCGCAGTTGCGGAGCGCGCACTTTCAGGCGCACGGTCTTGCTGTAGTTGCTGCTTTCCGGCCTCTCAATTTCGTTGCCCACGATGCAGTCTGTGATGGCCGATGTGTAGAGGTAGGCATCATCCGGAATGTCGAACCAATGGTCATAGACCACATAGCGCATTGCTTTTGATGCGCACAGCTCGAGTTGGTGGTTTATCACGTTCCATTCCCTGCGCTCGCACACGTCACCACGAACCACTGTATAATAATACTCTATGGTTGTTCCTGTCTTGAGGGCACAGTTCACTTCGCATTCCCAGTGGAAACCGTCGTAGGTACGCATCCTATACTCGGAAACGGTTTTGTCTCCATTACCATTCCTGTCTATAATGTTCAGAACCAGGTCCTGTCCATAAACAGTATTATATTCTATCTTAAATATAAATACCATAAGTTTTAGCTTTGTTTTGATTTTAGGGTATAAAATTACAAAATATCTAATTATGCGGTATTCAAAAAAAACGTATTTTTTTATCTGTTGTAGTGCAATCGATTGCACGACTGCAAGGCTTTGAGGGTTTAAGGTCGCTTCGCTGTTTGGTTTTGATGTAAAATTACTTTCTGGAAAAGTTGTCATATTGGGAAACTTTTTATACATTTGCACCATGAAACGACGAATATTGACATACGGCGGCTATTTTGAAGCATTCATGAGCAGCCTGAAAGAGAAAGAGCAGGAGAAAATACAATACGGACTTCTCTTGCTCAAGACTCAGGACCGACTTCCCAAGAAGTTCGTCAAACATATCCGAGATGGTATATATGAGTTGCGCACCGAATACGGTGGAAACATCTTTCGTGTGTTTTTTATATTCGACGAAGGTAAAATAATTGTACTGTTTAATGGTTTTCAGAAGAAAAGTCAAAAGACACCGTTAACAGAAATAGATAAAGCACTTAAAATAAAGGAGGCATATTATGCAGACAAACAATCATCAAATCGTTGACTACGACCTCGTTCTTGACCAAAAATTCGGCAAGGAAGGAACGCCGGAACGCATAAAATCCGAGGAGGATGCGCTGTCATTCTATTCCGGTCAGATACTTCTTGATGCCCGTAAGGAGGCAAAGATTACACAAGCGGAATTGGCAAAACGCATCAACTCAACCAAATCATACATATCGAAAGTCGAAAATGGTTTGGTAGTGCCAAGTGTTGGTGCGTTCTATCGCATTATCAACGCTTTGGGAATGAGGGTTGAAGTCGTAAAGCCTATATATTAAGGAGGCTTCTATAAATTGCCGCCGTACAAACAAAAAAGGAACTTTTTTTATCCATAATCGTAAGTTTTATTTTCTGAAATCTTTACAATCGAAAATCGATTCTTTCGTACTAACGAACGTTAAATAATGGCCTCGTTACTCATTTCCGACTGTTTTCCGACCTTAAAAATCTCAACTCAAAGCTCAAAATTCGTAACTCAAAATTCCAAAAGTGCCTCCGTTGCAGAAAAATCGGGTCGTTTTTCTGCAAAAATTGATGTCTCTGAAAACACAGAAAAATGCAGTTTTCATCCGATTTAACGTTTGTTAGCTTTCAAAAGTGGCACTTTTAGAGTCCATTTTAGGCCGTTTTGGAGTGCAACGGGATAGGTTTTGAAGCCCAAAAGTGGCTCCGTTGGCGTCTAACGGAGCCTCCGTTGCAATGTAACGGGGTCAAAAACGCGTTCTAAAACGGGTAAAAATAAAAGAAAAAGGGATAAGCCCTTGATTATCAAAGACTTATCCCAAAATGTCGTAAAATGCCGTATTTTCGCGTTTTTGAACGCAAGAGAAGATTCGTTTGAAAATTCGCGAATTTTCAGCGGTAAATTTTTCTATTTTCGCATACGTTCAATCAATTTTTCCAAAATAAGTTCATATCCCAATTGTGGATTAAATTCTTTGTCCGGACGAATAAGATTTTGAGTGTCACCCAAGAAATCAGGATCTGACATTTTTTCTTCCATATTGTTGATGAACTGCTTGTAGGTAGGTGGTTGTTGTACAACAAACGACATATAACGATTATAGCAGCGTAAAATTTCGTCAATATTTACAGGTGCTTCTGATAAAGCGACATACAAGTCAAAAAGATCGCGTCCTTTTTTTCGCTGATACAATGCTCGTAGCTTTGTTCCCAATAATTCATTCAAACGATATGTGGTAATCTCGCATTTCCCGGAAAACCAACTGTTTTCCATCTCAAATGGAACTTTAACCAGTCCTAATTCATTGAAATGTTCAAAACAATTTATCTCAATCTTTAAACGCAAAGGGACTGTCGGTGGTATTTCAGATTCCATACGAAACAACATTGTGTTGTTATATCGTTTTTGTTTTGTAACCCTATCCGGCATAAAACTTAATACTTCACCAAGTCTGAACATGATTGGTTTTATCGGCCCCGCTGTGATTTGTACCAAATCAATATCCTCACTATATCTGGGTTGTGGTGACAGATATAACTTATGTAGTGCTGTTCCTCCCCTGAATGCCAACTGTGAGGCAAGAAATTCATCACGGAAAATAGCGACCAAAGCACGAGAAATAATTAGGTCTTGCTCTACTTGCGCATTGTCTGTCCATGGAACTATCTTATTCCATTGGGTAATAGCTGCTCTGTTTATCATATTTCGTCTGTTTCTATTTTCGTATTTATATTAACTTTCCAACGCGTATTTTTTTCTGCATTCTCATCAGATTTATGTGTGCTGAGGGAAATATATCTAAAGCGTTTGGCATACAATAGCAGTTCTGCATATAATTCGTCTGCAATTTCTCTTTGTTCCAATATCTCATCTAAAATATAACCCAATCGTTGGATGGTTGCAATTGAGGTATAGTTGAACAAAGTCTTGGATGCCCCATTAAAATTCAAATTCTCAGACAACTCCTCTAATATGGTGGCAGCCCTTGAAAGCCCACCGATATATTGCTCATATTGCACCAAGTCAATAGCTGTCAATTCTGTATTGGAATAATATATAACGCCTGTTTCTGAATTTTTAGACAATAAAAAATCAGTTGGAATATTTTTACGGTACACCCAAGTAAGAACATTATTCTTTGATGGTGATACTGTTGCTTTTGGAAATACCGTCATGACAGAAAATTTTTGTGGCCGTTGGTGGGCCGCCCCTAAGATTTCGGCAGCATTCAGTAAACTGATATAGTATGGTTTATTCAAATGAACCATCAGTTGATCTATATAATAGATAGGAGGCGTCTTCTTTTTGGCTGCATATTGAGGAGGGATAATTACATAAAATCCCTTATACACGGGATAAATTATACCCTGGGTCGATAGACGGAATAATTCATTTCTTATGACTTGTTCCGAATAGTTTGGGAATATATATCTTATATTCTCAACAGAAAAAGTTGGAAATCCGCTTATTTCCCTATCTCGTATCCATTCTCTTATTGTCATTGTGAGCGGTTTTGGTGCAAAGGTAATCAAAAAATGATTACCATCGCACTTTTTTAGCGCAAAACTGAACTATAAGGAATGTTTTTACATATTCATCTATAAAAACCGTCATAATCTCCGCTTCCCTTGCCAAGTCCCCTTGAAAAGGTAACTTCAAAAAAAAGGCCGTGCCTATTTTGACACAGCCTCGAAATGCCGTATTTTCGCGTTTTTGAACGCAAGAGAAGATTCGTTTGAAAATTCGCGATTTTTCAGCGGTAAATTTTGTAAGGGAGTAAGGAGTAAGGGAGTAAGATATATGCTTTTTATTGCTCCACTTTACTGTGGTATTCTACTTTTCTCCTTACTCCCTTAACTCCTTTCCTCCTTATCTCTCTTTTATCACCGTTACGCAGGCGGCTCCAATGATGAGCGAAGCACCGGCGACATACATCATGCTTGCCTCGGCTGAACCTACCAACGAGAGAATGATTCCACCCAAGAGAGCTGCCACAATTTGCGGAATGCAAATCGTACCGTTGAACAGTCCGAGATATGCGCCCATGTGTCCGTAACCCTCAAGCGCGTTGGTAACGAAGGTGAACGGCATGGCGAGCATAGCAGCCCAGCCGCAACCGATGAGCAGGAATGGGATGAACTGCACGTATTGGTTCTCGAACAGCGGAACAATGGCGAAGCCGATGCCGCCGAGGATGAGACTCACGGAGTAGGCGAGCTTGGTGTTCTTGAACTGCGGAAGCACTACTGCCCACAGCACGCTGCCCACGGCCTGAACGGCAAAGAGTATTCCCACCCAGTTGCCGGCCTCCTGGAATGCCTCAGAAGCCTTGTCGGTGGTGTGCCAGCACGTCTCGGCAATCGCGCCGGTGGTGTAGGTCCACATATAGAGGAAGCCTGCCCAGCAGAAGAACTGCACGAGTCCGACCTTCCAGAATGTAGAGGGGGCGTTGCGCAAGAGCGTGAACCAGTTGGCCTTGTCCTCCTTGTCGTCCTCCTTCAGTCCGTGATATTCGGCATATTCCTTCGGGGGCATTTCCTTAACCTTTGCGGTGGTGTAGATTACGCAGAGGATGAGTATCGCCGCGCCGATATAGAACGAGTAGATTACCGAGTCGGGTACGACACCTTTCGGAGCTACGTTGCTGATACCGATGAAGGTGAAGAAGAACGGGAACACGAAGCCTACGACCGAGCCTGCGTTGCAGAGGAAACTCTGGATGGCGTATGCGAGCGACTTCTGCTTCTCGTTCACTGTGTCGCCCACAAGCATCTTGAACGGCTGCATGGCCATGTTGATGCTCGTGTCGAGGAACATCAGGGCTATCAGTCCGAATATCATGGCTGTGCTGACGGCCATGCCGAACGAGCCGGCATTAGGCAGCAGGCACATTACGAGTACGGCTACGGCTGCGCCTACAAAAAGATAGGGGATGCGTCGGCCGAAGCGGCACCACGTCTTGTCGGACAGGGAGCCGACTATTGGCTGCACGATGATTCCCATCAGTGGTGGGAGAATCCAGAAATAACTGAGGTTGTGAGGGTCTGCGCCGAGTGTGGCGAAGATGCGCGAGATGTTTGCGCTTTGGAGGGCGTATGCGATTTGTACGCCGAAGAAGCCAAAACTGAGATTCCACAGTTTCCAAAAACTTAGATCAGGTCTTTGTTTCATTGTTTTAAGATTTTATTGTTATTAAGCCCCCTCCGACTCCCCCAAGGGGGAGGGGATAAGGGTGGTAATGCTTTATTAAGTGAAGAATGAAGAGTGAAGAATGAAGAGTGAAGAGTGAAGAGTGAAGAGGGAAGAATCAAATACCTAAAGGTATTGTCTGAACTACAGTC
>ENA-ORRE01000002-ORRE01000002.1-human-gut-metagenome-genome-assembly--contig:-NODE-2-length-213967-cov-26.130516_pt1 | contig 213967 bp, 245 predicted proteins | sample MGYA00242171_ERZ509126 | MGnify/ENA primary metagenome ERZ509126 (study PRJEB26280, sample SAMEA2338648) | human gut metagenome | biome: human gut; feature: human-associated habitat; material: faeces... | reverse complement strand
CCCTTGACCCCCTGCGTGCAAGGCAGGTGCTCTAGCCAGCTGAGCTAATCCCCCATAACTGAACATTCAAATTATACCATATATGATTTTTAAATGTCAATTATTTTTTTAATATTTATTACTATTTTAAAGTTTTTGGTACCCATTATTTAGTCTATTCATATAATAAACTAGAAAAAAGGAGGGTTTATTGTTTGAAAAAATTTGTATATACAATTGTATTGTTATGTATTGTTTTATTAATAGTATTATTTTGCTTTTTGAATAGAAAAGAAGATAATAAATTAACAAAGATAAAAGTTGCAGAGGTAGCACATTCGATTTTTTATGCACCTATGTATGCTGCTGATTCCTTAGGATATTTTGAAGATGAAGGGTTAGATGTTGAAATAATACTTACATCTGGTGCGGATAACGTTGCTGCAGCAGTTATGAGTGGTGATGTTCAAGTTGGTTTTTGTGGAAGTGAACAAACAATTTATATTTATAACCAAGGTGCGAAAGATTATTTAGTTAACTTTGCTGCTCTTACAAAAAAAGATGGAAGTTTTATAGTATCAAGAGAAAAAGAAGATAATTTTGATATTAAAAATCTTAAAGGAAAATATGTTATAGCTGGTAGAACTGGTGGTATGCCTGCAATGACATTTGAATGGATATTAAATCAAAATGGTATTAAAACTGAAGATTTAACTTTTGATACAAGTATTGCTTTTGCATCAATGAGCGGAGCTTTCATAGGTGGTACAGGTGATTATGTTTCTCTATTTGAACCAACAGCTAGTGATATAGAAAATAATGGTTATGGATATATTGTTGCTTCATTAGGTGAACTTGGTGGAAATGTACCTTATACAACTTTTAATGCTAAAAAAAGCTATATAAAAGAGAATAAAGATACTATTCAAAAATTTGTAAATGCTATAAATAAAGGATTAAATTATGTACATAGTAATTCTTCTGATAAAGTAGCAAAAACAATACAAGATTATTTTCCAGATGTTTCATATAATGATCTTACACAAATTGTTCAAAATTATATGGATATAGATTCATGGTATGATTCAACTTTAATTGAAGAAAAAGATTTTGAACATATTCAAGATATTATTGAAAATGCTAATGAATTAGAAAAAAGAGTTGAATTTAAAACTTTATTTGATACATCATTTTCTAAATAAAACTAATTTTTATTAGTTTTTTTCTTTTTTGTCATTAACAAATAAAATATTAATTCATATTATAAAATGATTAGGAGGATTATAATGAAGAAAGAAGTTTTAAAAATAAATAACCTAAAGAAAATATATCATACTCCAAAATGTGAAATTACTGCTTTAGAAGATTTTTCGTTTACATTAAATGAAGGAGAATTTGTATCTATTGTTGGCCCTAGTGGATGTGGTAAATCAACAATTTTATCGATACTTACAAACTTAATTTCTCAATCAAGTGGCTCTTTTGAAATTTATAATAATAATAAAATTGGATATATGCTTCAAGAAGATAGTTTATTTCCATTTAGAAACATACTAAATAATTGTTTACTTGGTTTAGAAATTAATCATAAATTAAACAAAGAAAATAAAAACTATGTTTTAAATCTATTGAAAACATATGGACTTGATGATTTTAAATATTCATATCCAGAAAATCTATCTGGTGGTATGAGACAAAGAGTTGCCTTAATCAGAACTTTAGCGACTAGACCTGATATTTTACTACTTGATGAACCTTTTTCGGCTTTAGATTATCAATCAAGGCTTGCTGTTTCTGATGATATATATAAAATTTTAAAAAAAGAGAAAAAAAGTGCAATTATGGTAACTCATGATTTGGCCGAAGGCATTTCCCAAATTGATATGACTTTTTATTCATAAAATTCTACATTAAGTATTTTGATTTTTCCTTTTATTTTGTTCGGATCATCATTTATTAAAACTATTTTTTTTATAAAATTTTTTATAAATTCTTTTTTTTCATTATCTTTTAACATAATCCAGTGATCTTTTAAATTGTTTGATATTTTTGTTAAATCTATTTTTAAATCTTTTTGACTACTAATATCATTTATTTCTTTATTAAAAAATAGAATATCTTTATCAATTTTTTTTGTCATATATTCAAATTGATCCATACTTATTTTATCAAAAAGAAATAAATCTAATATTTTCTTTTTTTTATTAAGTAATATTTTTAAATTTTTATTCATTTTATTTTGATTTTCAGTATGTTTTTTATTAGTTCTTATCTGATTTATATCATCATAAATTTTTATATTATCTATATAATCTTGGAATGCTGTTTCTATTTTTTTTTGACTTATACCTAAACATGGACATTTCTTTTTAGCGTGATTAACGCATTTATATCCTACAAATGTTTTTTTTAAACCACTTTTATTTTTCTTTGTTGATCTCGAAGTTGTCATTTTTTCCCCACAAAATCCGCATATTAATATACCACAATAATAAGCATCATCTTTTGAACTATTTGTTCTTTGTATACTTTTTTCTTTTTTTATTTTAAGTTGTACTTTATTCCAAATATTTTTAGATATAATTGACTTATGTCTTCCTTCTAACGTTAAATAATCCATTTTACCTATATGGTATCTTACTTTTCCAATATACGTTGGATTAGTTAATATTAAACGGATATTTTTTGGTGTCCATATACTATTTATTACATGATGTTCTTGACTGTTTCTTTTTTTTATTATTTTGCCTGATAACTTTGTAGGGATTTTTTCAGAATTTAATATTGTACATATTTGCGTAAAATTTTTATCATCAAGATACAAATTAAAAATTCGTTTTACAATCTTTGCTTCTTTTTCATTAATAACCTGTTCTTTTTCGTGTTTCTTTCTATCATATCCATAGCACATAATTGAACTTGCTAAGGTATAACCTTCATTAACTTTTTGCTTAAACGCTACTTTAACTCTCTCAATAGTTTGTTCTCTTTCTAATTGCGCTACAGCGCCATTTATTCTGATAGAAAATCTTCCAGTTGCGGTTGAAACATCTATTATTCCTCCAGATAATGTAAAAACTTCTATTCCATATTCTTGAACTAATAATATTATATCTTCAGTGTCTCTACTATCTCTTGTTAATCTATCAAATTTATATAAAACTACCACATCTATTTTATTTTCTTTTATATCATTTATCATTCTTTTAACTTCAGGTCTATCTTTAATATTTTTACCACTTATTCCTTCATCAGCATAAATGTCAAATATTTCCCATCCCTGATTTAAAGAAAAATTTGTTAAATTATTTTTTTGAGCTGCAACAGAATAGCCTTCTTTTGCTTGATGTTCTGTAGATACTCTTATATATATACCTGCCCTTTTTTTCATTTTACACTCCTTGAATTTGCATTCTAATAAATGTTTTATTAAATAAAAATTCAATTATTTTTTCTTGCTGATTACTTGTTAAAACTATTTTTTGTTTCATTTTATCACCTATTTAATAATATGATAAGTGTAAACTTTTTATAAAATTTTATTAAATATAGAAAAAAATATTTTAGTGTATTGACTTAATAAATTAGAATATGATAAGTTTAAGGTCCCGCGCCAAATCGGACACGGATAACAAAGGAGTGTTACAACATGATTATAAAAATTTATACTACAACTATTATTATTTCAATAGGAATTAGAATGCTTAGTAATTTAATTGTCCTAAAAAAAGTTACATTGCTAGGTTATAAATTCATTTTTTTTGATAAAATTTTGAAAAAGCATTTAATTAAGTATGCAATTTCTTTTATACCAATTATTAATATATTTATGGCTTTAAAAGAAATAGCTAATATATTATTTCTTAACGATTTTATAAAAAGTAATTTTTTATTAATGGTGTTAAACGAGATGGATAAACATTGTATTGATTTAAACAATTCATTTTTTAACATTATTAAAATTAATTTAAAAAATAAAATATATCCAGATAATTTATTTATATTTTTTGAAAATGGTTTGGAAAATGTAATTTATTACACAATACAAAATGAGAAAATTATAATTACATCATCAAAAGGTCCTATATCTAAGAAGAATTTACAATCACAAATTAAGGTATTAAAAGATCAATTAGACTACATTTATTTATTAACTAAAACGCCTAATGATAAGCTCCAATTGAAAGATAATAAGCAAAATTTTTTACCTTATTTTAATTTCAATAATTCATATTAATTAACTTTATGCCCGAAGCCATATCAATGTCTGATAAGGTTATTGTTATGTCTTCAAGACCCGGAAAAATAAAAAAAATATATGATATAGAATTAACAAATAAGTCTACACCTATTGAAAATAGAAAAGCAAAAGAGTTTTCTGAATACTATGATAAGATATGGAAGGATATAGATTATCATGTATAGTTCTGAACATATTAAATATATTAAACAATTAAAACATAGAAAATTTATTATCAGGTTTATTCAACTCTTTATAGTTATTTTTTTAATATTTCTATGGCAATTTTTAGCCGATAATGAAATAATCAATACATTTATATCATCTAGTCCAAAAAAGGTTATAGATACTATTATTAATCTTCATAAATCAAATAACTTATATCCTCATATATTAACAACATTATATGAAACTCTTATAAGTTTTTCTTTAGGTTCCCTTATAGGTTTTATTATTGCCATTTTTATTTGGTGGTTTGATTTTTTTGATAAAATAATTGATCCATTTTTAACTGTAATTAATAGTTTACCAAAGGTAGCACTAGGTCCTATAATTATTATTTGGTTTGGAGCTAATATTAATTCAATTATTGTTATGGCACTATTAATTTCAGTTATTATAACTATAATAAATATTTCATCTTCATTTAAAGAAACGGATAAAAATAAAATTAAATTAATGAGATCTTTAAAAGCAAATAAATTTCAAATATTTTATAAACTTGTTTTACCTTATAATTTAAAATCGATAATAAGTACTTTGAAAATAAGTATTAGTATGAATTTAATTGGAATTATAATGGGAGAATTTTTAGTTTCAAAAAAAGGTATTGGTTATTTAATTATGTATGGTTCACAAGTTTTTAATTTAAATCTTGTTATTTCAGGAATAGTACTATTATGTATAATCTCTACTATTATGTATTACTTGGTTTTATTTATAGAAAAAAAATTTAATAATAAATAAAAAATAATGTTTTTGCATTATTTTTCTTTTTTTATTTTATCTTTCTTATTTTTCTTTAATATTACTGTTGCTCCAGCTAAAGCACCTGCAACAACCAATCCTGTTCCTGCAGCAACAATAGCTTTTTTCTTTTTATCCATTTTAAATCCTCCAATAACTATATTATTATATAAATATAATTAAAATTCAAGAACTTAGATTTATATTAAATAAATTTTACACGCAATGTGTAAAAACTATTTTAATTCATCACTAGCTTTTGCATTTAAGCTTATATCAGCACGTCTGCCTAATTTATATGCGAAATATCCTGCTGCACCAATCATAGCGGCATTGTCAGTACAGTATTTAATCTCTGGAACAGTCAAATCAATTCCATTTTTTAAACACATATTTTTTAAACTTTCTCTAAGTCCTTTATTTGCAGATACCCCACCTGCTACTATTAAATTGTGAACATTATATTTTTTTAAAGCCTTTAAAGTTTTCTTTGTTAATATTTCAACCACTCTATTTTGGAATGAAGTAGCTAAATTAGTTTTATTTATTTCATTTCCCCTTTGTATTTCATTATGTTTTAAATTAATTACAGCGCTTTTTAAACCACTAAAGCTAAAATCAAATGTATTATCATCAAGTGGTAGAGGAAGATTATATTCATCTTTTCCTTCATGAGCAAGTTTATCAACTATAGGTCCACCAGGATATGGAATATCAAGGACACGTGCAACTTTATCATAGGCTTCACCTACAGCATCATCTAATGTACCACCAATTTTTTCAAAACTATAGTCTTCTTTCATATAAACAAGCTCTGTATGACCACCACTTACAACTAATGCTATTAAAGGAAATTTCATAGGTTTAACAAGATTATTGGCATATATATGACCAGCTATATGATGTACAGGTACTAAAGGCTTATTATATATATATGCGAGAGTTTTGGCTGCTGTAACACCTATTAAAAGTGATCCTATTAAACCTGGTCCATATGTTACAGCAATAGCATCTATATCGTCCATTGTCATTGAAGCTTTTTTTAAAGTATCATCAATTACTAAAGTAATATTTTCAATATGATGTCTACTAGCTATTTCTGGAACAACTCCTCCATAATTTGCATGTATATCCATTTGTGATAAAACAACTGTCGCTATTTCATCGCAACCATTTTTTATAATAGATACACTTGTTTCATCACAACTTGATTCTATTGCTAAAATAAAAGTATCATTCATTTATATCACCTAATTCTTTTATCATTAAATATGCATCATCGTTTCCATAATACATTTTTCTAATGGAAGCTATTTTAAATCCATTTTTTTTATACAACTCTATTGCGGTAAAATTATTAATATTAACTTCAAGTGTAATGTTAATGCATTTTTTTGCTCTATTTATTGTATCTCTTATTAATAAGCTTCCAATTTTTTTCCCTCTATATTCTTCTAAAACACCGATAAAATTAATTTCACATCTATCATATATAATACTATAACTAATAAAACCTATTAATTTTGAATTAAGATAATAGCCCAATAATTTATTAAATGGATCAAACTCATTAATGACATTTTCAAAAAGATCTAATATTTCATTTGTTAGATCATTATTAGTTATTTCTCTTATCATTCAATTTTTCTTCTGCTTCTGTTAATTTTAAATAATTTGGATTAACTAAATGAGGATTCATTGATTCATCTTTTCTATGTTTTTCAATAATTTTCCATATATTAATTTTAGGAACTTCAGTATTGATATTGAAACTATCATTTGAAACAAATAAAATATCATTGATATTATAGTTTTTAGAAAGAAAATTATAAAATTCATCAAGATCAATATATTTATTTTCTATTTCAATATTCAAATTATTATTGTACATACCTGTATAAACATAATTCCTTCTTGCATCTATTAATGGTACAATATATTTTTTATTAGTATCAACAGATGCTAAAACTTCCAATTCTGACACGGTATTAATTTCTTTATTTAAACCATATGCAATGGTTTTAGCTGTTGTTACACCAATTCTAATTCCTGTAAAAGATCCAGGACCATTAGATACATATATTTTATCAACATCTTTTATTTCTAAATTTGATTTTTTTAATAATTCATCAATTTTTGGCAATAACAATACTGATAAATTATTATCTGCTTCCATTTGAAAATATTCAATTATTTCATTATTTTTGTATAATGCTAAAATCAAATATTTTGTACACGTATCTATGAAAAGATTTATCATAAAACAGCCTCACACAATTCTTCATATTTTGCACCATATGGTTTTAAAATAAGCATACGTTTATTTTCATCTAATACTTTAAATTTTATATCTAATCTTTCTTTTGGTAAAATATCTTTAATTGTATCAGCCCATTCAATAACTACAACTCCACCTTTATTAAAATATTCTTCTATTCCAATTCCATCTGTATTACCATCAAGTCTATAAACATCCATATGATACAGTGGTAATTCTCCTTCATATTCTTTTATAATAGTAAATGTTGGAGAAGTTATATTTTCATTTATTCCAAGGGCGTTAGCTATACCTTTGGTAAACATAGTTTTACCACTTCCCAATTCCCCATTTAAACAAATTATCATATTTGGAAATTTTTCCGATTCAAAATTTTGCGCTAATTCGATAGTTTCCATTTCATTTTTAGTTATTATTTTATATTCCATAATATCACCATATATAGTATAAACAAAAATAAAAAATAATACAATATTAAACTAATCAATTTAAAAAAGTTTATAAAGTATTATTTTTAGACAAAAAAAAATTGGCAACTACCTATTTTCGCTTACACTATCGTCGGCGTTAAAGTGCTTAACTTCTGTGTTCGAGATGGGAACAGGTGTATCCACTTTGCTATCGTTACCAATAAAATATATAGAGAAATAATTCTCTGAAAACAAGATAATGTATTATTTATTCAATCATATAAAATATAAATAGGATTAAATCCTCGAGCTATTAGTACTAGTCAGCTCAACATGTCGCCATGCTTCCACCTCTAGCCTATCAACGTTGTAGTCTACAACGGCTCTTACTTTATAAAAAATGGGAAATCTCATCTTGAAGTTGGCTTCCCGCTTAGATGCTTTCAGCGGTTATCCATTCCATACATAGCTACTCTGCACTGCCACTGGCGTGACAACAGATACACCAGAGGTATGTCCGTTCCGGTCCTCTCGTACTAGGAACAGCTCTCCTCAAATTTCCTACGCCCACGACGGATAGGGACCGAACTGTCTCACGACGTTCTGAACCCAGCTCGCGTGCCACTTTAATGGGCGAACAGCCCAACCCTTGGAAGCGACTACACCTCCAGGATGTGACGAGCCGACATCGAGGTGCCAAACACCACCGTCTATGTGAACTATTGGGTGGTATCAGCCTGTTATCCCCGGGGTAACTTTTATCCGTTAAGCGACGACCATTCCATACTGAATCGTCTGATCACTAAGTCCTGCTTTCGCATCTGCTCGACTTGTAGGTCTCGCAGTTAAGCTCCCTTATACCTTTGCACTCTTCGAATGATTTCCAACCATTCTGAGGGAACCTTTGAGCGCCTCCGTTACTCTTTAGGAGGCGACCGCCCCAGTCAAACTGCCCACCAGACACTGTCCCTATACCAGATTCATGGTACCAGGTTAGAAATTCAATTTACTAAGGGTGGTATTCCAAGGTTGACTCCTCCAGAACTAGCGTCCTGTTCTCATTGTCTCCCACCTATCCTCTACATAGCAAACCAAATTTCAATATCAAGCTACAGTAAAGCTCCACGGGGTCTTTCCGTCCTGTCGCGGGTAACCTGCATTTTCACAGGTATTAAAATTTCACCGAGTCTATGGTCGAGACAGTTTCCAGATCATTACACCTTTCGTGCGGGTCAGAACTTACCTGACAAGGAATTTCGCTACCTTAGGACCGTTATAGTTACGGCCGCCGTTCACTGGGGCTTCAATTCAAACCTTCGCGTATCAACTTGTGTTATGCTAAGCTCTCCTCTTAACCTTCCAGCACTGGGCAGGCGTCAGCCCCTATACATCGTCTTACGACTTAGCAGAGACCTGTGTTTTTGCTAAACAGTTGCCTGGAACTATTCACTGCGGGTCTATTACTAGACCACCCCTTATTCCGAAGTTACGGGGTCATTTTGCCGAGTTCCTTAACCATAGTTCTCTCGCTCACCTTAGGATACTCTCCTTGCCCACCTGTGTCGGTTCTCGGTACAGGTACCTATATAATTAACCATAGAAGCTTTTCTTGGAAGCATAGGGTCAGAAGACTTCAATTATATTGCTATAATCTTCGCCATCACACTTCAGTCTGATAGTATAACGGATTTACCTGAAATACAAACCTTTGTGCTTAGACCAGAATCCAATAACTGGCCCTTCCTACCTTTCTCCGTCACTCCATCTGTTATATAGATAGTACAGGAATATAAACCTGTTGTCCATCGACTACGCCTTTCGGCCTCGCCTTAGGTCCTGACTTACCCTGGGAGGACGAGCCTGGCCCAGGAACCCTTAGGCAAACGGTGGATGGGATTCTCACCCATCTTGCGCTACTCATACCGGCATTCTCACTTCTAATCGCTCCAACCGTTCTCACGATCGATCTTCACCGCAATTAGAACGCTCCCCTACCACTTGTACATAAGTACAAATTCGCAACTTCGGTATTATGCTTAGCCCCGGTACATCTTCGGCGCAGTGTCACTCGACTAGTGAGCTATTACGCACTCTTTAAAGGATGGCTGCTTCTAAGCCAACCTTCTAGCTGTTTTGACAACTCCACAACCTTTCCCACTTAGCATAAATTTTGGGACCTTAGTTGGCGATCTGGATTCTTTTCCTTTTGCGCACGGACGTTATCACCCGTACACTGACTGCTGAATATGCGATCCTTGACATTCGGAGTTTGATTACACTCAGTACAGCTAGGTGCCGCCATCATGTATTCAGTGCTCTACCTTCAAGGTGCTCAATTCAACGCTAGGCCTAAACCTATTTCGGGGAGAACCAGCTATATCCGAGTTCGTTTGGAATTTCACCGCTATCCACAGGTCATCCGCCAATTTTTCCACATTGGTCGGTTCGGTCCTCCATTTGGTCTTACCCAAACTTCAACCTGCCCATGGATAGATCACTCGGTTTCGGGTCTATTGCACCATACTAAATTGCCCTATTAAGGCTCGCTTTCACTTCGGCTCCGTCTCTTCAACTTAACCTCGCATGATACAATAACTCGCCGGTTCATTCTGCAAAAGGCACGCCATCACCCATTAACGGGCTCTGACTTTTTGTAAGTACATGGTTTCAGGATTCTATTTCACTCCCCTTCCGGGGTTCTTTTCACCGTTCCCTCTCGGTACTTGTTCACTATCGGTCACTAGAGAGTATTTAGCCTTACGGGATGGGCCCCGCAGATTCCGACAGAATTACACGTGTTCCGTCGTACTCAGGATACCTTATGGAGTTTACAACATTTCGCTTACAGGGTTCTCACCTTCTATGACATCGTTTCCCACCGATTTCAACTATATTGTAAATTTCTTACTCCGTATATAAGGTCCTACAACCCCAGATAAATCTGGTTTGGGCTATTCCCCTTTCGCTCGCCACTACTTAGGGAATCGATTTTTCTTTCTTTTCCTCCGGTTACTAAGATGTTTCAGTTCACCGGGTTGCTCCTACATACCTATGTATTCAGTATGCAGTATCTATGCATTACCATAGATGAGTTGCCTCATTCGGAAATCCCTGGATCAAAGTTTACTTACAACTCCCCAAGGCATATCGTAGTTTGTCACGTCCTTCATCAGCTTCTAGTGCCAAGGCATTCACCATGTACCCTTAGCAATTTAATCACCATTTTAAGTTATATTTTCCTAATATGATTGAGATAAAATTTTAATATGATATATCCGACAGTTTTTCCAACAAAAAAGTTGGGGCTCTTTTGATATATCATTACATACATTATCTAGTTTTCAAAGAACTATTTTCTTCTGAGAGAAATAATCTCTCAAAACCAAGCAAAACGATCAGCTTTCAAGTTAGATACGATTAATTTGTACTTTCTCCATAGAAAGGAGGTGATCCATCCCCACGTTCCCGTAGGGATACCTTGTTACGACTTCACTTCAATCACCTGTCCTACCTTCGCCGGCCCCCTCCAAAAAGGTTAGGCTACCAACTTCGGGTATTACAGACTCTCATAGCGTGACGGGCGGTGTGTACAACACCCGGGAACGTATTCACCCTGACATTCTGATTCAGGATTACTAGCGATTCCAACTTCATGGAGTCGAGTTGCAGACTCCAATCCGAACTGAGACCGATTTTTGAGATTAACTCCACTTCACAGTATTGTGACTCTTTGTATCGGCCATTGTAGCACGCCTGTAGCCCTAGACGTAAGGGGCATGATGATTTGACGTCATCCCCGCCTTCCTCCGGCTTATTACCGGCAGTCTCATTAGAGTCCTCAACTGAATGTTAGTAACTAATGATAAGGGTTGCGCTCGTTATCGGACTTAACCGAACATCTCACGACACGAGCTGACGACAACCATGCACCACCTGTCACCTGGGTAACCTCCACTATATTTCTATAGTTTTGCCAGGGATGTCAAGTCTAGGTAAGGTTCTTCGCGTATCTTCGAATTAAACAGCATGCTCCACCGCTTGTGCGGGTGCCCGTCAATTCCTTTGAGTTTCAGCCTTGCGACCGTACTACTCAGGCGGAGTACTTAATGCGTTAGCTTCAGCACCGGTTTCCCGACACTTAGTACTCATCGTTTACGGCGTGGACTACTAGGGTATCTAATCCTATTTGCTCCCCACGCTTTCGTGTCTCAGCGTCAGTAACAGCCCAGCAAGCCGCCTTCGCCACTGGTGTTCCTTCTAATATCTACGCATTTAACCGCTACACTAGAAATTCCACTTGCCTCTACTGCACTCAAGTCTACCAGTTTCTAAGACGAACCGAGGTTAAGCCTCGGGCTTTTATCTTAGACTTAATAAACCGCCTACACACGCTTTACGCCCAATAAATCCGGATAACGCTCGCCCCCTACGTATTACCGCGGCTGCTGGCACGTAGTTAGCCGGGGCTTTCTGGTAAAGTACCGTCAGCACACTATCATTACCTATAGTGTGGGTTCTTCCTTTACAACAGAGTTTTACAATCATAAAGACCTTCATCACTCACGCGGCATTGCTCGTTCAGGGTTTCCCCCATTGACGAATATTCCTAACTGCTGCCTCCCGTAGGAGTTTGGACCGTATCTCAATTCCAATGTGGCCGATCGACCTCTCAGTCCGGCTATGCATCGTTGCCTTGGTAGGCCATTGCCCCACCAACTAGCTAATGCACCGCAAGCTCATCTCAAAGTGAAGCCGAAGCTCCTTTTAGCATATCTAGTTATCTAAATATGAATTATCCGGTATTAGCGTTCGTTTCCAAACGTTATTCCAGGCTCTGAGGTAGATTACCCACGTGTTACTCACCCGTCTGCCACTCGAGGGAAAATCCACATCAAATTAAATTCACTCTTTGTGCAAGCACTCCAAGCTTCAATAATTATCAGTGGGCCCTCTCGTTCGACTTGCATGTCTTAGGCATGCCGCCAGCGTTCATCCTGAGCCAGGATCAAACTCTCCAAAAAAAATAAATATATTTTTTATTGAATTGATTTTTCCTAACTTGATAAAGTATTGACTTTTTGCTTAGTTTTCAAAGATCATTTCTAATCTGTTGCTTTTTTTGAAGCATTATTAATATATCAAATTTAATTATTTAAGTCAAGCATTTTTTTGAATTTTTTTCAAGTTTTTTTATTCGACTTTTTTTTCGTTTGATATAACTTTTTTGCTTCTCTTGAAAGCATAACTAATATATCAAACTGTTTATTCAAAGTCAATGTTTTTTTTAAACTTTTTTAAACTTTTTTTAAATTTGACATATTTTTTTGAAATAATTTGCTTTTCTTTTTCAAAAGCACATTTAATATAGCATACATATTTAAAACAATCAAGCTTTTTTTGAAAAAATATTATTTTTTTTGCTTTCTCTTTATTATATGAAAAAAAAAGCTATGTATTACGCTTTTTTATACTTTCATATAATTTTTCGTATTTTTTATTTTCTTCTTCATTAAATATAATTGATCCGGATTTATACAGTTCAATTAATTCTTCCATCCCATTCTTTATTGCCATATCCAAATCATCAGAATAATTCATTATTTTTTTATGGTATTGATATTCTAGTTTATCAAGTATTTTGTATTCTCCTGTAGGATAAATTCTTAAATCTAAATCATAGTCAATATATTTAACTGTTTTTTCTTCTAATATAAACGGTGAAGCTATATTGCAATAATATGATACTCCATCTTTTTTCATTTGAGCTATAACGTTATACCATTTATTTTTAAAATAGTACATAATTGCAGGTTCCTTTGTTTTCCACGTAATACCTTCTGCTCTAGTAACTAATGTTTTTTTATTTCCAAATACTATATAATCTTTTTTTATATCCAAAACAATTGCTTCTTCCCAAGATCTATGTGCTGTTTTATTGTGCTTATAACACTGTATTTGATATTTGTCTCCAACGCATACATTATTTTTTTTCATATAAAACCTCTTCCTTATATATATAATACATCTTTTGTAAAAAAAAAGAAAGACTTGCTTTCTTTATTTTATAAGATAATCAATTGCACCTTGTAATTGATTATCTGTATCATATGATGGGTTTTTATAATAATTTTCATCTAATTCTAATTTAATATCCGGTTCAATTCCTTTTTCATTAATCCAATTACCCTTAGGAGATAGCCATTTTTTAGTAGTCATTTTATATTCTGTTCCATCTTGTAAAGTTATAAGTTCCTGTACAGTACCCTTACCATAACTTTTTTCACCCACTATAGTTGCATTTTTTTGTTCTTTCAATGCAATGCTCAAAAGTTCTGAAGCAGATGCACTATTTGAGTTTTGTAAAACAGCAATTGGATATTCAACATTTTTTTTACCAGTAGAATAATATTTTGTGATTTTTCCTTGTTTTTCCATTTGATATATAACTTTATCAGAATTAATAAATAGGGATAATATTTTAGATGCTGTAGTCAAATGCCCACCAGTATTATCTCTTACATCAATAATCAGTGAATCAATGTTTTTATTTTCTAACATTTTTAATTGCTCTTTAAATTGTTTATATGCAGTATTTGAAAATATTCCAATATAGATATATCCTATTTTCTTATCATTTTTTTCAAATATATTAGATGTTACAGTATTAATTACAACATTTTCTCTTTTTAATTCAAAATTAATTTCTTTATCTTTTCTTTTAATATCAATATTAATTTTTTCATTTCCATTTTCTCTTATATATTGTGATATTTCAGAGGTACTTTTTTGAGTTACATCATCGCCATCAATTTTAATTAGTTCATCCCCTACTTTTATACCTACTTTTTCTGCAGGAGAATCTTTAAACACATTGTATACAATAATTTTATTATCAATTCCGATTATTTCTAAGCCTATTCCCTCATATTCTCCAGCTAATTTAGCATTAAATGTATTTGCAGAATTTTCATCAAAATATAAAGAATAGTTATCTAATCCATTAATCATTCCATTTATTGCATTTGATATTAAAGATTCACTTTCTGTTTCATCGTAATAATTTTCTTTTATATTACTATATACATCTATAAATTGTTGTAAATCCTTATCTAATACAATTTCTTTTGTATCTTTTCTTCCTATTTTGTATCCTATTAATATACTTATTAGTAATATGATTACAATAATATATACAAATTCTGATACTCCTAATTTAATAATTTTATTTTTCTTATGCATTTTATTTTTTTCTTTAGTAGAATGATTTTCTTTATTTGCCTTTTCATCTTTATCTGAAACATTATTTTTTGTTTTAATTTCTTTTGCCATACTTTCTATTTTTTTTAACTTCGTTTGAGTATCTTCCAAAGTAGTTTTTCTTGTTTGCTTTTTTTTACTTTTTGACTGTTCTTGTTCTTTTTTTTCCATGTTATCACCTCTAATTAAAAAAGAAGGATTAATTTGATGCTTCTCCAATTAATCCTTGTATCTTAATACTAATATCATTTCCTGTGTATGTTTCTGTAATATTACCATTAGAAACTTTTACTAAAGTAGTTTTTGAAAAAGATAGTTTGTCTATTTCATATGAATCTTCATCACTATAATATGATTTATTAAATGCATTATTTAATTGTGCAGTGTAAATTCTTAAAACATCTTTTTTTGAATAATTTTCTTCATAATTTTTTATGTATCCTTCATATGTTTTTAAGTTTTCATCTTTACTATATTCAACTAAAACATAATATTCCGATTGTTTTTGTTTTAACATTTTGCTTATTAATATATCTTTATATTGTATTTCTGCAACATCTAAGCTTTCTTTAAATATATCATCTTTATGGCTATTTTTATCCATAATTTTTGATGCTATAAAGAATATGCAAAACGCAGCAGCTATTACAGCAACAACGATTCCAACCTTTCTAGTTTCTTCCTTTGTTATAAATTTTTCTGATTGATTTATAACTGTTTGTTTTGTATTTTCTTTTTTTAAATCTTCTTTTTTTTCAACTTTTTCTATTTTTTCTTTTTTTAAATCTTCTTTTTGCTCAACTTTTTCTATTTTTTTAGGTTCATTTATTTTTTCCTTTTTTACAGTTGTAGTTGCTTTTTTTGTTGTATTCTTAGTTGAACCTTTTTTTACAGTTTCACTTTTCTTAGTATTACTTTTAGTAGAAGTATTTTTTTCTTTCTTTACTGAAGATTCTTCTACTTTTTTACTTGCATTTTTTTTAGCACTGTTTTGTTTTTTTGCTGTACCTTTTTTTTCAATTGCTTGTTTAGTACTTTTCTTTACTTCTTCATTGTTTTTCATTTTATCACCATGCCAATTATAACATATTTTTAAATTATTTAAAACATTTTCTTAAAAATTCACATACCTTTCATAATAAACGTGGATTTTTATTGAAAATTCACAATTAATGCGCACTAAATTTTAGAAACATATATAATATCTTCTTAAGCAATTTGTTTGTCATTAAGGAGGTATTGAAAATGACAAATTATTCTCACTTATCCCATGAAGATAGAAAAAATATTGAAGATGGATTAAATGAAAATAAATCCATAAACCAAATTGCTAAAGAATTATGTAGAAATCATTCTACAATTTTAAGAGAAATAGACAGAGACAAAAAAATATTCTGAACCATCAACTTGGAATAATTATACAAGAAATAAATGGTAAAATTGTTGATTTATTATTTCTAACTTTTCTGAAATAATTTTCAATTCTTCATATTTACTCTCTTTAATATTTTCACCCAATAATACACTTACTGGTATATCAAATACCTCTGAAATAGAAACTAACCTTTCAGTGTCAGGTACAAATAATCCCTGTTCCCACTTTGATACTGTTTGTCTTACAACATTTAATTTAATACTTAATTCATCTTGAGAAAGTCCTTTTTGTTTTCGTAACATTTTAATATTTTCTTTTAACATTTAATTAATTAACTCCTTTCATCAAATAAATCATATTATAAATATTCAATTGCTTCAAGCAATAAATATTAACAAAACAAATAATTATTAAATGTCAATAGTAATAAATAATAAAACTCACAATTCAAATTAAACATTGTGAGTTTTATATTTCCCATTATTAATTTTTAGATTTTAAGAAAATTAATTTTTTTCTTTTCTTTTTGTTATATTTAGATACCTTAGTATATAATTTTATATCTTCATCTTTACCTAATTCTTCCTCTAATTTTTCTATATATTCTTTAATTTCTGAAATAGTTAATATATTTTCGATATTATCAAAATGACATACCTTTTTACTTAATGATTTTTTCATTAATTGTATTTGTTCTTCTATTGTTCTTTTATCTAATACATCTGGATTTGTTGCTATTTCACATGCATCTTCAGCATAATCACATTCTTTTAATGCTTTCATTAATTGTATTTGTTCTTCTGTCGTCCTTTTATCTAATACATCTGGATTTATCGCTATACAAAATGCATCTCCACTATAATCACATTCTTTTAATGCTTTCATTAATTGTATTTGTTCTTCTATTGTTCTTTTATCTAATACATCTGGATTTATCGCTATTTCACATGCATAAAAATTGTAATCACATTCTTTTAATGCTTTCATTAATTGTATTTGTTCTTCTATTGTTCTTTTATCTAATACATCTGGATTTGTTGCTATTTCACATGCATCTTCATCATAATCACATTTTTTCAATTCATTAACAATTTTTGTTACCTCTTCAGGTGATTTATCACATAAAGTTTCTATAAGTTTTTTTAATAAATTAATATCACTTATTTCATCTGATAAATATTTCATCATCTCAATTTTCATATATATCCACCTCTTAGTCCGTTATTATACAACACTTATTTTATCTACGCAATATATAAACATTATAATACATTATATTTATTTTTTATATATTCAACTACTCTTTTAAAAGGTTGAATATTACTTTCTCTAAATAAATTATTATTTATTAAATCATTTATCTCATCTTCATTCATCCAATATACATTTCCTACTTCTGACTTCTGTAATTTTAATTCATTAATATTTACATCTTTATTTATATAATAAATTTCAACAAAACAATTTTTTATATCAAATGTATCAACATATTTTATTTCATTATCATTCAATTCTAAACCTATCTCTTCATAAGTTTCTTTCTTACAAGTTTTAAAACCATTATCTTTAAATGATACATGACCTCCTGTTACAGCAAAACAACCTCCCTTTTCTTTTGATACTTTTTGAATTAAATATTTTCCTTTATTCACAATAAAAATAAGTACAATCATAAAATGTTTACCATTTGTTAAAGTTTTTTTGAAACTTCGTTCAATACTCTCATTTAACATACCCTTATCATAAGAAAATACTTGTAATAACTCTTCCATAATCTCACCCTTAATAATTAAATTTCAACAATATTAACTTTATTTCCATGACTTTTTATAATACTAATTAAATCATTAGTTTTTAACCATAGTGTAGCCGTATTATCATTTGGATGTACACCTATAATATTTGAATAAGTAAGAAAATATTCATCTATAAAAAATTCAACTTTTAATTCTTTATCATTTAAAATACCTAAAGGAGTAACAGATCCAGGTTTAAGCATTAAAATATTCATTAAATCTTGTTGTGATGCAAAACTTAAAGGCCTAGTATTATTTTTCTTTCTAAATTCTTTTAAATCAACTTTTTTATTTCCTTTTACAGTTATTAAATAATACTTTTGCTTTTTATCATCACGTATAAAAATATTTTTGGCATCTCTATCAGGATAAGGAAGATTTAAAGCATATAAATCATCCATATTAAATACAGGTTTATGTTCTGTTATTTCATACCATATATTTTTACTCTTTATAAAATCATATACTTCTTGCTTATTCATATTACCTACCTCTTTTTCATTATAACACAAAAAGACTAATACAAATTATATTAATCTTTAGAAACATACTCAATGCCAACGCACTTAATAATTATTTTTTCAATATCTAAAACTGATTCTTCACAGTCATTACTTAACCATTTTTTTATTATAGATGCAATACCATTTATATAAAACTCTACTCTATATTCTATCTCTTTATCACTTACATTAAATCTCTTTAAAATAGGAATAAGAATATACTTTTTTAAATCATTATATCTATCAAAAGAATACATCCCCTTAGGATTATTAAAAGAAGCCTCATATATTTTTTTATTATTTTTTATAAAATTAAGATAAGGATATAAGTATTCATGATTAACTAAATTTAAATCCTGAAGATTAGAATTATTTATTTTATATATTATATCTTGTGAACTTTCATTAAAACAATTTATAAATTTTTTATTAATATAATCCATAGTTTCATTAACTAAATCATTTATAGATTCATAATGAAGATAAAAGGTAGATCTATTAACACCAGCTGCGTCACATATCTCCTTTATACTTATATATTCAATATTTTTTTTATTCAATAAATTAATTAATGCTTCATCCATTAAAATAGCGGTATTAAAATACTTACTTTCATGTTTATTCATACTACCGCCTTCTTTCTTAATTATTTTCTTTTGAAACTTCAGTCGCTAAAGTAATTATATCATAAGAATACTTTTTCTTTGAATTTTCCAAAATTTTTTTGTAAATTGGATAATTAAATCCTACACCTATCATACCAATTAAGCCAATAAATATACCTAATATTAAAAACTTACCATCACCTACTACACCCATTGATAAACACATACCACATCCAAAAATAAGTGACATTATTAATCCAAAGGAATAAGCAAAAATATTAGCTGGAGCTTTAGCCTTTCTATCTAATTTTTTCAAAGCTACAACTTTTGATTCATTCTTTAAAGAATATTCATTAGCTATTTGTTCAGCAAAAATTTTATTTGTATTCATATATTTTCTCCTTTCAACTACAACTTAATTTTATCAAAAATAACTCATATATTAAACAACAGAAAAATTAATATATGTTGAATTAACTACTAGTTATATACCATTTTATAAAAATTTATTATAATCAAAAAAATTATGGTATAATAAAAAAAATTAGAAAAAGAGGTATTTATATGAATCAAGAAGAATTTGGTAAATTTATAAAACAAATAAGGAAAAATAACAATTTAACTCAAAAACAACTTGCAGATAAATATAATGTTACTTATCAAGCAGTAAGTAAATGGGAAAGAGGCATTAATATGCCTGATACCATGCTTATTAAACAAATAGCTGAAGATTTTAATATAAGTATTGATGATATATTTAAAAGCAAGTATAATAAAAAAAATAAAAATAAAAAAATAATTATCTTATCTATTATTTCATTATTTATTGTTTTAGCTCTTATAATTTTATGTATTATACTATGTACAAGAAAAAATAATAATTTTTCTTTTAAAACCATTTCATCTGATTGTAATAATTTTAATATATCAGGAAATATTAGTTATGATAAAAATAAAACAGCTATATATTTATCAAATATTGAATATTGTGGTGAAAGTAATAACGAAAGTTATAAAAAAATAGAATGTACATTATATGAAACAACACAAGATACAAAAAAGATTATAAGTACTTATAACTATAATGGAAATAAAAATATAAAGTTAGAAGAATTTTTAAAAAATCTTACCTTAATATCAGATAATTATTCTAGAATATGTAAAGAGTATAAAGAAGATACATTATATCTTGAAATAAATGCTACAACAGAAGAAAATAAAATAACAACATATAAAATACCTTTAAAATTAAATGATGACTGTTCTAAATAACTCAACTAAAAGTTGAGTTTTTTCAACCTCTACGTTATAGTAATTTTTAAATATATAATTTAAAATAATATTAGAAAGGAGAAAATATTATGAAGAAAATTAAAAAAGTTTTAATTATATTAATATTTATTATTATATTTTTATTTATAGTATTTATGTTATTAAACAATATTATAAAAAATAAAGAATTATTAAAAGATGAAAAAAGTTTAATTACGCTACAAAATGAATATGAAAATAATTTTAAAATAAAAGGATATACAATAGATAACCCAAATGTTATTCTAGATCCTTATAAAGCTTCCCCCCTTACAGCACTAATTATTTTTGAAACACAATATGATGTAACACCTACTGTAACAATTGTTGGAAAAGATAAAAATACAACAATAACTCATACATTTAAAAGTAGTAAGAAACATTATTTACCTATCTATGGATTATATCCAGATAAAGAAAACGAAGTAATCATTAAATATACTGAAAATAATAAAGAAATAAATAAAACAATAAAAATTAAAACAGATAAATTACCAGATGATATGATAATTCCAACTAACATATACGCTAATAAAGATAAATTAGGTACTGAATTTTACTTCTATACTCCATCCTCTAAAGGATATACATGTGCATATGATGTAAATGGAGATGTTAGATGGTATTTAACTAATTATGCCCTATGGGATAATACACGTCTTAATAATGGTCATATGTTAATAAGTACAGAAAGATTAATAAATACACCTTATTATATGACAGGATTATATGAAATCGATATGCTTGGAAAAATATATAATGAATATTCACTAAAAGGTGGATATCATCATGATTATTTTGAACTTCCAAATGGAAATTTATTAATTTCATCAGATGATTTTAATAACTCATATGGTACTGTTGAAGATTATATAGTTGAAATAGATAGAAAAAGTGGTAATACAGTTAAAACTTTTGACTTAAAAAACATACTAAATATGGAAGATGGTAAAAGCGAAAACTGGACTGATTATGATTGGTTCCATAATAATTCTGTTTGGTATGATGAAAAAACAAACTCTATAACCCTATCAGGAAGACATATGGATGCTGTTATAAATATAGATTATGAAACAGGGAACCTTAATTGGATTATAGGTGATCCAACTAATTGGAGTGATGAATATCAAAAATATTTCTTTAAACCAATTGGAAATAACTTTGAATGGCAATGGAGTCAACATGCAGCAATGATAACACCTGAAGGATATGTATTTATATTTGATAATGGAAACAATAAATCTAAATTAGAAGGAAATTATGTTTCAGCTATCAATTCATACTCAAGAGGTGTTATGTATAAAATAGATACAGAAAATATGACAATAGAACAAATTTGGGAATATGGAAAAGAAAGAGGTAGTGATTTCTACTCTCCATATATTTCAGATGTAGATTATTTAAATAAAAATCATTATATAGTGCATTCTGGCGGAATAGTAAAAGTAAGCAATATCCCATCTAATAAACCCGCCGGATTATCAAATGGGAATGTTGAATTATTATCTGATACAGTGGAAGTATTAAATAATGAAATTATTTTTGAGATAAAACTTCCAACAAATAATTATCGTGTTGAAAAAATGAATATATATAACGATACAGAATTTACAAAAGGAACCGCTAATAGACTTGGAACACTTGGTAAAACAAAAATAGATAATAAAAAATATATACCAATTATAAATTCTAAAGATATTAAAGAAATAGAAAATAAATACAATATAAATATAAGTAAAGAAGAAGATAGATTAGTATTTACAGGAAGATTTAAAAAACAAAATAAAGTTAATGTTATATTATATAAAGATTTTACTTATAATTATTATAAATTAAATATAAGTAAACATCCATATACAGCACTTTGTGTAGATATACTTACAGAAGATGAAAATGAAAATGGAATTGTTATAACAAAATATATAAATAAAGAAGGATTAAAAGGTAATTATTCCATTTACGTTGAAATAGATGGAACAATATATAATACAAATAAATATATTAAATTCTAAAAAAAATAAGGACTCTATTCCTTATTTTTTACTTTATCAATTTTTTAGCTTTTTTCTTTCCAAAATTAACCATTATAAAATTTTTTTATAATTATTTATGCTTTAAACTATATATTAAGAATAAGCTTAACTTTTGCAGTAATATTCTCATCACTTAATTGCAATTCTAAATTCAAACTTTGAATCATAGCAGAATATTGAATTTCTTTTTCTAATTCATTTACCAATTCTTTACAATAATATCTAGGAACATAACCCAAATAGTATGTTTTATCTACACTCTAAAAAAAATTATAGCTTTACATTTTTTCTATAGATTTTTGTTTCTTTAAAATAATATTATTTAAAATTATAAATAATACCATGAAACATATTATAACTAAACTGTTTATTATTATAGGTTTAATTGTAGTTAAATTAATTATATCTATATTTCCAAGTAAATTATTTGTATTAATATACCAATATGTAGGAAATATATGCGCTATAGCGACAACAAAACTAGGTAACCATTCAACCGGTACAAAAGCACCACATAAAAATGCCTCACCAAGCGCTACAACATTGACAATTCCAACTATTGCATTTTTATTACTAAATATAGAACTTATAAAGAATGCAAAAGTTAATGAATTAAATATAAATAAAAACATATTAAAAATACAAATAATGCCTCTTATTGAAAATAAAGATCTACCAATTATTATTACTCCTAATAAAACAAACAATATCCAAATGATGATACAAAACAATAAACTAGATAATAATAACAATTTATTATGTTTACTCATATTTGTACTACTTACTAAAATTCTTTTACTTACATCTTTATTCTTAAAACAAAATAGTACTAAGCAAATTATATATATAATAATAGCTAAAATACTATAACTAGCGTAATTAAAATAAGATGTCATTTTAGATGTTTTACTTATATTAATAGAAGAAGATATATCTACATCAATAGAACTATTTAAATTATTATTTATAGCATCAACAATAACATTTTCATCACTATACATATTCGCATAAATATTTTGTACTTTAATATATTTTTCTACTAATAACTGAGCTAAAGCAGAATCATATGAATCATTCTTTTTTATATCAAGTATAGGATTTAAACCATTTAAAACATTACTACCGTATAATTCAGGAATATAAATAACATAATCAATATCTTTATAAAATATAGCATCATCTACTTTATTATCTTTAATCTTTATAAGATCACTATTTTTATTTAAATAAGATATAAAATTTTCTGTTAATTTATTATTTAAATCATTATTAACAACATAAATTCTAGGTTTAGAATCAGTATATTTAAAACCATTATCACCACTAGATATACTTATACCACCAAATATAATAAGCATAACCGTGTACAATATAACAGTAACCTTATATTTTTTTACAATCTTCCAAAATGCTTTAAATACTGTCATATTCTTGCCTCCTTAAATTACGTAAAGAAATAAGAATCATTATAATCGAAAATATAAATAAACTTAACAAATTAAAATAAAATCTATTCAAATTATCATAATAATATAAAGAATAAAAACCATCTGTTATCATATTAGCCGGATTAATTTTATTTAAAAAAGGTATATTTTTATCAATTATATATTTCATTGAAACCCCCATCATACCAGATAAAAAGCAACAAAACATTATTATAGATATTAATATTCCATTCTTAGTTACTTCACTTATATTATTAATAGATGAAATTGCAATTCCTAAAGCAAGACCAGCTAAAGATCCAAATAAAGAAAGAATAAAAACATAAATTAAATTATTGCCATAATCAACTTTAAATAAAAACAATGTCACAAATAAAAGTAAAAATATACCTATTAATTGAACTACATAACTAGCAAAAAATCCACTTAATAAAAGACTAGTTTTTTTAGAAGAAGAAATAGAAACTCTTTTACCAACACTACTTATATTTGCTTGACTATAATTAAGTACATACATAGATAACATGCTACCATATAAACACGCCATAGCAATTAAAGTATAATATTCTATCATAGAAAATCCTAAATTTTTATTAGTTATATTATTTAATTTAACAGAATTATTTTTAATAAGAGATAAAGTCTCAGGTATATTACCTGCCTCAGCAAGTATTTTTTTATTACTATTTATATCTTCTATTATATATTTTAATATTGTTTGATTTACTCCATTTTTCTTTATAGTAATATTAACATTATCTCCAAAAAAAGTTAAATAACCATCTATCTTATTATTTTCTAATAAATAAGTAGCTTTCTTCTTCGAAGTATAAACAGTATTAAACATTTTATTATCCGATTTTTCATCACTTAAAAATTCAATTGATTGTTTAAAAATAACATTATTGTTAAAATCTTCACTTGATACAACAGCAATATCAATACTATTAAATTTTTCTTTCTTATCTATATCACTAAAAGCCATATTAAAGAAAATACCAAGTATTATTGGAAATAAAAAAGTCCAAAAAACTAAACCTTTATTTTTTAAAAGTATTTTTAATGAGCATTTAAAATTATGATAAAACATTAATCCCTCAAATCCTTCCCAGTAAGTTCTAAAAATACATCATTTAAAGTAGGTCTTTCAGAAAAGATTTTATTATAAATTATCTTATTTTCTTTTAAATATTTAATTAAATTTTCTAAATTATTTTTACCCTTTTTATAAGTAATAATAAGGAGATTAGAATTAACTTCTATACTATCTACCTCTTTAAAGTTATTTATACTATTTATTATATCAGCATCAATACTATTAACTTCAACAGTTATTTTTTCTTCTATATTAGCCATCTTTTTTAATTCATCGCAACTACCCTCAGCAATAATCTTACCCTTATCTAATATAACAATTCTATCACACAACATTTCAACCTCTTCCATATAATGAGTTGTATAAACAATAGTTGCGCCATTATCTCTTAAATTCTTAATTCCTTCTAATATATTATTTCTACTTTGTGGATCAACAGCTACAGTAGGTTCATCTAAAAATATAAGTTTAGGTTTATGAGCTATTCCACAAGCTATATTTAATCTTCTAAGTAATCCACCAGATAATTGTTTAGGATAAAATTTTTTATACTTTTCTAGCCCTACTAACTTTATAGCATCTAAAACAAAATTTTGTCTTAATTTTTTATCATATATATATAAACCACAAAAATAATCAATATTATCATAAACATTTAATTCATCAAATACAGATATTTCTTGAAAAACAACACCTATATTCTTCTTTATTTCATATGAGGTAGGACTCATGACATCACCAAATATTTTTATACTACCAGAATTATATTTAAGCAATGATAAAACACAATTTAAAAATGTAGTTTTACCACTACCATTAGGTCCTAAAAGTCCTAATATCTCTCCCTCATAAACATCAATACTTAAATTATCTATTGCCTTTAAATTCTTATAATTCTTTGTTAAATTATTTACCTCAATAACACTCTTTTTCATATAAATCTATCTCCTTAATTATTTATTCTTTTCATATAGTGATAAAGCTTTAAATTCATTAGTTAATAAACTTGATATTTGTTCATCTGTTAATTTTAAATTATTGTTTAAAACTAATGTAGCAAGTCCTTGAGTAAATATCCACATTTTTAAATGAAAAGAATCTATATCAAAATCAGATAATGGCAAAGACTTTCCAATATACTGTTTAATAATATCAACTGATTTATTATTCTCAAGCATAGATAAATCATTATCAGACATAAATAATAATTTAAACAAATTTGGTTCTTCTTTAGCAAATTTAATATAATTTATACCCACCTGCTTATATGGTGGAATTTCTTCATCAAAAAGATTAGATACAAATTCATAAAAATAATCACAACACTTTATTAAAACAGATTTCTTTAAATCATCCATATTAGAAAAATTAAAAAATATCGGTTGAACAGAACAATTTAATTCTTTAGCAATCCTTCTAGCATTTAAATTATCTATTCCATTTATTCTTACCATATCAAAAGAAATATTTAAAATATCATCTTTTGTTACTCTTACCTTCGGCATAATATCACCTCCCAAACAATAACACGTGTTATATAACACTTGTTATTATACTATTTTTTTATAACTGTGTAAATAAAAAGGAGAATTATTTCTTTTCTCCTCTTACATCACTATCTTCATTTTTTGTAACATTATTTAAATTACTAAAACTATTTTCTCGTAATATCTCTAGTATTTTTTCAGATCTTTCTGGATCTAATACAGATAACCTTAATGCCATATCTCTTGAAATAACAGAAGGTGATATAAACAAAGAAGAAGCTATTTCTTGAATAGAAAAACCACTTTCAATCAAATCGGCTTCTTTATATATTCTGTTTTTAATACCTTCATTATTTTTAAAATTAACTGTAGTGTTTTCTTTAATTATTGTATTTATCTCATCACATTTATCAGGATTCATTTTAATATATCTTTCCAAATAATCCTTTACAGTAACAAATGATATTTTAAAATAGTTTTTAGACAAATATTCTGATAATCTTCTATATGAATATCCAGTTAATAAAAACAAATTACCAACTGTTTCTATTCTCCTATTTCTTTCTTCTTCATCTTGTATTATTCTTGCCATAATCATTTATCTCCTTTATAATTTTTTTATTAAATGTATTTATCACAAATCAGCAGACCCCTATTCAATAATATTCTTTAACAATTTCTTAATAGATCTACTATAACAGTTATAATATAACCCAAAAATAATTTTATCATAAAGAAAAAAAAGAAACTATACATTTCTTTAATTTTAAACAAATAATTTAATTCCCAATAAAATTAATATACATCCTCCTAATAATTCTGCCTTAGATTTATATTTATAACCAAAAATACTACCTATTTTAACACCTAAAACAGATGTTATAAAAGTAATTATCGTTATAAAAAAAATAGCTATAGGTATATTAATATCTAATAGAGAAAAAGTTATTCCAGATGTAAAAGCATCAATACTTGTCGCAAAAGCTAAAACAAATAAATTTTTAAAAGAAAAAGAATTATCATATATCTCATCTTTAGAAAATGATTCATGTATCATATTAATACCAATTATACTAAGCAAAATAAAAGCTATAAGATTATTAAATTTAACTGTATATAAAGAAAAACTATCTCCTATAAAATATCCAATCAAAGGCATTAAACCTTGAAATATACCAAAAAAAAGTCCAACAATAATCATATGTTTAAAAGTTACTCTAGGAAGTTCAAGACCTTTACATATTGATGTAGCAAAAGCATCTGCAGCAAGTCCAAAAGAAAGTAATATTATTTCAAAAACATTCATGAGATATCCTCCATACATAATTATATAAATTAATTTTTTATTTATAACAAAAAAAAATGGAATATCCATTTTTGGGGCATTATTAATTAATTTTTATATATAAATTACAAACAGTTACTTTTTTATCCTCCAATATTTTATCAACAAAAAACAAAATAAATCATTCTGTATGTTTTAACTTTCATAACGATTAATTTATTTTGTTTTTTCTGTTTCAATATTTAATTGACTTATATAACTTTGTAAATAATTTTTATTTGATAACTCATTAAATTTATTTATAAATTCATTAGTAAAACCATCTAATCTAAATAAATTCACATTAAATAATTCTAAAACTTTCTGAAATGACATATTTTTTGCATTATCTAAATAATTTTTATAAAAATTGCATTTTTGACTATAATCCAAATTCATATTATTAAATTTTTCAACAAAACAATACGCATAAATAAATCTACACTCATTAGATAATTGTTTACCATTTTTTAAATCATAATCTTTTACACCTAAATAATTATGTTCTTCATCATCAGGATAATATTGACTAATAAACTTGTCTATTCTAGAAATAATCTCTTCTTTTTCTAAATTCAAATTATTAGATAACTCATTAATAAGTTTATTATCAATACTATATATTTTACTATTTTTAGCTATCTTTTTAAACTCTAATTCATCAATTGATCTATATGCCATAAAAATAGCAGATTTATATTTATTATATTTGATATCATTAACATCATTATTATTTAGAGGCCTGACGGAACCACTCAAGTTCTTATCTTTAATTTGTAAATTGTTTTCTTTCAAATAATCTAAAAATAAATCTTCTGTTAATTCTGATTCAATTTCAGCAAATGATGTGACTTTGTTTTTATTATTAATCTCAAGATTATCATCTAAATTTGAAATACGATGACTAACTTCATGTGCTAAAGTAACTAAAGAATTCAAATCATTTTTGTAATATAATTTTATTCCGTCGCCATTAGATACAGATCTCTGCTTACTATTAGAAATATTATTATCATATCTAATAAATTTAGTATTTGCTAAAATGAATGATATTTTATTACTTAAATTTGGATTTATACTCATAAAAAAACTTATAACAATTTTTTTCATTTGTTCAATATCAATATTTGGGATTTCGTAATCAGCCATATCATTTCTTTTAACTGAATTTAGATACACTTTATTTGAAATATCATAAGATATCCTCAACAAAATATCACTTTCTGAAATTTTTATTTTTTTATTATCTAATAATAATTCATATTCTTTATCATAATTCCAATATCTATTATTTTTAACAAATTGATATTTATAATCTAATCTATTTATTTCTTCGTTTAATTTCATATTTTAAATTCCTCAACAATTTACAATTATTATAACTAACAACATTATACCATAAATATTGTAATCTTCTATTAATATTTTTTATAATTAATTTTTCTTATGATAATTTTAAATTCTTAAAAATACAACATATTTACTTAATTTTTTAATAAACTCTATTAAATTTATATAGTTAATATAGATTAATTTCAATTAAAAAAAGTCATAAATTTAATAATTTTGACCTTTGTATTTTTAACCCATTACTGTTAAATTTCAATTTCCTAACATTATTTTAAACCGGTTGATCCAAATCCACCATTACCACGTTCTGTTTCATTTAATTTATTTGTCAAATTAAATTCACATTTAAGAAATGGAGCTATAACAATTTGAGCAATTCTTTCACCTGGTTCTATAGTTCTTAACTCATTTGATTGATTATAAAGCGCTACTTTTATTTCTCCTCTATAATCAGCATCTATTACACCAACTTTATTAGCTGGAGCAAGTCCTTTTTTTGTAGAAAGACCACTTCTTGCATATATAAACCCAGCATAACCCTCTGGTATTTCCATCCCTAAACCAGTTCCAATAAATACAGTTTCACCTGGATTTATAGAAATAGTATTATCAAGTACAGCGTACAAATCAGCACCTGCAGCAAATTCTGTACCATATGTTGGCAAAATAGCTCTATCATCAAATTTAATTATATTAATCTTGTTTACCATAATCTAACCTCTTATCGTTTAATTCATCTAAAATAATTTTACCTTGTTTTAATGTTTCTTTAACATCAATAATTCTTTGATTAGAAGATCCTTTAAATATTAAATTTGATTGCTTTAAAGACGATACAAATTTTCCATCAACAACAATATCTAAATATTTAACAAACTCTTCCATCTCCTTACTCTTTTTACAAATATCATCCAATATTTCTTTATCAAATAAATAACCTGTGTATGCCCAAATAGTTTTATTAGGATATAATTCTTTAACTTTTTTAACAAGAGGTAAAAAACCTTTTACATTAACAAGTTCAAAAGGTTCACCACCAAGTAAACTAAGCCCTGTAATATATTCATGATTAAGAGCATCAAGCACTTCATTAAAAACTTCTTGAGTAAACTCTTTACCCGATTTAAAATCCCAAGCTATACTATTAAAACATCCCTCACAATGATGGTGACATCCAGAAGCAAAGACAGATACCCTTACTCCTGGACCATTTGATATATCATATTTTTTTATTTCCATGTATCTCATAGATGTAATGCCCTAGCCTTTATCTCTTTTGTTTTACCTTCATTCCAGAAATTTTCACCTAAATAACCACAAGTTCTTCTAGTAACATTCATTTTATTTTTATCTTTATTACCACATTCTGGACATTCCCATTCTAGATTATCATTTATCTTTATTTCACCAGTATATCCACATACCTGGCAATAATCAGATTTTGTATTAAATTCAGCATATTGTAAATTTTCATATATATATTTAACTAATTCACGCATAGCTTCTAAATTATGACTCATATTAGGAATTTCAACATAAGAAATACATCCACCATTTGAAATTTTTTGAAATTGAGATTCAAATTTTAATTTAGAAAATGCATCAATTTTTTCACGTACATCAACATGATATGAATTAGTATAGAAACCTTTATCAGTTACATCTTTAATAGTACCAAATCTTTCTTTATCAATACGTGCAAATCTATAACATAATGATTCTGCAGGAGTACCATATAATCCAAATCCTATACCAGTTTCCTTTTTCCATTTATCACAAGTTTCTCTTAAATGATTCATAACACGAAGTGCGAATTCTTCTCCTTCTTTTTGAGTGTGTGATACGCCTTTCATTAATTTAGTTAGTTCATATAACCCAATATATCCAAGTGAAATAGTTGAATATCCACCTTTTAAGAATTTATCTATCTTTTCACCTTTTTCAAGACGAGCTATAGCGCCATATTGCCAATGTATTGGTGATACATCTGATAAAGTACCTAATAAAGCACGATGACGACACATCAAAGCTTCAAAACATAAATCAAGTCTCTCATCAAATAATTTCCAAAATACCTCTTCATCACCATCAGCTATTATACCAATTTGAGGTAAATTAATACTAACTACACCTTGATTAAATCTTCCTTCAAATTTATAATTTCCATTTTCATCTTTCCAAGGAGATAAGAAACTTCTACATCCCATAGGGCTAAATACATTTCCTTCATAGTTTTCTCTCATTTGTTTTGCAGAAATATAATCAGGATACATTCTTTTAGTAGAACATTTAATAGCAAGTTCAGTTAAATAATCATACTTACCACCCTTTAATGCATTATGTTCATCTAAAACATATACAAGCTTTGGAAAAGCAGGAGTAACATAAACACCTTTTTCATTCTTTATTCCTTGAATTCTTTGTTCCAATATTTCTTGAATTATCATAGCATTTTCTTCAATATAAGGATCATCCTCTTTCAAATTCAAGAAAAGCGTAACAAAAGGTGATTGACCATTAGTAGTCATTAAAGTATTAATTTGATACTGAATAGTTTGTACACCACTAGAAAGTTCATTTTTAAGTCTTATATTTACTATTTCTTCCTTTTGTTTTTTTGTTAATCCCTTAACATTTTCAATTTGTCTTTCAAATTTTTCTTTACTTTTCCTTAAATATTTACCAAGATGTCTAATTTCTACAGATTGACCTCCATATTGACTAGACGCAACAGATGCAATAATCTGAGTTGTAACAGTACAAGCAACTTGAAATCCCTTTGGAGATTCTATTTTCTTGCCATTCATAACTGTACCATTATCAAGCATATCCCCAATATTAATTAAACAACAATTAAATATTGGTTGTAAAAAATAATCCATATCATGAAAATGTAATATACCTTCTTCATGCGCCTTTGAAATTTTTTCAGGAAGCAAAATTCTTTTAGATAAATCTTTAGATACTTCTCCTGCTATTAAATCTCTTTGAGTAGAAGCTACAAATGCATTCTTGTTAGAATTTTCTTCCATAACATCTTTATTATTGCATTTAATTAAATTCAAAATTGAATCATCTGTCGTATTAGCTTTTCTAACTAATGCTCTAGTATAACGATATACAATGTACTCCTTAGCAAGTTCATATTTTCCTATAGACATTAATTTAGTTTCAATAATATCTTGAATATCTTCAACTAGCATTCTTTTTTTATTCAAAGATTCTATATAATTTATAATATTTTTAACTTGAGTCTTACTAACTCTTTCTTCTTCTGGTACTTGACCATTTGCTTTATCGATAGCTACTTCTATTTTATTTCTATCATAATCAACTATTTTTCCATCACGTTTTATTATCTTCATTTAATCTCACTCCTATTATCTTACGATTAAAGTTTAGCACTATTTATTTTAAATTACTGTTGCAATTGCAACAAAACAAGAATATAATTAAATTAGTAAAAATAGTTTACAAAAGAGGTGTAAATATGTTTGAAAATATCAATGAGCAAGATATAAAAAAAATTATAAATAAACTAGATGGAAGAAAAATGACTTTTAGAAAAGGAACAACAGTTATGTCAAACATTTCAAATACAAATGAAATAGGACTAATATCAAGAGGAAGTTGTGACCTATTAAAATATGATTTAAACGGAAATATAACTATATTAGATTCACTAAAAGAAAACGAAATATTTGGAAGTTTATTTTCAGCAAGTACAGAATATTCATCAGTAATAACAACATCAGAAAGTGAAATAATATATTTTAATATAAACACAATCTTAGATAAATGTATTAAAAAAGAAAACCATTCAGATAAATTAATATATAACATGATGATGTTTCTAAATAAAAAAATAACAGACTTAAACAATAGAATAGAAATACTCACAAAAAGAACCACAAGAGAAAAAATAATGAAATATTTTGAAAACGAATGTAATAAAAAAGCATCAACCCATTTTTATTTAAATATATCTTATACACATCTAGCAGATTTCTTATCTGTAGATAGAAGTGCTATGACAAGAGAAATAAAACATTTAAAAGAAGAAGGATTTATAGAAATAATTGGTAAAAAAATAACCATAAATAAGTATTAAAAAAAAAGACTCAAAGTCTTTTAATATATTTTATCATCATATTCATCTTGTAACTTATCACATTCAAGAGAATCAATTTGTTTAAGATTAAGCATATTATTTTTACCCTTTATATAGTCATAAATATCTTCATCTCTAAAACCAATTAAAGCTGTATGCTTAAAATCAGAGCCATAATAAACATCTTTTATATTAGACCATATAATAGCACTTAAACACATAGGGCAAGGTTGCGCAGTAGTATATAAAACACATCCAGATAAATCATGTGTTTTAAGTATTTTTGAAGCTTCTCTTATTGCATTAACCTCACCATGAGCAGTAGGATCACAACTTTTAAGAACTGTATTATGAGAACGAGAAATAATCTTACCATCTTTTACAATTACAGTTCCAAATGGTCCACCATCATGATTATTCAATCCACATCTTGCTTCTCCCATTGCAATTTTCATATATTTATCCATTTTTTTCACCTCTATTTTTTAGTAATAACGGTCTAAAAATTGTTAAAAGAATTAAACCCCCTAATAAAAATATAAATAATCTTATAATATAATTATCAATAAAAAATGATGAAATAATAACAAAAATGCCACTAATTGAAAACCAAATAGAAATAAGTTTAGAGGTCATTATTTCAAGTAAAGCTAAGAACAAAACTATTGCAATCCATATATATATCATGTAATCACATCCTAAAAAAATTATACTCTTTAAAACAGATAAATTCAACAAAAAAAAGCATATTACATATGCTTATTTTCTTTTAGAAGAAGCAACTTCAGTACTATTATCAAATAAATTAGATAAATCAAATTGAGATAAATCAAATTCATCGCTATAACTTGGTGCATCTACATAAGTTTTAGACAAATCAGAAATAACTTGTTTTGTCTCATTCAAACGATCAATTTTATTTTTTGTATCCGATTTTACTACTTTTTCCTTATCATTTGAGTAATCATTATCACTTAAAATACTAGCACTATATTTAATTTTATCTTTTAATTGTTTAATCACTTTTTCATAATTATCACGAGTTTTTTCAATTTCAATACTATTATTAGATTCTATACTCTGAATTTTTGATTTTAACATATTAATTTCAGTCTTATAATCAGCATTTTGCTTTTTTTCTTGTTCTAATGCTAACTCAATTTTTTCTTTTTCACTAGATAAATTTTCTTTTTGCTGAACTAATAATGTATTTTCCTCTTCAAGTTGTTTTTTCTCATGAATAAGAGAATTATTTTTATTGATACCATTTTCAAAATTTGTACTTACTTCAGTTAATTTTTTAGTTAATTCTGCATTTTTACTTGATAAATCTGTAATTTTATCACTTGCTACTTTTAAAAGTTTATTATTTTCTTTCATTTCTATTTTTATAGCAGCCTCTAAAATCGAATTAAAACTTTTTTCCATTTCTTTCTTAAAATTAGCAAGCAATACGTCTAAGTTTTTAGAATAAATACCTCCTAATTTAGATGAAATTTCTTCTGTTTTATCAGTTATTCTAATACCAATGCTTTTCTCTATTTCATCTACATTTGATAAATTTAACATATTTGCAGCATTCTTTTTATTATCATTTGATTTAATTTCTTTTTTTGCTTGCCTTACAGTATTTTCAGCTAACTCATCAATTTTTTTATTTAGTCTATCAATATTTATATCATCAGAAACATTTTCACTTAAATCATCATCAGCATCAATATACTCTTCATCAGCAATTTTATTTTCATGCTTAGAAAATAATTCATCGTATCTCGATTTATTATCTTCAATAATTTTTGATTTAATTTCTTCTTTTTGGGCTTCTGCTTCTTTGACAATATCGTCATTACGTTTTTGTAATTCTGAAATTTTTGATTCTAATTCTTTAATTTTATTTTCTTCCATATCAGTAGTGTCTATTTTATTTTGCATTCCATTAATTCTATTTACATTAGCATTATATTCATCAGTATTTTTTTGATATTCAAATTGTTTTTTTAACTTTGATTCAGCTTCATCATTAGCATAATTATCTAATTTATTTTCATTATAATTTTTGAATTTTTCCAATACTTTTTTTTGATTTTCAATACTCATACTATCAAATTTTCTATCAGAAATATGAGTAGCATACCAATTAGACATTTTTCTAGTAGCATTTTTAGATATAGATGCAATTCTTGATCCAAGCGCTTTAAGTTTGCTTGGAACGCTTTTAAATATTATTGTTTTTCCCATTACAGTTGTCTTATTTTCAGTATTATTCATGCTAATCCTCCTTACTATTTACTACACTACCCATTACAGATTTAACAAAAGTCCATTCTTCGTCTGTCATATCAGTCAAAGTATATTCTCCATTATTTTCTTGCAATAAAGAAGCATAAATTGTATCCATATTTTCTTCTTCATCTGTTTTTTTATAAATAATATATTGTTTTCCAGTCTCTTCAACTTCAAAACTCATTATTACATTAACTTCCATTTCATTTCCATCAGAATTTACAATTTTTATAACTTCGTTCATACACATACCCTCTATTCTATATAATATTCTAACACACTAAATTAAAATATACAATAATATTACTTGTCTTTTTTAGAAATTTATTTAAATAATCCCTTAAATATCTGATTACCAAGATTTCTACCTATTGTGTTAATAGTTTTATTAGCTAATTTATCAGTATATTTTTCAACTTTTGTTTTTTTAAAAGCTTTCTTAGTTTCCTTTTTTTCTAAAACATTATTACCTTTATTTTTTTCTTCATTTTTTTTAGCTATTTTTTGTTCACTTGATTCATAATTAACTTTTTTCTCATACTTATTATATAACCAGTCTTCTTGAATTAATTGTTTTCTTAATTCATCATCAATCACACCCATTTTACTTTGAGGTGGTAAAATCTTAAACTTATCAACTACAGTAGGTTGACCAAATTCATCCACTAAAGATATTAAAGCTTCACCAGTTGCTAAATTTTTAATTTCATCGATTGTATTAAATTTTGGATTTATTCTAAAAGAATCTGCAGCAGCTTTTATTACTTTTTCATCAGTTTTAGTATAACTTCTAAGCACATGTTGAATCCTATTACCAAGTTGCCCTAATATCTCATCTGGAATGTCACTAGGTGTTTGTGAAATAAAATAAAGACCAACACCCTTAGATCTAATTAATTTTACTATTTGTATTATTTGCTTAAGTAAATATGAAGGCATATCAGAAAAAAGTAAATGAGCTTCATCAAAAAACATAACAAGCTTTGGTTTTTCTAAATCACCAACCTCTGGTAACTCGTTATACAAAGAAATAAGCATCCATAATAAAACCGAAGAATAAAGTATAGGTTGTTGAAATAATTTAACTGAGTGCAAAATACTGATTTGACCAAATCCATTATCACCATCAAAATGTATAAAATCCTTGATTTCAAATTGAGGTAGTCCAAAGAATTTATCCCCACCTTCTTCTTCTAAATTTAAAACATTTCTTTGAATAGCACCAATACTTTGTAAACTAATATTACCATATTTTAAAGTATAATTTTTTCTGTTTTCACCAATATAATTAAGCACACTTCTTAAATCATTTAAATCTATTAAATTCAAATTTTCATCTTCACTTATTTTAAATACAATACTAAGAACACTTTCCTGCGTATCAGTTAAATTAAGCATGTGAGATAAAAGACGAGATCCAATAGATTTTACAGTTGTTCTAATAGGATGACCAAATACACCATATACATCAAAAAAAGTTACAGGAAATTTTTGAATGTTAAAATCATTAATATATAATTTATCAACCCTATCTTTAATCAAATCCAAATTACCTATTAAAGAAGTACCAGCTAAATCACCCTTAACATCACTTAAAATAACTGGTACACCAGAAGCAGAAAAACCTTCTGCTAAAACCTTTAGAGTAATAGTTTTACCACTACCACTTGCTCCAGTTATAAGACCATGCCTATTAGCCTTATCAAGAAGTAAATTTGCTTCATTATTGTCATTTTTACCAACTAATATTTTATTATTTTTATACATAAAAATTCACCTAATCTTTATCATATTCTTCTAAAAAACATTTATATTCACCATTCTTTTTACATCCAAGTATACAATTTAAATTTACATTATCCATACTCTTAAATATATTATGATCAATATCTTTATTTACTTTCCTTAAATTTTTAATTAGTTCCTTTATTTCTTTTCTCTTACTTGTACCATCATTAATAAGTGAACATCCTTCAGTAAATCTACAAGCGCAGTTTATAAAAGTTAATTCATTAGAATTCCTCCAAGATATAATATCACTTTCTTTAACTAAGTAAAGAGGTCTAATAAGTTCAATACCAGGAAAATTCTCAGAATGAAGCTTTGGCATCATTGTTTTAATTTCAGAACCATAAAACATAGAAAGTAACGTAGTCTCAATTACATCATCAAAGTGATGACCAAGAGCTATTTTATTGCATCCAAGTTCACGTGCTTTATTATAAAGACAACCTCTTCTCATTTTAGCACACAAATAACAAGGGCTTTTTGAATCAACAGTTGCTACAACATCAAATATATCACTATTAAACATCTCAATTGGTACATTTAATGTTTTAGCATTATCAATAATAAAATCCCTATTATAATCATTATATCCAGGATCCATAACTACATAATGAGCATTAAATTTAACCTTACCATGAAGTATTAATTCTTGAATACATTTAGCAAGCAAAAAAGAATCTTTACCTCCACTTATACATACCATAATATTGTCATTTTCCTCTATAAGTTCATATTCTTGAACAGCTTTAATAAATCTACTCCATATTTCTTTACGATACTTTTTTATGATACTTCTTTCAATCTCTTTATATTTTTCCATTTACTTCATACTCCTTATAAATAATATCAAAAATACTTAAAAACTCATTAACCTCATCCACAGTAGTAAGATGTGAAAGACTAAGACGTATAGAAGACGATGATAAGTTTTTATCACGAGTAAGTGCATATACAAGCTTAGATGGTGTTTCTATAGGGCAACAAGATGTTTTTGTTGAAACATATATATCATATTTTTCTAACTCTTTAAGTACATCTATAGATTTAATACCATTTATACTAAAATTAATTGTATGAGGTATAGAATTTACAGTATTATTAATATGAATATTCTTATACTGAGATAATGTATTTTTAATTATATTACTAAGATTTTCTATATAGCTATACCTTTCATTTAAATTATCAAGCGCTATAGTCAAAGCTTTATCACAAGCTACTATATTTGCTACCTCAGGTGTTCCACTCCTGTATACAGTAATAGATTTACCACCATTTATTTGAGGTTTTAAACTTACATTTTTTTTCTTTATTAAGATACCAAATCCATTTAATCCATAAAACTTATGAGGAGTTATTGTAACTAAATCAACATTTTCAAAATTAATATTAACCTTACCAATTGCTTGGGAAGCATCAGTATGAAAATAACAATTTGGATATTCCTTTAAAAATTCACCAATTTCTTCAATCGGCTGCTTAAGACCTAACTCACTATCAACACTACAAATACTAACCAAAATCGTATCCTGTCTCATCATTTTTTTTAATGCATCAATATCAATAAACCCATCTTTTTTTACAGGAATAATTTCTACCTCAAAACCTAGTTCCTGCATAGCTGTCGCACTTGCTACTATAGAATTATGTTCTAAACTACTAATTAAAATATGCTTTCCCCTATTTTTATATCGCTCACAAATACCCTTAATAACTAAATTATTAGATTCACTAGCTCCAGAAGTATATATAATTTCTTCTTTCAAAACACCTAATTTATTTGCTATATCAATAGTACTATTATCAATTAAATTTTTAGTTTCAACACCAAATTTATGAATAGAATTTGGATTAGCATAATATTTTTTTGAAACATTATAAAACGTGTCTAAAACTTGATCATCAACAGGTGTTGATGCTGCATAATCTAAATAAATCATAAATACCTCCTTGCAATACAAATAGTATATCATATTTATAACAAAAAAATAAGTAATAATATAAATACATTACTTATTAAAAAATAAATTATCAATATCATTATCAACAACTTTACCCGGAAAATAGTCTAAATACTTTATCAAATCACCATACATACATTATATATCAATTTAAAAATAAAAAAAGTAAAAAAAAATAAAGTCTATAAAATGATTTATAGACTTTATATTATTATTCTCCAATTTCAATATATTTTTTTTCAGGTAATTTTTCTTGCTCTTTAACTTTTGGAATTTCCAAACTCAAAATACCATCTTTATATGTAGCATTTACACTTTCAGTTTCAATGTCATCACCAACATAAAAGCTACGAGAACATTCACCAAAATATCTTTCTTTTCTTATATATTTTTCTTTTTTATCTTCATGTTTAGAATTCATTTTAGCAGATATATTTAAATATCCATCAGTTATATCAATTTTTATATCCTCTTTCTTAAAACCAGGTAAATCTACATCAATGATATAATTATCATCTGTTTCTCTTATATCAGTTTTCATTAACTTACTTTCATTTTTAAAGAACATTGGATCTCCAAAAATATCATCAAACAAATCAAAATTATTTCTTGGTACTAACATCATATTAATCGACTTCCTTTCACTATGTGTTGACACCTTTATAAGGTAGCACAAATATAATTTTAATACCCATAAGGCTTTATCAACCTTACATATATAATACTATCACTTTTTAATAGCACTGTCAATAGATGAGTGCTAATTTTTTTAATTTTTTTTATACTTTAGTTCTTAAAATATTAAAAGTTTTATTTTTGGGTAATAATAAGATATATAAGTATCAAATTTACAACTAAAAAAACGCCAATACAAAAACCTATTAAATTAATAAGCCTGTACTAACGCTTCTTTTTAATTTTCTTTATTAAATAATGCTTCTACAATTAAATTTCTTGAATGTAAATTATTATTCTTTCCTAATAATAAGTTCTCATAGAATTTAATTAAGAAACTATTATTTGTTTTATCCTTTTCTATATAATATTATTTTAACTCACGTTCTACTTCATAAATAGTTTTTTCACCTGTAACATTTTCATGTAACAACTTTTCTAAATACTTAGAAGGTTTTAAGTTATCAACTTCTTGAAGTCCAATAGCCATATCCCATTCTTGTTGTCTTACATAGTTTTTAGGTGTTTCAGTTTCAATATAATCATTTATACTTGAATCTAAATCTCTCTCGGACACCTTAGCACCTCAACTAATAATAGTATAACAAAAAAAAATTCTTATTTGTCAGTATCATACACATAAAAAAATTTTAAAGAACAATTTCTTAGGTTTTATATCTTTAACAAAATTAATGAAAAAGCATAAATTTTCATTAAAACGTTCAATAAAATTTTAACCAATATTAAATTTGTGTACCAAAAATTACTTAATAGTTCTAAAACACTTTAATATAAATAAAAATGAGAGCACGTTTAAATGCTCTCTTCAGTTAGAAGAGGCTGAATGGTGTTAAGCCCTTTATTTATTGGCCTTTTTATATTGGCATAAACCGTCATTTACCGTGGTTTTTTAGTATTCTTGTACCTAAATTGTACCTAAAAAAGACAGTAGTGTTATTTCTACTGCTTATAATTCTCTCATGAGTTTAGTATTTTATTTACCATTTCTGTGTAATTATTTTCTGCTAGTTGTTTATCTAATTCCTTCGAAATAATTTTTATAGATCTAGATAATTCATCTTTATTTGACTGTAATTCTTTAAAATCGCTTATCATTAATTCCTTTTGCTTTTCTAGATATTTTTTATTCTTTTCTCCATAAAAGTAACTTTCTATTCTTTTAGTTTCGCCTGTTGAATTAGCCACATAATACATAGTATTAATTAATTCTACATATCCAGCTACAGAGATAATATTATCACACATGCTGTTATCAAGCTTTGATTTTTTATTTAAAAATGTAATATACAGATTTTCTATTATCAAAGAAACATATTTTATTTCATTAACTATATATCCTTTTATTATTTTATTGCCTGATAAATAACTAACAGCTTCTTTGATATTAGTTACATGGGTTATTTTAGATAAATAACTATATATTCCTTTTATCTCATCTGATGTATAAATATCTCCAAGTAATTCATTACAATTATCAGCAACTATATCTTTAAAATATCCTGCTTTTGTCATAAAGTCTATATCTAAATTGTCACAATAAGATGTTGCTATAATATACATTATTTCCTCATAGACATTTCTTAACAAACACACTGCCATTAAAGTTTTATTATTACTTAATAATTCAGTAATTTCATTTAATTCATTAGAGATTTCTTTAAACAAATATTTTGAATTTTTATAGTTTGTTATACTTTTAAAATCATATTTTTCTATTATATCAATATATACAGCATTACTTATGTCTAATATTTTTATTGACTTATCAAAAGAAAAATTTTTATTTTTATTTTCTAGATCATTAATATATCCTTTTATTTTACTTCTTTTCATGTTATTCTAACCTCTTTATATTATCTAAATTCTTCATCATTAGGTATGCAAAAATTGACTATATCATTATATTCTAATTCATGCAAATAAATTGCTATTTGACTCAAAACATACAGTTCTTCATAACTTAATTGATATAAATCTTCTTCTGTTACTTTGATATATTTATTAAAAAATGGTAATAGTGTTTTATATTGAATCAAAGCAAATTCCTTATCACAACTTTCAAGCTTTAGGTCTAATATTTTTTGTAATGGATATGAATAATTCATTTTAGCATTATTTTTAATATGAATTTCACCAACTAAAAGTTTAAATAAAAGATTATCTATGGGAGATTCACAATTAAAATCCATATTCTGAAGTTGCCTATGAATTCCCTTCATTGAATACAATAGTGCATTGCAATACTTATTGTATTTATTAATATTTTCTTCTCTTGTTATTTGCTGATTAAATATATCAATTACTTCTTGTATTTCATCCGTTATGTTAGGACATCTCTTTTTTGATACATTAACTAAATTATTCAAATATTCAAGGTTATTTTTTAAATCATTTCTTTTTCTTATTGGGGTGGCTCTTAAAGTTTTAATTTCATCAAGATAATATTTCTTAACATATTTTGTTAAATAATTTATTGAATAATATTTGTATTTTATAAAATTAAATATCTCTTTTATATAAATAGATTTATTAATTAGCATTTGATCTGTTTCGTTGTTATATGTAACTAATATAATTTCACCATTACATCTAGGATCTAATGCGTAGATACCACCGTTCCATACAACATATGGACTAACTTCAAAGTTTGCAAATTGAAATTCTTTATGTCTATCAGTTTTACCTGGATGAACCGAACTTAAAGATCTTATATATTCAAAGTAATTTGAATCTCCAACTTTAGCTATTTTATTATCTTTTTTTAATTTTAATAAATATTTTTCATTTATTTCTTTATGTTTAAATATAATTTTTGTCCTGCTTGGTTTAATGTCATATATTTTATATAATTCATCTATACATTCAATTAAAACTCCAGCTTGCTCAATAAATTCAAAGAAATCAAATGCACATCTATTCCATTTTCCAGTATTTAATTTCTTTTCATTAAGATAAATTACAATATCTTCTATTCTATCCATTAATGCACATATCGAATTCCAAGCATTGTCATTATTTTTATATTTTTTTAACAATGAAAAATCTATATAATCATTAATAGTATTTCTAAAATTTCTAATTACATTATCATTCAAGTATATTTTATGCATACACTACCTCCAATCAAAAAAGAGCATATTCCATCTTAAAAAGGAAATACACTCTATTATCCAAATTTATTATAACATTTTTTCGCTATTTTTTAAATATTTTTAAAACTTTCAGTCTGATTATTAATACATTTTATTCATTATATTTGATCAATTAAATTTAATAATTGTTCTACATTTTTTACAATTTTATCCTGTTCCTCTTTTGTTGGAAAAGGAACAGTCATTTGAGCAGATTCAGATATCCAATAACGTTTATGAGTAGATGCATCATAATCAAGAGATTGTAACAAATAATAGTAAAATTTTATATTCATCCCCGGATTACAATTTAATATTTTCATTTCGGATGATTTAACTTTAAATGGAAAATCAACATATTTAGATGAAGTAGTAAAATCATCAAATATTATAACTGGTAATTTATTAAATATCCCAGTTTCTTCTTTAGTGTATCCTAATATAAAACTCTTTCCTGCAGTTAAAACAGGTGTTTTATAAGCGTCACTATAATTTGTTGATTCAACAATATATTGTGTTAGTTGTTCATACACTAAAATATTTCCAAGAGTAGAAAAAATTAATATGATTGCTGATTACTTTGTTATCAAGAAATCTGATTTAATTGAAGAGATGCTTGAAGATGAAGATGATCTATTAAATGATGACACCGTTATAGTTGATGTTTTTTCTAAAATATATTTTGGAAATATATTATCTGATAAAACTAATGCATTTAAAGTTGTTGAAGAACTAATACCTCCAGAATGGATAAAGAACAAACAAAGTTATTTTGGATTAATTATGCCTGATAATACTATGGATCCTGAGTTTCATCAAAATGATTATATAATACTTAGAGAACAAAATAAGATGACTAAAGATGGATTTTATTGTGTTATGGAAAAAGGGCAAGATATAGTAACAATTAGAAAACTTATTACTATAAATGATGGAATAATGGTTATGCCTTTAAATCTTGGTGGTGATTTTAAACCTACTACTTATTTAAAAGGTACTATTGAATATGAGGACTTTAGAGTTATTGGCTCTGCAGTTCAAGTTAAAAGATATTATGACTAAAAAACCACTGCTTGAACAGTGATCAAAATGAAAAATCCTTAATTAAAAAGGTCTGGTAAACTTTAATAATTATAATAAATATAATTTTGGAGATTTCTCGTATTTAATTATATCACCAATTAGGGATTTCTACAAGAAAGCTGGTGAAATAATGGCAGTTTACAAAGATCCTAAACCTACTAAAAATGGTAGAGCTTGGTATTTTAAGTTTAGCTATAAAGATGCATTTGGTGCTACTAAACAATATAGATCTAAAAAATATTTAACCAAAAAAAGAAGCATCTGATGCAGAAAGAATGTTTTTAGTTACTTCTACTGATAAAGTTGAAGATAATAATATGACATTTAAAGATTTATATGATGAATTTAGAATGCATAATGATGAAATAATGAAAGATACTACTAAGTATGGTGTATGATAATAAAGAAAAGTTCATAGAATGCTTCTTTACTGTTAAATTGAAAGATTTTAATATCATGCAGTTTGAGCAATGGAAACGAGAGATAAATAAAATTAATATATCTCTTAGATATAAAAATAATATTTATAAATTTCCTAAATCTATATTGAATTTTGGTGTTAAATGGCATAACTTAAACTTTCAAGCAGTATATAATAAAATGACAAAGTTCCAAGATCCTAATGAACGTAGAAAAGAAATGGCTTATTATACTTATGATGAATTTAAAAAGTTTATTTCTTATGAAGATGATCTGAGATGAAAATGTGTATTTGAAATATTTTATTACTATGGACTTCGTAAAGGAGAATTAAAAGGACTTACTTGGAAGGATATTTATTTTGATAAAAAAGTATTATCAGTTAATAAGCAAATAACGCAAAGAAATAACTACTTAAAGTTTGAATTTTCGAATACTAAGGCAAGAGATAGTAGAAGAATAGTTCCCATTACTAAAGTCTTGTTAAATGGCCTTAAAATGCTCTATGAACAGAATAAAAAAGAGTATTACGGATTTAATGATGATTTCTTTGCTGTATCTGATGCTAAACCTATAGCTGATTCTAATATATAACTTAGAAGAACTAAACTAGCTAATCTTGCTGGTTTAAAAGTTATTAGGATTCATGACTTTAGGCATTCTTATGCATCACTACTTATTAATAATGGTGCTAATGTTACATTATTTGCAAAATATTTAGGGCATACAAAAATCGAGGAAACACTAAACACATATTCACATATGTTTAGTACTGCCCTCGACTCTGTTGTTTCTGTTATAGATAGCTTAGAAGATGACTAAGCTATTTTTTTATATTTATTATTTCTTCAAAAATAGAAAAAATACTATTAAATTCTTTAAAATTAAAATCATTAAAATTTTCTATTTCATCTTTTATATTATTAGCAAAAGCAATTTTTGAAAGTGCCAAATTTTTTTGTTCTTCATCACCTTGATCATAAATTTTAGTTTTTCCTGATCCATCAAGTATTTTTATACTATCTGCACCACATTTTTCAAGTGATTTACACATTAAATTTCCTTTATAACTTATGCCGTTTTTGTTAAATTCTTTACCTAAGTATAATCTTCTTCCTTCAGCATCTTTTCGTTTAAGTTCACTATCTTTAAAATAATGCTCTATACAAAGATCTTTACTATCATTTCTGTGTGATGGTATAGGAATACACATTTTGTAAATATTTTCAGAAAATTCAAGATATTTATTTTCTAGCATTTCTTTAATCAAAACATCCCTATCATACATTAATACTACAGGCACACTTTGAGGTACAACAGTCAATGCTTCTGCTAATTTATTTAAAGCAGTCCAGCCTTCATCTTGATATTTGTTAGCGTCTTCAGTTTTTAATCCAATAAACTTTATTTTTTTATCTTTTAATACTACTAATTTATTCTTAGCCATTTTTAAATAAATAGGATCAGTTTTTCCTTCGGTTATAACTATTAAATCAGCATTTGAATCTTTAATTTTGTTTTTTGTTTGATTTACTAAGCTAAATAAATTTTCATTATGTTCAATCAATGCATCATATGTTTTTTTTACTTCGGATAAATCAATTATGTTTTCAACCTTAATTCCTTTAGGCATATCATATATATCACAAGCACCCTTATATATATCATTAATACCATATATCAAAAAAGGAGACTGTGTAGTAATAATAAATTGAACATTTTTAAATTTCTTCATCAACCTTGGAAGAACATTCATTTGCAAATCAATATGAAGATTTAATTCAGCTTCATCGACAAGAACAATTCCCTTAATGTCTTGGAAATTAAATGAATTATTAGATTGAGTTTTGTCATAATCCATTAGTATAGCAATAAACATAGATAATAGTGAATACTCGCCAGTTGAAAGTTTACTAAACGAGTCAATAATTTCTTCATCACCGCCATTATTTTTTATTCCCATTACACCAATTTTTCTGTTTTCTTTTCTGCTTATATATAATCTTTTTCTGTTATATTTATCATTCTTAAACTCACTAAGTATACTATTAATAAAATTAATTATACTGTTATTTTTGCCAATATAATTAATTATCGGATTACCTGCTGAATCTGTTAAAAATCTTTCACCATTTCTAAGAAATTTTTTTTGATCATATAAATATTGATCTACCACAGAATTAATAATAAATCCTTCAAAATCATTTTGTATTGTATTACATAATACATTTCTTGTATTTATGCCGATTATTTTATTTTCTGCTCCAATATTAGATTTTAAGTTATTATTTTTCCATCCTGGTATATAATGTCTATCAACAGGAAAATATAGACATACATTTTTATCATAGTCTAATTCTCCAGTTTTATCGTTATACATTCCTGTTCCTTTAAAGTCAGTATTATTTTTCAATTTTGAAGTATAATCAGGATAACTATTATTTTCAATAGTATTATTTGGATTCTTACTCATTACTTCAACATAGTTATATTTTTTATTGTTAAATGATACAGAAACAAAAGACTCTTCTTTATCATTTTTTATATATGATGTAGACATTACTTTATATAGTTGATTTTTATCTTTTTCAGGCATTTCATTATATTTATCAGACTTATATAGTAATATAGCTTGAATAATTTGAGAGAGTAAAAGTGTTTTACCTGATCCGTTTTTTCCCATTAGAATTATTGGCTTTGGTGAACCATCTTCGTTTAAACTTGCATTTATTTCAAGTTCTTCTATTGAACCATAATTTTTTATTTTGATATTATTAACATACATATACTGCTACCTCCTGATTTTTAATAATTATTCAATTACTGATAAATATCTATCAAGCATTTCATTTTCCGCTTCTGTTACTAATTTAACAAAATCAGTATAATCACCTGTTGTATGCGCTTTATCGAGTGCTTCATAATATTTTAATCTATTATCTTTTTTAATAATAACTGGTACATATCCACTTCTCATTAATTCCATATTCATTATTAATCTAGATGTTCTACCATTTCCATCTATAAATGGATGAATTTTAACTAATTCACCATGCAATAATGCTGCTCTTACTATTGGATGATATTTATCCCATTCATCATAGTTCATCATTAATTTTTCCATCAATTCTGGAACCTTTATATATTCTGGTGGTCTGTGTTGTGCTCCACCTATAATTACATTATGATTTCTATATTTTCCGGCATTTTCATCATCAATTCCTTTTAAAACTAATTGATGTAATCCTTTAATATTCCATTCGGATATTTCACTTTTTGTACCAATTAATTCTTCTAAGTATTCAATAGCATTTTCATGGTTTATGGCTTCTAAGTGCTCTCTTACAGACTTTCCACCTATAGTAATACCTTCTAATACTACTTTAGTTTCTTTTAATGTTAATGTATTACCTTCAATACCATTACTGTTATATGTCCATTCAAGATTAATTGCATTTTGTAATGACTCAGTTGCTTCTTTAGATAAGGGCCTTTTACTATTTAATTTTTCAAGTTTTTCATCAACTTCTTTAAAATAATCTTCAGGTAGATCTATTTTGAATTCTATTTCATCTTTTACCCTTTTATCAATCGGCTTATTAGCATCATCTGGAATATTCCATGTTGTGCCTATTTTTTCAGCACCTTCAATTCTTCCATCTTGAATAAGTTGTCTTATTCTTCTTTCACTAATATTCCATTTTTCACTAGCTTCTCTAATTTGCATAGTTATCACCTCTATATATAGATTATACCGTTTCTGGAATAATATGTCAATATATTTTATACCATTTGCGGAACAATATTGTTTTTTTCATTCATACGGATAATTTATATTTTATCCGTATCATTGTTAAAACTAAATTATATTAAAAAACATAAAAAACAATTATATAGAAACCTACTAATGAATAATCAACTTACTGACTATCTTTCTTCAGTAAGTAATGAATGTAATATAAAATTTGAAACTATGATGAATAACTACAGGAAAAAAAAATAAAAAACTATCTAAAAAAAATAAAATGAATAATTATAAAAATGTTGTTGATGAAGTTATTTTGAAAGAAGATATTTATATATGATTCTAAACGGTAAAGATGTATCAGATGAAGAATTCTTTAATAGAATTGTTCCAATAGATAATAATTTTAAAAAATATATGGTAAGTTTTATCATTCCAGAAGCAATTGCATTTTATTTGAAAGATTGTTTCTATAAAGATTGTTTATGTGATTCTCCTCTATATAATCATATTAATTCTACATTTGATATGCTGTGTTGTTATCAAGAATCAATAGATGATATGATACCAAAAATCAAAGAAATACTTTTAATAAAATATAATTTAAAAATTAAGAATGATAACCCGTTAATTTTTGAAAAAAATAATAAGCATTAGTGAAAAAAACTAATGCTTATTTTATTAAAATTATTGTCTTAGCCAGCCCTGAATTTGTCATCCCGAAAAATTCAATATAGGAAAAACCCAAAACCTCTAAAATTTAAAATTAATTGAAATCTTAAACTAGAATTAGTTTTTCTTTTTTGTTAATACTGGGCCTTGTTCCTGATTCTTTTTATAAAAGGAATTCAAATTATCAATTATTTCTTCTACTGTACAATTTTGTTTTATTAATTCTAAATATCTTTTTCTTACTTCATAAAATGACATGAAAGTTTCCATAGGCGATAAATTAGTTTTTATTATATGCCTTCTATCGGATAAAGACATTTTATAATCTTTATGTTTACCACATTCTAAACATATGCATTCATAATAAACATTATTTTCCATATCATTTGAGTATTTTTCAGATACATCATCTATGTATAGTAAGGCTTTGTGTTACTCTAATTTACAAGACTTATTATTTTTTCTATCATCTTCATTAAATACTCTAACTTCATATAGTTCTTTTTCAATTTCATCTTGTTTAGATATTGCTTCTCGACTATCTTGACTTTGATTTATTGAATTATTCTTTATATTAAGTCTACTTGATAGATTATGAGCTAATTCATCCATTTTTAAGTATATTCTGTTAATTCTTTTTTCATCTCTTCATTAAAATTACCCATATTGTTTCCTCCTATTATTTTTTTCTTTTTCTTAATTTTTTTGTTTTCTGTTCTTTATTAGAATTTAATATATTTAAATAATCCTTTAAATCAGTTATTAATTCTTCATCAAAAGAAGATAAACTAATATCTCTTAATTGTTCTTTCAAATTACAATATCTATGATTTTTTATGTAATCATAGATATTTTTATTTTTTTCATTTAAATTACTAATACCTTTTCTTATTAAATAGTTTATTTTTTCAATATACTCTGGATTATCAATTAAATTAATTGAATAAGATGAATCATATTTATCCTTTAACCAAGTACTACAATATTCATCCATCTCAGAATTATATAAATCAAATTGAGGATATTCTATGATTCCGTCTAAATTTATTGAACGACTTTTAATTGTTGGAACAAAAGAAATACTTTTCGGCATAGAATTTATTTCTTGCGTTGAATTGTCTAATTTGAAACAATTCAATTGCCCATAATTAAAGAAATAACCAGATAATACAATTCCCTCATCAATAATAAATCCTTCTGCATAAAAATCTTTTTTTACAATTATATATGCAAATACTTTGTTATCTTTACTAATACAATAATATCTATTTTTTAATATAGACATAACTTTCACCTTATTTTCGTATTAATTTTTTTATTTCTTGTCCTATTTCAACATCAACTGCACTTGTTCCAACATGAAAATCTTTAGCATCATGCCAAGCTTTTGCTTCCCTACGTCTACCTTCCTCAATTCTTCTATTAGCTGCTTCTTGAAGTTGTATATGATCTTCGTTATGCTTAATCTCACAAACTTCTACATCTTTTAAAAAGTCATAAGTAGGAATTCGCAATTCATTTATTTTTTTCTTAACAATTCTTCCGTTTTCTTTTTTTAAATCTATTGAATTTAATGCATTTTCTTTTTGAGAAGCAACTAATACATCAGTAGATAAACATCCTATATATTTTGACTTAGCTCTATCTAAATCAAAATTAGGATATAAAACATAATATATTTCACCATTTTTTCCTTCACTTGCAAAATATATACTAGGATCATTATCATACCAACCAGTGGCATATATATCTTTATTCATACTCCTTAAATTAGATTCAATAATTTTATGGAATTTATCCAGATCATCTTTTAATACCATTTTTTTATTCGCATATATATGCGCATATAATAATCCCAAGCAATAAGCATCTTCACTATACATAATATCCTCCTAAATTCATTTATTTGTTTTCTATTATAACATTGTTTTTTGATTTTTTTTACATAATTTACATAAAATGACGGCAATGACGATAAAATTAGACACAATATATCTATATTTAGTCTGTCATAGTATCATTATTCAATATTGATTTCTTTTTAACAACACAACCTGTTTTATCAATTTTAAAACTATGACCAAACATTATACTAACTGTTATAAATTGATAAACTGATGAACAAACTTGTCCTATTCCTGTACAAAATGGCGTTTTTAATAATGACATGAACATTCTAAGTATTGATGCTATTATCTTATTTGATGTAATTTTAAAAGCTGAATATTCTAATTGTAAATAACAAGTTTTAATTCTATATATTGGATAAATTAAAAAATTAACTATTTCAAATGAAAAATATAGCATTGTAATTTTAAAATCTAAATCATAAAATCCATATAATAATACAAACATAATTAAGCTTGTCCCAAATAATATTCCTGATAATTTGTAAGCATTATTTCTATGTTCTATATAATTAAATTTTCTTTTACTAATATCTATTGTTGCTGCCTCTTTTATAGCATCAAAAGTATCCCACTGTGTATCTGTTATTAATGCTATAAAAGTTAAAGCAGTTGCATACATTTCTCCATATTCTAAGGCATTAGATAATCCAAACAAGAATATTAAAAAGAATGCAATATTATTGAACAACTCAACTGAATCGTATTTTATACACTTTAATACATTAATATTAAATTTAAAATTATTACTATTTTTAATATAAATATACAAAGTATATATTGCTAATGGAATTAATGTTGTTGCAATTATAATAACTTGATTTTTTGTTATTAAAGATGTTCCAATCAATAATATAAAATTTAACAAATTAAATACTAAAGAATGTTTATTTGCTAATTTATTTTTTTCTTCATAATATAGTTTATCTTGCATCATCGCAAATTCTAAACAAATAAATAGTTGTAATATTGAATATATAGTAAAGTTTTTATATGTACTTATATCCATATTCATAAAACTAATATAATTATCTACATTTAATAGAATTATAGTAAAAATAATTATAGAAACAATTGTTCCTAATACTAAACCTGACATTACTGCATTTTCATTTTTATCTTTTTCTTTACTTATATTAGCCCCAGTAGAAAATATAGACTTAATTATATAATATATAAATTGTAACGGATAAGTTAGTGTAAATATATTAATTAAATTCTTATCAACTATTATTCCAAGTAGAAACCAAGATATTATTGGTATAAATGATAATAGTGATAAATCAAAACTAATTCTTAATAATCTTTTCATACTTCAATTTTCCTACTCATTCTGTAAAAGAACTAGGATGATATGCTGTTATTCCCATTTCTTCTGCTTTTCTTAAAACATCTATTCTATCATCTACAAATACTGTTTGTTTTATATCAATGTTATAGTGTTTACAATATTCAATTATAACTTCTGGTTTTAATAATGTAGAACATATAAAAAATATATTTTCTCTTTTTACATTTGGATAATGTTTAGATAGCCATTTATATTTTTGTTCTATTTCAGTATTAGTTGTAACTGCACCTAAAATAAGTATTTTATTACTGTCCAAATTTTCTATAACTCTTTGCATTGTTTTAAGTGGTCTAGCCTTATAAAATAAATCATTAAACAATAAATCTTCAAGCGATTGACAGCCAAGTTCAGAACATCCGCCGCCATATAATCTATCTTTATATCTATACTCAGACAATGTTCCATCAACATCAAAAAATACATATTTATCTTTTAAATTTTCTATCATATTATTTTACTCCTTTATACTAATTTCTTTAATCATATCTCCAGGATAGTCATATAAAGCTAATTCATCAAATACAAGTCTAAATGACTTAAAATTAAATTCTATCTCTTCTTTTATTTTATTAACTAATTTTTCATCTTTATCAATATGTAATGTCATATGAAAAGTAAATTTATCTGGATCATAATTCTCTCCAGGAATTTGTTAAAAGAATTTTTTCTGTAATTCTTTTATATCTTTATTTTCTTCTATGGAAAAGTATAATACAAAACTATTATTTCGCTCATTCATTATTCTTATATCGTTAATTTTTAATTTTATTTTATTCATTTTTATATCACTAGCAATATTTAATAACTTACTTTCATTTTGTTTATCAGTAGCAAATATTGTAAAATGATATGGCAAATTATCAATTTCATTTCTCAATTCATCATTAATACCATAAGGTACTTTACACATATGATAATGAATATTCTTTAGTTGATTATTTAGTTCTTTTTCTTTGAATTTTGTTATTAAGGTAATTCTACTCATTGATAACAGCCTCTTTCTTTCTTAAACTTATTAAATAATAGGCTATACTAATTTGAAACACCATAAACAATGCTGACAATCCAAACATATATTTTAATCCTATTTCATACATTATTCCACAAAGAAACACCCCTATTGATTCTCCTAAAAATCTTATAATATGACACATATTTGAAAAACTTAATTGATATCTATTTTCAAGTCTATTTATATATACCGCATCACAAATATTTTCATATGCTGTAGATATAAAAATTGACCAAGATATTGCTATTATAATAATAAATAAATTATTAGAAAAGAAGGCTAAAATATATCCTAAAAACCTTATACCAAATTTTAATGTTATCGTTAGGTAATCATTTTTTGGTGTTAGATATTTTAAAGCAATTATTCCAAATACATCTGCTAATAATCCAATTACTAATAAATATACTGTTGCCATATTATCACTAAAATTAAAATAATTTGTTAATGTTAACATTTTTAAACCCAATGCAGTTGACATAGCAATAGTACCAATCAATGTATATATTAAATATAAATACATAATTTTACTTTTTAATACAATTTTTAAACAAGAAGTTTTGTCTTTGCTTATTTCATTACTTGTATCTATTCTCATTGTCATTATTATAAAAATAGAAATTAATAGAAATATATTTGAAATTATTAAACAAACATTATAATTAATTAAAATTCCAGAAATAGTCTTTCCAATAAAAATACCACCAAATAATATTCCGATGTCCCTAAACAAATATTCTGTTAATCTTCTCTTGCTATATATAGTACCATTTTTAGTAAGTGTTGTTATTAACGGATAAATACTTGTTATGGTTATGTATTCTGTGACAATATCAATTATTATCAAGATATTGATTAGCAATAATAAATTTGAATTATTTAAAATATATAAGAACAACATATTAACAAATTTTAAAATAAGAACAATTGATAATGTGTTTTTTAGTTTATTTAATTTTACATATTTTCCAATTAATGCTATTGCTATTACACTTATCAATGTACCTAGGCTTATGATATTACTAATATTTGAAACAGAAAATGAGTTATCTTCTAACCATAATTGCCTAAAATTATTCCAAAGTCCAATAGAAATACTAAAAAAAGCTAACATTAATAATATTTTATTTTCATTTTTGTTGAAAACTTTTTTAACCACCACTGCTATTCTCCTCTATCTACTTTTTTTACAAAAAAATCATCATCGTCTGCATAATGCATACTTATAGGTAAACTTTCAACTTGTTCAAAATTATTTTTAATATAAAATTTATGTGCTTCTTTTAAAATTTTGCCACAAGCAAGATCTATTTCTTCTATGTTAGTTTTCTCTTTTACATAATTATAAAATGTTTTATAAAGACGATTACCTATTCCTAGTTTTTGAAATTCTTTATCCACATAAAATCTTTTTAGTATTCCATATTTATCTCTATTTTCAATAGCAATACTTCCAACTATTTTATCACTCTTTACATCTATTGATAACCAAAAATTACCATTATTTTTTATGTAATATTCTTCTATATTAGATACATCTAATCTTTCTTTATAAGGTCTACCTATAAAGTTATGCATACATTCATTAATAAATGAACATATTTCATCTTTATATTTTTCTTGATATTGAATAATCTTAATTATATTATGATTTTCTATATATTCATATATTTCTTGCCAATTATTAATGTTTTTTATTCCTCTATCATTTTTATTTCCAATAATTATAGTATCAATTCCCAAATTATCAACATTTAAGCAATTACTTATACTATCATCAATTAATAAGTCAATATTATTTTCTATACATGCTTGTCCTTTATCTCTGGCATTAACAATTAATTTATCATAGTAAATTGAATTTTTTTCAAGCCATTCCTTACTTTGTAAATATGGATCTTCATGAAATTCTTTATCTCTTGCAGTAATTATATATATTTCATTACCATCATTATGTAACTTATTTATTACTTCAACACAATTTTCTCTTGGAAAAGCATTATCAGTTATTTCTTCTTGTATTGTTCCTAAAAAATACTTTAATTCTTCATAATTAAAATTAAATAATTTTTGATAAATATTTCCATTGTTATATATATCAACAATATTATAATCTATATTTTGTACATCTTTATTTAAACTTTTAGCATACTGTATTGCAGCATTTGTGAGTTTATCTTTTATGTTAGTCATAGTATCATCTATATCTATTCCTATTCTCATTACTACCACCTTTATTTATTATACATGAAAAAAAGGTATATTCCTATACCTTGATTATTTTTTAACCTACTTATGTTAATAATACTCTTATTTTTATCCTTTTCTGACCAATTAATTTCTATATTAAAAATTCCCATTTTATGACATTTATTGCATATATAATCTTTCTCTAATTGGTTATCAATCTGATATTTCAATATTTTATATTTTTTTATTTAAAAGTAAATGTATTTTCTAAATTTAACACTAAAATGATAAGTATTAGTATCAAATTATATTTTTTGTTTTAACCTTTTGTGCTACCAAATTTAAAATAGAGGTAATCGATGGATGGTTATTATAAAGTTTTTCTAAACTTTCATTAATAGACATTGTTTCATAACAAACTTTTTTTTGACTGGATTTATATCTTTTAGTACTATCAAAATCAACCCTATTAATAGCACTATTGATTATTTCTAAATAATATGATTGTTCAACATCTGAACTTGAATTTAAATAACCATATACAAAAGAGATAAAAGCATCAGTACCATTGTTAAGTATATTCCAGTCAATTAATTCATTATTAAATACAAGCATATTTACGCTATATAAATCACTTGAATTAGGTAGCATTGCAAATAATGGTTCACTTGATGTTCCAATATTCCAATTTGGATCATATAATCCATTTTCTATAATATACTTATAAATATTTTTTAATATTTCATCATTATAATCTAATACTTTTCTTTTTTTAGAATCTAAAATCACAAATATCAATAATCTTACTAATTCTGCATCTTTTATTATTTCAATATTTTTTACAAATTCTCCAATTATCAATATTAATTCATTTATATTATTAATATTGTATTTATTATAAATATTTTGGATTTTATTATTACACTCTTCTATTTTATCATTTTGTTCTAAATTTTTATAATATATTATACAGTATGATAATTGATATATGTTATTTATATCATTTAATAATATTTTTAAACCACTCATAAACTCACCACCCTGATTGGTATTTATTATACACTATAATTTAAATTTTCAAAAATTATTCGCTACACTTATCTATAAATATTCTATTTTTGTTTTTTATTAAATTTCCCAAAACCATATGCTTTACTTTGATAATTTCTATTAAACAATCTTTCAGAAAATTCATCTCCATATCTACTCATTTTATTCATCATATATTCTTTAAATCTAGCTGGATCATATGAATCTATATTAAAATATTCTTCTTGTCTATATAAATTAAAAAATAAATCTGTCATATCTAAATCTATTATTGTGTTTACACCATTTGCTAATGCTACTTCTCCAACTCGTTTACAACAATCTTGAAAATGATATCCACCAATTACTAACTCATCTACATTTCCTAATTGTTCTAAAATATATTGTTCGTTTGGATATACAACATCATCAATCGTTTTTTCACTTCCATCTTGGTTATATCCACTTGCCTTAGCAAATGTAATGTCAGTATATACTATTTTATCATTTGACTGTGGTAATATACCATAAATCTCTTTATCTGGATAAATTGCATATACAATTTGATACCCATTATCTCTATATCTTTTTTGAATTGCTTGATTTAAGACATCTAAAGGTCTTCTAACACCAATTTCATCATAATATTCATTCCCTAAATCGAACACTTTAGTGTACTCTTCAATTGGATATAAATATAAAAATACTTTATTCATAAATTCACCTACTTCAATTTAATATTATAAACATTAAAGATTTTACTTATTATAAATCTTAATATTTTGGAACTTGTCATCATTGTATATCTTTTTTCTAATATTTCTTTAGTTATATTTAAATTACTATTATTACTCAATAATTCATATTCAACATTATTATCAACAATGTACTTATTAGTACCAACAAATCCATTTATTAAATAAAATTGTTTTCTTTTATACTTAATATCGGATACTTGTTCATTTGCTTTTTCAATACACAATAAAATATTTTTATAACTTCTATTTAATTTTTTTAATATTTCTGAGCCATATCCATTATTTCTTTGATTTTTTTCAATGGCAAAATACATTAAATAAGCAATATTATCATACTCAATAATGTATTGAAAACCAACTACTTTATCTTTGTTATATATTACATTAAACTTTACATTCTTTTCTTTAGAACATTTCTTTATTAACCAAAATGGAAATCTTTCCTCTTTATCGAATGATTCATAATACAATTTTTTTATAGATTTTTTATCACTGGATGATAGAAAATCAACATAATTAAAATTCATATTACCACCTACAGTTCATATATCTTTATTTCACAATTATTTATCACTATTATCGCTTTCATAAAAATAGGTATTAAATAATGGATTTATAGAATTTCGTGGGTAACTTATTATATTTTCAATATACGCATCTATTTCATCAGCATAACTAACAATATAAGCCTCAGCCATATGCTTATCTAAAGTATCCATATGAGTTGCAATTATATGAAGGGCTTGATATTTTAATTTATCTGAAATATCTTCTTTAGACAAATATTCTTCCACAATTTTTTCACCTATATAAACATGGTCGACAAGTAGATAATTATAATTCAAATTAGAATGAATTTCATTGTCTTTATCATATTTATCAAATATTTTTATTTTACCTAAATCGTGCAAGATTGCACCGAACAAAATTAAATCAATATCAACATCTTTCTCGTATGTTAATGCTATGTTATATGATATTTTTGTAACATTTAATAAATGGTCTAATAAACCGCCATCAAAACATTGATGTGTTCTATTATATTTAAATTTTTCTATTCCGTCATGACCTGCACCACGACATGATAATTCTTCTTTAAAATCATTCAATATATTAATGCATACATTTCTTAATGATTTATTTTTAATTTTATTTGCATAATTTATTAATCCATTAAATTTTTCTTCTTTTTCTTCTATTGTTAAATCTTTAAATTTTTCTTTCATAATTCATACTCCTTAATTTCACAATTACTTTGTCCATACCTAATTAAATATCATTTAATTTAATTTTCTACATTCCATTTTTTCACTAATCTTGCAGTTATAAATAAAATAATTATTGAGCCTATAAACATCACTTTAAAAGTAAAATTAACATTTATTAAACTTATCAACATTAAAATAAATAACACTATAAACTCATAGAAACATAAACACATTTCGTGAATCATTGAAAGTAACATCGTATCTTTTTTGTCTGTTTCAACTTTACTTTGTGACAATGCTGAATATGAAGAATCATATACATTATCAACTAATTTATATAGTGATTGATTTATCATTAAAATATATGTATTTTTTGCAAATATAAATATTGCAGTTATTAAACCTTTAATTATAGAAATAATATTAAAAGTTCTTTGTTTGTCCTTATCAAAAGTATTGCCACTAATAAATAAACTCAATAATTCTATAATTGTTGAAATCACATATAATGATGTAAAAGTTTTTAAATCCATTATTGAAATATATAAATATAATGGAACAGCAATTAATCTTTCCAGTATTATAAAAGAGCGTAACCCACTTACTTTCTTCAATGATTTATTTTCATTTTTATTAAATAAATATTTATAACTTTCTTTAAAAGATGATTTTATTTCATAACTCAAATTTGATTTATCTAAATTTAATAATGCTAAATACGCAATCAAATATGAAAAAGTTACTAAAATTATAATTGCTAAATTATTGTCTTTTATTAAAAATATTCCTGCCAATATATATCCTATTATGCTTTAAAAACATCTTAAAATATATGTAAATGAATTGAATCTTCCTCTAAAATTTTCTTTTACAATTTTACTTGGGATATATGTATTAAGTGGATTATTAGCTGCCCCGCTAAATCCATATATTATTGCAATTCCTAAATAATGTATTATGTTTTTCTCAACATTTAAAACTAAAAACATACTTATACTCTTTAAAATGTAACTTAATAGTTTAGTATTAGCCAATCCTATTTTTTTAGATAGCGTACCAGCAAGCGGTGTAAATAGCCCCATAGTTAAAAATTGAATCATATAAATGAAAATAATCATTGTTATACTTACACCAGATTTGTATAAAATAACAGGTGTAAATACTGAATATATTCCATTAGCAAATGTCTTAAAAAAACTATCATAATATAACATTCTATAATTTTTATTATTGAAATATTGTTTCATTTTTCTCCTATTCTACCTCTAATTCTTCATTACAAAAATTTAATTGATTTATAATATCCATTCCTATATGTTTATTAGCAACTTCAATTGCTGTTTCATAATTCAAAATTTGATAATCCCAATGAGCATCTACTCCATATAATACCTTTAAATTTCTATATTCTGAGGCTACTTTCCAAAATTCTTTGCAAGGATAAACAATATTATCTCTTTTTCCTATTATACATTCATTAGGATGAGATAAATTAATTTCTATTGGTATTCCATATTTTTCTGCTGCTGAACAAATTATATGTGCAACCTTTTCATCTACTTCTGTATAAGTATCTCTACTTAACATATATACATCAGGATGTGCTATTATATCTGGTATATTTTTTTCAATTGCTATTTTTATATATTCTGCATACTTTAAAGCATCTTCATCTGTATATTTTTTTCTTCTTAAAAATTTTATCTCGTTATTTTCATCATATATAAAATGTTGCCCCAAAATTATTTTATCAGTTTCATTTTTTAATTCTAACAAGTTTTCTTCTTGCCCAGGAAGATATTCTATTTCAAATCCTGTTTCAATATCAATTATATCTTTATATTTTTCTTTTAATTCTTTTACACTACTTAAATATTCATCTTTTTCGCTGTATTTCATTCTCATATTTTTTCTATTATCTATTATTTCTTTTTCTGGACAATGATCCGTAAATGCTATCTTGTTAAATCCTTTTTTTACAAAAAGTTTTACAAAATCTTCATCAGACATATTGTTATCTGCATGACCACATCTATATGTATGAATATGATAATTAAACCTTTGCATAATACTACCCTCCTAATTTAGTTCGTACTCCTTTATTTCACAATTTTTAAGTCCTCTATTTAAGAACTTTCCATCTTGTATTCCCTCAAAATATCCGCTGAATGCCTTTGATACTCCACTATGTGCTACTATTAATACACTTTCATAATCTTTTATTTTTAATTCATCTAAAAAGTCATAAACCCTTTTAACGAAATCTTTTATGTTTTCTGATGTTCCGTATTGGATTTCAGTATTATAATTCCAATATTCTTCCCTATTTGTGACTTCTAAAGGTTGTCCACTTAAACTTCCTGGATTTCTCTCTTCAAGTCTATTATCTATTATAATTTCTTTATTATTTATATTAATTATTTCTGCTGTATGTATGGCTCTTACAAGTGGAGAACTTATAATAATATCGTAATCAATATTTTTAATTTTTTCTTTTAATTTCTCTGCTTGTTTTATTCCTACTTCTGTTAAATCTTCATTTTGGTTATTATATTGTTTTAAAGTGTTATGAGGAACTTGTCCATGTCTTACTATATACACTTTCATATTTTTATACCTACTTTCTTGCATTAATCACTTTTCGGTAATTTACTATAATCATATTTATCCATAACTGGATTAAGTAATTCTTGTACTTTATTTAATTCTTCTACTGCTTGTTTTAAGGTGTATTCACTTTTACCTTCTTTAAGTAATTTTAAATGTTCTGCTACCTTAAATATGATAAATCCTGCTTCTCTTGCTTTCTCTCTTTTTGTAAAATCAAATTGTAATAAATCAGTTTTCGATTCTTTATATTGTTCAATTAATTCTTTTAAATCTTTACTAGACTTATCAGCATATTTATCTTTATTTTTATGAGCATGAAAATATAAAGACATTTCATCATAACCTGCAGCCTTCAATAGTTTTTGTAATGACATATCTAAAGTTTCTGCAATTTTACATAGATCATCAATATCCTATTTTGATTATGAATTACACTTTAATTTTATCATATTTTTAAAAATATATCTATTTTCTTTATCAAAATAAAAATACCATAGATAATTTAAATCTAAGTATTTAAATAAAATTTAATTAAAATATAATTTAGTATCTAAAAACTAATATTTGGTATCTAGTGTGGTATCTAGATAAATCCAAAATGGTTAAAAATCCCTTATAAACAAAGTATCCCGCCATATAGACGGGATTTCAGGGGGCAAACTTATATCACGTACTCTAAATTATTTTATATTAGCAAACCCTTTATTTTCAAAGGGTTTTAATTTACAAAAGTTTAAATAAGTTTACACCTTTAAAATAAAAATCTCACATTTTGGTGGTTGAATGGGTGGTTAATATTTTAGTTATTATAAATAATTTAAACACTTATGTAGTTGCAATTTTATCGCATAATTTTTTGTTAATATATATTTCTATGATACTTAATATTAACAATATTATTTCTATTACTATTAATTCATATTTTAATAATATTAATGTAAAAATAGTACTTAATATTAATGTTCCCAATCTTCTATACACTTCAATTTTAATAATAATTTCTTGTTGTTCTTCTTTATTAGATATAGTTAGTGCAACATCTTCTATATATGTTTGAAAAGAATCTCTTATTGCTAATATTAAGAAAAAGCCAAAAGACATAATTATTACCTTACAGACAAAATTTGAATCTACAAAATGTCCAGTAATTAATAATAAAAATGATAATGCCAAACATATAGTTAAAATAACGCTCATTTTATCTTTTATTTTTATGTATAATTTTCCAAATATTACATTACCAACTAATCTCACTATTCTTGATAAAAATACTATTGTTGTAATGTAGTATGTTACCATTTCAATTGATAAAAATTTTTGAAAATCATATTGCATAAACAATTTGCTATTATTTTGTCCCATTTTTATTATTGAATAAAATATTGCATTTGATAATAATATATAAAATATTAATGATGTCATTTTTAATTTTTTCTTGCCTTTATTAATCTCTAGTTCATCATTACCTTTTGCTTCATAATATAAAAATGAAGTTCCTAATACAACTATATATATTATTATTGATAAATACATTGGTAAATAATTATTTATATTAAACATTTGACCAGCAACTAATGCAGTAAATAAAGTTATAATTGCATAAATGATTTTAGATTTATTTCTGATTTTAAAATAATCATCTTTTCTGTCTAATGCTTTTAAATTATTCTTTAGGACAATTTCATCCATATTTAAAAACATAACCGCTAATTCATGTATAGTTTTATACAATAACATAGCAATAAACGATTTTCCAAAGGTTAATATTAATGATGCAATTAATAACATAGTCGAACCCAATCTTAATGAATTTACATTACCCATTTTTTTCACAATAGATAATATTACCTTTTGAAGAATTATACATACTATTAATGAAACCATTGTCATTGCTGTTATTTGACTTGCACTCAATCCTTTTACCAATGTTAAAAAAAGTGTATCAATTGGTACAAAAAATATTAAATCTCCTGTAAATGATGCGAAAATAGGATAAATTTTTATACTTCTATTTATTTTACTTATATCTTGTTTCATATATTATTCATTATCCTCTAAAAAGTAATTAGCCATTGTTTCATATCACTTGCTACGTCACTTGGAAGTGATGTTGTAATATTACCAACAAAATTTTTCTTCTTTTTGTATTCACCTACATTAAACCATTCTTTTTCACTATCAGTTAGAGTTCCATCTTTTAAAATAAAGTGGAATTTTTTAATCATATCTTCAGATAATTTATCATCAATAGTACCTAACATATATTTGAATAAAGTAAAATGATTTTTTGTTTCAGCGGCATCCTTTAAAACAATAATTTTATCTTTGCTTGTTAAAATTGTCCCTGTATCATATATACTTGCAGTTTCATCAGGAGTTATTGTAGATCCTTCAATATGATTAGTGTTATAAGTAAAATCAAGTTGTGTCTTATGATAAAGATTACCAGGTAAATTCATATTTTTTTGTTCAATTAATGTTTTTTTAATTTTACTTATTTCCATTTTCCTTTCCTCCTTAATTTAATTATATTATACTATAAAATTATTAAAATCAAAACAAAAATGAGCCCAAAATGGGCTCTTCAGGGGGTTTTTGGTTAACTCCTTCACATTTAAGCTTCGTAAAAGAGTTTGCGTGATACATTCACGCTAAGATAATTATATAGTTATAAAAAATTATAGTCAACAACATTTAAAAAATAAATTTAAACTTTACACAATTAGTCAAGATTCATATTATTAATTAAATTTTCTAAATCACCATATTTATAAAGTCCATTATTAATTAATTCTTGAGCATCTTCTTTTGCCTTCAAAAGAATATTATAATCTCTTTTTATATCAGCAAGTCTAAAAGACATATCCCCACTTTGCTTTATACCAAATAAATCACCGCTACCTCTTAACCTAAAATCCTCAGCACTTATTTTAAAACCATCACATGTTGATTCTAATATTTTCAATCTTTCTACCTCGCTATTACTTATCAAATAACAACTAGATTCAAGATTACCTCTTCCAACTCTTCCTCTTAATTGATGAAGTGCTGATAAACCAAATCTATAAGCATCAAAAATAACCATCATAGTAGCGTTTCCTACATCAATTCCAACTTCTATTACTGTAGTACTAATAAGTATCTGTATTTCATTATTCTTAAAAGATTGCATAATATTATTCTTTTCATCTTCCTTCATTTTTCCATGAAGTACACCAATTTTATATAGCTTACCAAAAGCTTTGTTCATATTTTCCTCTAATTTATAAACATCATTTAAGTCTATTTTGTCACTTTCTTCTATCAAAGGTGCTATAACATAAATTTGATGACCATTCTTTAATTCTTTATACATCGCCTCTAATACTTCTTTTATTTGTGATTCAGACTTAATATAAGTTTTTATAGGTTTTCTACCATTTGGCATAGCCATTATACTAGATACAGTCATATCGCCATATAATGTAAGAGCATAAGTTCTAGGTATAGGAGTTGCACTCATATAAAGTACATCACACAAGGTTCCCTTATTTTTTAAATTACCCCTTTGATTAACACCAAACCTGTGTTGCTCATCTGTAATAACAAGTCCTAAATTCTTATATATAACATTATCAGTAAATAAAGCATGAGTTCCTATTACAATATCTATACTACCAGATTTCAAACCATCTAATACTTCTTTTTTATCCTTAGCCTTCATCTTACCACTTAACATCTTAATATTTATATCTTTACCTTTAAATAGACTTAAAATATTATTATAGTGTTGTTGAGCAAGAATCTCCGTTGGAGCCATTAAAGCACTTTGATAACCACTTAAATAATTAATATACATAGCTATAAAAGAAACGATAGTTTTACCACTTCCAACATCACCCTGTAAAAGTCTATTCATCCTATATTCACTTATTAAATCACTATAAATATCCTTAACACTATTCATCTGATCAATAGTTAATTCAAAAGGTAATTCTTTCATAAATTGTTCCACCAAAGAAAACTCTACATTTCTTTTTAAACCATATTTAAGCATAGAATTATTCTTTAAATATTCCATCTTAAGCATAAAAATAAGTAATTCCTCATATTTAAGTCTATTTAACGCATTCTTTAATTTAAGTTTATTAGTTGGAAAATGTACTTCTAAAATACAACTCTTTTTGTCTTTAAAATTATACTTTTCACATAAATATTCTGGCACATAATCTATACATTTAAACTCTTTAAATTGACATTCTTGAATAATACTCTTTATTTTACTTTCAGTAATACCATAAGTAGTATGATAAACAGGTTCTATTCTTGGCTTATCAATTAATGAAAGTATAATATTATTAGCTACAATATTATTATGCTTTAAATCATACTTACCAATTACAGTAATATAACCACCTATTTTAATATTATTCTTCATATATGCTCTATTAAATATAGTTATATTAAATAACCTTGTACCACAATTAATCTTAAAAGTCATTTTATTCATCTTTTTATTAAAGAAAAAAACACTAGGTATACTTTCAATAATACCATCTATTATAATAGGAGAATTATCAGATAAACTATCTAAATTACTTCTTTCAATTACATCATACCTAAAAGGATAAAAATTCATTAAATCATCTATATTATATATCCCAAGTTTATTTAAATAACTTATAGTCTTACTACCTATTCCTTTAATATTTTCAAGCATAATAATATGTACCTCTCTTCATAACTTGATTATATAACATACATATTTTCGTGTCAATTAAATAATATATAAAACTTTTAAAATAAATTAAAAAAAAGCTTGACAAAATAAGCTTTTTAAAGTACTATAGGAAGCACCAATTCAAATTTTGGATTGGTGCTAGTATCACACTAGCCAACCCCTTTTTATTCTTTTGTGGAACTGTTCTCAGGGGGACAGTTCCTATTTTTTTATTCTCTTGCGGAACCCACATTCCGTGGACTGTTCTCGTGTAATATTCTCTTCTATATTACATTTTCAGTATATCATATGAAATATATTTATTTATATACAAAAAAGTATACAAATTAAAATTGTACACTTCTTTACAAAAAAGAAAACAGATGTTTATCATCTGTTTTTTTAATCTCAAAATTAAGATTCAACTTTAGTTTCAACAGATGTTCCATCAGATTGACTATATTTAAATGGTCCATAAGTATCAACCTTTACACCAGTAGCCTTAATATCAGAACCATCAGCATTCATAGTAACAGTACCTGCAGTTGGCCCTTTACCAGATACATCAACTGTTAATTTTTTTTCAGGGTCACCTGTACACTTTAAAGTTGTACCATCAATAGTATATGATGTACAGAAAGTTACATCTTTTCCATTAACCATTTCTTTTAATACAGTGTTTTCAACTGCTTTCATGTATGAAGTAACTGATTCTCTTGCAGCTCCTTCTTTAGCTTCTTTAACTAAATTTAAAACTATTGGAGTAGCAATTAAAGCGATAACAGCTAATACTACGATAACAGCTAATAATTCAATTAAAGTAAAACCTTTTGTATTTTTCTTCATGTCTTTCTTCCCTCCTCTATTATTATTACATTATTAATATAGCACACTTCATTTTATATAGTCAATATATTTTTAGACTATTTAAAAAAATTTGTCGAAGTGTGTAAATGGAATTGTAATTTATATAAAATCCATTCTTAATATGTACATAAAAAAAGAAATTATTCACTAATTTCTTTCTTTTTTAATATAATTGTTTCTAATTCTTTTATTTCTTTTTCTAGTGTATTTTTTTCATTTTCTACTAAATTAGCTGGAGCTTTATTAACATAATTTTCATTTGAAAGTAATTTTTTTCTTCTTTCAATACTTGATGTTAATCTTAACTCTTCTTTTTCTAATTTTTCAAGCATTACTTCTTTATTTGCACTTCCATCATAATATAAATTTATTATTTCATTATTAAAATTAATTTTTATATTTTCAAAATTTTTATTTTCAAAATTTTTTAAAATATTTTCATCATCAATTTTTAACATTTTTGAAACTATACTTATTTCTTTTGGAATAGAACTATTAAATACTAATTTATAATCGTTTCCTATATTATTTTCTAGTTTTAGAGTTCTTATTTTTTTAATTAAGTTTATAATTTCATCTAAATTTGTTTCAAATATTTCATTAGCATTATATTGAGGATATTTACTTAACATAATTGTTTCATCATGTCCTGGAAGTTGTAAATAAATTTCTTCTGTAACAAAAGGCATAAAAGGATGAAGCATTTTTAATATACTTGATAATACCTTTATAAGCACTGATTTTGTTGTATCATTCATATTTATTTTAGAAAGTTCTATATACCAATCACAGAAATCATTCCATATAAAACTATATAATTCACTACCAACTACATTAAATTCATATACTTCCATATGTTTTCTTACATTTTTGATAACATTATTTAATTTTGTTAGAATCCACTTGTCACTTATATTTAAATTATTGAAGTCATATTCTTTATATTCATATGTTTCTATATTCATTAATACAAATCTTGATGCATTCCATAATTTATTTATAAAATTCCAAGTTGAAGTTACTTTTTCTTCATCATATCTTAAATCCATACCAGGAGCTATAGAAGTAGCTAAAAAGTATCTTAATGCATCACATCCATAGTTTTCAATTACATCCATTGGATCTACACCATTACCCAAAGATTTACTCATTTTTCTACCTTGTTTATCTCTTATTAAACCATGTATTAAACAATCTTTAAATGGTCTTTGTCCTGTAAATTTCAAACCTTGAAAAGTCATTCTATTAACCCAAAATGGAATAATATCATAACCAGTAACTAATACATTATTAGGATAATATCTTTCAAGCATTTTTGTATTATTTGGCCAACCTAATGTTGAAAAAGGCCATAGTGCACTTGAAAACCAAGTATCAAGAACATCAGTATCTTGAACCCATCCATCTTCTTTAGGAGCTTCTTCTCCAACATAAACTTCTTCACCCTTATACCAAGCTGGTATTTGATGACCCCACCATAATTGACGTGAAATACACCAATCATATGTAATTTTCATCCAATGATTCATTACTTTTTCAAATCTTTCTGGTACAAAATTAACTTTTGTATCTTTATTTTTTTGATTTTCTAAAACTTTATCTGCAAGTGGTCTCATTTTTACAAACCATTGTTTTGATAAATATGGTTCAACAACAGCATTTGTTCTTTCTGAATGACCTACAGAGTGTACCATTGGTTCTATTTTAATTAATAAATTTTGTTTCTTTAGATCTTGAACTAATTTTTCTCTACATTCTTCACGTGTTAAGCCTTCATAAATACCCGCATTTTCATTCATAGTAGCATCTGTATTCATTACTACTATTCTTTCAAGATTATGTCTATTTCCTACCTCAAAATCATTAGGATCATGAGCTGGAGTAATTTTAACTACACCTGTTCCAAATTCAGGATCAGCATGTTCATCTCCTACTATTGGTATTAATTTATTTACTATTGGTAAAACAACATTTTTACCTATTAAATTTTTATATCTTTCATCTTCTGGATTTACAGCAACTGCAGTATCTCCAAATAATGTTTCAGGACGTGTTGTAGCAACTTCTAGATAATCATCTGTACCCTCTATAAAGTATTTTAAATGATAAAATGCACCTTCATCATCACTATATATAACTTCTTCATTAGAAAGAGCAGTCATAGCTACAGGATCCCAATTTATTATTCTTTCTCCTCTATATATTAAACCTTCATTATAAAGAGTTACAAATACATGTTTTACTGCTTTAGATAATCCTTCATCAAGAGTAAATCTTTCTTTTGTATAGTCTAAAGAAAGTCCTAATTTAGCCCATTGTTTATGTATATTATCAGCATATTCGTCTTTCCAACTCCAAGCATGTTTTAACCATTCATCTCTCTTCATACTTCTTGGATTAATTCCCATATCACGCAATTTTTTATCTACTTTTGCTTGTGTTGCTATACCAGCATGATCCATACCTGGAACCCATAAGCAATCATATCCATCCATTCTTTTATATCTTATCATTATATCTTGAAGAGTTGTATCCCATGCATGACCTAGATGAAGTTTTCCAGTAACATTTGGTGGAGGTATAACTATTGCATAGGGTTTCTTAGATAAATCACCTGATTCAAAATAACCTTTCTCTTTCCAAACATCATATCTTCCATTTTCTACACTTTTAAAATCATATTTTTTTTCTAGCATAATTCTTTAATCCTCTTTTCTAAATATTCATATACAGAATCTTTTAATTTTTTTAACTCCAAAGTATCTATATTAGCTTCTAATAATTCAAATTTTTTATTTATAATTATATTTTTTACTATATTTAATGAATACTTATAATTTATATCAAATATAAAAGATATTACTCTACATACATGATCTATATCATTTTCAACATACTTATTTTTAACAAGTTCATGATTATAAATACAATCAAGTATATCTTTTTTCAAATCATATATACCATCATTTATTTGATAAGCTTGTTCCATCATTATATCTAATTTGTCAGCATCTCTTGTTATATTGCAAAATAACCTTTCTCTTTCACTTAAATCATTTTGAATTTCTTTTTTATTATGATTTTTTATAGAATATAATACTATATTTTGTATATCTTTATCATCAGATATTTCTTCTATAAATTCTTTAACTATTTCATAGCCCTTATCACCATGATCAAAAGATTTTGAATCTATAAAAGTATTATATTGTGTTGCTTGGATAAAACGAGCAATATCATGAAATAATGCACATACTTTTGCTAAAACAATATCATCATCATTTAATTTTAAAGATACAGCAATATCATTAGCATACTCAACTACCCTATATGTATGATGAAATTTTCTCATTATATTTTTATTCTTTAAATCAAAACCTTTAACATATTTATTAAATATACTCATATATTCTTTCATATCTTTCATAACTTTTCCTCCTAAAAAAAATCACATCCTAGTATAAGGACGTGATTTACGTGGTACCACCTTAATTTATAATTTAAAATAAATTACACTCAAATTCTTTAACGCAGAAATACGATATACTCTACTAAATGTTCAAATATATAGCTCCCAAACTACCTTCATATATACATATTATAAGTTTACACCTACCACTTACTCTCTTTAAATATATATTATATTACTCCTTTTGTTCAACGCTTTACAATGATTATAAAATTATTTTTTTATCATGTCAAGATTAAACCAATATTGTATTTAAATTTTCTATTTTTATATTATTTTTTCCATCAATAATACCATCTATTATAATTTCTTCTATATTATTTTTAATAATTTTATCTATTCTTCTAGCGCCATATTTTTCATAATTAGATAATTTAAGTACTTCTTTATTTATATTTTTATCAAAAGTTAATTTTATACCTTTCGTTTTATACTTTTCTTTTAATAACTTCAATTTTAAATCAATTATACTTAATATACTATTCTCATCTAAATTATTAAAACTAATCACATTATCAATTCTATTCATAAATGCAGTACCAAAATATTCTATCAAACTATTATTAACTTTATTCTTTTCTTTATTAAACCCAACATTAATTTGTTCAGTTCCTATATTAGATGTCATAATTATAATAACATTATCAAATCTTATATCAATACCTTTAGAATTTTTAATTTTACCCTCATCTAATATTTGAAAAAATAAATCCATAACACTTTTAGATGCTTTATCTACTTCATCTAATATTAATATAGAAAAAGGATTTAGCCTTATAGTTTCAAATATATTATTATCATCATATCCAACATATCCTGGAGATGAACCTATAAGTTTAGTTAAACTACTTGGATCATTAAATTCGCTCATATCAAGTTTAATAACTTTACCACTTCCAAATAATGCATCACCAAAAGTTTTAGCAAGTAAAGTTTTACCACAACCACTACTACCAATAAACATAAATGAGTAGCACTTATTTTCTGTAAAACCTAATCTAATTCGTTTTGTTATATTTACTAATTGCCTTATAGCTTTATCCTGACCTATAACTTTATCTTTTAATTTATTTTCAATAAGACGAATTCCTTTATTATCATCAGTTATTTCATATAAAGGTATTTTAGTACGAGATGATATTACATGCACCACATCGGCTTTTAAAACAGCTGTTTTTTTATTTTTATATAAATTAAGTTCTATTTCATTTATTTTATTTACAATTTCATTTTCTCTATCTTTATATATTGAAGCCTGATGAAAATCATTATTTTTTATACAGTTATTCTTAATATCAATAATTTCTTTATATTCAGATTTTAAAATATTATATTTTTTTACCATCTTGTTTTCTCTTAGTCTTACACGAGCGCATACTTCATCCAATACATCAATAGCAGCATCAGGCTGATTTCTATCATATATATATGTACTTGATAAATCTAAAATACTATCTATTACCTCATCACTTAAAGATACTGAATGAAATTTTTCATATATAGGGCGTAATTTCATTAATATATTTTTTAAAGATTCCTTACTAGGTTCTTCAATTATAACCTTTTGAAAACGACGCTCTAAAGCTCCATCCTTCTCTATAAATTTTTTATATTCATCTGTTGTTGTTGCTCCTATACATCTTATACTGCCACGTGCTAGAGCAGGTTTTAATATATTTGATGCATCTATTGCACCTTCAGCGCCACCAGCCCCTACAATAGTATGAATTTCATCAATAAATAAAATTATACTATCATCATTTTCTATTTCTTTTAATATTTTATTTATTCTCTCTTCAAATTCACCTCTATATTTAGTACCAGATACACAAGATGCCATATCTAAATTAATTATTCTTTTCCCCCTTAAAAAAAGAGGTACATTATTTGTTGCAATCATACGAGCAATTTCTTCTACTATAGCAGTTTTACCAACACCAGCTTCACCTATTAAAATAGGATTATTTTTAGTTCTTCTAGATAATATTTCAAGAACACGTTTTATTTCTTCATCACGGCCTATAACAGGATCTAATTTACCATCTAAAGCCTTTTTAGTTAAATCAACTCCTATTTCATCTAATAATAATTTTTTACTCTTATTTTTCTTCTGATTGTTTGTAAATCTAAATGAAAATTCTTGATATAATTCATCAATATCTATATTCATACCAATAATAATTCTAACAGCAACACCCTCTCCTTCTTCAAGTAAAGCATTAAAAAGATGTTCTATTGTTACCTCACCGTTATTATTTTCTTTTGCATCTACCATAGCATTTTCAATAATACGCTTTAAAAGAGGAGTATATAATTTCCACTTACTTACCTCTTTACCATAACCTATAATATTTACAATCTCATCAAAAAATTTCTTATATGTAAGACCACATTCTTTTAATCTTTCAGCCACATCGTTCTCACCTTTTAAGATTGCTAAAAGTAAATGTTCACTACCAACATAAGGATGTCTTAATTTTTTCATTTCTTCATAAGCCTTTATCATTATTTTTCTTGATTCTTCAGTAAATGCACTAAACATTAAATTCACCCTTTCTAATTATTATTCTATGTTTATTATGAAAATAAATAATAATTTTTAAACAAGAAAAATTGATAAAATATAAAAAAAAAAGACTATTCATAATAGTCTATCAATCCTTTTCCAATACTAGATCTTTTTATCTTCATAAGAGCTTTATCTTCTATATTAGCATTATTTGTATCAATCATAGAATCAATATCTAAATTTCTAAATTTTTTCTTTAAAATCTTTACTTTTTCATAATTAAACATAAAATCACCTTTTCATGAGGCATATTATACACCATAAGAATAAAAAAAATCAAGTTATTTTTCATACATAATAAGAGCAGAGAAACAATATATTTGTTCTTCACCAACTATTTCAAAAGCAACCTGATATTTTATATCAATAATATCATTTCCTTCATCTATAAATTTATTAATTGATTCTTCTAAATCCTTTTCATGACTTTCATCAAATACTTTTACTTTCATATTATCACCAAAAAAAATTCTAGTACATAATATACTAGAATAATGTCAATTTTTAAGCATATCCCGATATTTTTTATATTCTGGATAATATTTTTCTACAGTAGTCCAAAATTCTTTAGAATGATCAAAATGAACAAAATGAGATAACTCATGAACTATAACATAATTTAAACAACCAATATCATATTTAATTAACTCATTATTTAATGTAATACTATTATTACTTCTATTACATACTCCCCATCTTGTTTTCATAGTTCTAAACTTAATAATAGGATAAGGAATATTTTCAACAAATTGTTTATAATAAAAGTCAACTCTTTCTTTATATATTTCTTTCACATTTTTTCTTAAATACTTGTCTAAAGAATCTAAACTTTTTGTATAAACCTTATCATTTATAAATTCAACATCATATAAAGGAGTAATAATAATATCATATTTTTTACCAAAATAATAGAAATTATCATTTTTTTCACGCTTATATTCTTCCATCCTCAAAGCTTTTCTTAAAAAAGGAATATTACTATCTAATAACTTAATTATCTTTCTATCAGATACTAGATAATTAGTTGTAACAACAATTACATTATTTTTAATTTTTATATATGTATTTTTATTATTCTTTCTTTCTATTAAGACATCATATTCTTTATTATCAACACTATACTTCATAGTAACCACCTTAAAATATTATACAAAAAAAAGCTTTCAAAAGAAAGCCTTTATACTAATACCACAATTAATATAGCAATTACTAAACAAACAAGTAATCCTAAAAGTAATTTCCAAGCCTTTTTAAACCATTCACCAAATGATATATCAGAATATCTTAATCCCATTAAAAGGACTATACTTGTAGGTAAAATTAGTGAAATGAAACCAAATACAGATTGAATAATATATGCTGCATCAGCTAAATTTGAATACATTGCTGAAACAGGTGTATATAAATCATTAAATACATAAGGTAAATCACCAAAGAATAATGTTCCAAAACCTGATACAACACTTAATGAAAATGCATTAGTACCAAATACAGTAAAGATCTTATTAGCTATAGTTGGAAAAATTGTATGTGAACTAATATTATATAATTGTGTGAATACCACAGATGATAATATTGTTGCTAAAAAACCTATTATAGCAACACCAACAATAGCCTTCACACCATCAATAAATCCATCTAAGATTTCTTTTAATTTTAATCCATATACCTTTCCAATTATAAAAATATTTAAAATTAAAACAAGTGAAAGTTCATAATTTGACCAATATCCTATTGGATTAATAGAACCAAGTAATTCAGCAAATATATTTCTACCAACAATACTAAACCCTGTTATTTTAGAATGAATATTTGTGAAGAAATCAATACCAAAAGCACCTTCCCAGTTGAACATAGCAACTATTACAAATACCATCATAATACTTAAAAGTATAACTAAAGCTTTTGAACTTTTATTTGATGATTTTTCTTCATATAAAATGATTTTTTCATCTTTAGATTTTGTTTTTTTCTTATCTAATTTAGAATTTTTCAAAGTAAAGAAAATAAGTAAACCAACAGTTAAAACAAATAAAATAACTTTAAACAAAATATTTGAATTTATATCTAATCCAAAAAATTGTTTAGAATAATTATAACCCTCTAAATTATAACCATAAGTTGTACCTATTCTACCTACTAAAATAGCTCCAAATGTAGATAAAAATGCAGTAAATTTATTATATCCTAATAAACAAATAACTGTAATAAAAAATGGAACTAAAATAAATAATGGATATATTAAACTAGTTAAAGAAGTTAAAATACTAAATAGCAGTATAGAGATAACAATAAAATATTTTTCTTTACCATTATACTTTTTAACTATCTTTTCAACAAGTGATTGATAAGCACCAGTTTTATTTAATACACCATATAATCCTCCTATTAAAAGAATTACAATCATACCAATTATAGCTATAGATAAATACACTGAATGAAATGAATATATAAATAAATCACCTACTCCAAGTGCACTTATAGAATCCTTAGTATATGTAGAGCCACTATAGGATCCTGTTGGAATTATCCAAGTAAGAACTAAAAATACTAAACATGTAATAGCTATAACCTTTAATAAATTATTTTTTTTCATATCATACCCTCCTTATTAATTATACCAAATTATATGATTAATTTACACATATTTTAAATTAATTAATGTTTTTTTCATATTTTTTTCACAATTAATAAAATTTATAATATAATATATATTTAAGGTGATTTTATGGGCTTTAAATATACAAATAGTAACAAACAATATCATACCCTAGATTATTTTTATAAAAATAAATTTAACAGTAAAGTATTTAAAGTAAGTTTAAATGCAGGTTTTACATGTCCAAATATAGATGGTACAAAAGGATATGGTGGATGCATTTATTGTTCAAAATTAGGTAGTGGCGAATATGCAGGAGATAAAACAAAAGATCTTGTAACACAATTTAATGAAATAAAAGAAATAGTAGGAAGAAAATGGCCAAATAGTAAATATATAGGATATTTTCAAGCTAATACAAATACATACGCTCCACTTGAAATATTAAAAGAAAAATATGAATTGATCCTAAATCAAGATAATGTAGTTGGATTATCCATAGCAACACGTCCAGATTCTATATCAAAAGATTGTATGGATTATTTAGAAGAATTAAATAAAAAAACATACCTTACAATAGAATTAGGCTTACAAACAATACATGATAAAACATCTAAACTAATAAATAGATGCCATACATTAAAATGTTTTGAAGATTGCGTTAATGACCTTAGAAAAAGAAATATTAATGTTGTAGTTCATATAATAAATGGACTTCCATTTGAAACAAAAGAAATGATGATAGATACTATTAAATATTTAAATAAATTAGATATTCAAGGAATAAAAATACATATGCTATCGATTTTAAAAGATACAGCACTTGAACATTTATATAAAAATAAACCATTCCATATATTAACTAAAGAAGAATATGTCAATATAGTATGTGATCAATTAGAGAACTTAAGAAGTAGTATTGTAATAAACAGAATTACAGCTGATCCTAAAATAGATGATTTAATAGAACCAACATGGTTAATAAAAAAGTTTGGTGTTTTAAATGAAATAGATAAAGAATTTAAAAGAAGAGGAACATATCAAGGATATAAATTAAACGAGAAAGATTAATCTTTCTCGTTTTTATATAAAATATCAATATCTACATAACCATTAATACCAGATACTTTCCCATCATTACACATCTGCCAAATATAATATTTACCATCATAATCAGTTTTATTTGTATAATGAGCAAGCCATACAGTCTTATCAGTAGAAAAAACATTAATTAAATAATACTTACTTCCGTATAACATAGATTTATACCCATTTTTTTCTATATAATTCATAAAAGTATAAGCTAATTCATTAAATTCATATAAACTTAAATTAGTTGTATTAAAACTATTCCAACTTTCCCAATCATACGCAATAGGAAGTTCTAATTTCATACCATCTAACTTATCAATAATCCACTTAGCCTGCTCTAATACTTCTTCTTTTGTTTTAGCATAAGAATAAAAATATAATCCTACATCAAATCCAGCTTTCTTTGCCTTTTCTATATTATTTTTAAAATAAACATCTTCTAATATTTCTCCATCAAATCCATTTTGAGTTCCAATTCTTATTATAACAAACTCTACACCATTTTCCTTCAATTTATTAAAATCAATATTACCTTGCCATTTAGAAACATCAATTCCTATACTAGTATCATTATTTTTATAATTAGAAACTACATCTTTAAAATATGTATATGTTTTTTTTACTGATGTATCACTTTTACTCTTTTTTAAAACATTTAATTTAAATTGTTTACTAGTTACATTACCACTACTATCAGTAATTTTATATTCTAGATTATAAATACCCGGTTTATTTAAATCATATTCACCTATAATTTCACGATTAGGCTTACTATCGTAATTATCAAAAGACATAATAACATCAGTTAAGTTTTTATTATATCCTACAGTAACAGAATAAGAATCACTTAATAAAATAACTGGATTAGTAGTATCAACTACATTAATATAAAAACTTCCTCTTCTCTTATGACCATCCTCATTATTATAAGAAAATATTATTTCTTTTTTCCCCAATTCTTTTGTATCAATACTAAAATCTTCTATTAAAGTACCCTTTAAATCATAAATAAAACTTGGAACTTTTACATCACTGTATACCTCAATATCTTTATTATTTTTTATCTGAAACTTAGTATTATCAATAGTATTTTCAAGACTTTTTTCATGTATGAAATTACATAAAAATACACCACATATAATAAGTAATATTATACATACAACTATAAATATCTTTTTCTTCATACATACACCTCAATTGTTTTTATTATATCATATCAAATAAATTTATTTATTAATTTTTTAAATAAAAATAAGGTATATTTCTATACCTTGATGTTAATTAATCTATTATCTCTATCTCGAAATATTGTTTCGAGTTTACTATCAATCTGGTACCAGCCAAGGGACTTGAACCCTCACAGTATTGCTACCGTCAGATTTTGAGTCTGATGCGTCTACCATTCCGCCAGGCTGGCATAACTAAATTATAACATAAAAAAAACATGGTTTCAATAAAATAAAATACTCTTTCCTATATTTTAGTATTTTGTACACCACGTTTAAAAATTATTGTATCATATATCTAATTTTAGATTTATAAAATCTAGTAAAATTATAACTAGCCTATCTAAACGAATAACTATTATTTATTGATATAACACTATATAAAAACAAAACATCTTTGTTATTAAAATCAACATAATCAGCTAATAATTTAGGTGATATATATCTTGTATCAATAACAGTTATCTTACTATATCCCTCTATTAATAATGGTATTAAACTACTACCATATGAATCCCTAAATACAATTAATTCTTTTTTAGGAGCAGAATTATTTACAATTTCAATTAAAGCTGCAGCACCCGATAAATATATATCATATTTATCCAAAGAATTTATTTTTTCTAAATCATAGACCTCAGAATATTTTTTTGTCTCATAATTATATACAATACTATTATCTATAATTTCATTCTTTAAAATTTTAATACTATCCATATTCATTTTTATAGGCAATTGATTTAAATATACTCCTTTAAATTCAGTAATAGTTTTTTCTTTATAAGTACTATTTAAATCAGTTCCCATATTATTTGCGATATATAAAGCTACATCTTTTATGTTTTCTTCTTTCCAATGAGAATCAGTTTTATAATAATCATTTAAACTTAGCAAATTAAATATATCTATATATTTAAAATCAATTAAATTACTATTCATAATATTTTTTAATTTGTTATAATCCATTTTTAAATTATTATTATTTACAAAATAATTTTTATCAGGAACTATAGTATAATAAACATTATTATTTATTAAATAATTATCTTTTATACTATTAATTTTATTAGTTAAATTAATTATTGACTTTTCATTAAGAGGATATGTTTGTTCAATAATATACCCATTATATAAATATAAATTATTATAATTTTTTTTAGTAATTAATTCTAAATTAACTTTTATATTTCTAAATTTATCTCTATTAATAAATTGATCATTTGCATATATATCAAATTTTTCAAAAAATGTTCCATTGAATAAAGAATTTATAGTCAATTTTGGAAATTTTTCTAAATGTCTTCTTTCCAAAACTGATATATCATCATCTTTCTTAATTATATTGATTATAAAAAAAGCAATTAATATAAAAGAAAAAAGTAATGAAGTAATTATATTTTTAATTTTATTATTCATGTTGACCTCCTAAAATCTAAAATACAAAAAAGGATTGTATGAATTATCAATTAAATATGAAGTCACTATTACTAAAATAATAGGTATAGATACAATTTCCAATATATCGAATAATTTCTTAATAAAACAATTTTTCTTTAACTTTAAAACTAATTTTTTTATAAGTGGAGTAGATAATAATATTGCCAAAATTAAAACAAATAAATAATTTTTTAAATAATAAATTGTATAGTTATTTATAAATACCTCTTTATTAAAACCAAATAAACCTTTGATTGTATTAAATGCATCATTCATATTACTAGAACCAAATATTATAAAACTAATCATTACTATAAATAATACATATATTCTTCTTATAAAACTAGGTATTTTTTCTAAATATTTATTAAAGCTAAACTTTTCAATTATAAGCATTATACCAAAAAATAATCCCCATATACAAAAATTTAAACTAGCTCCATGCCATATACCTGTAAGTAACCATACTATAATTATATTTCTTAAAAATTTTATTTTATTAACTTTATTACCACCTAAGGGAATATAAACATAATCTCTAAACCAAGTTCCAAGTGATATATGCCATCTTCTCCAAAATTCTGTTATACTTTTTGAAATATATGGATAATTAAAATTTTCTAAAAAATGAAATCCAAACATTCTTCCAAGACCAATAGCCATATCTGAATAAGCAGAAAAATCAAAATATACTTGTAACATATACGAAATACTAAATATCCAATATAGCAATACACTTCTTTCATCAATTAAATTAAACTTAGTTATTAATTCTCCTAAAATATTAGCAATCAAAACTTTTTTAAAAAGACCTATTACAAATCTTCTAACACCATAAGAAAAATCTTCAAATGTTTCTTTTCTATCATCAAGTTCTTTTTCAATAGATTCATATCTTACTATTGGACCTGCAATCAATTGTGGAAACAAAGATATATACGTAGCGAGTTTTAAAAAGTTTTTTTGAACCTTAACTTTTCCCTTATATACATCAACTATATAACTAATAATTTGAAACGTATAAAAAGATATACCAATAGGTAATGATATATTAAATAACTTTAAATTAAAATTAAATACATTATTAAAAATTTCTATTATAAAATCTGTATATTTAAATATTACTAAAAGTAAAATATGAATAAATATTATAAATATAAATATATCCTTACTTTTATATTTATCAACTAAAATAGCCCCTATGTAAGCTACAAATATTTCAAGTAGCATTAAAAAAATATATTTTGGTTCTCCATAGAAATAAAATAACAATGAAAATATAAATAAAATTAAATTTTTATACTTTCTTGGTACAATAAAATATATTATTAATACTAAAGGTAAAAAATAATATAAAAAACTTATACTAGTAAATAACATGTTACCCTCCTTTTAAAAAGGCACCTTTTAAGGTGCTTATTCAACAATCATTTCTGGTGGTAATTCAATATTCTCTTCACTTTTTTCTAATTCTTTTCCAATTTTATTACCTACATACTTTTTAAACTCATTATAAACAGATTTAGCAGTATCTTCATCAGACATTACAGTAAATATAATATTTCCACTATTAGTAATATACAATTTATCAGCACTGACACATATCCAACGACTCATATTAATATTGTCATATATATTTTGTTTGATTTTTTCAACATTAGCAGAATCTTTAACTTTTATAACTGCAACACTATATGCTTGTGAAGTCATCATAGGAACAGATACAATTAATTCTTCAATATCTTTATTTGATTCTAAACCAGTATATGCATTGACCTCATCAACATTATTAATATCAATACTTTTTGTTTCAAGACTTGGTAATTCATTTTCTAATTTTTTATTAATACTATTAATCATTTTAATAATATCATCTTTCGTATTAATTTTATTATTATTATTTATATTAAAAATTACTAATATAACAGCAAGTAATAAAACTACAAAACAAATTCCAATAATAATTTTTTTATTTTTCATATAATCACATCCTATGCTAATTATATCAATTTAAAATATTCAAGTAAACATTTTATAAAATTTATTTAAAAAAATAAAATTTAATCTAAATTTTATTTTTCATCATTATATTTAGATTCAAATAAATCAGTATCCTCTACTTCTACACTTTTATTTTCTTCTATTTTAGGAAGATCATCAATACTTGCAAGTCCAAAATAATCCAAAAATTCATCAGTTACACCATACAATATTGGTCTACCCGCACCTTCACTTCTACCTACTTCTTTTATTAAATCCCTTGATACTAATTTTCTTATCATATGAGAACTAGATATTCCTCTAATTTCATCAACATCTATTCTAGTAATTGGTTGATTATATGCTATAATAGCCAAAGTTTCTAGTGCTGCCTGACTAAGTACCCCTGTTTCTTCCTCTTCTAATAATTTTTGATAATATTCTTTATGAATAGATTTTGTTGTTAATTTTAACCTATTACCTAATACATCTAATTTAATACCTCTATCATCACTATCATATGATTCTTTTAAAGAAGCAATTACTTCCTTTAATTCTTCATAACTAATATCCATTATTTCTTCTATTCTCTCAATTGAAAGACCTTCTTCACCTACTGCAAATAATAGCCCTTCAAGTAATGCTTTTCTATTCATGTCCATTCTCCTTTAAAGATAAATAAATATCATTAAAATTATTATCCTGTTTTATTTCTATTTCTTGTTTTTTTGCCATAGATAAAATAGCTAAAAAAGTAACAACTATATAATCTTTTCTATATACATCAAAAAGTTCTTTAAAATTCATTTTTTTATTTTTCTTTAGAATTTTTCTTATCTCATAACTTCTTTCATCTATGTTGTATTCTTTTGTAGTTATTTTAGTATTTAAAGGCTTTTCAAGTTCTTTTCTACTTAAAAAGTTATTCATAGCTGAAATTAAATCAGCTATTGTGGTATCTCCTAAATCAATAGTAGAATTTTGTTTATATTCATTTAAACTATCAGGTATTTTAGTATAAACTTCTTTCCTGTTTTCTTCTAATTCTTTAAATTGTTGAGTTATTTCTTTATATTGTTTATATTCAATTAATCTATTTATAAAATTAGCTTCTAAATCTTCTTCTACTTCATCATTTTCCTGTTTAGGTAATAATTTGGATGACTTAATTTCTAACAGTTCTGCAGCCATGATTAAATATTCACTAGCTATATCTAAATTAAGATTTTCCATTTCTTCTATATAATCTAAATATTGTTTCGTAATTTTTTCAATACTAATATCTATTATATCTATATTATCCTTTTTAATTAAATGAAGTAATAAATCCATAGGACCTTCAAATTCATCTATCATTATTTTATAATCCATTATACCACTTCCCAAAACTTACAATATATATATTATAACATGAGTTAACACTTTTTTTATACAAAAATAAGAGAATATGTTATAATTTAAACAGGTGAAATATATGAAAAACTTTACAATGAGAAATGAAAATTTTATATGTGAAAAATGTGGTAAAGAAGTAAAAAAATCCAAATACACTGCAAGAGATCATTGTCCATATTGTTTATATTCTAAACATGTAGATATTAATCCTGGAGACAGATCAAATGAATGCAAAGGTCTATTAAAACCAATAGGTATAGAAAAATTTAAAGATACATTTAAAATTATATATAAATGTGAAAAATGTAATTTATTACATAAAAATATAATTGAAAAAGATGATAATATGGATTTAATAATTGAATTATCAGTTCAAAAATAAAAAGGCATAAGCCTTTTTATTTTATAAGATTTGATATTTGAGGTAAAAAAATTATAACAAGCGCTAATAAAATAAAAATAATTATTATAAATGTACTATTAGATTTTTCCTTATATCCATTATTTATTTTCTTTGATTCTTTTACATTTTGTTCTTGAATGGGCTGCTGAACAGTAATATTTTCATTATTTGTTTGTTCAACTTGAGAAGAATTATTTTGTATTGACTGAACATTACTATCAGTAGTTACTTGTGTAGGTTGTTCAATAAAATCGTGATTCTCTACATTAGGCATTACTTGTTGCTCGGAAGTATTATTACTAAATGCAGATTGGTTATTTGAAAAATCATTTAAATTACTTTCATCAATATCATTTTTTAATAAATCTGCAGGATTTGGTGTTTGATAAAATTGTGCATCTGGCCATATTTGATTAACACCTGTATTAGTTTGCTGTACTCCATTTACCATATTTTGTTGTTGCGATGAAATATTATTAAAATTATTTTCTTGATTATTTAAAATATTAAATCTTTCAATATCTTTTTCTTCCATATAAACACCTCTTCTATTTTCTTAATTATATCAAACATTAATTAATATTTACAATATTAAAAAAATTATTTTAATATTTAAATTAATAATTTACAAAAAAATGTAAACAAAAAAAAGAAATAATAATAAGTTATTTCTTTTTTATAATTTTTATTCTTACTTTTTTTGTTTTTGAAGCATATTGTGCTTTTAAATCAGTTCCTTCAACTTTAACCTCAACATCATATTCACCCTCAGTATATCCATCTAAATCAATAAATGCAGATATATCCTCGGATTTAATAGAATCAAGTACAGATTTAACACCTTTAGCAGTAACAGTTACCTTAGAAGCTTCTTCGGACATTGCTTGAACTGAATATCCAGAAGCAATATTTCTAGTATCTATTCTTATATCTGAAAAATCTTTACTTGTAGAAGAATCAAGAGATACATTTACAGTAACATTATTTATAGAAAGCGAAGTAACACCAACAGGCTTTTCTAATTCAACTTTATACTCCATATTTTCTTTTAAACCTTTTACATCAATCTCAACAGGAATATAAGTTAATTCATCAAGTACACTTTTACTTCCATAAACCACCACATTATTACTACTTAATGCAATAGAATTAATACCTAATCCAAAACTTACCTCACCTTTAGGAATAACTTTAATTGGTACCTCTTTACTTGGAGATGATATGGTAACATCTACATCAATAGTTCCAGGTAATATCTCAACATCTACAACATTTCCTTTCGCATCATAAGCTACCAAAGGAACATCTTTCAAAGTTTGAGTACCAACTTCAGTTGATACTAATGAAGCAACATCTACTAAAGCCTTAACTGTTGCTACCTTCTCAACTTGATATTCAGCTCCTTTTATAACAACCTTATCAGTATCATAATCAACATTATCAATTACAAGAGTTTGCTTTAATTTATCTTTATTAACAACATCAACAGATAATGACATAGTTTTAGAAACTTTTTGATATATAACAACTGTTACACTTGAAGGATTAACTACAGATTCTATTTTACCACTACTTTGACTGTAAGTTAAACCAACTTTATGTGTTCCAGGCTTTAATGTACTTAAATCAACTGTAACACTATGATTTGAAGATTGCTTAGCAATATATAAATCAGTTTTACTACCAATTAATGTTATATCAACAACCTCAGGTATTCCCTCAACAACATAAGCTTCTTTATTATATATAGCGGTAACAGGTTGATTCTTTAAAATTTCAGCTGTATTATCAGTAAACACTAATATTTTTTGATCAATAACAACAAATATTCCAACCGCTAAAATTAAAGAAATAAATAATAGAGTATTTGTTTTTGATAGTAAATTTTCCATCTTTTTACTTGAATTATCAAATTTAGAAGATATTTTATAAATTAAATGAGTTATAGGAGTTACAATTGCTCTATCAATAATTTTAACAATTTTTTTGAAGAAGTTTTTAATTGCTACTAGAATTTTCTTCATCTTCATCCTCCTCATCTATTATAAATGATTTTTTAGGTCTTAATTCCTCTAATAATCTTATTTTAATCTCATCTAATGTCATGTTATATAATAATTCCCCATTTATTGCCATAGAAAGTCTTCCAGTTTCTTCTGAAACAATCAAAGAAATACAATCACCAGTTTCTGATATACCAAGTGCAGCTCTATGACGAGTACCTAATCTCTTACTTATTTTTACACTATCACTTGTTGGGAAAACAGCTCCAGCACTTGTAATTTTATCACCTTGAATTATAACACCACCATCATGCAATGGATTGTTTGGGAAAAATATTGAAATCAATAATTCACTAGATATATCAGCATATAATTTTTTAGATTTTTCAATATAATCACCTAAAGAATTATCCCTTTCAATTACAATCAAAGCACCAATTCTTGCTTTTTTCATATAATCCATCGCGTTTGCAATCTCATAAACTACTTTTTCTCTTTCATCAACAGTTAAAGTTTTATGTCTACCTAATAATTGACTTCTACCTAAATATTCAAGAACATTTCTAATTTCAGGTTGAAAAATTACAATTAAAGCTAGAGGTCCCCATTGAATAACATAATCTAATATATATCCAACAGTAACCAAATTTAACCAATCACTTATTAATTTTAACGCAACCAATATTAAGATTCCCTTAAATAAAAGAAGCATCTTTACATTTTTTCTTACATTTTTAAAGATATAATAGATTAAAAACCAAACAACCATTACATCTAAAAGTTTTGTTACAAAACTAGTTATTGTAGCAAATGTCATATCATTACCTCCATATTCTGTATATATAATTATACCATACTACCCATAAATTTAAAATCATAATTCTAAAATTAGTGCAACTTTTTAGAAATAAAATATGCATTATCTAAACTAAACTCAATACTACTAGAATTATCAATTAAATCATCATCTTCATACATATAACCACAAGATAAAGCTGTATTCATACTAGCCAAATTACTTTTATCAATATCTAAACATATCCTTTTTATATTATAATTACTTAATATAAAATCAGTAATTTCCTTTAATACCATATGCCCATACCCTTTGTTTCTTTCAGAAAATAAAATAAGATATTCGATATACATTCTATAATTAGATATATTAGATAAATAAACATAACCAATTATTTTATCCATATATTTAACTAGATAACCACAATCCAATTTAAAATCAACATTCTCACCATTAAGCAACAATCTTTCATCTATTTGCTTAACATAATGATGTAAATTATCTTTATTTATTTGTTCTAAAATATTTTTATATTTTTCATTATAATTTATTAATTCAATAGATTCTAATTTCATATACTCACCATATATATTATAAAACAATTAAATAAAAATAAAAAGACCTAAGTCCTTTTATTAACTTTGCATTATCCATTCCTCATATCCACCAGAAATACTTGTAGTCATATATCCCATATTATTTAAAATCATAGATAATTTTTGACTACTAATACCTTTTTGGCAATATATATAATATCTTTCATTCTTTTTTAAATACTTACTAGCATTTATTAATAATTGATTTTGTTCAATATTAATAGCACCTGGTATATGATTATTATTATATCTTTCAACACTTCTTATATCAATAATATTACTATTAATTCTATTCAATAAAAAATCACGAACCGATATACTAGATAACATATGCATCACCCAGTATATTATATGCGTCCGTGATTTATTTAAATATTTAAATAGTTTACTTAACAAAATACTGTAAACAATTTTCAGAAACACCACTAATTTTTATAACAAATTCTACTATTACAGGGACAAATATTAATACAGCAATTAATATAAATCTTGTTGTAGTAGCTTTAAAAGCATCTTTCATAGTTTTATCTTCACCACTAAATAAAACTTTTAAAAATTCTATTATAGTTAGTATGACAACTAATACAGGAACAACCACTTTAACAATTTTATAAGCATTCAAAATATAATTAAATAGTTTTCCACCATCATCAGGCTTTTTAAATAAACCACATATTGGCTTATAATATGTTCTATTTTGTTTATAAGAAGATTTTTTAACAATGTTTCCTTTTACAACTGATGATTCTCCTTCTTTCAAGTCATTTTTTTTATCTGATTCATAATTTTGATCTATTGAACTACCGTTACTATTTTTTACTAATTTGCAATTATCAATTTTAAACTTAGAATCATAATTACATCCAGTGCTTACTGAATTAGATACATCACTCCAACCCACCCTAGAAACATCAATACCATTAGAACAACTATTAGAAGAAACGACACTAAATTTTTTATTTTTATAATTCAACTTAATTTGTATGTCACCATATTTACAAATTCCTTCTTCATTTAAGCCTTTATTTTTAAATGCAATATTAAAAAAATTATTTCTAATAAAACCATTTTCATCTGAAACTTCGACTTTGCCACAAATGTCTTCGGCTTTTTTATCCTGTGAAGCAGAAGAATTAAAAAATTTATATTCATCAAATTTAAAATTCTTTAAATTATTTATAACACCACTTGAATTAACTAATTTAGTAGAGGCAGTATATAAACCCTTTCTTGTTTTAACATAGTAATAACCTTCACTTCCACTTTTATAAGTCCCAGATTGAGCCGTAATACAAACAATTGAATCAGTTGCTGTAAATGTTTTTATAGCTCCTGTAGAATTATTTGTTATATATTTAGATGAATCAGCAAAAAGCTTTCTAGGGCATGAATCTAAATATTTAGTTCCATAATCAAACATAACACCATTAGAAGTATCTAAAAGAAATGAATCAAGGGAGTTATTATTAACAATGTACTTCGAACTAGCAATTCCTTTATCATTTGAAGCCAACCTTACAAATGTAATTTTACCGGCATATCCTTGACTTAAAATATAGTCGTTAGAACCATCGGTATAAGTACATGCAAGCGACTTAAACGAATTACCACCTTCACTAGAATTTCCGTTTTCATCAACCTCAATAAAATTAGTATTAGAAATTAAGTTCCATTTTTTACTAGAGCTTCCAGCTTTTGATTCATCATTAGATATATTATCGCCAATATATAACTCTTTGTAACAAGAACCATTATCAAGTTCAAAAGGAACCTTTATTTTAGATAAACTAGCATTGCCTTTAAAACTACTAACAATTCCTGCATTCCCAGATACAATAAATGGATTTGCTAGAACCCCAGAAGAAGAACGAATCAACTGAATATAAGAAGATTTATTTTCATCACTATATGAACATATTTTTTGAGGGAAACTTAAAAGTTTTAAATTACCAACATTAAATTTTTCATTTTGTTCTAAAGTAAAACTTGGACCTATGTTTATGTTTCCAATTATATTTTTTAAAATAGAACTTGAATCCTTGTTTTTTAAAATAGCATATATATTTTTAGGGCACTCAAAAACTTCAGTATTAAGAGATGAAGCCAAATAATCATAATCATCATCTGAATAATTCCCACTAAAACTATAATATGTTTCATTTTCGCTAGAATACAATCGCCTTACCTTCCATTTGTCGTCATAAAGAGATAAGGCAAAATAATCACCATTATTACTTGGCAACGCTTCTTTTGCATTTTCTACTTTATATACACAAAAAAGGTCATCCCCCTCAGCAAATACATTTGCTTTTAAACCAAACATTATTAAAAATGCAAATAAAATATAAAAAATACCTTTTTTTTTCATAATTTTTCCTCCTATAATTACTTTCATTATACCATATATATAAATAAAAAATAAAGTGTTTTTAACACTTTATTCATCATCATCATAAAAGAAATCATCAAAAAATTGATCATCAGTTATATCTGCATCAGAAGAAACTTTTGTATCAATAAAGTCATCCTTTTTTTTATCTTTTTCTGATTTTTCATCCTTAAAATCAATAACTTCTTTAATATCTTTCTTATCTTTTAATTCTTGTTGTTTATTTTTTTCATTTTCTAATCTTTCTTCTTCTTCTAATTCAGCAATTTTTGCATCCAATCTTTTTACTATTTCATCAACATCAAGCCCAGGATTTTTTCCCATCATTGGATTGAAAGGAGTTTTCTTAGGACTAAACATTGCAGAAGGATCAAACATTGATGGACCTTTATTCTCACTATTTGACATCATTTGGTTAATTTTTTCTTCTCTTTTTTTATCTACATATTCCTTTAAATCAAAAACTGGAACTTTATTTTTTTCTCTGTGTGGATAATCTGATTTTGGATAAACTTTATCCCACATACCTTCTTTTTCCATTTTCCATGCTGGAGTCATTTTTGTTTTAAAAGGGTTTTCTCTGGTTCTCAAAATTATCATTGTATACATTGGAAGTCTCTGTAAATCACTTACTGTAACAAGTGGAGTAGATGCAGTCTTATCATCTTTTTTAGATTTTACCTCACCACACATTTTACTTATTTCCTCTAGAGCAGACAATTCACTACTTATCAAATATATCCAGTTACCACAGTTACCTTTTATTGTATCTCCTTTTTCTTTACCATAAACTTCTGTTAACTGGGCAAAGTTTTGAATAATAAAAGTAAACCTTATTTTTCTTGAACGAGCTGCTGTAACCATTGCATCTGCATCCTTTAAAGGTGGCATATTTGCAAACTCATCCAATATAAAATTCGTTTTAAATGGTAATTTACCCCCATTTTCAAAAGCAACATCAACTAAAGTTTCATAACATTGTTTAATAAATATAGTAGCAAGTGGATGATATGTCTTTTTTTCATCATGAATTACTATAAATACAGCTGTTTTCTTTTTCCCAATATCTTTCATATCAAAATCACTGCGACTTAACATTTCAGAAAGATTTTCTTTAGAAGAAAATAATTTTATTTTTTGTTTAAAAACAGATAAAATTGATCCTTTTGTTTCAGCTGGGGCCATAATAGTACTTGCAACATTAACATATGCAGGTGAAGATTTATCTTTGTCGCTAAAATACTCTTTCATATATGTAGTATTTCCTATTTTTTCCTCACCTATTGTTGTCATCAAGTTAATTGTATTTAAGTTAATTTCTTCTTCTTTAGCATCTTCAAATAAAGCTAAAGAAAGTCCAGCAAAGTAATCAGCAGAGGTATTTTCCCAAAATGGATCTTGGCCTTTACTTGTTTCATCATAAAGAATATTTTTAGCCAAATCATCTAGAAGCTCTGTTGCTTTATCATTATTTCCAGATTTATATAAGCTGTAAGGAAGAGTAAGTGGATTCCAACAATTACCCATCTGTGGATTACGGAAGTTAAGTAAAATAATTTCATATCCTTTTTCTCTTAATTCTTCTGCATTTCTCTCATATATTTCACCTTTAGGATCGGTAATAATCATTGATTCGCCAGCTTTTGCTAAAGTTTTAACCATAGGTTGAACTATTGATTCAGTTTTACCAGATGCAGTGGACCCAATTACTAAATTATGCCATTCTCCATCATCAACCCATATTTCCTTACCATTATTAATAAGTGGAATTCCAGCAACATCTGATGTTGGTGATTTAGGATTAACTTTTTTTAATATTTTCTTAAATTCCTTATCACTTGCCCACCTAGAATAACCTTTTTCTTTTTTTGGAGATGAAGAAAAACCTATTCCTTTTTCTCTTTCAAAAAAATATGAATTTAAACTTGAGAAAACAACTATAACAGTACCTATATAAAATACCATAACAGGTGCTATAAGACCTTCTGAAAAAGCTAATAAAGGATTTAAAGTAAAAGACGTATTGTTTAAAAATGCTATAGCATTTACGACAATCAAATCTATTAACAAGAATAAGAATATCATGAATACTCCAAATATAAACCAGTTTTTCGGATCAGCTCTAAATTTTAGTTTCATAAGTTACCTCCTAAATTTTATTATTTTTCTTATTTATTGCTTTAACAATTAAAAATATTATACCACTTAATACAAGAATAGAAGCAAAAATAATTATCAAAATACCATAAGCAGAAATATTTTTTTTATTTTTTTCAAGACTAATCTTTAAATATATATTTTTATTTTCATAATTAGTAAAATCAATATTCCATTTCATAACATCTTTATCAATAGAATCAGCATTTGTTTCTAATACATTATATTTCGTCCTAATTTTTAATTCGTATTTATCAAAATTTCCCATTTCATAATATAAACAATTATATCCTTTAGATGTACTTATTATAAATGTATTATCATTTCCTTTTACAGCACTATATGAGTCAAAGCAAGTACTAAACAAATAATCGAATTTTATTTCAGAAAAAGCATAATTTACTTTATATGTTAATACATAATTATCCTCATTCTCTGATATTTTTTTATCATACATTTTTTTAGTATAATCATTATCTATGGCATATAAATTATTTTGATACTGTCCATAAATTTTAGTTTTATTTTCTTCAGTTTTTGGAACAATAATATTAATTTTTTCTGTCATTCCATTATCATCAATAACTAACTCATGTTCCGTAGAACAACCACTTATAGAAAACATTAATAATATTAACAGAAATAATTTTGTAAATTTTTTCATATTACACCTCTAATTTAAAAGATATACATAACCATTAAATTGATAGTCACCAGTGATGCCAGCCCAACCTTTTTTTATAGTTTCCGAAGTGTATTCATGAACATAAATTCCATCTGTTCCACCTGATTCTGAAACATATATCTTAGATACGGTACCATCATCATTATAAGTTACATTTTCAACAATACCAACATGGCCAAAATTGTAACAAGTACCATCAGACTTTACCCATTCTTGTTTTATTCTTCCAGGTGTACAATAAGGATATGTCCATGACCATGAAACAATGGCTCCCGGTAATGCTTGAGAAGCATCATCACTATGTGGTAAATTTTCTAAAGTCTTTAAAGTATACCAGTCAACTCCATTTCCCATAGAATTTTTCACATAAGAAATAACTGTTTTTCTTGCTTCTTCATCGGCAACTGTAATTGTATCCAACATTTCTAAAGCTCTAGCTTTAGCCCACCATGGGCATTGATATGTACTAGCACTAATATAAACAGTACCATCATAATATTTTAAATTTTTTATTTTTGATGCCTTATAATTTTTATGAGCATCTTTGAAATCACTTGCTACATAATAGAAAAGATTTGAATAATTACCATTAATAGGTCCACCCATACTACTTCCATATTTTTTTAATTCATAATTTGGATAAAACTTTTTTATTATTTCCTCAAAATTACTACTATCATTATATATATCAGAATTTCCTTCATTACAATCATAGCAGAAATCACTATAACTAACAGTTCCTAAAGCTTCATTTGAATCATTTAAAATCGTTTTTGAACTGTCATTTACAGATTTTTTTACTTCATCAGAAGGATTATTATTATATTGAATCTTATTAGGCAAAAATTGATTTTTACAACCATCAGTTAAATTAATAATATATGTTCTAAGCATAATAGAAAAAGCTTTCCAAGACTCACTATTTCCTTCGCCATTAAATTCATAAGCTACAACTCCTGCAATATAATCATCAATTGACATAGCTGTTTCTATGCCTTCTACAACTATAGAAGAACATGCAGAATAGTTACTTACAGCAATATTTTTACTACTATCATCTGATATAATTCCGTCTGAAATTTTTGCATATAAATCAAAATCTGGATAAGTAGAAATATCACTTCTATAATTAGTAATATAATCACCATTTATATAATTTTTTAGATCATTTTTATTAGCTAATAAATCATTAAGCTCTTTCGAATCATTAATTTCAGAATAATCAATGTCATCTCTATTATAAGTGATTGCATAATATATAATTAACATTTTTTCTACTTTTGAAGAACTATTTTCATTTCCCAATTTTTCATTAATTTTTTTAAAAAAATCCATCTCGGGGCAATTATCATTTAAAGTATCATCATCTTGATTAATACATGAACCATCAACTAAATTTCTAGAAACCAAATAATTATAAAAATCTACATCAGACATTTCACCACTAACAAATAATGAAAAATTTTCTTTTTCCGAATCTTTTCCACCTTCACTTCCAGAAGCAGAAATAATACTTGCTATAGCGGCTATAAAAATAAATACAAAGAAGATTCCTCCATAAATTAAAATTTTAGACACAATTTTAGATTTGTCAACAGCTTTACTTGAAAATTTATCAGCCAATGGCTTTGGTATTCCAGTTGAAGACGTAATAAAAGATGAAAAAATTTTCTTTTTTAACGAATCTGCAGTACTTTCTTTTTTTCCATCTTGACTATCTGTATCATTAGAATCAGCATTATTTTTTTTCTTATTACTATGAATAGAATTCATCAAATTTTTAGCTTTATTAACAGCCATGTTCTTTGATAATCCATTTGATTCAGTATTAGAATTTTTCCCCTTTACTATATTACTTTCTTTAGGATTTTCAACAGCCTGTTTACTTATATTTTTCTTTAAAATTTCATTTTGTTTATTTATTAAATCATTTTGCTTTTGACCTCGCTGTACAGTATCTTTCAAATTAGAGCTATCAGAACTATTTTTTTTATAATTATTTATAAATTTGTTTGGTTGGGATGGAAAACTATTATTTCCATTACTTTTATTATTTACTTTATTCATATCATTTTTTCCATCCATTCTATCACCACCAAACTTTTATATCATTTAAATTATAGTCCTCCGCCACTTCCAAATGATTCTAATTCTTTTTCAGTTACAACAATATTAATTTGCATTCTACGGCTACCACAAACAAATAAAGCTTCACCTTGATTATATCTTTTAATATTTTCTTTTTCATTATCATTTAAATCAATTAATAATGCTAAATCCTCAGCAGCTTGTTTCTTTAATCCCATTACTAAATAATAAGAAGCATTATCAAATATAGCTTTTCCTTGAGTAATTACTGCTGGATCACTAAAATCACTAGGTTGTTGAGTAATTATCATAGTACCAGTATTATATTTTCTTGCACGTCTTTGAATTTGAGCTAAGAAATCAGCCCCAAGTGTATTATTACCTGACAATAATACATGTGCCTCATCTACTGCTAAAACAGTATTTACAGACTTGTCCAAAGTTAATCCCCAAGCATATTTTAATATATTAAAGAATAATGCATTTCTAATATTTTGATCAGCATTCATCAATTCTCTTATATTAAATACTATAAATGAACTTTTAGGACTAATAGTTGTATGATCATCAAAATAGTATTTTAATTCTTTAACTAAAGGTCTTATTTTTATCTCAAGTTTTTCCATTATATCTTTTTCTTGAGTTTTTTCAACCATAGAATTTAATTTACCTCTAATAGTAGCATACACATCTCTAAATGTAGGATAATCCTTAGAAGAAAATTTAGAAAAATCTGAATTAAAATCAATTCCAAATCTTCTATAAGTTTCTTGTAACATTTCACTAAACATATTCAAGACATCTTCTTCAATATGTGGATCATAATATTTCATAAATGCTTTTACTGTTTGAAGTGTTCTAGTTAAAACCGTATAACCAAGTCCACTTGCAATTTCATCTTCATCAGCATCTACTACAACTTCAAGTGGATTAATCATACCATATTCTCCACCTTTTCCAAGGTCAATGAAATCTCCACCCATTTTTGTGCACATTTCTTCCAATTCACCTTCAGGATCAATATAAACAACCTTATAATCATTTCTTAAATGACTTCTTATAATAAGTTTAGCAGCCGTTGATTTACCACTACCTGAAGTACCTAACATTATCATATTTGCATTATTTCTATTATGTTCTTTTTTTATTTGATATAAAAATTGATTAAATAATATAACTCCTCCAGAGAAATCAACACCAAGCAAAGTAGATAAACCTGGATCCTTTATACTATCAAATATAAATGGATACATAGCAGCTACAGTTGGAGAAGGAATTGGAGTACCAATTCTTTTTTCAATTGGTTGATCACCATACAAAGGAAGCATAGATTTAAATACTTGTTCTTGTTCAAATCTTAAAGGATATGCCCTTAATTCCATAGCATCTAAATAATTCTTTAATTGTTGTTTTTTATTTTGAAGTTCTTCTTCAGAATTTGCAGTTATCATAATATGCATTTGAAAATCAAAAGTTTTTGATTCAGATGCAGCAAGCATTGAAACAAATTGTTCAATTGTTTCATAATCCATTCTAATTCTTTCTTGAAGAGTTTTGTCTTTTTCTTGTTGATATCTTTCCTTTAAAGAAGCAATTTCTTTATTAAGCATTTTTCTAATTGAAGAAAAAGGCATAGGAATATGTTTAATTACAATTTTAATACCAGACATACTAGTTAATGAAGATAAAAAACCAGGATTAATATATTTAGGATAACCAATAACAGTTAATATAGTTGCATACTTATCACTAATGATAAAACTATTTGATTTAAATTGTAGCCCTTTAGGAGCAATTTGTTCTTTTAAATTCATATTATCCCATCACCGTCCCAAAAGTAGTACTAACTCCACCATTCAAGAAGTTATCAAGTACAATTCTTAAATCATCATTAGTAGTTTGATGTGAATTAAGCCCTGCATTAGCAAAATTCATAATCAATTGTCTAATCTTTTTATTTGCAACCTCAGTATCCTTTTCTCTGAAAAGTAAATAATATTCTGTATCAACTATATTATTATCCATAAACATATTAGCTTTATCTATATCTTCCATAATCAATTTTCTTTTAGCTTGATCTGTAACAGAATTATATAAAAGTTGTAATTGTGATAAATATACATTTATATCAACAGGTCTATCAGCAACTACAAGCCAAAATTCATAATCAATTGCATTATAAGCATTACGTAAATTTGTTATAATAGCATCCTGCATATTTTGCTCAAGAATAAATATATTCCTTGGCATTATTTTAATACCAGTAATCTTTTCACCATTATCAAGAATAATCATACCATTTGTGATAGCCTGAACCGGCACAAATGAATTTGTATATTTACTCTTTTGACTCTTCTGCGTTTTCACTAAAACACCAACCCTTCCATATGAAATTCTTTCTTTCCTTAAAATAAACAATTATTGATCTAATTCCACCTAAAATATTATGATAATTTGGTATTGGCAATACCAAAAGTCCACATATTAAAGCAGGTAGGATAGCAACAATACTCCAAACAAAACTTCCAACTGGTATTGTAAGTATCATAAGTAATGTTGCTAAGCACCCTGAACCAAATATTATTAAATCAACCTTATTAAATAGTCCAAAAATCAATAATGATTTTTTGGCATTTGCAGGTATTAAATAAATTCCATTCACCTTTTTATTCCTCCTTTTTCATTTTATGGTCTTCCGCCACCTCTTGGACCTCCACCATTTCCACCTCTTGGTGGTCTTCCAGGTCCTCCATTATTGCCATAATATCCTGGATCATAATATGGATTATCCATTACATTACCAACATTAGGATTAACTTGTTGACCAGCTTTTAATGTACCTGTTGACCTTCTGTCATTATTAGTAGCTTGACCCATCTTGTAATCAGAACTATTTTCAAATTCATGTATTGCAGCTTCTTGAGCTTTAATATTTTGCTCATCATTAACAAAATCTAATGCACGAGAAGATGCTAAAGTCTTAGAATCGCCTCTATTTTTCTTAAATGAAGAATAATTATCAAAGTTAGAATATGCAGTTTTTTCTTCGGCAGATAGATTCATACTATTAGTTGCACTAATAGCTGCTGATTTAAGCTTCTGTCCATATTCCGTTGACATAACTTTTGAATAAGCTTCTCTTTCAGCAGCTTCAAATTTAGATTTATATTCTGCTACTGCACCTTTTCCATGAGCACCCTTAATCATTCCTGATTTAGCTAATTCATAATTTTCTTTAGCTTTCTTTACAGCTGAATCATTATCAACTTCATCCTTTATTTGATCCATATACGAGCTATATGATTTTACAGGTTCTAAAGCAGCATTTTTTCTTTGTTCTAAATTATATTTGCTTTTTTCAAGTGTTGCCTTCATTTCTTGCAAACTAATCTGATCTCTTTGTCCTTTAGTTAAATTACCGGTCAATCTTGCTGCATCGGCGCCTAAAGAACCCATAAAATATCTAAGCTTATCTTCAGCTGTTACAACACCTGCTTTACGTAAATTATCGTCTCTATCAAATCTAGCTTTATTAGATTCCTGATATCCAGTCCACATTCCTTTTCCAATTTTTCCATCTTTTGCAGTCATTCTGCCTGCTCTAAATGCAGAACTTCCAGCACCAGCTATACCACTTGTTACACTTCGCGTAAGTCCACCTCCAAGTCCTTTCATAACAGAACCAAAAGTAAGTTTACCATCTTTATTACGCATTTTCCATGTGTTTTTATCAACTAATCTTGATCCCACATTTGTTGCCATACCAAGTCCTGCTGCACCAAGAGCAGCTGCACCACCAAGTAAGGCTTTTCCTCCAAGTGCCTCGTCAGCTATTTTTTTAAATGGATTTAATTGCATTTTTCCCATTTTCATACCTGGTATTAATTGTTCTAATAATTGTGGTAATTGTTTTGCAAACATCAACGCTCCAATTATTACAAACATTATTATAAAAAACGACTTTGATTGCATTGTATAATTATCAGTATTAATACTCTCAACCATTGCATAATCTATACTTGATATTATAAATACTGCAAAAAATACAGCAAATAATCTAGTAAATAAGCTTATCCAAGTTTTTCCAACCTCTTTTATCCAATTAGAAAACAGACCATTTTTACCCGATTTAGGATCTATATATGACATAATTGGGATTGGAGCAATAAGTTGTAAAAAGCCTAGTTTTATTGCCCTAACAGCAACATCAAAAGCAATTGAAATAAGTTCAAGTAAAACAAATACACCAACAGCAGTACCAACTACATATTTATAATCAATTACATAATAATCATTTTTCCCAGAGCGGTTAACAGTATCATTTATCATATCTATTAAATCAGTTATATCAGAATATCCATGTACAGTTATATCCTTACCATTACATAAATACTGATATGAATTATCAGCATCATCACCAGTTCTGTAACCTAGATTTTGCCCATCATTAAGTGTTCCTAGATTAAAAAAGTTTCTATATAGCATAAGTGAAATATAATCACCATTATTTGCTACATACCAACTACCTACCTCAGAATTTATTAGCTCTGATCTAGACCCATAATAATCCGGATTTTCTCTCCAATTCTTACAAGCTTCCGGATCACCTATTATAAGTTTTTTTTCTCCATCAGCATTAATTTCTTGATCTCCTTGTTGAAACAAGAAATTATAAATTACACCCTCATCTAATATCATTTCCTGTAGTTTATATAAATTTTTAAAAACTACTGGGGCAGATAATATCATTACAAACATAATCATAACATTAGTAATTATTTTACCAAATCCAGCCGATTTGTCTGTAACTTTTGCAGGATCTAATACATATGAAACTATAGAAAAAGTTAATTTAAATACCATGAAAATAGCAAGAAGTGCATAAGTTTTATTATAAAAATTTTGTATTACACCTTCTTTAAAAATTTGAACATGTGCTAAATCCTCAATAAGTCCATAAACACTAGATATCATTTGATATACAGCACTGTCTATACTAGAAAAAAGTGATCTTGGTATATCACCTAACCAAGTTTTTCTATATGTAAGTAATATATTAAATAAATTCATTGCACTTCGCCCCTATTCTAAAGACACAAAATCTCACATTAATTATACATTTTTTTTTTTAATTTATCAACTATTATATAAAAACATTCATAACATTATTTATCAAGCATAATAAAAAAAGACTAAAATTAGTCTTCTTCAATATCCTCTATACAATATAAATCACTATTTGTAAAGCAGTTAATACATCCCATTATACCATCAGCATTCATCTTACCACTTCCTGTTTCTTTTTCTGCATTTCCCAAAATTCTAAAAATAAACTGCAAAAGTGCAATAACGAAGAACACCAATACAGCAGCAATTATTCTTCTAATAAATTTTCCAGTTGCTTCTTTCATGATTTTTTCATCATTAGCTGAAACTGCTCTAATCATATCAATTATACCCATAATAATTAAAACAACAGGTACAGCATATTTAATCACTTTTATAGCATTTCTAGACATTATAGCTAATCCCCTTGGTATTCCTTTTGCATAGCCATTACCGCAAGATATTGTTGTAGTGTCATAATTTGCATTAGGATTAGTTTCCATTGCAGCGTCTACATTAAAATTAAATGTAAAGAATAAATTTAAGAATAATACTGGTAAAATTAAATATTTAATTTTATTTTTCATTTTATCACCTAATTTTCTACAATTTTATAAGGATTTTCTTCTGAACCATCACCAGATAAATATAATACTTCAGGCGATAATTTAACTGTTACATATAAGTTATAATAATCATTAGTATCTTTATAAAGTACCTTTCCTTTATACGATGTATAAACTCTATAGCTATTATCTGAATCAGCAATAAAAGTCCACATTGAACTAATTTTTCTTGAAGCTAAATAATTATAATTCGAACATTGACTTTGTCTTATAGAATTACAAGTTGAATCAATACTTGCTGTAATAACATCACTTACTGTTAAAGTACTTAACATATGATTACTTAAAGTCTTAGAGCATTCTATAGAGTTACTATTATCAGTTGAGTTTTTATTTCTTGCTCCATAGCATATATCTTGAGGAATTATATATTTTTTTCCATTTTCTGTTATTGTAGTTTTTTCTAATTCTTTTAGTGAATCATAAATTCTACTTTTTTCAAAATCATTATATCCAACTTCAGTATCTTCAGTAACATTGTACCTATCATCCCAAACAGAATCACTTTCTAAAGATTTTTTAGAATTAAATAATCTAATATTTCCATTTTTTTCAATGTCAACAATATACCAAGTTTTATTATCAAACTCTACATAATTATTTACATTTTCTCCACGATATATATATCTATTATATAAATCATATATTCCATCCCCCGAAGATACAATTTCATTATTAGAAATTATATGATCATATAAAGTTTCATCTTTATAATGTTTTCCACAATCCATATTAGATGTATAAACTATAGTATCAAATCTATTAGATATTATTACCTTGCCACTACATTTAACGCCATCATCCAATTTAGAAGCATATTCATCCATGTACTTTTTAGCAATTAATTCATCAAAACTTATTTCCATAGATTCACCAGAATTAAGTTTTTCTTTTAATGAATCATAATATTTTTGTGCTCCAACTACAGCATTTGATTTTATTTTTTCATATGATGTTTTTTTATTAGAAATACCCCTTATAATTGAAATAACAATTATAAAAAGAATTAAAAATCCAACAAAACCGCCAATTATAATAAGTAATTTTTTTAATAATTTTTTATCCATTATTACACCTCTTAACTGATTATATCAAAGAATTAAAAAAAAAACAATTTTTTAGAATTGTTTTTTTACTTTCCTTGCCAACAATCATCACCATTAGATGTAAAACAACTAATGCAAGCAGGAATTTCATTTTTTGATTCATTGCTTCCAGCTTTTGCTAAAACATTAAATACTAATTGAACTATAGCTACAATAAAGAAAATTAATACTGCATAAATAATACGTTTAATTAATTTTCCTTGTGCTTCTTTCATTACTTTTTCATCATTAGCTGTAGCAGCTTTTAACATTTCAACAATACCAAATATAATTAAAACGATTGGTACAATTATTTTAATAGCATTAATTAATAAACGTACAAATGCTGGTACCATTGGATCAATTTGAATGCCACAATCTAACATAAATAAATTACTCATAATTTACCTCCTCTTTCTAAATAAATAATACATTATATTATATATTTTGTCAATAAAAACCAATATTTTAAACAGTATTATACACTAAATACTGGCATTTATCCTATTAAATCCTAAGCTCATTAAAAATGCATCTAAATCTTTACTATTACTACTTCTCTCATCAAGAGGTGGCATATTATAGTAAATCTTAAGTCCAGATTCACGTTCAAAATCCAATACATCTCTATGAGTAAGTAAACTTTGATTTAAAACAACTTTTTCATTTTTTAATTTACCAAGCATATCAGGATGAATCATCATCATTTTATTTAATTTAATAACAGATGGTTCAAGCAAATAAATTACATCTGTACATAATTCAAGTGCATGCCCATCATCATTGGTATCAACCAAAATAATCTCTTTATTACCATTTTTTATAATAAAATCACTAACTCCATTAGAATCAATTGTTCTCAAATTTTGATTGTTAAAAAATTTAAAATCAGATTTACCAACTTCTACTGCTACAGTATCATAAAATTTAGATAATCTATTATACATCATATAAGTTAAAGTAGTAGATCCAGATTGCTTAGTAACATTCTTTATACCTATTATTCTTCTACCCATACCAGTATTACTTTGACTTGCTGTTTGAATAGGTACAGGAGCAACAAACATATTACGTTGTTGTTGAACTTGAGGTTGAACAACAGGTTCTATCTGATGTATATATGCAACATCTCTATATGTATTAGGCGTATTATATAAATACATAATCCCATCTAAATTCTTAGTAAAATTATATATTCCAATAGAAATCAATTTTGATAAATAAGAGGGATCAGAAGTTTCAACTGAATCATCTAATAACAAAATGATTTTATCAGGATCAAGTGAAACGGATAATTTTTGTAAATTTCTAATATCCTTATATCCTTTAATTGCTGTAATATCCAAAATCATTCTTTGGTAAAAAAAGTTCTTGAAGTTTTCAACAATACTATCAGCATCAAATTCACCTTCAATTTTTTTAATTACATCAATATTCAATTGATCTAAAATAGCCCTATTTTTATTAGCTATTATCACATTCATGCCATTTTCCTCCTTAATCCCACAATTTACTCAATATTTTTGTTTCACCTTTTACAGGAAATTCAATATAATTTCCTATAATAGGAAAATCAAATTTCATAAAAGTTACAACTGTATAATAAACACCATTATCATTTGAAGCTTTATTTTCAAATATACAGTACCTATATCCTGGTTTAATACTAGAAGTAGGATATACTAAACTACTACTTTTAGTATTTGGCGCTACCTTAGTACAATCTGAAGTCAAACTAATCTGATATCCAGTATCTGCCATAAAAGTCTCAATTTCAGATATAGAAGATTCATTATATCCCTTATTATCTTCAATGATATTAATAATTCTATTCTTTGTTTTATATGCCTTTGAATAACTTATTGATCCTACAAAAACAAGCATCATAAGAGTTATAAAAATAATAACCAAATTCAATATAAAAGCACTACCAACAGCTTGTCTCATAACATCACCTATCCATAATTATACATTTTTTCAGTTTCAGAATATACTTTTATCTTAATATTACCAACTATTGGTAAATCAAGATTAATATAAGTAATTATTCCATATTTTCTATAATTATTTTTATCAATACCATAATCATATACACAATAATTAAATTGAGAACTATTAATAGCCTTAACACCTTTTCTTTCAGAACATGATGCTTTACCTTTTAAATATCCTAGTGTATCCAATTTAGAATTAATCTCTCCTATAGCAAGAGAGTTATAACCTTCATATTTTTCAATTGCATTAGCAATCTTTGTATTAACTTTAAAAGCTTTCATGTAGCTTAGAGTTGCCGATAAGAACGCAAACGTTACTACAATAAAAACTATTATAAAATTTAACATAAATGTCGTTCCTACCGACTGTTTCATAAACTACCTCCTATTAATCACACTTTGGAGTAAATTCACCAGAATAAGTCATTTTTCCTGCTGCATCTGCTGTTGCGTCTGAATAGCATTTTCCTCCATGCCATGTACCACCGTTTGCTTCACAACAAGTACTTGTTTTAGTTTTGTTCATCATATTATTAATCACGATTGTCCCAACAGCACCTACTATAGCTATTAAAAGAATAGTAATTACTGTCATGTTTGCTTCACCACTTGCTTCTTTCATTTTCTCACCACCCTATCATTTATAATTATAACATATATTTTTTAATTTTTAAACTATATTCCTATCATAGAGAACATTGCATACATTAATATACATAAGACTCCACCACCAGTTACCATTAACATAACCATAGTTTTCTTTTCCATTGTTTCTAATCTATTTTGATATTTAAGTTCACGTGTTTTATTTTGTAATGTTGATACGTTTTTAGCAAACATTACTAATTGTTCTTGTTTATTTTCTTGTGAACCAAGACTTAATCTATATAAAAGTCTCATCATACGCATTGAGTCTCTAACAGGATATTCTTTAGCAAAATCCATATAAGGATCTACTGTTGATTCACCAGCTTCAATTCTTGCTATCATTTTTTTTAAACCTGGTTTAAATACTTCTGGAGCACTATCAATTGATCTTGCAAGCGCAACAGGAATTGTATAATGTTGTATTAATATTTCCAAACTCTTTAAATAGTATGGTAACATTTGATCTATTTCGTGTAAATGTTTATTATAATAACTTCTTAAATTATTATAAGGTAGTTTAAATACAACGAATCCAAGTACAAATGCAAGAATTAATGATGCATAATTAATACCAGATATTATAAATATAAAAACAAGTAAACATGTCGCTATACCAGCATTTCTTATTCTTTGAGTATATAAGGTATCAACATCAACTTTATCACCATATTTTACTTTAAGTAAAAATTCATAATTATCTTCCATCATAAATTTAAAATATGGTTGTGCATCAGCAAAGAATTTGGAAGTACTGATTTTATTGTTATATTCAAATATAGCAATCAATATTATTGCAATAAATATAAATTCCATTATTCAGCCCCCACATTCTCATTATAATATTTTTCCCCATTAAGTAGAAAGTATGAATTTATTATTATTACTATATGTAATAGTAAATTTAATACCCAACTATCACCTAATAAATTTATATATGTTTCAACTCCAAGCAAGAATTGTACAAGCATTACCATTAAATATAATACAAGACCAAATTGAATAAATTTTCTATGGAAATTTGCTCTATCAATTCTATCTCTATAAACACCTTCAACAAGCATATCTATATCTTGACTCATATTTTCAAGAGCATCCGATGAATTTTTTGAACCTTCATTTGTAATTTGTAAAAACAATTGATGCATATTTTTTACAATATAATAATCATACTTTTTATTAAAAAATTCAATTGATTCATTAATAGTACCATTATCATAAGCTAAATCAATCATAGTTTTTACATCATCTTTTACAGGATCTTCAAGCACACCAGATTTATAAACTCCTTCTAAGGCTTTAACAAAGCTTTGAGTTGTACCAAATTCCATTATAGTGTTCGTTGTATATACTTGAATTTGTTCAAAAATAAATTCACTATATATTCTTTTACATCTTAAATATGCAATATATGGAACAGCCAATATAGCTATTACAGCGTATATAATTGAAATTATTATATTATAAAAATACAAGTATGAAATAAGTGCTGCACCTATACCAAATATAGCAACCTGTAATGTATATTGTTTTTTAGTATAATCTTGTCCTAAAGATTTAACTTTTTTTCTTACTTCCTTATATGAGTAAGGAGCATATTTATTATAAACTGATCCAGTATATTTAGAAATATACTTATATACCTTTTCACCCTCACTATTTCTATATGCTATAACATATATAATAATAAAAGCAACCAAAGCAAAAACTATAAATTCCATATTATTCCTCCTTTACTACATACCAGTATTATTTGAACCATTTTCAAATAGCACTTCAGGTTTATTATAATTTGTATAAATATTCATCCCACCAACATTATTTGAATTAATATTAGATATATTTTGAGTTCCATTATAATTTGGTGTAATATTATTATTTTGTTGACTTCTCATAAGTTGTTCCATTCTAATTTGATTATTAATATCATTATTTAAAGCTTGATTAACTTGTTGTTTTTTCAACACTTCTTCATCACTCATAATAATATTTTTATCTAAAGTTACACCTTGTCCATCTAAATAATCAATAAGATAAGAAGATGGATGATTACGAGTTACTTTACCATTTGTTGTTTTCCTAAATATCGTATTTGTCTTAGCTTCATTATTTTCAGTTACATAAAATTCAACAACCTCACCAATTTCACGATGAAAATGTTTAGTTACTTTATCTTGATATCCTCTAATATATATTCCTAGTTGAACATATCTATATATAGACTTTAAGAATTGATCAATATCTTGATTTGTTTCAAGTAAACTATACATACGTTGAGGTATTGAAGATGCTTTTTCAGCATGTATTGTTGATATTATATAATGACCAGAAGATATTGAATTACGTACAGCCATAACAGCTTCAGCGCTACGAACTTCTGACAATAATATCCATTTAGGATTTTGCCTCATACATGTAACTAAAACATCAGAATATGCGGCAATATTATTTGTCTTCATTGCTACAATATCTCTATGAGGAAATATACGATCTAAATGAAGTTCAAGAGTATCCTCTATAGTAATTAATTTTTCATCTTCTGCAGTATGTGCAGCAAGATACTTTAAAAATTCTGTTTTACCTGAACCAGTTTCACCACAAATCATAATATTACAATGTCCTTTAACACATTGTATTAAAAAATCATGAATATCAAGGTCAATATAATTCTCTTTTAAAAGTTTATCTTTTTCAAGTCTAATCTTTGCAGGAGTTTTACGAATTAAAACTGCTATACCATTTCTTGCTATAGAATCATGGACAAAGTTTAAACGAAGTTCTGCTCCCTCAGCGTCTAGGAATGGGTGAGCCATATTAAATGACTTACCCATAGCATTTGAGCACTGAAATGCAAGTTTTTCCATAAACGCATTATCAATAGGAGATTCATCTACTCTGTAAATTCCTCTTGATAATGTTTTAATCCACAATTGACCTCCGTTACTGTAAGATATATCAGTAACATCATCATTTAATAAATATTCTTTTAATGCCCCAAAATCAATTTGGGAAAACATTTCCTCAAACATTACTATCCTTCTTTACTTGTATTTGTGGTATTATCTTTTTCTTCTGTTATTTCAGGATTAGCAGCAGTATTAGCATTAATGAAATCTTCTAGAGTTTTTGATGAAACAACAGTTTCTCCTTCTTGAGCTTCTACATTAACACCATGTGGTACTGGGAATAATTCTACTGAAAATGCATTCATATAGCTTGCTTTTCTAAGCAAAATATTATTAGAAGCAGAAAGTCCAAATATTAAATATGAAGGTGTTCTAGCCTCAGAAGTATTTTCAAACACATTTCTACCAGAAGAATCTTTTACAGCTAAAACCTTAACATTTTCTAGTAACTTTCCTACCATTAATACTCCATCATTATTTTGAGCTTTCATATAGATATCAATATAATTTCCAGGGAACATTGAATTTCCATATGTAGTTGCTACACTAACTGGGAAATTATATGGAACTTGTCCTTTTTCAAGATTAATTAATGATGCATCTGGTAAATTAGCCTCATCAATTACAGTTTCCTCATAAAACATGCTTCCAGCAGGAATAACAGTATTATAATTAGAATATTTTCCAATTATTTTAGCTGATGAAGTAATTGCATTGTCACCAAGTACAATAGGAGCAACATCAACATATTTAATTAAATCTTTTGTAATTTTTGTTCTAGGTTGTATTGTTTCTGAAGCAACAGGTACAGAAACAGGATTAACTTGTCTTTTTATTTGCATACGATATCCAACAAAAAGTATAATAATAATTAAAATTACACCTAATATTGTTATTGTATTTTTGTTCTTAAAGAACTTTTTTAATGAAATCATAAAATTATTCATATCTTTTTCCTTCCTTTTCTTTAAATCTATATCAATTTATATAAAATAAATTAATAACTAATAAGTAGTTTCTAAAATTGCACTTAATCTTTCATTCAAATCAAATGTAACTTTTTCTCCAGTAGCAGTCGTAGATGCACTCGATTTTACCGAAAGAGTTACCTTAGGTGGTGTTTCGTTAATGTCATATATTTTAATATTATATGAATTAGCTAAACTTGCACTTTCAGCAAATCTTCTTAAAAAATTCTCAATAAATTTTTCAGCATTTATCTTAACCGTACCTTCCGTTTTATAATAGTCAACATCAATAGCATCATACATAGCTGATTCTGTAACTTCACGTAATAAGTTATAATTTTCCTCTGTTATATTAGTAACCTTTTGAAAGAAAAATATAAATGCTAAAGCTACGACACCAATAGTGATAATTGTTGATCCCCAAACTGACTCTTTCATCTATATTCTCCTTTCTAGCTATTATAGCATCTGTTAAATGAATCTAAATCATTAATACTTGAACAATTACTATTAACAGCAACAACACCATAATTTTTCTTAAAATTAAATCCACTGTCTGTAGCAACGCAAGCCTGTTTATTATTACCCTTACAAGAAAGAGTAAAATCATCATAAGAATGATTATCATTATATTCTCTTATTTTTTTTATAACACTAGGTGTTAAATTAAATTCATATAAAGGAGTTAAATTATAAACCTCATCACCTTTAACACCTCTATTATTTAATATTTCTTTTTGAACAATAGTGGTACTATTCCAATTTGATCCAGGTTTTCTTCCTTTAATATTTGTATTAAATAAAGAAGAGCCAGCTTTAGCTGCATTACCAGGGAATGGATCTTTCAAATCAATTACCCTATATTCGATATTACCAGGTTCATTATATTTTGGCTTACCACCGCATCCATTCTTTTCATATGCTTTTTTATAAGCCTGTTCATAAGTAAGCTTTGAATCTTTATCCATTTCTTTTTGAATATCTAAATTTAAATATACATAGTTTCCATCACTCTTTTTGCATGTAATATTATAACAAGTAAGTTTTTTGCAAGCATTATCATTTAAACAACTTTTTTCTACCGGTCTGTTTCTTTTTTCTATTGGAGAATCCTCTGGACATACAGTCATATCGTTTGGATAATCTGGATTATTTGGATTAGAATTACAATATTTTTCTATTGCTTCATTACAAGTAAGACTCTCAGTAATCATTTTTAAATCCAATATTTCTCCAGCATTTTTAGTATCAGAAGGACACTCACAAGAAATAACATCATTTTCTATTGTTTTATAAGAACATGCATTATTTTTAGTAGTTCCTGAATAAGTATTTGTTTCAGAAAGATATTTCAAACTACCTCCACCAATATTTTTATAATTTAAAGAAACTATACCATTATTATACTTTTTATTCGCCAAAGGTAAAACACCTTTTCCAATATCAATATAACTATTCGTGCTCCAACTACTTACTTTACCTTTAAAATCACTATACGTATAGTATTTTCCTTGATAAGATGCCATATATCCTTTTTTATAGTCTAACGAATAATCTTTAGATTGAGTTACAGTATAAGTTATGCCTTCTGCGATTTTTACAAAATCATCAAATAAATTGTATACATTACTCCTGTTTTTCCATTCTTTTAACTTAGATAATGTTGTACCTTCACTACTTCTTGCCTCAATTTTAGGATCATTTGAACTTGTCTCAGATAAAGATAATTCGCTTTTACCATAATCTGGATCATTGTAATTAACAGAAAATTCACCACTCAAATTATAATTAATGATTTTTTTTGAACCAGTAAACGTTTCATATACATCAGTTATACATTTTTTCAATGCTGCATTAGCGGCTTCACGTGTCATTTTATAAAACTCTACTCTATTAACATAATACCAACATTTTGTACTACCATTTAAAGTTAGTCTTGAATTATTTAGCATTGAATTAGAATTAATTTCATTAAATTTAATATTTATAGGCCATTCAATATATGAACCCTTTCTATAAAGACTACTAGATAATAAAGGAAATTTAACCTCAACATTTTCGGTGCAAACAACCTTACATACACTATCAGAAGAAGAAACAAGTCTTCTTGTAACTAAATTCTTAGAAGCATTTGTAACTCCACCACTAGCAATTTTGTATACACATGTTTGATTATCAAGTACATATCCATTAGTTGACTTAAAGCTATCTCCAACACTGCTTGTATTTTTTCCTTCTTCACAAGTAGCATTTATTTTTTTAGGGTCATATATACAGCTATAACATTCAGGATGATCCCTATATATTCTTGTTTGATCTTTATCAGGATATTGATTACAACAATTTACTGTTTTATTACCAGTTGTCTTTACCTTATTAAGTTGATTGTTTTTATTATAAGCATCCTCTGAACATACATTTCTACCACAACTTTTTCTTATTTTATCATTGTCAGCATTTGCTTCGACTTTATTATTAGCTTTGCTAGAATCATATACCCAAGCGCCAGACCAAATATTTGTATCATTAGCATAATCTGAACAAGGTTTTGAAGGTGGCGTAGCATTCATTCCAAGCCAAATTAATCCAACATTAAAGCCTTTTTTTGATGTAGCAACCAACTCAATTGAAGAGTTATCATTTGTTCCTACTTTCTCTAAAGCTTTAAAGGTTGAAGTAATATCATTATTTTTGCCTATAAATGTATTCTCATCAAAATATAAATAATTAAAATTAACATGGAAATCGGCATAATAATTACCTAATGGCCCTGGCATTTTATTTGAATTTGTGTATGCATATTTCGATAGTTCGGTTGGAGTACCTATTACATATCCTAATTTAGAACCATTTTTTGAAACTGTAATTAAAGGTTCAACCATCAAATACCAGTCAATTGAATCACTAGAGTTATATGTTGTACCAAAATAAACTTTTAAAAAGTTTGTTAATTTAGCAGCATCAAGAGCAATATTAGTAAATGTACTTGCTACACTAGTATAGGCGTAATTGTTCGTATTTAAACTAGATACTATTCCATAGCTATCGGTTATATAATATCCATAATTACTCATACTATTTCTACAATCTGCACCCCATCTACCATCAGTACTACATCCAATTTCTTTAAATGATACTTTTCCACCATTAACAATTTCATTTCTAGAATATTTATTAGTAGCTGAATAAATACTAGCACCAGAAGAATAAAAATTATTAACAAATTCAACGCTTGGTTTGTTATTAATTCGGTTCCCATCTTTGTCAACAAAAGTAACTCTTACTCCTTTTAATTCTTTTACCATGTAGACCTGATTAGAACTACCTTGTCCACCACCACCACCAGGATCAGAGCCTTTAATACTACTACCAGTATCCACTACAGCCCTAACTTTAAAAGGAAGCATAATTGTGCATATTAATAATAAGCTAATTAAAATTTTTATACTTTTTTTCATACAATTACTACCTCCTACAAGCTTGTTTTTTTAGATAATTTATATATAGAAAATACACATATTATTATTATCAATGGCAATATAATAAAATAATATTTTATATATATATCAATTAATAATTCTAATGCATAATTCTTTGCCTCAATTTGTTCTGTTTTATCATCTACATTATCGATACGTTTATAATTATCAATTTTTTCTCTCATTTCTTTTTCTGTTAAATTATTATTTGTCCACATTTGACACAAATTATATTCCTGAGTATCTGAACAAATTTCTGTACCATAATATTTATTTTTTACTGGTAAATTTATATATAGAATATTAAGTGCTGAAGCATTACAATATTCAGTGTCATATACATATAATCTTATATTATCTCCTGGTTTATATCCCCCAATAGTTAATTCATTAGAATTAGCATATTTATATATTTTACCATTATCATCAATATAAATATTTGGATTTAAATTAGTTATAGTTATATTAAATGTATCATTTTCTTTTATATAATCATAACCATAAGTAATATTAGCTGCTATTTTTTGTAATTCAGTTTTTCTAGAATTATCACATATAGCATTTACTTTTATAGGTAACACAATAAGTAAAAACAACATAAATACATAAGTAAAACATTTTTTCATCTTATCCACCTACTATCTTCTAAATTATAGCATATATTTTTTTATTTTTTCAAGAAAATATAACTAGTTTATATTATTTTACACAAAAAGGAAGAATTTACTCTTCCTATAATTATTTAAGTTTATAATTATACACTTTATTTCTTAATCTAAAACTTATAGTAATACTATCTGCATTCTTAATATTTTCATCCACTTCTAAAAATAAAGTTTTACTTAATAACACATTATTTGGCTTTATTTCTTTTAATCCTATAGCATTTGTATATGTATTATTACCAATACTATAATTAATAATTGCCATTTTATTAATCAATGAATATATATTATCAACCCCATCAATTTTTCTTGATCCAGTTTCATATACGTAATTTAATTTTAAAATTGTCTTATCATAATTACCAGTTAATGTTCTATAAATATATTCATAACTATCATTACAATTATTGTTTATACAAAAATTATATTCCACTTTAAATTTATCTTGTACATCATACCCATTAAATATTAATTTTGTACCATCTATTAAACTATCCTTAAAATCAATAGTATCATTTAGCTTATATTCATTAATCTCATCTTTTTTATCTATGTTTTCAGCACTAATCTTAAATTTAATATTTTTACCACTATTAGCTTTATATAATAAAGTTATTTTTTTATCTAATTCTTCATTAGGTATTTCAAATATCAATATATAAGACTCAAAATTTTTACTAATATTTTGATTAGTATAAATTTTACCTAAATCAAATAATTTTTTATTATTACTTATATCATATTCTTTTTTATCAATATACAATTTAAAATTATTAATATCAATACTTTTAGAATCATCTATGTTTGATTTTATTTTCAAATTAGTAATAATATAACTGCTATCATCAGACATTATATTTCCTCTATTATCAAACTTAGTGTAGGAACTAGAAGTAATACCAAAAGTAAATCCATCTACACTAACAGTTGTATTTTCATCATATTTTTTATTATATATATTAATATTTATATATATAATCGCACATATAACTGCAAATACAACACCAAGTACTAAATTAATTAATAATTTATTTTCTTTATACGTATATTTAATATTCCTTAAATTTCTTCTAAAATTTCTTTTAAATTTATCAGAATCAAAAGAAACATCAAATTCAAATTCTTCTCTATCTGAATCATTTACTTTAAGCATTTCTTTTCCAAAATCAAATTTTTTTACATCAAAACCCATTGCTCTTACAATTAATATAATTAAAGATAAAGATTCTGCAATTATCGAAACAACACATAAATCCCTAACCATTCTAAGATTTTTTACAGCAACTAATCCCTCTTCAAGAGTTAGAACAATATTATAAGAATAAAAAAGTATGGCACCAGATCCTATTATTGTAAATATTAAATATGAATAAAATGTTATTGGCTTCTTTTTCCACTGCATTAAACTCATTATTATTATAGCAAATACAAGTACAATAACCATATATATTACAATTGATTTAGGATAAAGAGATAAAGCAACATTTTTATTTATAACACTAGGTTTAGATGCTAAATACTCATTAAAAAAAGATAATATATTAGTAAATTTATATATTATAATTGACATCAATACACTTAAAATAAAATGAATAATTTTAAAATTTTTAATTAAAAAAGCATATGGTTTTCTAAGTATCACAAATATCAACCTCTATTCTAATATTAGTATACAACAAGAAGTAATAAAACTAAAGTAAATTTTAAATTATTTATATTCTTTTTTTATCCAACTCATTATAAGTTTTATAATAAAATTTACCTCTTCATTATTTAAATTTCTATCTTTTGGAATTTTATACCATTTATTTAAACATCCTCTACAGCATGTTGCAGTAGCATGTTGAGCCACAAATACAGGATGTCCATGATAAGGTGTTTGAGATCCATCATTTTTTAAATTACATGGTTTTAGTCTCTTATCAATAAAATCAAAAGCATGTTTTTCTATAATATCAAAACCCTTATTTTTAATATAAAGTAATTCTTTTTCTTTTAAATGAAAACTACTTCTAAATTTTGATTTAGATAACTTTTCCAAAATAAAATTTATATCATTTAAAGTATACATATTTAAACCCCAGCTTTTTATAGATAGTAGATGCTCTTGGTAAACTAAATACCCTAGCAAAAATCAAATTATATAATTCATCAATCATTATAATAGAACATAAAGTAATACTTATTGTTAAAAATACTTTTCTATTCATATGACGAGCTAAATAATAGCATAATGGTACAATTATATATATAAGTAATAAAGAAGATATACCAAAGAAAAGGACACTTCTCAAACATATAAAACCATCTATATTACCAAAATTTAATATTTCTTGATTATAATCCCAACATCTAATACCATCACCAAAAATATACATTCCAAGTCCAGAAAAATATTCAAGTATTCCAGTAGATATAAAACTAATTAAAAAAACTTTAAATGGATTTTTTCTATATCTATAAGTAAATATATATATCATAATAGATCCTGTAGCATAAATATTAATCCAAGGTAAAAAATTACCACCTCTCCAATAAAATTCTTTCATACCACCATTAAAATAATAAAATATAAATTCATATAAAAAACCAAATATACCGGATATAACAATAATTAAACATATTATTCCAGTCATTTCTAACTTATCAAATTTATAATCAGTATTAATATATTTTTTTAACTTCTCCTTCATAATAACTTCTCCCATATGATAATTTTATCATAAAGAGATTATTAATTTCTACAACTTTAAAACATAGACTTTAAAGTTTACATAAAAAAATATATTTTATAAAATATATTGTGTATAGTTTACTAATAATATAATTATGAACATTCAGTTATTGTTGCTTTAAAAGAATAAATATTATTTTTTATCATTTTCTTTTTCTATTTGATATTCGTTATAAAACAACTTCTTTTCTAATCTTTTTCAATCTAAGAATAATTAAATATTAGTTATTTCTTTAAAACACCTAATCCTAAATAAAACTTTTCTCCTTTTAATATTTTTTCCTTTATTTTTCTTTGTAATATTGTCTGTTCAGATAATATATTATAATCATTACACATATTTATTCCGTACACAAAATTCATAATATCATCAATACAGTCTTCACCATCTTTAATATCAAATAAATTATGAAAAAGTGAAATATTTGAATTTTTATCAAGTATACTATAAATTTGATTACTTAATAACCAAGAATTACAGATATATTTAGTTTCATCTAGTTTAAATATACTTTTTAATTCAGTTTCTGATTTTTTTATTGAATCTTTGACTTCCATTAGATTTAATTTTTTACCCTTTGGTATGTGAATCTTTATTATAGAAACATTGTTTTTTGTATATTCATACTCATATTGCAATCTTCCTATTTCTATAATTCTAACTTTTATGAAATACACAGCCCATAGCATTTGTGATATTCTTACACCATTATGCTTTCTATATATTAAATCATTTTCAAAACATTCTTTTACTCTATTTTTATGAATTTCAACTTGCTTTATATCAAATCCATATTTATTCATATTATTTTTATGAGTTTCATAACCCAATATTATCATTAAATTAGTTACAAATGGATTTATGTTATTTACAAATAATTCATTTACATCTTTTATTTGCCATAGTTCTTCTATTTTAGAAAAATCACAACAATATAAAATTTTATATACATCGTTAAATGATTTTTTATAATCATCATTTTGATTTATCTCTTCAGCACATCTATAACTTTTTTCTTTATATATTTTATCTATATTATAAAACTCAAACGCCTCATCTATTTTTATTTTATTTATCACTTTTTCACCTACTTCCTCATCTTCATTTAAATTTTTTTCGACGTATTACTTAAAACACACTCTACAAATTTCTATTTATCTTTATTTTTTTGATAAATAAGTCTTAATTTATATTTATTCCATTCCAATTATAACACATCATTAAGTCTTTTTAATAATTCTTGAATAAATATTTCTTCTTTTTCCAGGTTTATATAACTATAACTTTTCCCTATATCTTTTAAAGACATTCCACTACTATATACGATACTTCTATCTAAAATAATATATTTATCATGAAATGGATTTGTATTTATAAATTCTATATTTTTATATTGAGATTTATATTTTTTCACTAATAATTCATCTATATTTTTAGATATAATTATTATTTTTTTATTTATATTTCTTAATATATCGAAAAGTTCTTTATCTTTATTAGAATAATTATCTATTATTATTTTCTGATAAATATTTTCTCATATATACAAAATTCCTTATAATTTTAATACTCATATCAGTAGCAATATCAGTTTTTAGTACAGACGATAGCATTGCTACTCCTTGTTCAGTAAATACATGAGGTAAATATTTACTAAATTGACCTTGTCCTTTTATTTCTAAGGTTCCATTTTGGAACCTTAAATCATTTAACTCTTTTTCACTTAATTGAAAATAAAAATCTTCAGGAAATCTATTAATATTTCTTTTTACAGTTTTATTTATATCTTTAGTTCCATTTTTACATTCGTACAACATTGCTAAATCAGAATCTAACATTACTTCTACTCCTCTAATTTCATAAATCATATTTTCAATTTTATTTTCTTTTTCTAATATTTCATTCATATTTTCCTCCTTATAAAAAAAGAGATATACTAAATAATTAGTATATCTCCGCATGCATGCATATAAGATCAGTTACTTAATCTTATAAACTCTAGTCGACCAAATTGTCATATTAATACTTAGCAACTTAATTAATATATTTAAATTATTTTCTTTCTAAAATACAAACAGTCTCAACGTGATATGTATTTGGAAACATATCTACAGGAGTTATTTCTCTTATATCATAATCTTGTTTTAGAATATTTAAATCTCTTACTAAAGTCATAATATCACAAGAGACATAAACTACTCTTTTTGCCTTACTATTTATCAAAAAGTTAATTGTATTTTTATCTAATCCACTTCTTGGAGGATCAACTATAATCACATCAAAATCATTATTAACTATATTATTTATATTAGATGTAGTATCACATATAAAAGATATATTTTCTATATTATTTTTATTCTTATTTACATTTGCATCAAAAATAGCTTGTTCATTAACTTCTATTCCAATTACACTTTTAGCATACTTACTTAAATAAATACCTATAGTACCTGTACCGCAATATAAATCAAGTATATTTTCATTACCAGTTAATTCAGCATATTCTAAAACTTTATCATATAAATTTTTTACATTATATTTATTAACTTGAAAAAAAGATTTATCTGAAACAAAAAATTCATAATTACCAATTTTTGATACAATATTGCTTCTACCATAAACAAGTTTATCATTTACATAAATTGATCTTGCTTTTTCTTTTAAAGCATCAATTATTTCTTGAGTAGGATTACCACTTATAATAACCATAATATCTTCTTCACCAGTTCTTATTGTTATATTATTTATATTTTTTAAATTTAGGTTATTTAATACATGAACAATATCATTTATATTCTTATCAAGTAAATAACAATAATTAATATCTACTAAATTAGTTGACTTTCTCATTTTATAGCACAATTTTTCTTTAACCTCAAAAGAGGCTTTATTTCTATAATTAAATTGATTAGAATAAATTACATCATTAACTTTAATATTTTCTTTCAAGTATTTAAAAATTATATCTTTAACTTTATTATATTTAAATTTTAATTGATCATCATAATTCATATGAAGTAAATTACATCCACCACATATATCAAAATAAGGGCATATGGGTTTTATTCTCATTCTGGATACTTCAATAATTTCATTAACTTTGGCTTCATCAAACTTCTTATTTGAATAAGTTGTTGTAGCATCTACTACTTCATCTTCCAACGCATTTGAAATAAAAACTATCTTATTATTAATATGACTTATTCCTCTTCCAAAGTTATCTAATTTTTCTATTTTATATTGCATATTTTACCTCCTTAGAAAAAAAAGATTCTAAATGAATCTTAAAATATAAATTTATATAACATAAAAGCAATAGCTGATAAACTAATAAGTAAAATACACGCTACAAGTATTTTAATCTTTCTTTTTTTCTTTTTTTCTTCTTTTGAATCTTCATATTCTTGTAAATCTTTCTTACTAAAATTTAAACTCTTAGTATAAAAAGAATTACTCATTTCATTAGTTTTAGATTCATTCTTTGCTTCATCTAATATCTTTTGAATAGACTTGCTATTAGCAATAGTATGTTCACTTGCCTTTAAATCATCAAAAACACTTAAACTCAATTCAGAATCATCCATTTTATTTAAAGCTTTTGTATTAGTTATTGTATCAACTAACTCCTTAAGTTCTGTTTGATTTTCTTCTATCTCTCTTTTTCTATCCTGAATCTTTAACTCTTTTAGTAAATTATAGTTAGTATTATCTACGCTTCTATACTTTTCATCTTCTTGTTTCTGATTTTTTACTTTTTCTAAAATATCTCTAATATCAAAATTTTTTTCATCTGATTCACTCTTAACTTCCTCTTTTAAAACAGGTTCATCTACTTTTTTAAATAATTGTCTATATTCTTTTTGACTATTAAATTCTTCTCTGCTTTTAAGCATTCCTTTTATTTTAGAAAGATCAATTTCATTTGTTTTATCCATAGTAGCTATACCTTCAATATTAGAATATTCATCTGTACTATAAATACTTCTATATAACTCTTGATTCATCCTACTTCTTTTATTTTCATAAGTATTATTTTTATAATATCGATCCATTCTAGACATAGCTATCACCTATTTACATAATACCACAAATCACATTTTTTTTAAACTGATTTATTGCTTTTATATATTTTTTTATCTATAATTATTTAAAAGGAGGAACAACAATGAAAAAAATAGAAGTTGATCAAAATAAATGTATAGGATGTGGAGCATGCGTTGGTCTTACAAATAGTGAGATATTTGATTTTAATGATGATGGTCTTGCATCTGCTATAGAAAATAATTTTGATGAATTAAATGAAGAAAAAAAAGAAGAAGTTAAAGACGCTATAGAAGGATGCCCAACTGACGCTATAAAAATAGAAAAAGTTGAAGAAGCAGAAGAAGTTTAACTTCTTTTTTCTTTACTAGGTTTTTATATCACACCTTTTTTTCTATATTGAATATGTTATATTGAAAATAAAAGAAGGGGTGGATTATATGTGTAACAATGATAATAATTCAGAATCAAATTGTATTTCTGAAATATTAACTGTTATATGCATTCTTCAACAAAATGCCAATTGTGGTGATAGTTGTTTAGATACATGTGATAGAGGATTTTTAGGTAACAGTGCTGTATGCTTAAGTTGCAATACAAGACCAATTATGTTATACACTTGTTGCGGAAATGGGCTACCTTGGAGTATGCCAACTACAAAAGATAATACAAGTTGTGGTGTTGGAACTACATCAGATACATGTTCAACAGTATTTAGAGTAGAAAAAGTTGATGGAAATTGTGCAACATTCAGAGTACTTGCTAACAATCCTGATGTATCAGAAAGTGCAACTATACCTTATGTAGCAACTAACTCATTCTTCACAATGAATTTAAATTGCTGCTGCTGTATCAAATGTTTAAATGACACTTATGTAGAATGTATATAAAAACAAGCATTATTTGCTTGTTTTATTTATTATTTCTATATCTTTTATTATATCAATAGGTATTAATTTATTATCAAGAGTTATTATATTTTTATTGTTTTTGCCTATAACTTTTTTAATTAATACTTCTGTATCAGTTGTTATTTTTACATCCGCTTTATAAATATAATTAGTAGATGTAAAAATCTTATTTATCTTTTTGTTTATATCAGGTTCAATTGACATTTTACTATTTTCCTTTATATCTTCTTTTCTTTCCTCTTTTGCTCCATAACTGTATTCTGAATTATTAGTAAATTTCTTATCTATTGTATTTGCAAAAACCTCTGGTAATTTTTCTTTTATAAATATCACCTCTCATAAAATAATATGTTTATGATATAGATTTAGAAATAAATATACCCGTAATAAATGAAAAAAATGATAAAATAGCATATATAAAATTCATACTACTATAATCAATTTTAAATATCATCATAAATATAGAAGATACACACAAAATATAAATAATATTATAAGTAATTTTTTTATAATAAGTAAACAAACAATTCATAATTAAAGATATAATTATTATTCCAAATAATATTCCTAAAAAGAAATAAATAAAAGCAGAACTAATTAACATATCAAAAGAAAATAATTTAAGTACAAAGTCATATACACCTAAAGATATAAAAATAGCTGTACCACTTATACCTGGTACGATAGTTGAAAAAGCATCTATAATACCTATAAAGAAAGTATAAACATTATTTAATAAATTATTTTCATATACAAATTCATTTACACTATAATTATTTTTTAGTATTAAAAATGTAAACATAATAGACAATAATATTAAAAATATTTTTTTAATATTACTATTTATTTTAAAATCAAATTTAATTGTAACACCAGCAATAAGTCCAATAAATAAGAACATAGTCATATAATACATATTAAAAATTAAATACTTAATAATAAAAGCTCCAATTATAATACCAAGAACTATACCAAGTACAAGTATTGAAAGATAATATACATTGTTTTTAAAATTCTTAAATATTTTTGATATTCTACCTAGAGCTTCTTCATAAATTCCAAATGATATAGCTAATACTGAGCCACTAAGTCCAGGTATTATTTTAGCTATTCCAATAATTATTCCTTTAAAAAAAAGATTAATCAATTTAATCACCAATAAATTATATGTTACTTCATATAATAAAACACAATAAAAGCGACATAAATGTCGCTTATTATCTTAAATGGTGACCTGTATGAGAATCGAACTCATGACCCCTTGATTAAAAGTCAAGTGCTCTACCGGCTGAGCTAACAGATCATAATGTGGTTGCCTCGGCTAGACTCGAACTAGCGAAATGCCACAGTCAAAGTGTGGTGCCTTACCGCTTGGCTACGAGGCATCATAAGTGGTGGAGGGAGATGGATTTGAACCATCGAACCCGAAGGAACAGATTTACAGTCTGCCGCGTTTGACCACTTCGCTACCCCTCCAAATATGGTGCCGAAAACAGGAATCGAACCCGTAACCTACTGATTACAAGTCAGTTGCGCTACCAGTTGCGCCATTTCGGCAAATGGTGGGCGATATAGGACTCGAACCTATGACCCCCTGCTTGTAAGGCAGGTGCTCTAACCAACTGAGCTAATCGCCCGTCCCAGACAATATTAAATATACCAGCTTTAATAATATTTGTCAACACAATTTATACTTTTTTATGATTTTTTAGATTTTCTTCTATCCAAAAAGGTAATTTATAAAATAAAGTTTTACATCCTAGACTAGTCTCTTTTATTTTTCTTCTCTTATAAATTTTTTTATCTTTATATGGAATATCTTTAATACTCAATTTTAAATGCCCTAACTTATCATCTACATCTATTATTTTAGCAGTTATAATATCACCAATATGAACTATATCGTTAGGATCTTTTACATAATTATTAGATAATTCTGAAATATGAATAAGTCCAGAATAATAATCATCAAATTGAACAAAAACCCCATATGGTTCTATACCTGTTACAACACCTTTTAATAGTTTACCTTTCATGTATTTCTCCATAGTAAACACCTCTTTAATGATTATAACACAAAAAATATATTTTTAAAAACATTTACAATTTAAATTTAGTGTTATATAATATAATTAACATGGATGGTGGTTAACATGGATGGTGATTAACATGGAAGAAAAAATAAAAAAAGTAATTGATGAATTAAGACCATATCTCATAAATGATGGTGGAAATATAGAATTTGTAAAATATGAGAATAATATTGTTTACATAAAAATGATGGGAGCATGTGCTGATTGTATGATGCTTGATTATACCCTAAAAGATGGAATAGAACAAGCTATAAAAGAAGAGGTTCCTGAAGTTAAGGAAGTAGTTAATTTAATTTAACTACTTTTTTTATCCATTCTATATTTGGTAAAGTAATATATTTTTCTAAAAATAAAGTTATTTCTTTTAAGAATATTTCATATTTTTCTATATTATCAATAATAATATCTAATTTAGATTCCTCCTCACTATTTTCTACTATTTTTTCATAAACATCAAAATAAAATGATGGATACAATAATCTAATATAAAAAAGTAACAATTCATAACTATTAAAATTAAATAATCCTATATTATTTTCAAAAACTAAAAAAGCATCATTATTTTCATTATTACTAAAAAAATAATTCTTTATATATTCAGAAAAATCTCTAGATTTAACATCATATATTAAATTAAAAGGATCATACAAATCATATAATTTAGAACTAGTAAGCAATCTTTTATGTACAATAAAATATTTTGTATATTCCAAACCATAATCATTATATGCACTAATTCCATTTTCTGCCATTCCTATAAAATAATTAAAACTCTTTCGTATAATAGGATATTTTATACCAAATTGATTAACCTGATATTCAAAATAATCTATCTTTTTGCTCCATAAATCTGACCAATTAATTTTTTCTTGAGAAACATCTATATACTTTACTTTTTCGTGAAATTCTATAATATCATTAATTGTTATAGTTCTTTCCATAGCATCCTTAGATCTTACTAAAACATAATTAATTCCATCTATATTTGTTATATATTCTCCATTTATATTAGCTATTATTTGGTGAATATAAATTCCATTTTGATACATTTTACCACTTATATCAGATATCATATTAAGTATAGAAACATCTTCATTAAAAACTCTAAATACATAATAATAACCATTATCCATAAAATATATTAAATTATTATTTTTATGAATATTATCTGGATTTAAATGATAAAAATAATTTATTGCATTTTTCATTTATATCACCATTTAATTTTATGAAAATATAAACAAAAAAAGACATTAAATGTCCTTTAATAAACTTTTTAAACGAGATAACTTATTATTACTCTTACTTAATTCTAATTTCAATATCTCATTTTGTTTTTTTAAATTAACACAAAATTCTTTATACTTAACAAGTTCTAATTCTAACTGTTTAATTTTTTCATGATTTTGATTAATTACTGAAATCTCATCCTTTTCATCAAATTTTGGTGATTCTTCTTTAAATTCTACTAAAGAATCATCAGATTCATTCATTTCAAATTTAGGAATATCATCAGTTACAGGTTCTTCATATGTTATAAGCTCAACAATATTTTTTTTCAACTTAAATACCTTTGAATTTCCATCCATTATTTCCTTAATATTTTTCATACTTAAATCTTTAAAACTAGAAATATTATTATTTTTAATTTCTTTTACAATTAAAGGTATAGAAGCTTTTATTCCTTCCCATTCAAGTGCGGTTAAACCAGTATCTTCACCATTATTGATTTTCTTTAAATAAAGCTTAACATACCCTTCTGAATCAATTTCATTAAAAGTATATATAAAATAATTATTATTTTCAAAATTTATATATCTTACCTTATATGCTTCTTTTTCCATTCCACGATTATCCATTACATATAACTTTTCCACACTATCTACCCTCTTTTATTCAACGTAATTATAACATATATTAATTAACAATTACAATAAATTTTTATACTTTTGTTAATTTTAATGAATTAACTCAAAAAAATTTTTCATAATAAATTAGAAAGGAAATGTATATGAATATTGATATAAGAAAGTATATAATTAACAATTTTAAAGGTAATAGTAAAAAAGAAATAGAAGAAGCTATTACAGATTCTATTAATTCTAAAGAAGAAGAACTTTTACCTGGGCTAGGAGTTTTATTTGAAATAGCATGGAATTCATCTTTAAAAGATAACATAATTGAAGAAATATATAAAAAAGTCAAGTAACTAAATTTTAACTTGACTTTTTAAATAAATAATTTTTTCATTATAATCATCACTATTTGTTATATAACTACCACATACAGCAATATCAACACCATTTAAATATGATATTGTTTTATCATTTATGCCACCATCTATTTCTATTAAAAAATTATATTTTTCTTTTAATTCAACTAATTCATTAATTTTATTTATAGAAGATAACATAAATTCTTGTCCTCCACGACCAGGCTCAACACTCATAATAAGCACTAAATCAATATAAGAAAGAATATCTTTAATTAAATTAACATCTGTTTTTGGGTTTATAGCAATACCAGCTTTTATATCTTTACTTTTTATGTACTTTATAATATCTAATATATTTTCGCCAGTTTCATAATGAAATATCATATATGACGGTTTTAATACCTCATATTTTTTAACATACTCTTTTACATTATAAGTCATAAAATGAATATCAATTGGTTTTTGACATTTTTTTAAATAAGAGATTATTAAATCATCATCTATCGTTTTAAAACTTACAAATTTACCATCCATAATATCTAAATGAATACCATCAGTAGTAGAATTTATTACCTTATCTATTTTTATTTTATCATTTTCTATATTTAGTATTGATGTTGATATTTTCACTTCTTTCACCTACTTTATAAACTTTATATAATTTTCATAGCGACTTTTTAATATATCATTACTGTTAACTCTATTTTTTATTTCACATTCATTTTCTTTATCATGCATACAATCTTTATATTTACATTTATCTCTATAAGAATTAAATTCAATGAAATTATCCCGTATATCTTCACGTGACATACCTATAAAACTAACATCTGAAAATCCAGGAGTATCAGCTATAAAACCACCAAGTACATTTATAAGTTCCACATGTCTTGTCGTATGTTTACCTCTACCTAAAGCTTTTGAAATTTCATCAGTTTTTAAATTCAAATTAGGATTTAATTTATTTATAAGAGTACTTTTACCAGCTCCAGTTTGACCTGTAAAAACTGTTATTTTATCTTTAAAAATACTTTTTAATTCTTCTACTTCAGTATTAATAAAAACTCTATATCCTATTTTCTTATAATAAGAAATTACTTCACCAATTTCTTTTTTTATAGCATCATCTACTAAATCTAATTTAGAAAAACATATTATTGGTTCTATATTATTAAATTCAATAATATTAATTAATTTGTCTAAAAGATTAGAAGAAAAAGAAGGATAAACATTTGTAACAATAAGTGCTTGATCAATATTAGCAACAGGTGGTCTTACAAGCTCATTTTTTCTTTTTAATATATTCATTATAATCTTATTATCAGGATTAAATTCTACATTATCACCAACAAGTGGTTTAAAACCTTGATATCTAAAATTACCCCTACTCTTACACACATATATCTGATTCTCAAAAAGCACACTATAATCATTACTAATAAGTTTTATTATTTTACCTGTTTTATAATTATGCATTTGTTGATTGTCCATCAGTTTTTGTTGTATCTGTCTTAGTTGTATCTGTTTTAGTTGTATCTGTCTTAGTTGTATCTGTTTTTGTTGTATCAGTTTTAGTCGTATCTGTTTTAGTATCTTCAGGTTTTGATACTACTGTTTTAGCTTTAGCTATTGTTATTTTAAGTGTTACATTATTATAAACTTTTGTTCCAGCAGCTCTACTTTGAGTTAAAATAGTACCTTCTTTTTTATCAGATTCAGTGTATTCTTTTACTAAAGTAATTGAATTTTGTGAACAAAAATCTTCGATATCGTTCAATGTATAAGTTCCATCTGTAAAATCAGGATATACAGTTATAAGAGATGGTATTACAAGAGTTAAGCTATCTCCTACTTTTAAAGTAGAACCAGCAGCTAAATCCTGACTAATAATGATATTTTCTTTATAATTTTCATCCTTTGAATCATGTTCTTCTTTTTCTATTTTAACATTTATTCCCAATTCTTCTAATTCATTTTTTACTTCTTCATAATTTTTTCCTTTATAATTTTCTATTTTAATATTTTCACTACCAGAAGATACAGTTAAAGTAATCACAGTATTCTTTGAAACTTTTTTACCAGCTTTAGGAAGTGTCTTAATTACACTTCCCTCTTCTACGCTATCGCTATACTCTTCTTTTACAGTTGTATCAACAGTAAATCCTAATCTTTCTAATTCATCTGTTGCTTTTTCTAAAGTATATTTAGTTACATCAGGTACTTCAATTTTATTAGAATCACTTTTTTTATTATTAGACATATTTAATACTAACAATGATATAACAACACCTAAAATTATAATACCAAGGATTATACTTACAATAACTACTCCTTTATTAGATTTTTTATTTTCTTTTTCTATTTCATTTTCTTCTATTTCTTCATTTCTTTTAGCGTTTTTTTCACTTCTAGTTATATTGATTTCTTGATAATCATCTTCATGTTCAGGATAAGGAAGTTCTATTTTAGGATCTAAACTATGTTCTTTTGATAAACATACTTCGATATCATTTCTCATATCTACAATACTATCATATCTATTTTTAGGATTTTTAGCACATGCCTTTATTATTATATTTTCAACACTTTGAGGTACATCATCCCTAAAATCACTTATTGAAGGAATTGGTTCTTTCATTTGTTTAATTGCAATCTCTACTGCATTTTCACCTCTAAAAGGTACACGTCCAGTAATAAGTTCATACATTAATATACCTGTTGAATAAATATCACTTTTAATAGTAGAAGCACCACCATTTGCTTGTTCAGGAGGTAAATAATGAACAGAACCCATAACAGAATTAGTTTGAGTAAGATCAGTACTATTTAATGTTTGAGCAATACCAAAATCAGTTATTTTAACTCTTCCATCATCTAATATCATAATATTTTGTGGTTTTATATCTCTATGAATTATATAACTTTCATGAGCACATGCTATACCACTTGTAAGTTGAAGCATAATATCAATAACTTCAGGTAAAGTAAGTCCGCCTCTTTTTTTAATAAGATTTTTTAAAGTTTGACCCTCTACATATTCCATTACAATATAATACATACCATCGTCTTCACCAACATCATAAATTTCAACAATATTTGGATGATTAAGACGACTTGCTGCATTAGCTTCTCTTTGAAATCTCCTTACAAATTTTTCATCAGTTGCTAAATCACCTCTTAATACTTTTACAGCAACTTTTCTATCAAGTATAGTATCTATAGCTAAATATACATTAGCCATACCACCTTCTCCAATAGTTCTTATAATTTCATATCTATCATTAATTTTTTGACCTTTAATTATCATTTGCTAGCACCTTCCTTTATTAAATATGCAATAGAAATATTATCATTTCCACCACGATTATTACATTTATAAATTAATTTTTGAAGCTTATTTTCTATTGATAAATCTTCATTCAAGACTTTATTAATTTGTTCAAAAGTAAGCATATTAGTAAGACCATCACTACAAAGAAGTACTTGATCCACATCAGTTTCTATATCAAATATATCCATATCTACAGCATTTGTTGCCCCAAGAGCTTTCATAAGTACATTTTTTCTTGGATGATTTTTAGCTTCTTCTTCAGTTAATTCACCATTTTTTACAAGTAAATTAACTAAAGTATGATCAACTGTTATTTTATACATTTTTCCATCCTTTACAGCAAAACCAGAAGAATCACCTATATTTCCATAAATAAGAAAATCCTTTGTTATAATAGCAGTTACTAAAGTCGTACCCATACCCTTACTTTCAGGATGAGTTTCAGTATATTTAAATATAAGCACATTAATTTCACTAACAACATCTCTAAGCCAGTTTTGAGCATCTTCTTTAGTACCTATAGTATCTAATTTTCTAAACCTTTCACCAATATGTGATATTGCAATAGAAGAAGCAACCTCACCAGCATTATGACCCCCCATACCATCAGCAACAGCCATAAGACATTCTCTACTACCATTTTCAACAATCAACACACTGTCTTCATTATGATCTCTAACTTTACCAGTATCTGTTATATAATAATAATTCATCGTGTCCCCTCCATATAATTAGCTCTTAATTGACCACAAGCAGCCATTACCTCACTACCAAACTCTCTTCTTATTGTTACATTTATATTTTGTTTTTTTAGTACATCGTAAAAAGCTAAAATTCTATCCGTAGAACTTTTCTTAAATTCTATATGACTAGTTTCATTATAAGGTATTAAATTAACATAACAATTCATACCCCTTAAAAGATTACTAAGTTCTAAAGCACATTCAAGAGAATCATTAACACCCTTAAGTAATATATATTCAAAAGTTACTCTTCTATTTGTCTTTTCAATATATTCTTTTAAAACTTTAATTAATTCATTTATTGGATAAGCCTTATTTATATTCATTATTTTACTTCTAATTTCATCGTTTGGAGCATGTAATGAAATAGCCAAATTAACTTGTGTATCAAGCTTCATAAACTCTTTTATTTTAGGAATAATACCACATGTAGATACAGTTATATGCCTAGCACCAATATTAATTCCCTTACCACAATTTATAATATCTATAAAATCAATTACATTATCATAATTATCAAATGGTTCACCAATTCCCATCAAAACAACATGAGATATACGTAAATTCATGACCTTTTCTATTTTAAGTATTTGTAAAACCATTTCATTTACACATAAATTTCTAACTTTTTTAAGCCTTCCACTTTCACAAAATGAACACCCCATATTACATCCAACTTGCGTAGAAATACATAAACTATTACCATAATCATGAAACATAAGAACTGCTTCTACTTTTTGATTATCAGATAATTCTATTAAAAATTTAGCAACATCTTTTCCTATTTTTTTATCAATTATCTTTATATCATCTAAAACAAAATCACTCTTTAATTTTTCTATAACATCTTTCTTTATATTTGACATTTCATCAAAAGAAGTAACTCTCTTCTTATAAAGCCAATCATATATTTGAACAGCTCTAAAAGACTTATCATTATTTGATAAGAAGTATTTCTCAAGATCTAAAAATGTACAACTATAAATACTTTTCATATGTTCACCTTATATAATTATAACAAAAATATAAAAAAAAAGCATTATACATACTCTCTTTTTTTCATTTATTATTATTTTTTATAAAACTTAACACTTTTTATTAATAAAGTTGTTTAATCCAATTAAATAAATATCACCTTTTATACATGCTTAAAAATTTAACTATATATAAATTTCTTTATATTTTTAATTACTTTTAATAATTCAAACATTAAATATGTAGCCGAAAATAAATAAGCTAGTATTACAGGAATTATAAACAATTTAAGCCCATAGTTAGATCCCACATACAAAAATCCTAATATTAACAAATCAATTACTGAATATACAATTATTTTTCTATAATTATTTTGATCTACACATTCATACAATTTGTCAAAACCAGTAATCTTTACTAATATTGCTCCTATAATAGGAGTAATAATATACCATAAATAAGTTAGAATAGGTAATCCTTTCAAATAATTTTCAAAAAATAGATTTCCTATTAAACAAATAATAATTAAAGTAGCTAAAAAATTATTTGAAACTATTTGTCGAGCCTTTAATACTTTTTTTGATTCTATTTTTTTATTTATTTTTAAATTTTCATTACCTACCCTATACCCACAACCAGTGCAAAATTTATCTTCAAAATTTATCTCTTTATTACAATTTTTACACTTCATATTTTTCCTTCTTTCATTAAATATAATCACATTATAACTTGTTACACATTCCCACTTTTATTCAATCTTTTAATTTCATTTAACAATTTTTCAGAAATCGTAAAATCATCATCTTCTTCATAAATAGTAATACTTAATTTTTTTAATTTGGATTTTTCAACTATCTTATCTAATATTTTATCTGATTCATTTATCAAAAAACTGTAATATTCATCCTTTTTTGAAATATCTATTTCATCAATAAAATAAACATATAAGCAAAAGTGGTAATCCTGAAATTTATCTCTATATTCATTAATAATTTTTTCAAAATTATCTTTTAATAAATCTTTATTTTCTAATTTATCTTTTGATATAAATATTTTTAAATAAATATATTTATATTCATAATGCAAATCCATTAAAGCTATTGTATTATCATCAAACACATCATCTATATATTTCTGATAGTTTAATTGCTTTACCGAATTAAGTTCATCATAATTATCATTATATGAACTTTTTTGTGAATTATATTCTGCTTGAATAGGATATTCGAAATCAGGTAACTTTATTAACCATCTAGTTACATTATCTGATAAAGAAGTATCTAAAATTTCATAAGAATTACCAAATTTCTTATCTATATATTGTTCTAATGCATAATTAGATTTTACTTTTAAAAATTGATTTATAACTTGATAGAAAATAATAGAAAAAATTGTAAAAGCAACATAAAAGAAACTCATACATAAGAAAAATGTATTCTGACTTTTTTTAGTATTTATATTTTTCTTACTAAGAATAAAACATATAATTGTAATTGCTAAAGCAATTAATGGTAATACTAATGGGGAGGTAAAAAGAATATCAAGAAGCATAATTAAAGCATGAGGTTCATTATAAAATGTTAGTAAAAAAAACATACGAATAAATACAATTATCGAAAAAAGAATTGACAAAGCAATAAATAATTTTTTAATTGTTCCAAAAAAATTATTCTTCATCATAAAATTTGTATCTTTTTTATTACCACATTTTGTACAAAAAAGATCATTGTTATTTAATTTATTACCACATTTTATACAATACATAACACCATATTCCTTTCAAATTAATTATTATATATCAACACTTTTACACTTAATCACTTATTTTTATATAATATGACGTATCATAAGAATCTATATCCATTACTTGTGCTTCTATACCATCTTCACCATGGTCAACAATTATCCATACATAATTAAGTTTAAAATCTTTAGGTATATTAGTATCACTTTTATCCACTCCACCTGAAATTATTTTAGTAGGTGTGCAAATAATAGTATAAATGTCATTATATGATACGAGTCCATTTGATTTAGATACAATATTATCTATTTTATCTTCATCTAGTCCGATAGATTTAAATCCTTTTTTTCCAGTTAAAATCTTTGTTGTTCCGTACCAATAATTATCAGTCAAATCATTTACAGATTTATAAAAATAAAATTTACCATTTTTGAATTCCCAATAAACTTCAGAATTACTCAAAATTCTCCAACCACCATTTATATCTGATACTTTACCTAATTTACCATTTCTTAAATCAGAATACATATTCCAATTACTCATAGAATCAATTGATTCATAAAGTTTATCATCATAAATAACATTATCCTCTTTATCATTACTTGAATTATTATTTTTTTCTATTTCAATTGTTTTAAGTAATTTAAGAACTGCATCATCCATTTTATCAATATTTTTAGAATCATTACATCTAACTATAAATGACAATATTACATCTTTATCTTTAGAAACAAGTAAATAAATTCTACCTTCTAAATCCGTACTTGACTCCCCATAACTATAAGAAGCATAATAAATATCATCTTTTAAAAGATTAAATGAATAATTATCTTTATATATATTTAAAGAACTTTTATTAAGATCTTCTTGCCAATAATCATAAAATTCACCATATAATTGTTTTTTACATTCAGATTCTTCAAAATCACATGAATATCCTAATATAGAGCTTCTTCCTAAAGGCAAAAAATATGACTTATTATCAGTATAGTATATCAATGCATCTTTATCAGAAACAGTACCTTTTCCCCAATTAATATTATACGTTAATTTATAACCATCACCATTAAAATTTTTCTCTTTAGTAATAAAACTAACTGTAATAATTGTGAAAATAGATAGTATAATCGCTACTGAATTCAACACGATACCAGCAATTTTTTTACCATTTTTATTTTCTTCAACTATTCCCAACACCAATCCAGCTATCGCAACAGGTATAATAAAAATATTAAAAATAATTGACAATAAAATTGATACTACTCCTAATATTAAACTAATTAATGCCTTATTACTATTAGTTGTATTACCCTTATATTGTACATTAATTTGTTCCATTTTTTGGTTACCAAAAGTAGTTCCATTAAAATTTGAAAAAGTTTCATTTTGAGCACTTTCTAATCCACAATTATCAATTTTTGTACCACAATTACCACAAAATAATTCTTCACAATTTATATCTTTACCACATTTTTTACACTTCATTTTTTTACTCCTCTTCTACTATTCTTTCTATATTGTACCCCCCCCCCAAGGCTTTTTGTCAAGGATGGAGTTTATACGCAATGTACAAGCTAAATTTTTTAGGCGTAAATTATTTTCATTATTAATAAAATTGCTATTTTTTAATAATAAAAATAGGTCGTTACAATTTATTATAACTTGCCGTTTATATTATTTACATAAATTTAATTTAAATAGAAGATACACTTCTATTTAACGCATCTTTTGCAGCTTCTTGTTCCGCTTCTTTCTTGCTTTTAGCAATTCCTTTTCCGTATACAATATCATCTATTTTTACAACAGCAGTAAAAGTTTTATCATGAGAAGGTCCTTCCTCATTAATTATTTCATACGTTAAACTTCTTTTATCAGTTTGAACTTTTTCTTGAAGTTCAGATTTATAATCATCAAAATCATTAATACTATGCTTTTCAATACAAGATACAGCAGTTTCATAAATAAATTGTTTTGCTTTTTCTATTCCTTGATCTAAATAAAGAGCTCCAATAAATGATTCATATATATCAGCAACTATCGCTTTTCTGAATTTACCACCATTTTCTTCTTCGCCTTTACCTAAACGTAAATACTCATTTAGTCCAACAAAAAGAGAATATTCATATAATGCATTTTCACAAACATAATGTGCCCTTATCTTAGTCATATCTCCTTCTTTGTAATCAGTAGATTTATATAAATAGTCACTCATTATAAATTCAAGTATAGCATCACCTAAATATTCAAGCCTCTCATAACTTTTAACACCATGTTCATTCGCATACGAAGTATGAGTAAAGGCCATTTGAAATAAATTTATATCATTTGGTATAACACCTAATTCATCTAAAATTTTCATAATTGTCACCTAAAACATTATATCAAATAAACATCATCATGTCACGTTCCAGTTTACAAAACATTATTTTTTTAGTATAATGTACTAGATGATAATATGAAAAACGTTTTAATTAAACTTATAAAGTTATATCAAAAAATACCAGGTAAATTTCACAATAATTGTAGATTTACTCCAACATGTTCTAATTATGCTATAGAAGCATTAGAAAAATATGGAACTATAAAAGGTATCTTTTTAACACTAAAAAGATTATTAAGATGTACACCTTGGGGAGGATCCGGATATGACCCTGTACCAGAAAGGAGAAAAAACAAATGAAAAAATTTATATTTTTGACACTTACATTAATCACATTTTTATTTACTGGATGTTTTAAAAAAGACAATTTTGAAAACATTGAAATATATACAACATCATACCCAATAGAATTTATAACTTCATATATATATGGCAATCATAGTACTATATATAGTATTTATCCAGATGGTGCAAACATAAATAAATATTCACTTACAAATAAACAAATAAAAGATTACAGCAAAAAAAATATGTACGTATTTAACGGTTTAAATAGTAAAGAACAAGAATATTTAATTTCTATGGTAAAATATAACAAAAATTTAAAAATGATAGATGCAACTCAAAGTATGGAAATAAGTTATGGTGAAGAAGAATTATGGTTAGATCCATCAAACTTCCTTATGATGTCATTAAATATTAAAGATAATTTATTAGCATATATTACAAACCATTACTTAATAGAGGAAATAAATAACAATTATAATGATTTAAAAGTAAAAATATCAAATATTGATGCTAAATTAAAATTATTAAGTGAAAATGCAAACAAAACAACAATTGTTGTAGATACAAATACATTAAAATTTTTAGAAAAATATGGTTTTACAGTTATATCACTTGAAGAAGGAGAACTTCTTACGCAAAAAACTATATCAGATGTAAAGGCAGGAATAAAAAAAGGAACCATAAAAAATATATATACATTAGATAATGATAACATAAATCAAACTGTAAAAGATTTAAAAGAAAATTCTAATGTAGAAATAATAGAATTAAATAAACTTTCAACACTTACAGATAAACAAAGAAGTGAAAAAGAAGATTATATAAGTATTACAAATGAAAATATCGAGCTATTAAAAAAAGAACTATATAACTAGTTCTTTTTATTTTAAAAAAAACGACCAAATGGTCGTAAATAGCATAATGGCGGAGCAGGAGGGATTTGAACCCTCGCATCAGTTACCCGATCTACACCCTTAGCAGGGGCGCCTCTTCAGCCTCTTGAGTACTACTCCAAAGCTACGCTTATAATTTTACATTATCTAATCAATTATGTCAAGCATTCAAAAAAAGAAACATGCAAAATGTTCCTTTTAATATACATTTAAATTTTCTATATCATCTTTAAATTTATACAATATTGCAGGTCTACCATTAAAACCAGTATTTTTATAACCCGTTGGTTCTATCAAATCTAAATTTAACATTTTCTTTCTAAAATTACGTCTATCTAATTTTTTCCCCAATATTTGTTCATATAATTTTTGTATCTCAGGTAGCGTAAAATCACTTGGATATAAACCTTTAAGTACATTTGATTTTAAAATTTTTTCTTTCAAATAATCAATTGCATCAGAAATAACAACACTATGATCAAAAACAGTCTTAGGAATAGAATTTATATCAAACCATTTGCATTCAAAATAAGACTTTCTATTTTCTAATTTTACAGTAGTACTATCAACAAGCCCAACTAAAGCATCTGCTATAATTCGGTTATTTGGTATCCTATCTATGCTACTATAAACATTAGATTGTCTTAATTTAATATCTCTCAACCCAGTCATTTCATACACTATATCATTTGCGCAATTATCAATAGTTTCATTACTATACAAAAGCCCATTAGGTAACATCCAATAACCTTGATATGGTTCATCATCTTTTCTTAAAAGTAAAACTTTAAGTATTCCTTTATCAACAGTAAAAACATTAACTAAAACTTCTATTTTATTATAATAATTTTCAAATTCATCTGCCATTATATCACCTATTAATCATTTTTTCTTAAAGCTTTAAATGCTATAGCAAAAAAGATTATAAAAATTGCAACTATACCAAACCATAATAAAGGATTAGATCCATTTTCTACAATCCAACTTTTAAAATTGTTTGCTACATCATTTATAGAATCCATTAACTTTAACATTATATCACCTATACTTTCTTTAAAGATTTATGACCCTTCATAATCTTAATAATACCATATTTATGAGAAAAAGCAATAGTCAATATACTACTCTTAACTTCAATAACAACACCTTCACCATATATATCATGTATAACCTTATCTCCAGGTTTATAATCTATACTTTCATCTATCATGCTACTTCTATCAAAAGTTTTTTCTTCAGTATCAGAATCAATATCTAAATTTTCTTTATCTATTTCATCTATAAATCTGCTTTGCATATTATAACTTTCTTTACCATAAAGCATTCTAGATCTAGCATTTACAAGCCATAATCTATTCCTTGCTCTAGTAACCGCAACATAGCAAAGTCTTCTTTCTTCCTCTAATTCTTCTGCATCATTCAAACAATTAGCATGTGGAAAAAGTCCCTCTTCCATACCAATCAAAAAAACATTATCAAACTCTAATCCTTTAGCAGAATGTATAGTCATAAGAGTAACAACATTTGTATTATTTTTATATTCTTCAACATCAGATACAAGACTTATCTCTTCCAAAAACTCTCCTAAAGAAACAATTCCTTTCGACTCTTCAAATGACTTTGTTATACTCTTAAATTCTTCTAGATTTTCCAATCTAACCTCAGACTCTATTGTTTTTTCTAACTCAAGTTCTTCCTTCATTTTACTATCATTTAAAATACAATCAACAAGTTCAGTTAAACTCATTATTTCAGATTTTTTACTTAAATCATCAATTAACCTCTTAAAATCAAGTTCTTTTTGTGTTGATAACGAATCATATAAACTCTTTTCCTCTAACATAGCTTTTGTATTCAAATTTTCAATTGCCTTTAATCCAATACCTCTTTTAGGAACATTTATTATTCTAGTTAAACTATTATCATCATTATGATTATAAATTAATTTTAAATATGCTATTAAATCTTTTATTTCTTTCCTATTATAGAAATAAAATGCCCCAACAACTTTATATGGTATATTATCTCTTAACAATACTTCCTCAATATTACGAGATTGAGCATTAGCTCTATATAAAACTGCTATCTCACTTAAAGGTACTCCATTATTCAATAATTTTTTTATTTCACTAACAACATAAAAGCTTTCATCTTTCTCATTAGATGAACGATGATATTTTATTTTTAAGCCATCATCATTATTTGTCCATAAAGTTTTATCTTTTCTTGATTTATTATTTTTTATAATACTGTTTGCTACATCAAGAATATTCTTAGTAGATCTATAATTTTCTTCAAGTAAAATAACACTTGTATTTTTATAATCCTTTTCAAAATTAAGAATGTTTCTATAATTAGCACCCCTAAACATATATATACTCTGATCATTATCACCAACAACGCATATATTTTTATATTTAGCACTCATCATTTTTGTCAATATATATTGTGCTTGATTTGTATCTTGATATTCATCAACCATAACATATTTAAACTTTTCTTGATATTGTTTTAATACATCCGGATTCTCTTTTAATAATTTAATCGGAAGCATCAATAAATCATCAAAATCAAAAGAATTATTTAATTTTAACCTTTTTTGATATCTCTCATAAACTGATACAATTTTTTCCTCCATATCAGTATTTGCAAATCTAACATATTCAGCTGGATCCATTAATTCATTTTTAGCACCACTAATTTTATTTCTTATCATCTTAGGATTAAAAATTTTTGAATCCAAATTTAAATCTTTAACTATTTTCTTTATAAGAGTCATAGAATCATCACTATCGATTATAGTAAAATTTTTGCTATATCCTAAAAGATCACAATGTTCTTTTAATATACTTAGACCAAAAGAATGAAATGTAGAAATTTTCATGCTATACCCTATATTACCAATTAATTTAATAACTCTATCTTTCATTTCCTTTGCAGCCTTATTAGTAAATGTAATAGCAAGTATACTAGAAGAATCAACATTTTTTTCATTTATCAAATAAGCAATACGAGTAGTTAAAACTTTTGTCTTACCACTTCCTGCTCCAGCCAATACTAATAAAGGTCCTTCTGTACAAGTAACTGCTTTCTTTTGCATATCATTCAATTGTTCTAACATCATAACTACTCACCTTATAAAATAATACCATAAACCACAAAAAAAAATAAGTCTTTAACCTATTTTTTATAAACTTTATGATAAGAATTAACTATATGTAAATTTTTATCACTATCAATACTTACCCTTTGAATCTCTGAATCAGTATGAATAATATACTCATCTTCTAAAGCTAATTTACCACTTACTATTCCAGCATAAACAATCGCAGCAGATGCAGTACCACATGATTTAGCCTTACCACGACCTCTGAATTTTACTATTTATAAATTGTTGTCTTATTTCTACCACTGTTCTTACTTTTATACAAAGCGTCATCAGCACATTTAATTAATTTTTTTGAAGTGTTTGATATACATGTATCATCAATCAATTTTCCATTAGTCCCATAAAGTCCAAAACTCATTGTAACATTTAAAACATTATCATCAAGCAAATATTTACACATTTCTATTTTTCTTCTTATATTTTCTATTTTATAAAAGCTTTCTTCCAAGTTTATATTTTTTAAAATTCCTACAAATTCTTCTCCACCAAATCTTCCTAAAATATCTTTTTCCATGCTATCTAAATCAAATCCATTTACAAAGTCACAATAATTGCAATTTTCTTTTATTATTTGACCAATCTGTCCCAAAATATAATCACCATTTAAATGTCCATAAGAATCATTAATATTTTTAAAATAATCTATATCACCAATAAATATTGAGAAGTTAATATCTTTACCTGAAACGAAATTTAAATATAAATTTAGTTTTTCAAAAAAAGCCTTTTTATTAAAAACCTTTGTTGTTACATCTATTTGATTTTTAATTTCATCACATTTATAATAAGTTATATCTTGTAAAATTACAATTTTATAATTATTTTTGCCAATTAAAAGTGGTTTGATTTTAAGTTTATACCATCTTTCACCACTATAAATAATATCATCACATTTATCTTTACTTTTTAAAATATTATCTACCAACATAATTTTTTTAAAATCACCAACGGGATATACTATATTCCCATTTAAATCATAAACAACACATAAAGAATCTAAACTGTCTAATACATTTTTTAATATTTCGGTTTCCATACTAAGTTGCCCCCCTAAACGCTTTTATAATCATAAAAGCACACGTTAAATATTATGAACCTTTATTATATAATATGCATTTTCAAAATAATTGGTATTACTTTCTCAAAGGCATGTTATAATAAAAGTGGTGATAAAACAAATGAAGAAAATATTTTTAATTCTTACAATTCTTATAATTATAACAGGATGTACAAAAAGTAAATCAAATGACCCTATTATATCACAAAAAGAAAACAGCGTTAAAGAGAAAATAATATCCAAATATGAAGATCACAATCCAGTAAAAGTTGCTTTTTATGACGATAAAAAAAATATTATTACCACCTATAACTGTTCATTTGTTCAATACAAAGATATCGCTTGGTTAAGTATATTCCCAAGTAACGATAGTGTAATAAATTATACCACATTAAAAGATACTTGGACAAGATATAAAGAACAATATAATGAAATTAATTATAAATTTGGAATAAACATAAAATATAAATTAAAAAATGGCGAAAAAATAAATCTAAATATTTTAAAACCAAGTGATAATGCGTCAATTTTCGGATATATACAAATTTATTTATATGATGGATATAATGCTAAAACATCATGGTATGATCATCTAGAAGATAATGAAATAACAGATGAAACCGTTTTTACATCAATAAAACTTACTGGAAGTACATATATAGATGACATTATATCACCAATAACATTAACAGTATTTACATATGATGGTCTAGATGATTTTGATGAAAATTCAAACTATATAGGTAACAGTAAATACACTATTACATTAGAAAATATAAATTAAAAGGGATAAACATTCCTTTTTTGTAACAAAAAAGAGCAAATTGCTCTTTAATTCATAAACGCCGATACCCCATGACAAATTAGCAAAATAATTGATAATCATAACCTACTAGAAATAGTAGTTATTTTTAGTTCATTAGTTTGATAGTTTCTGTTAATGTTGTTTTAATTTCAGATAAAATACATTTATATTCATTATTATAGATTTTATTCCCCAATTTTTACTTTATTATTAAATACTAATTATATACAAAAACATTTAAAATTTATCTTAACTTTGATTGTTCTTGATTTTCTAATAATTTACTAATCTCATCATATTTTTTTAAATAATTATGAATAAGTATCATAAAATCAGGATTTGTAGTATTGAAATTAATTTTTAATTCACTATTCATATTATTTGCAACAACTACTCCTGAAAAATATCCAAACATCGATTTTATTGAAAAATATTTTGTAACTCCTATTGTCTCACTGGGTAAAAACTTTAATAAATCAGTTAATACTTGTTCATATAATACTAAACAATGGTCACTTGTAATTTCTAAATTAAGATGTTTTTCAAAATTTTTTGTTGGAATATAAATATCTAAAACGCAATTCCTTTGATTATTAATTTTAGCAAAATTAAATTCTATATTACCATTTATTTTATCAGTATCCGATAAAATTTGTGTTATGTATTCCATTATTAAATTTGATTTAGTTGGTGCTAATAATTGAGCCTCTTTTTTTTTCATATTCTCTTTTCCTTCGACCTTAAAAATCTTTATATATTATTCTTTTTCTATTAATCTTCCTAAATGCATCCCTATTGTTATCAATGAATGTACCCATAGTAGTTACTTCAGAACGATTAGGTCATTCAGATACAAATATGACACTCAATATCTATTCTCACATGATTCCTAAAGACGAAGATAAAACGGTCAACATCTTGAATCAAATAAAACAAAATAAATAATTTTAAGTGTTTTATAAGGGTTATGAATATCAAACTATTATAAAAGCCTTGAAATTCAAGGCTTTAAATTCTAAATGGTCGGGAAAACAGGATTTGAACCTGCAACCCCTTGGTCCCAAACCAAGTGCTCTACCAAGTTGAGCCATTTCCCGAAATATGGTGCGCCCGAAGGGATTCGAACCCCTGACCTTTTGGTTCGTAGCCAAACACTCTATCCAGCTGAGCTACGAGCGCAAGCTATCAAACAATTTGTTTCCAAATACATTATTGATTTTAACATACTTTAATAATTTAATCAATACATTTTATTCAAATTTATTAAAATATTTACTTTAGAAATTAAAAATCCAAATATATAAAACATTTGGACTCAATTAATATCAATGGTGGCTCCGAGTGGAATCGAACCACCGACACAGGGATTTTCAGTCCCTTGCTCTACCGACTGAGCTACAGAGCCAAAAAAAATGGCGGTCCCGACGAGACTTGAACTCGCGATCTTCTGCGTGACAGGCAGACGTGATAACCACTACACCACGGGACCATGGTTGCGGGAGATGGATTTGAACCAACGACCTTTGGGTTATGAGCCCAACGAGCTACCAAACTGCTCCATCCCGCGATATCTAAATGGCGGAGGAATAGGGATTCGAACCCTAGCGCCGCTTACACGACCTGCTGGTTTTCAAGACCAGTCCCTTCAACCAACTTGGGTATTCCTCCATGCCTTGCAACTTAAAGTGCAAATAAATTATAACATCGAATAGCTTGTAAGTCAATAAAATTTATTAACTTAATTAAATTTATTTTACTTTTTATATTTTATTACAAAAAAACGAATCATATGATTCGTAATTTTTAAAATGGTGCCTAAGGCCAGACTTGAACTGGCACGGGATTTGACTCCCGCAGGATTTTAAGTCCTGTGCGTCTACCAATTTCGCCACTCAGGCAGCAATCAACATTAGCTGACTACTAAAGTATACTACATAAGATTAATTTTATCAAGTATTTTTTATAATTTTTTTTATTTTACAAACTAAAATACATTATTATCTTAGGTAAAAATATTATTATACCTAAGATAAAAGTAATTATAGCATTAAATAACACTGCTCCTGCAGATAAATCTTTTGCTCTTTTTGCTAATTCATTATATTTTGGAGACACTAAATTTACAACAGTTTCAATAGAAGTATTAATTATTTCAAGTGAAATAACAAGACCAAAACTTATTAAACAAATAATCCATTCTAATGCACTTATTTCAAATAAAAAGCCTAGAACAATAACCGATAACATAATAAATAAGTGTACTTTCATATTACGTTCTGATTTAAAAGCTTCTTTAATACCCCTGTATGCATACTTAAAACTATTTAAAAATTTTTTATTTTCTTGTTTTAAATAATCTTTCCTTTTTTGCAAATTTATTTCACCTCTAATAACTTTCTCACTAAACATAATATAAACGCTTAAATAAATAGCAGAGGCTATAAAGCCACCTAATATATCACTAGTATAATGAACACCCAAATAAATTCTACTACAACCAATAAGAAATACAAGTAAACATAATATGATATAACTTATTTTTTTATGCTTTCTTTTCAAATAATCTTTATAAATTAAATAAATAATATATCCATAAAATGCGAACGAAACCATAGCATGACCACTTGGAAAACTATAACCTGATTCATCTACTATCATCAAATGAAATGGTCTTTCTCTTACAAATATATTTTTTAATAACAAATTTAGAATAACAGCACTTAAAAGATTAACTATTACTAAATAAGATATTTTTTTATTCTTTAAATCAATACATAAAAGTATGGTTATTAATATTAATATAGTAGCACTAGCAAGTCTACTAAGTGTTAAGGAAAGATTTGTAGTAAAATCACATTTTAAATTACTTATAGCATTATATATATAATTATCAAATGAAACTATACCATTAGTTTTAATAAAAAAAACAATCATACTAAAAACAATAATTAATATACTAACCAGTAAAATTATAATATTCTTTCTATTTTTCATTTTATCACCTATTTCTTATTTGGAAATAACAAATTAAAGCATTCAGGATATTTACTTGTAAAAACCATTTCTTGATTATTATAACTTATTACCAATTCGTAAGCATGTAAACACATTCTATGAATTGGATTTAAATTAGAACCATACTTTTTATCACCAACAATCGGAGTATTGTTTTCTTTCATATGTACTCTAATTTGATTTTTTCTTCCTGTTTTAATTTCTATATCAACAAGATTATACTTACCACTTGTTTTAAGTAAATGATAAGAAGTAATAGCTAACTTACCATCTTTTTTATTTAACGTTGAATGTGAGATAAAATTATTTTTATTTTCAATTAAATAAGATTTAATTGTATCTTCATCTCTTTCAAAAACGCCTTCACATACAGCCATATATTTTCTACTAATTGCTACATCATCCCAATTATCTTGAAAATAATTTTTAATTTTCTCATTTTTAGCAAACAAAATAACTCCACTAGTATCTTTATCTAATCTATGTACAATAAATAATTTATTATTCTTATTCTTTTGCTTTAAATAATTCATAGTTTTATGATAAAGAGTGTTCTCTCTTTCCTTTGTTGTTGCTACAGTAAGCATATTAGTAGGTTTATCAACAACGATTATATTTTTATCTTCATATATTATTTTAATTCTATCTTTTTTCATAAAATACCTCTTAATAGATTATATATTATTTAACAGAAATATACAATTTATAAATTAAAAAAACATAAAAAGTTATTTCCTTTTTATGTCATATTTCGTTGGCCCTAAAACAACATTACCATCAATATCAAATCTAGATCCATGGCAAGGACAATCCCATGTAAGATCATAGCTATTAAAAACAACATTACATTTCATATGAGGACATTTTCTTTGAACAAAATGCTCTATCCCATTTGAATCCTTATATACATTATATTTTATACCATCAATCTTCTTTACATAAGTTAAATCACTATTATATATAAGAGATTCTACATATGATTTTGCATAAAATAAAACATCAACACATGAATTTAATGCCATAGATAAATTAAATCTTTTAGGATTAAATAATTTTTCATATATATTATCTGCTCCATTTATCATATCACTTATTACTTTCGCACCTATAATACCATTAGTAATACCCCATCCATTATAACCAGTTGAAATATATAAATTATTATCTAAACAACCTATAAGAGGTAAACTATCAGTTGTAAATAAATCTTGGTTACTCCATGTATATTCTGGTTCAACTTTAAAATATTTTTTAAAATTTCTTATACTTTTTTCATAATTTTTATCATAATCTATCTTATTATTAAGTCTATGATTATTTGAAACATATAAAATATTATCTTTATAAAATCTTATAGATTTAACACTACTTTCTATATTTATTGCTGCAAAATTGTAATGTTTATCTATTTTAGAACTGTTTACATATTCTCTTTCAATATAATTTTTAAATATAACAAATCCAGGTTTTATAAAAAAAGGATAATGACAAGTTATCACAACTGTTTTAGCTTTTATTAGTCCACTATTTGTAAAAACCAAATATTCATCATCTTTCTTTTGAATTTCTAAAACTATTGTTTTTTCCATAATATTAATTTTATTTTTAATTATATCCAAAACCCCATATATATATTTTATTGGATGAAATACATAAGTATCCTGTACAAAAAAAGATTTTACGCAGGGAAATTCTATAGGGAAATTAGACTTTGTACATTTTATTCCTAATTTTTCTAACATTTTCATTTCATTATCTAACTTTTTAACACCCTTATTAGTAGAAGCAAATAAATAAGATTTTACCTTTTCTAAATCACACTCAATATTATTTTTACTAATAATATTTTTTATTATATCTATAGATTCCTTCTGTGATTTTAAATAAAGTTTACTACTTTCTAATCCATACTTTTTATTTAATTTTTGATATATATCCCTTTGTATATAACTTATTTTCGCACTAGATAGTGAAGTAACTCCTCTTCCTATATTTGCTTTATCAACTATAGTCACATCTTTATTTAAATCTTTTATTAAATACCCCAGTGTAATACCTGTAATACCACCACCTACAATAAGAATATCTGTATTTTTTATACTTGAATTATTTAATTTATATTCTTTTAAATTATTCCATATAGAACTATTTTTCATATTATCACCAATATTATTATTAACAAAAATAAGGAAATATATAATATAAAAAAATGAGGCAAATAGCTCGTACTTATGAATTTTATATGTAAATAAATTCAAAAATTAATCCTAATTAACAAAAAAAATTAACTATTTCTAGTTAATAATTTATTATTAACGATAACACCGTATCGTTCAAATCAAATTGGCAGGGGTGGAGAGAATCGAACTCCCAGCAAAAGTTTTGGAGACTTCTATGTTACCATTACACCACACCCCTATCGGAATGCTTGAACAAATTAAGTATAACATATAAATAATATTTTTTCAACAAATATTTTTATAAGCATATAATTATAATGGTGATTATATGGCTATAATTCAATATTCTTCAAAGGAAAGAGAATTACTTGCAAGATTAATGAGAGCTGAAGCATTAGGAGAAGGTAATCTTGGTATGTTAATGGTTGGAAATGTAATATTAAATAGAGCTCTTGCTAATTGTTTAACATTTAAAAATATAAGATCAATAACAGATGTTGTATATCAAAATCCAGGAGGATTTTCTGGTACAAATAGTTCATTATTCAATGGTAATCCTACAACAAATGAATTAAATTTAGCTGATAGAATTTTAAGAGGTGAATACTACCACCCTGCAACAAATGCATTATGGTTTTATGCTCCACAAGGAAAAGATAATTGTAAAGCAACATGGTGGGAACAAGATTTATCAGGAAGATATAAAAGTCACTGCTTTTATAAACCAGATCCTGGAGTATGTGTAGAAATACATTAAAAAAAGATTTTTAAAAAATCTCTTTTTTTATACATTTAATACTTGCCCTATACTTAAAAGATTTGATGTCAGATTATTCTTCGATTTTAATCTATCTACAGTAGTATTATATTTTTTTGCTATACTATACAAGCTGTCTCCGCTCTTTACAGTATATGTATTTGATGTACCAGATGTCGGTATTCTTATTTGTTGACCTATGTTTAATAAGTTAGATGTCAAATTATTGTATTTCATCAAATCATTTACCGTAACATTATATTTTCTTGCTATACTGTACAAGCTATCTCCGCTTTTTACAGTATAAATATTCGATGAAGTTTCACCCACATTTGTCGTAGATGAAGGTATTCTTATTTTTTGACCAATAGATAAAACATTACTTTTTAAATTATTATAATTTATAAGATCATTTACCGTAACATTATATTTTCTTGCTATACTGTACAAGCTATCTCCACTTTTTACAGTATAAATATTCGATGTATCAGATGGTTGTGTTGGCTCTATAGGAAATATAGTTGCATCACTTTTAATTTTTAATCGCTGACCAACATTTAATGTATTTGAAGTTAAGTTATTTAATTTTTTTAATTCTGATACACTTAGATTATTATCACGCGCTATGCTATATAAAGTATCTCCTTTTTTTACAATATAATAACCTTCTGTACTTTTACCTGTATATGTAAGTAAAGCATCTATTACAGCATCTGCTAAATCCTGCCAATTATTTTTTAATTGATTAACATCATCACCATTACTATCTAAAAATCCATATTCTACAATTATAGGTTCTGTATTACCTGTATTTCTATGTATGAAGTAATAATCTTTTGATGTATTACTTGGTAAACGTCTTTGATAAGCTTTTCTTGTATTTTGACCTTTACTTTCAAAATTATCTAATATTAAATCTGATAATGTCGATTTATTTCTAAGGGCATATATTACTTCTGCACCATCGGCACCAGGCAATAATCAAAGTGTAACGTTTTGCTATTTTTTTGATAAATTCATTATATAATTTCCAACTACTTCTTTATTTTCATTTATCTCTTGTTGTAAATTCGACCAATCATTTTTCAGTTTTTCTACTTCATTTTTATATTTATCTGTAAAGTGTTCATTAATTTCCCAATGAAGGTAATCTTTATATTTATTAGTATAATCTTCTGTTAACTTATTTTTATCTACCCTAGAACATAATAGTGTAAATCCCATGAATATACAAAAAGCATCTATATGGTCTTTATTATCATTAGTTAAATATATTAAAGATGAATATATTAATATTTCTAAAAAATAAGCAATTAGATAAAAATATAAAGCAAATAAATCTTCATCATTATTTTTATTAACTTCTATCATCATACTAACTACAATTGAACTATGTGTATACAAACATAACTTTTCATAAGTTTCTTCTAATAATGATTGTAATTCATCATCCTCAAATTCTTCAAATAAAACTGGATTAATTTCTTTTAATTTAGATTTAAAATTATTTAATATTGCTGTAGGACGAGTATTTTTGCTTTTACCACATTTTTCTAAATTTTTAAATTCTTCAAATGTCTCTGTTGGGTCAAAAAATATCATCATTGCCATCATTATTTTTTCCATACACGAACGCATCAATGTTGCAGAATCCACTAAGTCTTTTTTTCTTAAAAGTTTATAAACATTATTAATTGTATTATTAGCTTGTTGTAATAGATTAATTGTTTCAATACTAACATCTTCTGTAACCGATAAATTCTTCAGATATTTCTTTATATATCTTCTCATTGGTTTTACAAAATTAGTCTTTACTAATTGTTCAACAAGTATCAAATCTTTTTCTTCCATTTTATCCCCCACTATAAGTAGTTTATCTATTTCTATGTTTACTTTGTTCCAATAGGAACAAAGTTTTTAAATATTATTTAATATACTAAATTTGTAAATTATTTCAATATTTTTATCTTTATCTATTACTATTTTATCAATGATAGCTTGCATTAATTCCCTAGTTGGATTTTCTAAGTCAATTAATGCTTCTATTTTATCTTCATATTTTTTTACATCATCTGTCTTATTTTGCATATCCTTTTCATCTGCCTTTAACTTCTTTATTTCAGTCCTTGATTTAGTTAACAATACTTCAGTTTCATTAGCTATTCTTTTATACATCTCATCTGATACTAATCCTCTAAACTTATCTTCATATAGCATATCTAATTTATTAAGAAGATCTTTTTCTTTTTTTTCTAAATCAAATATTCTTGCTTCTATTTTAAGATTATTTTTCTTTCTATCTTTTAATTCAAGTGCAAGATTTGGTACATTAATTGCTTCCAAATACTTTTTACATGTGTTTTTAATAACTTCTAGTAATGCTTCTTCTAATTTATCATAAGGCATAAAATGTGTATAACATAAATGTCTTCTTGGATCTCTTGAATACTTATTACAATTAATTGTCCAATAATCATGATTCTTTCTATAAGTAATAGTTAGTGTATTGCCGCATTCCTTACAATATAATAGATTTTCAAATAATCTTTTTTCTCTTTTAGTTATATTAGTAATATTGGTTCTTTTAACATTTCCTTGTATTTTTTCAAAAATCATTCTATCTACAAGAGGTTCATGAGTATTTTTAACTATAATCCAATTTTCTTTTGGAACGGCCAATTTCTTTTTAGTTTTATACCCTCTTTTATACTGAATATTTTGAACCATATCACCAACATACATTTGATTTTTAAGTATCTTTTTAACAGAAGATATTGTCCAAATAGAATTATATTTACTCCTTGCGCGAGGATTTTTTCTTTTGAGACTACTTGGTGTTTTAATTTTACTATCATTTAAATAAGTAGTTATTTCTGATAAACCAACTCCATCATTAGCCATTTCAAATATTTTCTTAACCACAGGTGCATATTCAGGATCTGGTAGTAAGTGTCCTTTATCATTAGGATCTCTCATATATCCATAACTTGGAGCACTACCAATAAATTTTCCTTTTCTTTTTTTATACTCCAATACATTTCTAATTTTAACTGAATTTTGTTTACTATAAAAATCATTACATGCAAATATAAACATTACAGAATCATTACTTGATTTTAATCTAAAGTTATCATAACTTTCTTGTATAGATATAAACCTTATACCATTTTCAGGAAAATAATTTTCTACATAATAACCTGTTAGTATATGATCTCTTCCTAATCTTGACAAATCTTTAACTATTACAAGATTTATGAGTCCTTTTTTCAAATCTTCCATCATTAGATTAAATCCCGGCCTATCAAAATCAGTACCAGAATAACCATCATCAACATATTCTCCTACAAAGATAAAACCATTATCTTTTACAAATTTCATTAGTATATTTCTTTGATTAAGGACACTCTCACTTTCTGCTTCGTAAGATTTTCCTTGATCGGCTTCAGATAATCTTATATATATTCCTGCTTTGTAAAACTCTGGTGCTTTTACTGTATTGTTATACATTTATACTCCTTTCTTCTTGTATAACAAATTAAAGCCAATTATATTGTACCATAAAGAACAATATAACACCATTGTTCTACTCATTATCCATCACTCTTTTTATATAATTAGTTATCAACAAGATTAAATCAGGAGAATCTTTTTTAAATGTTTCTATTATATTAAACATAAGTCACCTCTTTATAGTGTATGACTTTGTTAAACAATAAATTATTCATCTCCTTTTGTTATTTCATTTATTAATGCTTCTAATTCTTTAATTTCTTCTTCACTCATAGGTTCAGATACTGTAGATTTACCATTCCAAGATATGATATTACCTTCATCATCATATTCTATAGCAGGACCTATATTTTTTCTTATATTATTATTTTTATTATATTGTTTAAAGTTTTCTTGAATACTGGTATTAAGATTTTCTTGTATATCTGATATTCTTTTTTTGAATACCTCTGATATTATGATTTTTCTCTTGTCATCATTTTTTTCTTTATTACTGTGCTTTACAACAATATAATCATATTTAGATAAACTACTTATACTCTTTGATATTGTCTGTTTACTAACTCCAAATTTCTCACTAAGGTATCTATTTTTAGCCCAACAATATCCTTTTTTCTTGCAAAGTGACAAAATGTAAATTAATAGTAATCTTTCAAGTGGTGTTAAATTCTTATCTCCCAATAAACTTGTTGGAAAAACTAATTTAATAAAAGGTTCAATATCTCTTTCCATATTCATTGATATAAGATTACCTCAATAGTCTATTATTTGTCAGTCTTTTAGAGCATAAGAAAAAGAACTGAACAAAGAATAGTACAGCAATTCTAGAAATACACTAGTACTTCCCTTTAATTTTGGCACTTCATTCTTGTTAAGTTCTTTATAAGAACATTGCATAAACTTCCTTTAGTAAAGTCGACTTTTTGAGTACATTCATCGTACCCTAATTTAATTATAGCAAATTTTTACAAAAAATTCAATTTTTACTCTTCTTCTAATTTATTTTCTAAATCACATCTAAATATTGACTGGTCTTGCAATATTGTCCCATTTTTAAGATATTCAAAAAATTCAGCATATGATGATGGACTTAAAAAGTGAAAAATGTATTTTTCATTGATTTGATTTGTCTCCAATAAATAATTTAATGTTTCAAAATGCTCCAAAGCGCATTTATATTTAGCTTTATTTTCATCACTCACGTCATCGTCAGATTTTATTTCAACAACAATATAATAAGTATAATTGCCTTTATTTACTTTTATAAAGAAATCAGGATTAAAATTATTGATTTTTTGATGAGTAGATTTTCTCCAACTATATTCTATACTATAAAATCCAACATCTCTAGATTTGATCCAAGATTCGATACTATTTGATACATCAATCTTACATAGCTGATCTACAAATGCTCTTTCTGGAGTTCCTTTTGTTAATACAATATTCATTGGTGTTTTAAATTGAAATTTATTTTGATGCTTTGAAGAACTTTTTGGGAGAGATTCATCATCAATTATTTCATCTAAAATTTTAATTGATTCATCATTCAAAAGTTCTTTATAGTCATCGCAATAAAAAATTGTAGCTTCTTTTCTAAAATTTTTTATTCCCATGCTTTCTTGACAAATATTCATTGTACTTACTTCAATAAGCTGATTAGGTTTAGTCTCTTGTATAACCGTTTTTCCTTGCTTACGTAACATAGTCCCAAAAGATTGCAAAATTTTATTTCTATTCTTTGCTATTAATCTATCACCTTTAATACCTCTTTTTTTCATTGAATCGTAAATTATTTTCTCAACTTTTGATCTAGGTGGTAATGAATTTTGAGTATATTTTTCCTTCCCTAATTGTAATACCTTTCCTTCCCAATCTCTATTTTCAAAATTTTCATATATAGTATCAACAATTTCATCCACAGTATATGTACCATATTCTATCAAATAGTTTTTTTCTCTAACCTCAAATCCTAAAACTGATGAATAGGAAGTCTCATGTTCAACTTCTAAAACTTGTGATTCTAAAGAAATACCTTCGCTTTCTAGTCTTGAAAAATCTACACTTTTTTTAGGATTTAGATGTGGTCTTTCTATCTCTATCTTTTCATAATCTATATTATATACTACAAAATTGTATTTTGATCTTTCTCCTTCTTTTACTACATTACTTTCAATTCTAGTTTCTATTTCTAAAATCTCATTTATTAACCCTTTTATATTTTTACTCCAAGAATCATGATTAAATACAACTACTTTAGGTTGTGGAATTTGGTATTCAATTGGCAATCTTAATCCTCTTCCAAGTACTTGAGATATTAACAATTTAGAATTAAATGCCCTATCTTCCCAAGGAACTATTTGAAAAACATTTTTTACATCCCATCCTTCAGTTAGCATCGATACCGAAATAATCCATTCTACTTTTGATTCAGTCTTGCTATCAACATTTTTAAGCTTAATTAAATTATTTTTATGCTTATCACTAGATGTTACAATTAAAACTTTATCTTGTATTACATCCAAAGTTGTATTTTCTTTTTTTATTAAAAAGTCCTTTAGGTCTTCTTCTAAATTTTCAGCACTTCCTATATCTTTTGTAACCATTATTGTCAAAGGTCTAACTTTAGGATATTTATCCTTGTTATCAATGTGATTCTGATATATTTTTTGAAATTTCTCATTAGTACTAATACTTTCATCTTTGAATACATAATCAATATTTTTTACAACCCTATCCTCTATTGCAGTTTTTAATGAATACCTGTATATAACATCATTAAAATACTCATTTTCTATATATGCTGTTCCTGTAAATCCCAATATATATTTAAAATTATAGTCGCTATTTAATAGGAATTCCTTCCATTTTTTTGAATCTGATTTCAAAATATTATTATATATATGGTGTGATTCGTCATTTAATACTAGTGTATCCGCTCCACAATGTTTAAAACTATCCTCTATTGATGAATTAGTTCTATCATAAATTGCATGTATATTTTCAATACATATATCACCATCTTTTACAGTAGAATTTGCATCAACAATACTTGGATTTTTGAATTTTGAATAAACTGGAATTGCTTTTTTTAATAGTTCATTACTACTCAATTCTATAAATTTTTTCTTTAATTCATCTTCAATAGTTACAGATGGACATAATACTAAAACTTTTTTTACAAATCCTAGAGATAACATAATTTGTGCAATTCCATAAATAACATATGATTTACCAGTTCCTGTTGCCAAATCTATATTTGCCGATAATTTTCCAGGCATCTGTATTTTTGACAAAAATTTATTTAAGTCATTGTACTTGCTTTGCAATTCTAAATTTTCATTATAATTTTCAATTGCTAAATCCCTTAAACTTTGATAATTATTACTACATAAGTATATAATACTTTTTTTTATTGCATTTTTTTGGTATTCACGATCACCACAAAGTATATCTAAAAAATCTTCCCAGTCTTCTAATTTTAAAGCGTTATGGTCATATGTTTCGTTAATAGATAAAACCAAATCATTATTATTATAACTTTTTATTTCTTGCATACTACTCCTCCACTGTATGGATTTCTTTAAATTCATTTCCATATATATCAATATATATTATCATGATTTTCTTACCAACCTTATCTTTAGAAATTACTATTTGTAATTCATCCTTACACTTTAATAATTCATCTGAAAAATAACTTTGTTTTAATATGAAATCTTTTCCATCATAATCACTATCTATAAAAACAGCTGATAAAGTTTCGAAATTATTATAACTTTTTCCACCTTCTGATTGGCTTTTGAATTCTTTAATATTTATTGTTAAATTATTATTGTTAATTCTTATATGCGCTTTTACTTCTGGCTGTTTCATAAATTGAAACCCAATAGCCTCATCCAAATTATTAATATTCTTTTTTGTTTGTGGTTGCATAATTCTTTGAAATGGTGTTTTATGTAATTCCTTAATCAATTGATAAGGAATTTTTAAAAAGTAAAATCTTAATCCCTTTATTTCATAATAATCAGTTAAAAAATCTATTGCATATAGTGGAGCAACTATATATATTCGTCCTGTTACTCTATTATTAATATTTTGGTATAACCCATTTAAATATTCTTCATCGATGCTAGACTCACGATGTTCTTTATAATTCCATATTTTTACATTATATCCATCTTTTTTACCATCAAAATTGATACCACCTATTTTATATGTGCTTAACTTAATATCAAATAATTGAGAAACAAAATCACAATACTTATCCCATTCTAAGTCAAATGTCTTTTTCAAATCATACATTCCTAATGAACAAGTTATAAAATTCTTATATTTTTTACCATATTTCTTTTTAGAATTATGTATATCTTTAGAATCACTAATTTGTAACATTCTTTTTTGCATGGTATAAAAAGATAATTTACCCATATCACAGGTAATCCAACGACGTCCAAGTTTTTCGGCAACAGCCATTGTAGTTCCACTACCACCAAAAAAATCCATAACTATATCCCCTGGTTGTGATGAAGCTAATATTATCCTTTTTAATAATTCATCAGGTTTTTGAGTTGGATAATCTACACTGTTTTTATCTTTATTATAATTACCAACAAATTCATCACCAAAATCTTTGGCCATATCTTCATTGATGCCCATCCAAACATCCCATGCTGGTTGCTTTTTAGTTTTTGAAGCATACTCAATGGCTTGTTCTTTTGTGCAATTTGTATTATTGCAAATATATGTTTTTAAAGCATTCATTCCTCCACTTGTTTCTCTACCTCGAGAATAGTACCACCCATATTCATCTTTTTTTAAACTTTTAATTATTGATTTTGAGTATCCATTTCTACATGGTGATTCAAAAAAAGCATTCTTAGATTTATAACATAAAATAGTTTCATGAGCTTTTGGGTAAAAATTCCCTGAACCCATTAATCCACATATCCATGTAATTTCTTTAAAATCAAAATTCGAAAATATTTCATCACAAATAACTTTAATATAATGAGATTTTTTATCGTCCAGATGAATATATATTGAAGAATCAGATGACATAATTTCTTTAGCTAATATAAGTCTTTTTCTAAGATATTCGACAAATTCTGCATCTTTCTTTTTATCAGAATATGCTTTTTGTCCACCTGAAGCTGTCCAATCACTGTTAGTTGCAAAAGGAGGATCAATATAAATTAATTTTACTTTACCTTTTATTTTGTCCTTTATTGTTTCATCCTTATTTTCATAAATTGTCTTTAAAAATTGAAGATTATCTCCAAATACTATCATATTTTTCCAGTCATCATCTTCATCTGGTATAAAACTTTTTTGGATTTGAATTGGTACCGAAGTTAAACCATCTTCATTAGATAAAATATCTTCTCGTCTCATTTTATCAGCATAAGTTAGTTTATATTCTTTTTCTTTTGTGGGAAATAATATATATTGTAATTCTTCTGGTAATGGTTGATTATTCTCTATTAATTCTATTATCTCTTTTTTTAATTTCTCATTCATACTAATACCACCTTAACACATAATTTTCTTAAAACAACTCTTTAATAATTAAATCTTGTGAATGTAAATTATTATTTTTACCTAATAATAAATTCTCGTAAAATTTAACTAAATAATTATTATCTTCTTTTATATTCAAATAATTATTAAAATAATTACTTCTAACTAACGCATTTCTAAAATAAACAGACTTATCTTTAAATAAAGTATTATCTACTTCATAACCTAAACCAATTAGATATTTTTCTATAAATAATGCTGTTGTTCTTGTATTACCTTCTCTAAATGGATGTACTTGCCATATACTAGATGAAAATTTGGTAATATTATTTATTACTTCTACAACACTCATATCTATATAATTCTTTTCTTTTTCTAAAGAAATATCATATTCTAATGATTCTTTTAATGTTTTACAATCACCATAAGCAACTGAATCATTATTAAGTATTTTCTCATGTTTAGAAAAATCTATATTTCTAAATTCACCCGCAAATTCATAAACATCTTGAAATAAATATTTATGAATGTATTTTAAATAATCTACAGACAATTCAAAATTATCAATTTGTAATAATTCAACAATTCTTGTTGATACAAAATCACATTCTAATTCATTATGATTTAATTCTTGTTTTTTATCTTTTTCAATGTAATATTCTCTTAGTTCTTCTTCTACTTGTTTAATAGTTAAATTACCACTAACATTTTCTTCTAACAATTTTTCTAAATATTTAGAAGGCTTTAAATTATCTACTTCTTGAAGACCTATAGCCATATCCCACTCTAGTTGTTTTACATATCCTTCTGGTTTAGTTTCTTCTGTATATTCAATGTTACTTGAATCCAATTCTTTTTCACTCATTTAATTAACCTCCTATCTCACTGCATAATCTACTAAAGTTCTAACTTTTTCATATATATTAAATACTTTAGAATACTCTAATAATTTATCTATATCTTTTTCACTATTATTAAAATAATCATGTAATATATTATTTTGTAATTCTAAATCAAAATCATCATTTTTTAGCATATCACATATGCATCTTTCAGCATTATATATTTTAATTGGATTATTAAACATATTATTAATTTCAATAATTCCAATATCATAGTATTTATCTGCAACATAATGTACTTTATAATTACTTAATACTCTTTTCTTACTATTAACTGTTATTTCTATTTCTTCTGGTAATTCTTTAATTAAACCTAGCATACTTAGCGCTGTCTTATATGAATATATGGCATCAGGATATTTTTTTTGAAAAACATATTCATCATCAACTAACAAATTACTATCTATGTATAATCCATGAGAAACTTTTTTTATTAAACCATTATCAACATATTTTTTTATTAATGGTTTACTAATATTTAGTTTTAAAAAATCTGATGTAGATATGTATCCACGATTAGCATCTAAAAACTGTTTAATTTTATCTTCATTAGTCATAGAATCACCATTTACTTTCATAACAACATTATATCATTTTATTATATTTGAGTAAATAAAATTTACACAATAAAAATAATAAATTTTCAGTAACTGTCAGATACTAATTATATGGGTCTTAGGGATACTCCCTAACAAGCATTAAAGGGTGTGTCAACACCATGCTTGATATATTATACAAGACTAGTAAGTTACCTCTTGTAAGTGGTGTAATTTTTTTATTTTTTCTCAATGTTTTTTTCAAAAAATACTATTAATTTTTATAAAAAATAGCCACAAATTTTAACAAAATCCCATAAAAAAATGCAAAAACATTAAATATAATTAATCAAATATTTTCGCATTTTTCTTTAAAACAGGTAAATTTTTATTTTCTAGGCAAGCTTAATAAATTATCCGATGTTGTAGTATTAGGTGTACTTTTAACATACTTTTCACCGTTAGAACTTATTGCAGGTATTACATATGGACCATAATTTGATCCTACAGTAATACTTTTAGGATTCGATTTTACATAATCATGAATAATAGCTTTTTTATACCAGCCATCTTTACTATTAGAAAGATATATTTGATCAATTTCTAGCAAGCTATTTGAATATGCACATCCATTTTTCATTTTAATTGCTGTTGCAATAAAAGTAGACATATTTCCTCCTTTCTGTTTCTTCAAATGTTGCACTTTGAGATAAAATATGCTACAATTACTACAGGTGTCGGGCCTATAGTTTCACATTCGCTGAAACTATTTTTTTATACAAGAACTCATATACGTAAAATACTTCTCAAATACCCTTGTATGCATTCATTATATATCAATATGCATATTTTGTCAAGATTTAAGTCATTTTTAACTAGTAAAATATATTTTTGAATACACATTTACATTTATTCAAAATATTATTAGTCTTTTTTGACTAATAATATTGACTTTTGTAGTATAAGATTATATAATCATTTTGAGGTGTAATTATGCTTTTAAATATTAAGATAGACAACTATAAAGGTGTAAGTAATAATATTAATATTTCTTGTATTGCATCAAATAAAATTAAACATTCTAATAATGATATTTCGAAAATTTCTGAAAAAACAAAGATATTAAAAAATATATGCATAATTGGTAGTAACGCAAGTGGTAAAACAAGTATATTAAATGCTATAGAAACTGTGCAAGATTTTCTTTTGTTTCCTCATAGGAAAAGTATTTCGAATAACAAAGATTTTGATAGTTTTATAAAAAGAATGACACCAGAAGAATTAAAAAAATTTTTAATAGATATAAATACTTTAAAGCTTGGAGAACAAAATAATCTTCGTTCTAAAGATAAAAGTACTATAGTTTTAGAATTATTTATACCAAAAAGAAAAAATAATATTTCAGGTATATATACTTATACATTAATGTACAAAAGCAATTATAAGGAATCCGGCGTTTTATTAGAAAAATTAGAATATAAAAAAAATTTTGACAGTAAGAAAAATGAAGTTATCTGTTTAGCAAATAATATTATTGAAAGTGAAATAACTACTACTTTGTTATACCAAAACAACAATAGTAAAAATCAAGAAAAAAATATTGATGATAGAATTAAGTATTATAATACATTTTTTAACGAAATGATAAAGCATGTATCGTATTTGGATGGTAGTGAAGGTGTAGATTTGCTTGAAGCCTTTAATAAACATGGTAATAAGTTTATTGAACTATGTAACATTGCAGATGATAAAATAATTGATGTTACACTTGATGAAAATGAAAAAAAACCAAAAATCTTATTTTGGAATTCAAAAAAAACTTTCTTAACTTTTCCTCAATTATCAAACGGAACTAGAAAAATATTAGTTATAGGATCTATTATTCTAGATGCATTAGAAAAAAATAATTTATTGCTTATTGATGAAATAGAATTAAGCCTTCACCCAACACTAGTAAATTTTTTAATAAATTTAAATTCTTCAAAGGATTTTAATCATTTTTCTCAATTGATATTTACAACACATTCTCCATTTGTTGCCTTTTCTATGACAAATGATCAATTATATTATATTAATAATAAAAATAACAATTATTATATATCTAGTATAAGTAACGCTATAAAAAACAATATAATTACAAAAGATAAAAATCCTGAAAAAGCTTGGATTGAAGATTTGTTAATTAAAAATCCCGATTTAAATAAAATAAAACATTTTTTAAATAATTAATAAAAAGATTCAGTTTAGTTTGAATCTTTTTTTGTTTAATAATATTTTTCCAGTTTTAATGGATTTCTACCAGTGATTTTTAGATTATATTTTATATTTAATATCTTTTCTATGGATGGAATTATAACATCAATATCGCATCTACAATTAAAAATATCTACTGCAGAATTGATATGATTATATAATTTACTATCATCTAAGCAACTTCTTGAATAACTATTTGCAATATAAAATGCTACTGCATCTGGTATTACATATCTAATCATATACTCTTCAAAATTATCATAGAAAGGTAAATATTTTTCTTGAAATTCCTTATCAGATATATTACCTTCATCCATTAATTCTTTTTCTTTTGTGTAACTCATATTATAACTAATCTCCATTTCTTACAATATTTTCGGCTTTAATCATTATACATATTTTGTTACACATTGACCTTCTCCTCCTCCTGCATTTATGTGATTAGATATAACTATTACATCAGATCCATTACCATAAGGAGCTAAAATTCGTTCAACTCTTTCAGTAGGATTTATAGTCTCATCAGTAGTTCTTGTTATTGCCACATCAAAACCTAAATTTCTTAATTTATCATACATATAATTTGATATTTGTAAAGTTTTATCTTTTTCAATTATTCCATTACCACTAGCACCTGGATCATCTCCTCCATGTCCAGCATCTATAACTATCTTTTTAGCCATTTAATTCACCTCAAAATATTTTATGTTTTTTAATAATTTATGAAACAAAAATATTTTTTAATTTTAAATTAATATTTATATAATGAATTTATAAAGATTAAAATCACTTATTACCCAAACTATAATGTGGATATTTAAAGATAGAAAAGCAATTAAAGCATTAGTAAGAATGACAAAAAAAAGAATGCACTTCTGTGGTTTAAACTTGTACAACATTGTACATTTTCTTATTCCACTTTTTGTACATTCTTATAGTATCATTAGCAAGTACCTTACATTTTATAGATTCTTATTTGTTATACCATTACATTGGTGAACAAATACTCGATAACCAACATCCATTACAATTTTATAATTATTCATACACATTCCGCCTCAAAATGGTTTATAAATACCATCTTATAAATTGCTATGAAATATTTTAGTATTTTAACTTTTACCTACCATATACGCAAATTACCATTCAATAAATCTTTCCCAATTTTCTTTTACAGAACTTGAAACGCAATCAAAATACTTTTCCAATTGTCTACTTATTAATTTAGCTTTTTCGTTGATAGGGTTTCCTGCACTATAATAATCTTTCTTTAATGTTCGAGACATCATATCAGAAAACAATACTGCTCTGTCTTCTTTGTAATCAGATTTACTATAAGCAGATAAAAAATAAGCAGGGTTGGAATAATAATATACATATTCAGTAGTTTGAATTCCATATACAAAACCACTTGGGTTATAATCCTTCATGCTATTTTCTAATGTACTTGCCCCTATAATACTAGCTAAATAACAATCTATATACTGCATTATTTCATGATGAAGTGTACTTTCAAATAATAAACTTTCTGTATTAATGAGAATCACTACATTGTTTGAATTTCTATTGTCTGTTAATCCCGCTACGTTACCATTTATTTGATCTACCAAATAAATCGTTAAAGATTTCCATTTCTTATTGATTTCAAAAAAGAAACCACTTGGATATTTTCTTAAAGCAGTATCAATATTATTTAATGCTGTGTGAATTTTCTCATCATCATATTGTTTAGTAAAATTAGAGTATGAATTAACATAATTAACATTTGATTCATCTTTATATCCAATATTAACACCATATTTTGACTTTATATTTTTTCTTAAATTGTCATTTGTAATACTCAAAGAACTTTCATTATTTTTGTTTTCTTCTTTTGGTGGTTCAATAGGTTCTTCTTTTTTTACAGTAGTATTATTTGATATAGTATTATCTTTATTTTTATTATTTGAATCTTTATTAGAATTCGAATCCTTTTTTGATACACTTGTCTCATTTTTTTTAATATCACTAGTTGAATTATTTCCTTTTTTATTATTAGATTCTTGTTTCTCTTCTGTTTTAGTTTCTGATAAATTATTATTACCTTTTTCTATATTTTTTTCTTCTTCTGTATTTTTTTCTTCATTTATTTTCTCATTTTTTTCTTGTACACTGTTTTCTATCTGAGAATCTTCATTATTCTTATCATCATTTTTTTCTTCTTGTTCATTAGAATTATTTGATTGATCCCTTTCCTCTTTATTTACTGGAGTATCTACTTCATTAGTATTAAACCCTTTTTTAGCGCTAATATCAACGTTATATTTAATACACAATATCATTAAAAATAAAACCATTAATATAATAACAATAATATTCTTCTTATCTAACTTCATAAAAAAACTCCTCAACATAATTATACATTATTAAAAAAAAAAGGTATATATTTTTATATTTATAAACATCGAAATACTATCGTTATCGAACAATTATTATAAAATCATATATAGATTATAATTGTATGAAAACAATTTTTTAATACTAATATCGATTATATATTATGTCACACAAAATATGATTTACCAATAAATCAAATTATTAGTTTTATAAAATGAATAATTACATACTAAACTTATCCCTATTAAAAAAAATACCATCAATATTATAAAAATGTGTTATGAATAAGTATTTAAAAAAAAGAAACTAAAAAGTTTCTTCGTTAATTTAATTTAACACTTAATTCTAATGTTTCACCAGATCTATTAATTACTAACTTAATTGTATCCCCAACATTATATTTATATAAATTATATCTAAATTCTGCTGAAGAAGATATTTCACTATCATTAATTTTAGTAACTATATCACCTTTTTTTAAACCAGCTTCATATGCACTACTTCCATTTTCAACACTAGCAACAACAACGCCTTGAACGTTTGATTCACCTCTGTATACATAAGAACTATCTATAATACTAACACCAATTACTGGTCTTGTAATTTGTTTACCATTTTCCAAATCGTCTACATAGTTCATTACATATTCTATAGGAAGAGCAAATCCCATACCCTCTACTCCGCTTTTAACTAGCTTCATAGATGTAATACCAATAACTTCACCATTTATATTCACAAGTGGGCCACCACTATTTCCTGAATTTATTGCAGCATCTGTTTGAAGTACATCCATTATATAATTTCCATTATTTGTTGATACGCTAATTTGTCTATTTGTACCTGATAAAATTCCTTTAGTAACTGTACCCATATATTCACTTCCAAGAGGTGAACCAACAGTAAATACAGTATCTCCTATTGAAGATTTTGTACTATCACCTATTTCAGCTACCATAGTAACATATTCTTTATCTATTGATAAGACAGCTATATCAAAATATTCATCACTTCCTAATAATTTTGCCTCAACTGTTTTATTATTTGTAAATGTTACTTTTATTGTTGATGCATTTTCAATAACATGATGATTAGTTAAAATATAACCAGATTTAGAATCTTTTTTATATACAAAACCAGTTCCAGACGCAATTAAATTATTTTGTTTATTATATACTTCTATTAATACTACAGCATCATATATTTTATTTACAGATGCATTAATAGAATCACTTTCAGTAATTGAAACTTCATTCATAACACTTTTAACATTACTATTTTCTTTATTTAAATAATTATATGTAAAATAACTACTTATACATCCAATAAAAAATGTAAATATTATAACAATTGTATAAATAAATTTTTTCAATATTAGCCTCCTAAATAAAGTTTATTAAATCTCTCCAATTAGATGGAAAACCTATTTTATTTAATATTAAATTAAGTGGTACAGTATCTACATTACCATCTAAATAGTCTATTTCATAACCTATTTGATAAAACAATTCCTCAAACTCTTCTTTAGTTAACATTTGATTTAATATTATTATAAGAGCAAATAAATCATTCTTTCCATAATTATAATGATCATCTGTCATTTCAATATTCAATAAATAATGAATTTTATTATCAGGTATTTCTTTTTGTGTTCTATGATCATATAATATTTCTTCATGAGCGCATAAATTTCTAAAATTAGATAATATTGTTAAATTTGTACATAATGTTTCTACATCTAAGTTATATAACTCAGCAATAGAAAGAGCATCTTCATAATTTAATATTCCATATAATTCAGATACTATTCCAAATGATAAAACCTTTACTAATATCCACATAGGAATATATCCATAATTATTCATATAATGCATAGTTGCTGCATGTTGTTTACAATTAGCGCGTATTTGCCTTTTCATCTTTTCAAGTACATCTCTAACCTGTCTTGTTTTCATATTATCTTGTATAAAATTTTTAGGATTTAAGTAATCCTTCTCTTTAATACCATATTTTTTTGATAATTGATAACTAATAATTGATTTAATATTATTTTCAACAATTAATATATATCTAAAAAATATATTTCTTATTTTTCTATCAAAACAAAATACTGAATACAATTCCTCAAATGTTGTTCCTGGGATAAATGTATTATCTTTATAAGAAAGCATAAATAAACGTCTATATCCACTTATAAAGAAATAATTTTCCCTTAATAACACATTTTTAGCAGCATCAACATCATTAATAACAAGTCCTTTATTTTTTAATATTTCAACTTGTTCATCTAAACTTTTAAATACCTTTTTTGAAGACATAATATCATACTCCTATACCCTATTTTGATTATATCATAAAAAAATAATCAAAAATATGTTTTTTTTATGAAAAATACTCAAATAAAGCATTAACTATAGAATTAGATACCTTTTTTACAAAAGAATCTTGTCTTAATAAATATCTATCATTTTTATTACTTAAAAAACCTACTTCTACTAAAACTCCTGGAACCTTTACTCTTTTTTCTAAATAAAGATCACTTACTTGCTTAAATTCTCTATTAGTACTAAATAATTTATTTAGATGTTTTTGAATGATGCTTGCTATAGCTTTATTATTCTCATTTATATCATCATAAAATACCTGAGGTCCTCTCCACGTACCAGTTTTTTCGGAATTTAAATGAATAGATAAATACATATCACAATTAGATTTATTTATTGCATTAGCTCTTCTTGATAAATCACTTCTTTTTCTATTTATTGTATTTGTAACAGCTAAATCATAATCATCACTTCTAGTTAAATAAACTATAGCTCCATTTCTTTCTAAAACATCTTTTAATTCAATTGATATTTTCAAATTAATATCTTTTTCATATATACTTTTATATATAGTACCCGGATCAACACCACCATGACCAGGGTCAATATAAATAACCTTATCCTTAAAGACATTTTTAGTTGATGCATTAACATAACCTACACACATTATCAATAAACAAAATGATAATAAAACAATAAACCTATATTTAGTCATAGTATCACCTTAATAAATAGTATGAAATAAAAAAAATTATATACAAAAGCATATAATTTAAAACTATATAATATTTTTAAGATTCCCATCTTCCATATATACCACATGGTAAAACCAAATCAGAACTTTCTATTGGAAGTCCTATTTCATCACATTCTATTTTGCCATTTGGATATTTTTTTAAAACAGTTGTTTTAAGTACATTTTCCAAAACAGTTTTTGAAAAACCTGTAGTATAAGAATTTACTTGAAAAAATAATGGATTATCACTTAATATTTGAAGACAAGCTTCAATTAATTCTACTATTTTATCTTCAAACTTCCATACTTCTCCACTTGGCCCTCTTCCAAAAGATGGGGGATCCATTATTATAGCATCATATTTATTACCACGTCTTTGTTCCCTTAATACAAATTTTAAACAATCATCTACAATAAATCTAATATAATTATTTTCTAAATGAGATAATTTCATATTCTCTTTAGCCCAATCTACCATACCTTTTGCAGCATCAACATGCACAACATCTGCTCCAGCATAAGAACATGCCATTGTTGCAGCACCAGTATAAGCAAAAAGATTAAGCACTTTTATTTTTCGATTTTCTTTTTTTATTTTATCAATCATATAATCCCAATTAGCAGCTTGTTCTGGAAACAAACCAGTATGTTTAAAATTAGTTGGACTCACCTTAAATGTTAAATCCTTATAATTGATAGTCCAATATTCAGGTAATTGTTTTTTAAATTCCCAGCTACCTCCACCTTTGTTACTTCTATGATAAAAGCCATCTACATTATTCCATTTTTTTGAATAAGATATTGGCCAAAGTCCTTGAGGATCTGGACGTCTTAATATTATATTATTCCATGATTCTAATTTTTCTTTATTACCCGCATCTAATATTTTATAATCAATCCAATCATTACTAATCTTCATTCATATCACCTTATGTAATTATACTATAAAAAGTAGAAAAATAAAAGAACAGCCTAACTGTTCTTTTAAAATGCATACTATCTTTTTGAGAATTGAGGAGCTCTACGAGCTGCTTTAATAACTTTCCTTCTATGATCTGAACAATACTATTCTTATTTTAGTTTTTGTACTTTTTTACTTAAATTTTCTCTTAAGAAACTATCTACATCATCAAATATTTCTTTTCTATTGTCAAAAATTGTTTTATGATTACCTGAATATAACTTAAATGTTGCATTTAATCCAAGATTTGAATATATTTCTTGCTGTTTTATAAAACGTTTTTGAATTACTGTTCCTAGTACCTTATTTATTGCATTTACCTCACTATCACTAAACAAATTATATTTTGCTGTGTAATTACCATTTTCATCTAGTTTCAATAATTGTTTACCATTCTCATCAACAAATGGAGTTTTATTACCACACTCATCTTTTAAAATACAATCATTTCCATTTTCATCCATATAATGATAATCATCAAAATTTGGCATAGCCGGATCAGTCCTATCCTCTTTTCCAATATAGTAAAAAAAGGAAATATTCCGAAATGAATCAAAATCAAAATTTTTTAAGCCAGAAGTACCAGTAGGATATAAAAATTCATATCCATCCATATAATCAATAGGCATAGAGATCACACCACCCGTACCTCCAGCTATTACCGATTTAATTATTTCAGGATGCAATAATGCAAAATGAGTTGCAAACATTGCACCTTCTGAATAACCGGAAATAATTATTTTTTCATCTGCATTAATTTCTTTATTTTTTAAACAATCTATTGCATATTGAATTATCGATTTATGTTGATCAGCAAGATTATTATATAAATACATATCTTTTTTGTATTTCTCATCATATTCAGAAATTTTGAAATTATTTGTTAAACAATCTCTACCTAAAAAATTAGGTCTAAAATCTTTTAATCTTGGAACAAATGGAATAATCATAGGGTTTCCGTTAGTTAGGCATAAATGTGTAAGCATCGGATCAATACTACAAAAATCTTCTTTTGTTCGTTCAATAAGTTCTTCCATTGTTGAACAATTCTCCGATTCATTTTTGGGTAAATTGCATGCATATATCAAGTCAGGATTATCTGATAATTTTTTTGGTATAATTATCTTGAAAGGAAAATTAAACCCTTTTTCTGGTTTTGCCGAAATATCTATATAATCTACAATAACTCCTCTAAACTTCATTTCTGACATTATAACCACCCACACTCTTACATAAATTATATCACAAATTCCTAAATTTGTAGTATACAATACTAGTTTCACTTTAAACAAAGTTTTATGACATAAAAAAAAAGTAGAAAATAAAAGAACAGCCTAACTGTTCTTTTAAAATACATACTATCTTTTTGAGAATTGAGGAGCTCTACGAGCTGCTTTAAGACCTGGTTTTTTACGTTCTTTACTTCTAGAATCTCTAGTTACAAAACCAGCTTTTTTAAGAACTGATCTAAAGCATCCTTCAGTACCTTCATTTGCTTTATCATATTCTAATAAAGCTCTTGTAATACCTAAACGGATTGCTCCAGTTTGACCAGTAAATCCACCACCATTAACTTTTGCTTCAATATCAAACATTTCATCTGTTGAAGTAGCAACTAAAGGTTGTTTTAAATCCATTACATTAGTTTCATATGGGAAGAATTCATTAACATCTACACCATTAACAGTTATTTTTCCTTTTCCAGGATACATCTTAACTTGTGCAACACTAGTTTTTCTTCTTCCAGTTCCACAATAAACTTTTTTATCTGCCATTTAAAACCCTCCTAGTTCATTTTTAACTCAACTGGTTGTTGAGCTGTATGAGGATGTTCAGCACCTGCATACACAAATAACTTTCTATACATTTGACGTCCTAATCTTCCTTTTGGAAGCATTCCTTTAACTGCTCTTTCAATCATTTCAACAGGATAATCTTGAACCATAACTTTTGCAGTTCTTTCTCTTAAACCACCAGTATATCCACTATGATCATAATAAATTTTATCATTTAATTTGTTACCAGTAAGTTTAACTTTTGAAGCATTAATAACAATAACATTGTCACCACAATCAATATGTGGAGTAAATGTTGGTTTGTTTTTTCCTCTTAGAATATGAGCAACTTTAGCTGCTACACGTCCTAAACTTTGTCCTTCAGCATCGATTACATACCAAGCACGTTCAACACTCTCTTTTTTTTGCATATATGTATCTTTCATCATATTTTTTCCCTCTCTTTAAAAATATATTTTAGAAATGATTCTTCCCACAAATCATTTCAATGGGATAAATAAATGTACCAATTAAGATTATATAAAAATATATGCAAAAAGTCAATAAAAATAAACATTTTAAAGGCTTTTTTTAATATTTTACATCTAATAAATATAAACCATTTGGTGAAGCTGTAATTGATGCACATTCTCTATTTTGTTTATCAAGAATAACTTTAATATCTGAAGGATTTATTTTACCACTTCCAACATCTATAAGTGATCCAACAATATTTCTTATCATATATCTTAAAAATCCATTACCAGTAAATGTTATAAACAATATATCATTTTTATTTTCTATATCTATAGAATAAATGGTTCTTACATAACTATCTTTTAAAGAAGATGCCTTAGTAAATGATTTAAAATCATGTGTACCAATTAAATATTCTGTGGCTTTTTTTATTGAATTAATATCTAAATATTTATTATATTGATAAACATAATTTCTTTCAAATGGATTATATTCACCCATATTTATTTTATATATATAACTCTTTTCTTTTATATTATATCTAGAATGAAAATCATTATCTACCTTTTCAATATTTTTAACATAAATACTATCACTTAATAAAGAATTAATTGAATGTTTAAATTTTTCTACATCTATATCATTATCTAAATCAAAATGTGCTTTTTGATTTATTGCATGTACATGAGCATCTGTTCTTCCACTAGAATGAATAGAAACATTCCTATTACCACATACTTTATAAAGTACACCTTCTATTTCACCTTGAATAGTTACTTTATTCGATTGTTTTTGATAACCATAATAATTAGTTCCATCATAACTAAATGTCATTAAATAGCGCATATTACCACCCCTAATAATACTATTAAAAATATATCTATCATAAAATAATCTCTTAAATTCATAGTTAATTTATTTTCATAATCATATCTATAATTTCTAACTATTAGATTGTCTGACATATTATCTGCCTGCTTTAAAACAGATTTAAATAAACTTATAATTAAAACTTTATAAATATAAATCTTGTCCTTAATTTTAAGTTTATTTATATATATATTTCTTGATTTAAGAGACATTATTTTTTTATTATATTCTATAATTACACATGGTATAAATTTTATAGCAACAGTAAGAATAAATACTATTCTCGTTTTATATTTATCTAAAAATTTAAACGGCCTTAATATACAATAAAATCCTTGTAACATATCATTTATGGAACTTGTATATATAAATGATAAAGAAAATAATAAAAGTAAAATTATTTTTAATATACTTATTATAATAAAAACTATATCTGTTTTAAATATAATATTTAATATAAATATAAATATTAATAAATATTTTATATCCCATACACTCTTAAAATAATATTTATATGGGACATTAGTTAATTTTAAATAATATAAAGTCAATATACTTATTATCAAAATAATAAAAAGCGAATTAGAAAAAGATATAATAATACAATAAAGTATTAACAATATTATTTTTGTAAAACAACAAAGTGAATGTACAAAAGAATTATCATTATAATATCTACCAATTTTAATATTATTTAACATATCTATATATATCCTTTAAAAGATCATTAACTTCATCTCTATATCCCATCTTTATATTCTTAAGAGTATATACTCTATTTGAAAATTCAATGATTATAGGACTTTTTAAACCTATTTTTTTCAAAACTTCAGAATTACTCAAAACATCATATTTATCTCCTGATAGAACTATTTTACCATTATTTAAAGCATAAACATTATCTGATACCTTTAAAACAAAATCCATATCATGTGAAGAAATTACTATTGTTTTATTATATTTTGTTTTTAACATTCTAAGTAATTTAATTAACTTATTTTTATATTCATAATCTAAACTATTTGTCGGTTCATCAAGCAAAATTACTTTAGGATTAAACACAAGTATTGAAGCAATTGCTATTAATTTTTTTTCTCCTTTACTTAACGATGAAATATTTTTATCTAAATATGATTTAGATAATCCTACCATTTGTAAAGCACCTGTAATACGTTTGTCAATTTGATTTAAATCATAGTGATAAAGTTTTATACCAAGTTCTAATTCTTCTCTTACATTATCACATATAAATTGATCAGATGAATTTTGAAAGACCATACCTATTCTAAATTTGTAATCTGTAATAGTATCAATAGTACTGTCTTTTCCAACAATATATTTTCCTATTTTTATATATCCACTATCTGGTAATTCAAGAGATTTAATAAGTTTCAATATAGTTGTTTTACCACTTCCATTTGGACCTATAAAAGTGTTTATTTTATTACTTAGTAATGTGAAAGTTAAATCATTAAATAATTCTTTTTTTACACCAAAGTTATCATACATGAATTTAACATTTGTAAACTTTATTTCCATAATTTATTCACCATCTTATCAATATCTAAAATAATATTATCAAGTAAACCATAATAAGATAATTTATTTGATAAGTCAGCCATTATAGGCAAACATAATCCTGATTTTTTTAATTCCTTTTCACATTTTAAAACTTCATCTTTTTTACCTGATAAAACTAATTTTCCTTCATTTAAAACAAATATTTTTTTACTAAATAATATATCAGATAAATTATTACTAAATATTATAACTGGAATTGTTTTACTTAATCTTTTTAATATCTTTGTTACATTATTTTTTTCTTTATCATCTAACATATCGAATGGTTCATCTAATATCAACATAGATGGATTTTTAAGTAAAATAAGACCTATAGAAACAAGTTTTATCTCACCACCACTTAATTCAACTATACTTCTATCTAAAAGATTTTTTATATTTAATTCTGAAGATATTTCATCAATTTTTAAAGAAATTTCATTTTCTTTTAGGTTCATTTTTTTTAATTCCGATTCATATTCTTTTCTTACTGTTTCACATATAAACATATCATTAAAATCTTCAAATAAATATCCTACTTTATCTCTTACTTTTTTTATATTTTCCTTTAATGAAAAGCCTAAAACATTAATATTTCCACTATATTCAATAAATCCAGCAAATGTTTTTGTAAGTAATGTTTTACCAGATGAGCTTTTTCCTACAATAGAATATATTCCTTTATCCTTTATAACTAAATTAAAATCTTTTATAATATTTAAAATATTAAGATTTTCTATTTTTAAATAATTTTCCATAAAACCACCATAACGTATATTATAATATAATTATTATTTATTTACAATTAAAAAAAGCACATTGTGCTTAAGATTCTATTAAATAAACATACTTATTATCCTTAAAACTTATTATTACACGATAATCTTTATATTTATCTGCATCATGGTTTAAATATCCATCACGAATAAGAATAGAAACATCTAAAGTATATTTAATATTGGAATTTTCTCCAGGTAGTGATTCTGGATTGTCAGCACTCCAATTTTTAGCCGCAGATATAATTGATTTTTCATCAGCGTTATTAATTTCATTCTTTGTAGAACTAATATACTTAAATACATTTATTGTAGTTATAACTGAAATAATTCCGATAATTACTATTATAGAAAGTAATTCTATAAGTGTAAATCCTTTTCTTTTCATAATTATACTTCCTTTTTTGATTGAATATTATATGCAATCTTTAAAACTAATTTTTTTGGTAAAAATCTATTAAAATAATAATTTAATTTCATTGTAAAACCAGGAATTATCAAAGTTTTTCCTTTAAACATTTTATCTATTGCATACTTAGCTACAAAATCACTAGTTAAAGGTTTTACACTAAATTGAACTTTAGCAACTTTATTAAATTCAGTATCAACAGGACCTGGACATAAAGTACAAACCTTAACACTACTCTTCACTTGTCTTAATTCTTCATTTAACGCTTCATCAAGTCTCAAAACATATGCTTTTGAAGCATAATAGCTTGCCATTAAAGGACCTGGTTGAAATGCAGCAGAAGACGCTACATTTAATATATATCCCCTATTTAATTTTGTAAACTTTTGTAAAAATAATTTTGTTAATATGTGTACTCCTTTGATATTTGTATCAATCATATCAAGTTCTTTATCTAAAGAAGTTTCAGTAAAATCACCAAATACACCAAATCCAGCACAATTTATTAATATTTCAACGTCTTCATCTTTTACTTGATTATATAAATCCATACAATTAAATGTACTAGAAATATCAAGAGGTATAACAGTAACATTACCAGATAATTCAGATTTAAGCTTATTTAGTCTTGTTTTTCTTCTTGCTACAAGAATTAAATCATATCCTTTATTACTTAATATTCTTGCAATGGAAGCTCCTATTCCAGAACTTGCCCCAGTTATTAATGCCTTCATAGTATCACCACTTCAATTATATAAAAGAATGCCTTAAAAGTAAAGAAAAAAGATACTATTTAGTATCTCCTTCAACTAATTCTAAAATAACCATTAACGCATCGTCTCCTCTACGTTCAGATAATTTTAAAATTCTTGTATATCCACCATTTCTGTTAGCATATCTTACAGCTAAGTCATTAAATACCTTGTTAACTGTATCTGTATCATTTTGTAAGAAAGCTAATGCTTTTCTTCTTGAAACTAAATCACCTTTTTTACCGTAAGTAATCATTTTATCAACAAATTTACGAGCTTCTTTTGCTCTTGTTTCAGTTGTTTCGATTCTTTCGTTATTAATAAGATCTCTAGTTAAATTAGCTAACATACTTCTTCTATGTTTGTTAGTAACGCCTAATTTTCTATAAGCCATAAATTACCTCCTTATTAATCGTCTTCTCTAAATCTAAGTCCCATCTCTTTAATTTTTTCAATAACTTCTTTTAAAGATTTTTTACCTAAATTACGAATTTTCATCATTTCTAATTCTGATTTTTCAGTTAAATCACCTAAAGTATTAATACCTGCTCTTTTTAAACAATTATAAGCTCTTACAGAGAAATCTAAATCATCAATTGATGTCTCTAATTTCTTTAATTTACTATCTTCTTGCTTAGCAGACATAATACCAGTCATATCAGCAATTTCTGAAAGTTGTGTTACAACATTTAAATGTTCAATTAAAATTTTTGCACCTAAAGCAACAGCTTCTTCTGGACGAATTACTCCATTAGTATGTACTTCAAGAATTAATTTATCATAATTAGCATCTTGACCAACACGAGTCTCTTCAACACTATAATCAATTAACTCTATAGGAGAGAAAGAAGAATCCATTGGTATATAACCTATAGCAGAATTTTCAATATATTTTTTATTTTGTTCTGCTAAAAAATATCCTCTACCATTTGCTACAATAACATCCATATCAAGTTTTCCACCTTTAGATAAAGTTGCAATAACTTGATCTTTATTTATTATTTCAATATTTGAATTTTCTTCAAAATCAGCAGCAGTTACTTCTCGTTCCTCAGATACAGATAAGTGTAATGTTTGAACCTCATTACTATTATTTTTAATAGCAATATTTTTTAAATTTAAAATAATTGTAGTAACATCTTCAACTACACCATCCATTGTTTGAAATTCATGCATAACACCATCAATTTTTACAGCAACTATTGCACTTCCTGGCATACTAGATAACATAACTCTTCTAAGAGCATTACCTAAAGTTGTACCAAAGCCTCTTTCAAGTGGTTCAAGTTCAAATTTTCCATAATTATTATTTTCAATATAATCTGTTATTTTATAGGTTGGTTTTTCAAAATTTAACATTCTATTCACTCCTTATCTATTATCCACGTGGACGTTTTGGTGGACGACATCCATTATGTGGTACAGGTGTTACATCAGTAATTGAAGAAACTTCAAGCCCTGCTGTTTGTAATGAACGAATTGCTGTTTCACGCCCTGAACCTAATCCTTTTGCAAAAACTTCAACTTTTCTCATTCCCATATCATAAGCAGCTTTACCAGCAGCTTCTGCAGCTGAACCAGCAGCAAATGGAGTTGATTTTTTACTTCCTTTAAATCCTAATGTTCCAGCAGAAGCCCAACTTATTGCATTTCCGTCTTTATCACAAATTGTTACAATTGTGTTATTAAATGTTGAATGTATATAAGCTTTACCTTCTGGTACATTTTTCTTAACTTTACGTTTTCTTGATTTATAAGCCATAGTTATAACCTCCTTTTTAGATTATTATTTTTTCTTATTAGCTACAGTTTTACCTTTACCTTTACGTGTTCTAGCATTTCTGTTAGTTCTTTGTCCACGAACTGGTAAACCTTTTTTATGACGAGTTCCTTGGTATGAATTAATTTCCATTTTAGTTTTAATATTCATACTAACTTCACGTCTTAAATCACCTTCGATTGTACATTTGTCTACTTGTTCACGAATTTTTGTTAGTTCATCTTCAGATAAAGTAGAAACTCTTTTATTTTTATCTACATTTGCATCTTTTAAAATTTGATTTGATAAACTTCTTCCAATTCCATAAATATAAGTCAAAGCTATTTCAACTCTTTTATTATTTGGTATATCTACACCTTTAATACGTGCCATATCTGCACCTCCTCTTAACCTTGTCTTTGTTTGTGTTTAGGGTTTTCACAAGTAACCATTATTTTCCCATTTCTCTTAATGATTTTACATTTATCACAGATTTTTTTTACTGATGATCTTACTTTCATTTATATCCCTCCTATTTTCTATAGGTTATACGCCCACGTGTTAAATCATATTCTGATAATTCAAGAACTACTGTATCGCCTGGTAAAATGCGAATATAGTTCATTCGGATTTTACCAGAAACGTGAGCTATTACAGTATATTTGTTTTCAAGTTCTACACGAAATTGACCTCCTGGTAAAACTTCTAATACTTTTCCTTCAACTTCGATTGATGCTTTTTGTACTTTTTCTTTTTCTTCAGTATTCTTTTTTTTGAAATTTTGTTTTTTTGGCATCTTTTCACCTCATTTTATTTTCTACCTGGCTCAAAGTTAAGACAGGTCCAGTATTTTAATTGCGTATTAAATATTATCAATAATATTTTCTATAGATTTAAATACATTATTCGCACTATTTTCGCTATTAACTGTATAAAGAATATTTTTTCTTTCATAATAATCAATTAATGGTCTAGTTTCTTTTATATACGTATTATATCTATTATTAAATGTATCAATATTATCATCATCTCTTTTAATTAAAACAGAATGACAAACATCACATACACCTTTTTCTTTAGAATTCATATTTTCAATTTGATCATTATATATTGCATTACAATTTGGACAAAGAAGTCTACCAACTATGCGTTTTCTTAAAATATCTTCCTTTACGTCCAAATTAATAACTGCATTTATTTTCATATTATGTTTTAATAATAATTCATCTAAAGAAACTGCTTGGTCGTAATTTCTTGGGAAACCATCTAATATACAACCATTAGCGCAATCACTCATTTCCATTCTATCACTAATTAATTCAAGTATAATTTTATTAGGAACTAAATTTCCTTTTTTCATATATTCTTTTATTTCATTAGCAAGAGAAGAATTTTCTTTTATTTTTTCTCTAAGTAAATCACCTGTTGAAATATGAGTAAGTCCATATTTCTCAATAATCATACTAGATTGTGTACCCTTACCAGCTGCTGGTGGGGCAAGTAGTATTATATTTTTCATTTTCTTCTACCTTTTTTCATATAACTACGAGTTAACAACTCACCATCTAATTGTTTATAAGTTTCAAGAGCTACACCAACTACGATAAGAAGTCCTGTACCACCAATACTTATATTAGTAGATAAGTTTGATACAGCTCCAAATATAATTGGAAGTCCAGCTATAACAGCTAAAGATAAAGCTCCAACTGTTGTTATTCTTTTTAATACTGATTTTAAATAATTTTCAGTTTCTTTACCAGGACGAATACCTGGAATAAATCCACCATTTTTATTTAAATTTTCAGCTAATTCTGATGGTTTTAATTGAATAAAAGTATAAAAATATGAAAATGCAAAAATACATACCATATAAATTATAAATCCAGTAACTGAATTTGTAACTAACCATTTGTTTATAAAAATTTTAACAGAAGCATTTTTTACTAGTGCTCCAACTATAGATGGTATTGCCATTATCATTGAAGCAAATATTACAGGCATAACTCCTGTTGAATTTAATTTAAATGGTATATAACTTTGTTGCTTACCATACATACTTGTTGATTTATTAGCATATTGAATAGGAATTCTTCTTTCAGTTATTTCTATATAAACAACTCCTAACATAATTACTAAATATAGTAGTACAAATAATAAGAACTTTGTTATACCTAAAGCAAGTGCCTGAGTAGAAGTGTTAACTACTAATTCAGACCAAAGTGAAACAAACATATTTGGAAGTGATGATACAATACCAGCCATAATAATCAATGAAATACCATTTCCTATTCCTTTTTCTGTTATTTTATCTCCCATCCATATAACTAAACTAGTACCAGCAGTTAATACTAAAGCATAACTTAAGCAATCCATAATTGAACCATTATTTATAAAAGTTTTTGATAATACAAATCCTTGTATAAATGCAAGTACAATACCCATGTATCTAGTTATTTGATTTAGTTTTGCTCTACCAGCTTCTCCCTGTTTACCAAGCTCTGAAAAATAAGGAATTATATCCATTTGAAGTAAAGATACAATAATTGAAGCATTAATGTATGGAACAACACCAAGAGCAAATATAGAAAATTGTTCTAACGCTCCTCCACCCATTATATTTACTAATTGTAAAAAGCCAAGTTTATCTGTTCCAAGTGAATTCTTATCAATTCCAGGAACAATTATTGTTGTACCCAACTTAAATATAAATAATACAAAGAAAGTAAATAATATTCTTTTTCTTAAATCCTTATTTTGTGAGCTAAATATTTGCTTGAATCTTGCAAACATGTTAGATCACCTCTGCTTTTCCACCTTTTGCTTCTATTTCTCTTTTAGCAACGTTTGAGAATTTATTAGCACGAACTGTTAATTTCTTCTCTAATTTTCCTTGTCCAAGAACTTTAACTCCATCTAATTGATTTTTTAAAATTCCCATTTCTTTTAATAATTCTGGTGTAATAACAGCACCATCTTCAAATTTATTTAAATCACTTAAATTAATTACAGCATATTCTGTTTTAAACATAGCATTTGAGAATCCTCTTTTTGCTATTCTTCTGAATAATGGAGTTTGACCACCTTCAAAACCGATTCTTACTCCACCACCACTACGAGCATTTTGACCCTTGTGACCTTTACCAGAAGTTTTACCAGTTCCACTTGATGTTCCTCTACCTAATCTTTTTTTAGAATGAGTTGCACCAATTGCTGGGCTTATTGTATGTAGCTTCATTAAATCTCCTCAACTTTCTTTCCACGTAAAGCAGCAATTTCTTCTTTTGTCTTTTGTTCTTTAAGTGCTTTTAATGTTGCATATGCCATATTAATTTTTGTATTTGATCCAAGTGATTTTGATAAAATGTCCTTAACTCCTGCAAGTTCAAGAACACTACGAACTGGTCCTCCAGCTTTAATTCCTGTACCTTTACTAGCTGGTTTTAACATAACTTTACTAGCTCCTTGTACACCGATTGCTTCATGAGGAATAGTTCTTTCTTCAATTATAGAAACTTTTGTAGCATTTTTTGTTGCGGCTTCTAATGCCTTTTTAATTGCATCTTGTACTTCGTTTGCTTTTCCAGTACCAATTCCTACCATACCATTTCTGTTTCCAACTACAACTGTAGCTGCAAAACGGAAATGACGACCACCTTTTGTAACTTTAGTTACACGACGAACGTCAATAACTTGATCTTCATATAACTTTTGTCTTCTTGGGCGTGGTTCCATTGTTTTCTTTTCCATTATAGTACCCTCCTCTTAGAATTCTAATCCTGATTTACGTGCAGCTTCTGCTAAAGCCTCTACACGACCGTGGTATAAATATCCACCTCTATCGAAAACTACTTTAGTAATTTTTTTATCTTTTGCTCTTTTACCAAGTAATTCTCCAACTTTAGTAGCAGCTTCTATATTTCCTCCATTTTCAAGTTTTAATTCTTTATCAACAGAAGAAGCACTTACTAAAGTAACTCCAGCTTCATCATCAATGATTTGAGCAAAAATATTACTATTTGATCTAAATACGTTAAGTCTTGGAGTACTTGCAGTACCAGAAACTTTAGATCTAACACGTGCATGTCTTGCTTTACGTATATCATTACGAACTACTTTTTTAATCATAATTACTTCTCTCCTTTACTAAGCCTTAAGCTGCTTTCTTTCCTTCTTTACGACGAATATGCTCATCAGTATAACGAATACCTTTTCCTTTATATGGTTCAGGTTGTCTTATTTTTCTAACCTCTGCAGCAAATTCACCAACTAAACATTTATCAATTCCTCTTATAAATAACTCAGTGTTGCTTGGAACTTCAATAGTTATACCAGTAGGAACTGAAACTTCAACTGGATGTGAATAACCAGCATTTACAACTAATGTATTACCTTTAGCAGTAAATCTATATCCAACACCAACAATTTCTAATTTTTTTTCATAACCTTTTGTAACACCAATAATCATGTTATTAATGTTTGCATTAGCAGTACCATGAAAATTTTTGTATGCATCACTTTTACGTGAAACAATTATTTTATTTTCTTTTACTTCAGCAGTAATGTTTTTATTAATTTCTGTAGAAAGTTCACCTTTAGGACCTTTTACTGTAACTACATTACCATCAACTGATACTGTAACACCGTCAGGTATTGTTAAAATTCTATTACCAATACGACTCATTTGTCTTCCTCCTTAACTTTCTACCAAATATAAGCTAAAACTTCTCCACCTAATGTTTCTTTTCTTGCTTCTTTATCAGTCATCAATCCTTTTGATGTAGATATAATAGCAATACCTAATCCATTTAATACATAAGGTACATCTTCAGCCTTAGCATAAACACGTAATCCTGGCTTTGATATTCTTTTTAATCCAGATATAACGCGTTCTTTTTTTGCTCCATATTTTAAGTTCAAAAGTAATTTATCTTGAACATTGTTTTTCTTAACCTTGTAGTCAGATATAAATCCTTCTTCTTTTAAAATTCTAGCAATTTCATTTTTAATTTTTGAAGCTGGCATTTCAACTTCTACATATCTCATTTGATTTGCATTACGAATTCTTGTAAGCATATCTGCGATTGGATCTGTCATACAATCCCTCCTTTTCCTACCAACTAGATTTTTTCATTCCTGGTATTTGTCCTTTGTAAGCTAGTTCACGAAAACAAATACGACAAATTCCATATTTTCTTAAAACTGAATGTGGTCTACCACATATTTGACACCTAGTATATTCGCGTACTTTAAATTTTGGCTTTCTGCTAGCCTTTACCTTCATACTTGTTTTAGCCATAATTATCCTCTCCTAATCATTATTTCTTAAAAGGAATTCCAAAACCTTTTAAAAGAGCAAATGCTTCTTCATTAGTTTTAGCTGTAGTGACAAAAACGATATCCATACCACGTACTTTAACTACTTTATCAAAATCTATTTCTGAGAAAATTAATTGTTCGTTAAGTCCTAAAGTATAATTTCCTTTTCCATCAAAAGCTTTTTTAGAAACACCTCTAAAGTCTCTTACACGTGGTAATGCAATACTTATTAATTTATCTAAAAAGTTATACATATTTTCTCCACGAAGAGTAACTTTGCATCCAATTCCTTGACCAGCTCTGATTTTAAAACCAGCTATAGCTTTTTTAGCTTTAGTAACAACTGGTTTTTGTCCTGTAATTATTGCAAGATCAGCAACAGCTGCTTCTAACATTTTTGAATTTTGTGCAGCATCACCAACACCCATATTTATTACAATCTTTTCTAATTTAGGAATTTGCATTGCATTTTCGTAATGAAATTCTTCTTTTAAACTAGGTATAATTTCATTATTATATTTTTCTCTTAGGCGGTTCATACTTTATCCTCCTTTTCAATTAATCAAGACTCTCGTTTGATTTTTTTGCAACTCTAGTCTTGTTACCTTTTTTATCTATTGTATGTCCAATTCTGGTTCTCTTTTTAGTTTTTGGATCAATCATCATAACATTAGAAGCATGAATTGGAGCTTCCATTTCAACTATACTTCCAGCTGTTTGTCCATTAGGTTTAACATGTTTTTTTACAATATTAACACCTTCAACTACAACTTTGTTTTCACTTCTTAATACTTTTGTGATTTTTCCTTCTTTACCTTTAGATTTACCAGAAATAACAACAACTTTATCTCCTGTTTTAAAGTTCATGTCTTCTCCTCCTTAAGGCCTTATAACACTTCTTTTGCAAGTGATACAATTTTCATAAAATCTTTTTCACGTAATTCACGTGCAACTGGTCCAAATACACGAGTACCAACTGGTGTCTTATCATCTTTAATAATTACACATGCGTTATCATCAAATTTAATATAAGATCCGTCTTCTCTTCTTAGACCAAATTTACTTCTTACGATTACAGCTTTGGCAACTTTACCTTTTTTAACTGTACCGTTTGGTAGTGCTTTTTTAACAGCTACTACAACTATATCTCCAATATTACCAGTTTTAACCTTACTTCCACCTAGAACACGGATTACAGATACTTCACGAGCTCCGGAATTATCGGCTACTTTTAAACGGCTTTCTTGTTGAATCATATTTGAATCCTCCTTTTCAATTATAAAATAATTGCTTTTTCTACTATTTCTACTAAACGGAAATATTTTGTTCTAGATAATGGTCTTGTTTCTACTATACGTACTGTATCTCCAACTTTAGCTTCATTTTTAGAATCATGTGCTGCATATTTTTTAGAATATTTAACACGTTTCTTGTATAATGGATCTTCCTTATAAGTTTCAACTAAAACTGTAATAGTTTTATCGTTTTTAGCACTTACAACTTTTCCAACTAATTCACGTTTTCTTTCCATTATTTTACCTCCTCATTTAATTCACGTTCTTTTAGCACTGTTTTCATACGAGCAACTAATTTTCTTAGTTCATTAATTCTAGAAGGTTTTTCTAAAGATCCAGTAGCTTGGCTAAAACGTAAATTGAATATTTCTTTTTGAGATTCCTCAATTTTAGAATTTAATTCTTCATTTGATAATTTTCTAATTTCTTCCATCTTCACGTTCTTCACCACTTTCCTTTTTTACAAATTTACATTTGATTGGTAATTTATGAGAAGCAAGTCTTAAAGCTTCACGAGCTACTTCTTCAGATACTCCACCAACTTCAAACATAATTTTTCCTTTTTTAACAACATCAACCCAAACTTCTGGTTGACCTTTACCTTTACCCATACGAGTTTCTAATGGTATTTTAGTAAGTGATAAGTCTGGGAACACATTGCTCTTAATCTTACCACCACGTTTCATGTAACGAGTCATAGCTACACGAGCAGCTTCAATTTGTTGTTGAGTTATCCAAGCACCTTCACATGCTTGTAAACCATATTCACAAAAATGAAGTTCTTTATTACCTCTTGTTACTCCATCGTAATGAAGACGGTGAGGTCTACGATATTTAGTTCTTTTTGGAATGACTGCCATTTTCGTTACCTCCCTTTTCTTTACCAGGAAGGATTTCTCCTTTATAAATCCATACTTTTACTCCGATTTTACCATATGTTGTATTTGCTTCTTTATGTGCATAATCAACATTAGCTCTTAAAGTATGAAGAGGAACATTTCCTTCTGTATAACCTTCAGTTCTTGCCATATCAGCTCCACCAAGACGTCCTGACACAGATGTCTTAACACCTTTGGCACCAGCTTTTAAAGCATTTTTGATAGCTCTTTTTTGAGCGATTCTAAATGAAACACGTCCTTCAATTTGATGAGCTATATTTTCAGCAACTAAAGCTGCATCAATATCAGGCTTTTTAATTTCTTTTATAGAAATTTGGATTGTTTCACCAGTTAATTTTTCAAGTTCTTTCTTCAATTTTTCTATTTCGTCTCCACCGTGACCAATTACAACACCTGGTTTAGCAGTATTGATAATTACTTCAGTCTTAGTAGAATTTCTTTCTATTAAAACACTTGAAACAGCTGCGTCTTTTAGTTTTTTGTCTAAACATTTTCTGATTTTATAGTCGTTATTTAAGAATTTAGAAAAATCTTTATTATCAGCAAACCATTTAGATTCCCAAGTTTTATTGATTCCTAATCTTAATCCGACTGGACTAACTTTTTGACCCACGCTTTTTTCCTCCTTACTAATTTTTTTCACTAACAACTATTGTTATGTGACTAGATCTTTTCTTAATTGGATCGATATGTCCTCTTGATCCAAATTTAAATCTTTTTAATGTTCTTCCTTCATCAACATATGCTTCTTTAACATAAAGATTTTCTTTCTTAAGTCCAAGATTATTTTCTGCATTTGCTACAGCTGAAGTTAGAACCTTGCTAGAAATTCTAGCAGCTTCTTTATTTAAATTATTTAAAATTTTATCAGCTTCAATAACGTTTTTACCACGTATTAAATCTATTACTAAACGAGCTTTGCGAGGAGCAATTCCTACACCTTTTGCTATCGCTTTTGCTTCCATTTTAGTCCTCCCTTCTTGGTAACTTATCTATTATTTTTTAACTTTGTCACTACCGTGTCCACCAAATTTACGAGTTAATGCAAATTCTCCTAATTTATGATCAACCATATCTTCAGTTACATATACTGGAATGAATTCTTTTCCATTATGAACAGCGAATGTAAGTCCAACAAAACTAGGAAGAATTGTTGAACGGCGAGACCAAGTTTTAATTACTTCTCTGCTATTTGTTTGATTAGCTTTTTCTACTTTTGCAAGTAAACTCTTATCAACAAAAGGCCCTTTTTTAATACTTCTTGCCATTTAAATCATCCTTTCCTATTTTTTACGACGACGAACAATCAACTTACTAGATTGTTTTTTATCTTTACGAGTTTTATAACCAAGTGCTGGTTTACCCCAAGGAGTAACTGGTCCCTTACGACCGATTGGTGCACGACCTTCTCCACCTCCATGTGGGTGATCATTAGGGTTCATAACAGAACCACGAACAGTTGGTCTAATACCCATATGTCTTTTTCTTCCAGCTTTTCCTAAATTAACTAATTCATAATCTTCATTACCAACTTCACCAATTGTAGCTCTACAAGTACTTAACACTTTACGTACTTCACCACTAGTTAAACGAAGTAATGTATATTTTCCTTCACGTCCTAATATTTGAACACTAGATCCAGCAGAACGAGCCATTTGTCCGCCTTTTCCAGCTTTTAATTCAACGTTATGAACTAAAGTACCTTCTGGAATATTTGCAAGTGGTAAACAGTTACCAACTTTGATATCTGCATTTTCTCCACTTTCAATTTTGTCTCCAACTTTTAATCCTTTTGGAGCGATAATATATCTTTTTTCACCATCTGTATATGTAATTAAAGCAATGTTTGAAGATCTATTTGGATCATATTCGATTGAAGAAACAGTACCGATAACACCATCTTTATTTCTTATAAAATCAATAATACGATATTTTCTTTTTGCTCCTCCACCTTGATGTCTAACAGTGATTCTACCTTGATTATTACGACCACCATTTTTCTTCAATGTAACAACTAATGATTTTTCTGGAGTTGACTTTGTAATTTCTTCATTTACTAAAGTAGTCATTCCACGTCTACCATTAGTAGTAGATTTATAACTCTTTATAGCCATATTTATCCTCCTAATTAATTAAGTTCAATTGAACTTCCTTCTTTTAATTTAACAATTGCTTTTTTTACTCTGTTAGTAGTACCAGTATACTTACCAACTCTTCTTTTTTTAGGTTTTACGTTAACAGTATTAACGCTTTCAACCTTAACATCAAATATTTTTTCTACAGCTTGTTTAATTTGTGTTTTATTAGCTTTTGGTTCAACACTAAATATAACAGTATTTTTGTCAGCCATAGAAGCACTCTTTTCTGTAATAATTGGTGCTTTAATAACTTTTAAATAATTTTGCATTAAACAAGCACCTCCTCTAATTTTTTAACAGCATTTTCTGTTATAACCATTGTATCTGATGCTATAACATCATATGTATTTATTTCATCAGTTGTAAGAATAATAACATTTGCTAAATTTCTTGTTCCATAAACCATATTATCAGTTAATTCATCAACAACAATAACAGTTTTGTTGTTTGCTTTAATATTGTCTAAAACTTTTACAGCATCTTGTGTTTTAGCTGTTTCTAAGTTAAAGTTATCAACAACGATTAATGCTTTATCAATCACTTTATAAGCTAAAGCAGATTTTAAAGCCAATCTTCTTTCTTTACGATTCATTTTTTTATCATAGCTTCTGTTATGTGGTCCAAATACTACACCACCATGAATCCATTGAGCAGCACGAGTACTACCTTGACGAGCACGTCCTGTTCCTTTTTGCTTCCATGGTTTTCTTCCACCTCCGCTAACTTCGCTACGAGTTTTTGTTTCATGAGTACCTTGTCTCATAGAATTTCTTGCTAATGTAATTGCATCATATAATACTGCATCATTTGGTTCTATACACCAAACTTCCTTGTTTAAAGTAATATCGCTAACTTTTTCACCTTTTAAATTTAATACTGATATTTTACTCATAAATTACCTCCTAGTTTTCTTCACTTTCTGTAACTTCTGGAGTAGATGTTTCTTCTGCAGGTGTTTCTTCAGCGTATTCAACTACTTCTACATAAGAATTTAATTCTTCAGTTTCGTTTACTTTTCCTGGTTTTTTTGTAGCAGTTGTAATTACAACCAATCCTTTTTTAGGACCAGGTATATTACCTTTTACTAAAATTACATTATTTTCAAGATCGATTTGTACAATTTCAAGGTTTTGAATTGTAACAGTATTAACACCCATGTGTCCTGGTAAAGCTTTACCTTTGAAAACACGCATTGGTCTCATAGTTCCCATTGAACCTGGTCTTCTATGATAATGAGATCCATGTCCCATAGGTCCTCTACTTTGATTGTGTCTTTTAATAACACCTTGGAAACCTTTTCCTTTTGAAGTTCCAGTAACGTCAACAACCTCACCTTCAACAAATAAACTTGCATTTACTTCTTGACCTAATGAATAATTGTTAACATCTACACCTCTAATTTCCTTAAAGAAGCGCTTAGGTGTAGTTTTTGCCTTGTTGGTAATTCCAACAGAAGCTTTTGTCGCTAATTTTTCTCTTGTAGATACTGCAGCAAGTTGAACAGCTTCATAACCGTCATTTTCAATTGTCTTAACTTGTGTTACAACATTTGGTTCAATTTCAATAACAGTAACAGGAACTACTTTACCTGATTTAGTAAATACTTGAGTCATTCCTAATTTACGACCTAAGATTCCTTTCATATTTTTTCCTCCTCTTAAAATTAATACTTAATTTGTATACCAACACCACTTGGAATTTCTAGATGTTGTAATGCATCTATTGTTTCCTTACTTGGTTCATTGATAACAATAAGTCTTTTGTGTGTTCTTTTTTCAAATTGTTCACGTGAATCTTTATATTTATGAACAGCTCTTAAAATTGTTATTTTTTCTACTTCAGTAGGTAGTGGGATTGGTCCGCTTACTACTCCACCTGTTCTTTTAACTGTAGCAACAATTTTAGCACAAGCATCATCTAAACTTTTATGTTCAAATGCTTTTAATTTGATACTTATTTTAGTTTTAGACATATCGTTTATCCTCCTTTCGCCTATATCGACGTATAGACTAGCTCCGTGTAAAAACCTGATTTTTCATTTTAAATATTTTACAACTTAACCTGGCGTATCAGCAACCTCACACATCTTCGCATGCCACACATTCAAAATTATACAATAAAACTATATGAAAAGCAACATTTTTTTATGATTTTTTTAAATATTTTAAAAAAAAATTAGCCCTTATTTGACTAATCTTAATCTTCAGGTCCAGGACCATTTAAATTAATATCTAATGTATGTTTTGCAAAGCGCTTGTTTTTAGGAGGTAGAATCATGTAATCCTCTCCAATATCCGCACGTAAAAAAGCATCATAATTATTTGGCATAGAAAACATATGGTGTTCAAATTCTGCATATTTAGTTGGAAAAACATCATCATATTTAAAGATTCTACTTTTAAATGGGCTATTAAAATTCCAAGTCAAATCATAACCAATATATTTGGATTTTTTATTAATTTTTCCATAAAATTTAGCAATACCAACATACAGAGATTTTAACGGAATAGGATTAATTTTAAGATTTTCGAATAAATTTATTATTATCATTAATAAACCACTGATAATTCTAAATGGAACATCAATAATTTTATGTTTATTAACACGATCATAAATAAAAACATCTAAAAAAATCCCATCACAATCTTTACATTTATTGCCTAATAATGTATTTGCCTCTTTTATATATGTATTTTTCTTTCGAATTTTCATAGCCGGTATAGTAACATTATATTTCTTGTTCTTATCATAACAATGAAAAGCATACTTGTCAGGAAGTTTCTTTTCTAATACTTTTATGAATTTATTATATTCATCTCTCATCATTGCAATATCTAAATCATCATCCCATGGAATAAAACCTTTATGACGAATAGCCCCCAATGCTGTACCACCCTCTAATATATATTTAATATTGTTTTCTCTACATATTTTATCAACATCAATTAATATATCAAGCAAAGAATCTTGAACATCACGTACCGTAATTTTACTTCCATCTTTTCTAGTTTTTATTATATATTCCTCTTTCATATTACAAACTCCTCTATCTCAAATATATATACATTATTTTCATAAGCATTACAATGGATAATATAAACTACTTTGAATTAATATAGTACATAAGTGTAAAACCAAGTATTACTATTGAAATTCCCAAAAGGACAAAACTGAATTCATCAAAAATTATAAGTGCTAACACCATTAATAAAATGGAAAAGAAAATACTTAATCGTGATTTTTTATGAGGACCATCAGAATTTAAATCAATTTCTTTAACATGTTTAACTTTTCTTTTTTTTACAGGAAATGTTTCGATATATTTTTCTCCATCCCATTTTTTTAAACATTTCTTCCCATACCACTTTTTCATTATTTTTTCTATGTTATTATACGAATAAAATTTACAATCCTCAAAATTATACTCTTTTAATGGATACACATCTTTTTTTTCAAATACTGGTTCACGTAAGAATTTTTCCCATGGTACAGATACTGGCTGAGATACCAAATTACTATTTTTATGCCATTTGAAGCATTTTTTTGAAAACCAATGTACAAAACTTTTAAAAGGTATTGGATTCAATCCAATATTATCAAAGAAAACTATAAAAGGCATATTTATTTTCACTACTGTTCTTTCAAGCTCATCTATAAACTTATTTTCACATATAGGTCCATATGGAATTACGTCAACAAATATTCCATCACCTTTTTTACATCTATTTGCTAAAAGGGTATTCACTTCTTTTACATATGTTCTTTTTTTTCTTACTTTCATCCATGGACCAGATATTGTATTATATAACTTATCAGTTTCATATGAATCAAAATAAAATTCTGAAGATAAATCATTTTTCATTACTTCTATGAATTTATCCCAATCAGATATATCTATTGCTATATCCATATCATCATCCCACGGAATAAAGCCTTTATAATTACATATACCAAGCGCACTTCCAGCTATTAAGCAATACTTTATATTATTTTTTCTGCAAATGCGATCAATTTCTTTCATTATACTTAAAATTTGTAATTGCAAATCTCTTACAGTTATATCATTGCCGTATTTGTCTTTTTGAATTATATATTCTTTTCTTTCTAAAATATAATCATTCTCATTCATAAGAATTCTCCCATCAAAATTAATATACACTTTATAATAAAAAAAAGCAAGTCCAGTAGACTTTACTTTACGAATGGAATTAAAGCCATAAAACGAGCTTTTTTTACTTCACCAGCAATATGTCTTTGATGTTTTGCACATGCACCAGTCATTCTTCTTGGTAAGATTTTAACTCTGTCTGCACTAATATATTTTTTAATTACATCAACATTTTTGTAGTCAACATCCTTACCAGCACACATTTGACATACTTTTTTCTTTTTTTTATAAAAATCTGCCATTTGATTTCCTCCTTTAATTAATCTAAGAAGTTATCATCAATTGATACACTATCACCAAAATCAGCAAATGGATCATTTTCAACATTCACATCATTAGATGGAGCATCTTGATAATCATATGGTGTGACATTTGAACTACCATTTGATTGACCTTTGCTTTCTAGAAATTGAACACTATCTGCTACAATATCAGTTGTATATCTTTTGTTTCCGTCTTTATCATCATAACTTCCTGTTTGAATTCTTCCTTCTATAGATACTAAACTTCCTTTATTTAAATAATTACAAACATTTTCTGCTTGTTTTCTCCATACAATAATATTTAAAAAATCAGTTTCTCTTTCACCATTTCCATTAGAAAAAGTTCTATTAACAGCTAACGAAAATCTTGTGAAAGGAACATTTGAAGCCGTATATCTTAATTCAGGTTTTGCAGTTAATCTTCCTATTAACATTACTCTATTCATAAATTAACCTCACTTTTAATCTTCTATAGTAGTAATTAAATGTCGAATAATATCACTACTAATTAAAGCTAAACGATCAAATTCTTTTATAGCTTTATCATCAGTTGCTTCTACTTCAAATACGAAATAATATCCACTTTTAAAATCTTTTATTTCATAAGCTAATTCTCTTTGACCCATTTCATCAACTTTTGTTACTTTAGAACCATTTGAAGTAATAATATCTTCAAATTTTTTAACTACTTGTTTTACATCTTCTTCAGCAAGTGTTGGTCTAACAATAAACATGATTTCATAATTTTTCACATTTACACCTCCTTATGGCCTATTGGCTTCTTTTTAAAAGAAGCAAGGAGTAACTTAATACTCGAAGTAAATTATAACAAATAAAATTTAATTTGTAAATACTTTTCATTCATATATAAATATATGCAATATTTACATTGAATATGTAAAGAAAAATTTTTTTAATTGACGAAATAAAACATAACAAATATAATTAATTTATAAAGGTGGCATAAAATGGAATCTTTCGAAAAATATCTAATAGAGCAAATCCCAAATATTGATATTTCTACAATTCACATCGGTTTATTAAATGATCTAAAAATATTATATACGCAAGCGCAAAAATATGAGGATAAAGCTAAAAAACTGCTTGAACAAGGTATGAGTGAAACTTCAAATATTGATTATACTAATGATATGATGTTAAATCAACAAAGAGCTTTTGAACGTATGGTTCCTGTTAATGAAGCAATTAAATATATAAGAAAAAATACAAAGTCTAATGAAAACGAAAATAAAATTAATATGTCAAATAGAATGTAAAAATAAAAATTAGGAATTTTTCCTAATTTTTTTATACATTAAACCTAAAATAACATATATCCCCATCTTGCATTAAATATTCTTTTCCTTCAAGTCTCATACGTCCTGCCTCTTTAACTTCTTTTTCACTTCCATATTGTTCAAGATCTGAAAAACTCATTATTTCAGCTTTTATAAATCCTCTTTCGAAATCACTATGTATAATACCAGCACATTGTGGTGCTTTCATGCCATTTTTAAAAGTCCAAGCTCTAACTTCATCGCTTCCAGCAGTAAAGAATGTTGAAAGTCCTAGCAATGAATATGTTGCAGTAATAAGTTTATCTAATCCGCTTTCAGAAATTCCAAGATCATTCAAAAATTCCTGTTTATCTTCATCATTCAACTCTGATAATTCAGATTCCATTTTAGCACTAACAACAATAACCTCAGCACTATCATCCAAAGCATATTTTTTTAATTCCTCTACATATTTGTTAGTACCAACAATAACATCTTCTTCGCTAACATTAGCCATATAAATTATTGGTTTAAGAGTCAAAAAATGAAAGTTTTTAATTGCTAAAAGTTCATCTTCATCAAATTCAACCTTTCTAAGTGGAATATTTTTTTCAAGATTATCTTTTAATTTAGAAAGCAATTCTGCTTCTTTAACTGTTTCTTTATCCCTTGAAAGTAGTGCTTTTTTTCCTACTTTATTAAACCTGTTTTCAACCACTTCTAAATCAGCAAGCATTAATTCAACATTTATAATTTCAACATCTCTAACAGGGTTAACTCCACCTTCAACATGGATAATATTTCCATCATCAAAACACCTTACAACCTCAACTATAGCATCGACCTCCCTTATATGAGATAAAAATTGATTACCTAATCCCTCACCCATAGAAGCACCTTTTACAAGTCCAGCTATATCAGTAAACTCATATGTTGTTGGAACAACACTTTTTGGCATATATAAATTTTCTAAATATTCAACTCTTTTATCAGGCACTGTTACAACACCAACATTTGGATCTATAGTTGCAAATGGATAATTGGCTGCCAATATATTTTTTTTTGTTATCGCATTAAATAAAGTAGACTTACCTACATTTGGAAGACCTACTATTCCAGCTTTTAAAGCCATAAAATCACCTCATCAAATATATATAGTATTATAACATTAAAGTTTTATTTTTTCCACAAAATAAAGAAAAAAGTATACAACTTGTATACTTATAAAACAGAATTAAATCCTGCTCCTATAGGGAACCCTGCAACATACCACAAACAAACTATTATAATCCATACAACAGTCATAATTAAAATAGTAGGAAGTAGCAATTTTAGTGTTCCAAAAATTGTTACCTGTTTTTTATCATCTCTTCTATATTTTTCTAAATATGCTATTAAAATTATAAAATATATAAAAGATGGTGAAATTATTTTTCCAACTGAATCAGCAGCTTGAAATATGAATTGAGTAAATGCAGGTGATATATTAGCTCGCATAAATAATGGCACAATAGTCGGCGACATAATTAACCATTTTGAAAGTGTACCTGGAATAAATATACTTGATAAAACCACCACTAAGAAAAATATAACTATTAAAAATACTCCAGAAAAAGTAAAAGAGCTCATAAATTGTAATAACTTAGCACATAAAACTGTACCAATATTAGACCACTCTAATATTGATATAAATTGAGACATAAAAAACATTAAAACAAATAATAATCCTAAATTTTCAAAACTCTTTGATAAGCTTAAACTATACTCATTACTATTTTTTATATTTTTACTAATTTTTCCATATATTGCACCACAAAGCATAAGTATTAAAGAAATAATTACAATTATACCTTGTTTAAATGGTGCTGAATCACTAAATAATTTTGCTATGTATACATTTTGACTCTTATCAAGTAATATCCCAGCACCGGGTAATTTTACATCTATTATAAAATAAATAAGTAATAAATTTAAGATTAAGAATGCTATTAAAGAAGAAGTTAAAGCTTTATTAGAAGTTTCTTGTTCTTCTTCAATTACATATTTTTTAGTAAATTTATTAAGTAAAAATTTACTTATAATAAAATATCCTATTATACAAATTAATAAAGTTGATACCAGATTTATAATAAACGTAGATGATATTGAAAATACATAATTTGGATCAACATCAACATTAGCAGCACTTTGAGTTAAAATACCAAGAGAATAATCATTGTAATTAGCAAATATTCCTATACCATATCCAAGAGTTAATCCAACATAAGCAACCAATAACCCTACTATTGGATTTTTTTCTAAATATTTATACATTATTCCTACCAAAGGTATTAATACTATAAAAGAATAATCACCAATTATAGAAGAGATAATGCCTAAAAATAAAGTTATAAATACAATAAATCCGTATTTAAATTTTTTCATTCTAGAAAAGATATCTCTAAATAGACCACTCTTCTCACAAATACTTATACCTATTAAAATAATTATGATTGAAAATAAAGGTTCAAAATTTTTAAAATTTGTAATTATATTACCAACAAAATATTTAAACCCAGCTATACTTAATACATTATTAACAGTTTCAAGATGAGCCTCCATAGTACCATTTGAAATAACTGTAATATACCCTTCTACACCTAATTTATTTAATATAAAACTTAAAATAACAATAAAAACTATCATACCAATAATAGTAGATACTGGGCCAATATTTCTATTTTTCTTTTTATTTTTTTTCATAAAGTCCTCCTTATAGGGTTATTACTTTTTTTAATTTTTTATTAAATTCAACACGTGGAATTAATATCGATCTATCGCATTTTATACATTTTATTTTAATATCTGCACCTATTCTTGTAATAACCCATTCATTTGTACCACAAGGGTGAGGCTTTTTCATTGTAACAATACTACCTATCTTATACTCATACATTATGAACCACCACCTGGTTATATGGAATAGATATATTATTTTTATCAAACTCTAATTTTATTTCTTTTTTTAATATTCTTTCAACATCATATTGAGTCGTTGGTTTGACTTTAGCAGTTATTTTGTAATCTATACTAGATTCTGATAAAGATTCTATACCTAAAACTTCTATTTTACCTACTAATTGTTTAATTTCATTATTTAATCTTCCACATAATTTGTTTAAAACTTTTTCAACTTTATCAAGATCATCCTCATAACTAACACCAACAGTAACAATAGCAAGAGATGGCTCTAAACTATGATTTATAACTTCTGTTATATTTCTATTAGATATAATTTTTAAATCACCAGTATAAGATTTTATTTTTGTAGTTCTAAGTCCAAGAGATATAACTTCTCCTTTAAAACCAGCTATTGTTACAGTATCGCCAATAGTATACTGATCTTCTAATATAATTGAAAGCCCCGATAATAAATCTTTCAATATATCTTGAAAAGCGAGTCCAAAAACAACACCAACAACACTTAAAGAAGCTACTAATCCTGATGTTGAAACTCCAAAAACTCCAAGTATTGCAACACAAGATATAATAATAATTAAACATCTAGCAACATTATTAAATAAAGAAAATGCTGTTTTAACCTTTCTTTCATTTTTTCTTTTTAATTGTAATTTAAAAACTTTTTTTAGTATTTTAGATATTACTAAATAGACTAATATAGATATAATTAATATTATTGCAGTTGTTACTAATCTTCTAATCAACTTTTCATCCATAAAATCACCTATTCTTTTATATTTAAAACCTCTAAAATTCTATTTAAATCCGCAATACTAGTAAAAGATATTTCTACTTTATTATCTTTAATTTTAATTTTAGTATCAAGTTTATCTCTTAATAATTCTTCAATATATTTAAATTCATTACTTTTTTCTTCTTTTCTTACTATTTTATTCTTCTTTGCTACTTCTTCAGAACTAGTAATTTTTTCAATATCTCTTACAGTAAGTCCTTCATTTACTACTCTATTAGCAAGTTCAATTATTTTATTTTCATCTTCTAATTTACTTAGCATTCTTGCATGCCCCATAGAAAGCTTATCTTGAACAACTAATCTTTGTACATCTTTTGGAAGACGTAGTATTCCTAACATATTAGTAACATAACTACGACTTTTTCCAACTTTAATTGCTAATTGATCCTGAGTTATATTCAATTTTTCAAGCATTGTTTTATAAGCATGGGCTTCCTCTATTGCATTTAAATTTTCTCTTTGTAAATTTTCAAGAAGCGCGATTTCCATCATCTGTTCATCAGAAAAATCACGTATTATAGCAGGTATTTTTGAAAGGCCAGCCAATTTACTGGCTCTATATCTTCTTTCACCTGCAATTATTTCATACCCTTTTATACTTTTCTTTACAATTATAGGTTGAAAAACACCATGTTCCTTTATAGAGTTTGCTAAATCATTTAATGCTTCGTCATTAAATATTTTTCTTGGTTGATATGGATTTGGTCTTAATTCTTCTATTGGTAATTCTACAATTTCTTCATTTGTACTTTCTTCATAGATTGTTTTCTCCATAGTTGCTAAATCAAGATTTTCATTATTAAATAATTGTTCTAGTCCACGACCTAACGCCCTTTTTTTATTTTCCATTTCTTTCAATCACTTCCTTAGCTAAATTTAAATAAGCTTCTGTTCCTCTACTCGTTGGATCATATGCCAATATTGGTTTACCATGACTTGGAGATTCAGACAACTTAACTAATCTTGGTATTATTGTTTCATAAACTCTTTCTTTAAAATAACCTTTTATATCCTCAACAACTTCCAAACCTAAATTTGTTCTTGCATCTAGCATAGTAAGTAATACACCTTCTATATCTAAATTTGGATTTAAATTTTTTTGAGCCAACATGACAGTATTTAAAAGTTGCATAATTCCCTCTAAAGCAAAAAACTCACATTGAACAGGAATAATTACTGAATCAGCAGCTGTTAATGCATTAGTTGTAAGTATTCCAAGAGAAGGAGGACAATCTATAATAATATAGTCAAACATTTCTTTTGCTTCATCTGTATATTTTTTTAATTGAGCTCCTTTAATAAAAGTAGGATCTAATTTACTTTTTTCCATTAATTCAAAGTCTACACCAGCTAGGTTAATAGTAGCAGGAATAAGATATAAATTTTTATATTTTGTTTTAATAACTACGTCAGATAAAGTAGCTTCATCTTTCAATAAATCATATATACTTTTTGAATAATCTGTTTTACCAATCCCAACACCTGTTGTTGAATTTCCTTGAGGATCTAAATCTATTAATAAAACTTTTTTTCTCAAATATCCTAATGAGGCAGCAAGATTAATACTTGTAGTTGTTTTTCCAACTCCGCCTTTTTGATTTACTAGTGCAATTACTTTTCCCATTCTATCACCATTTTCTTCTTTATGCTAATATATATATTACCATATTTTTAATTATAAATCTATCCTTTATTATAAAAAAAATATCTAGCATTAATTACTAGATATTTCATTTAATTTTTTTATTAACTCTTCTTTAGTCATACGAGAATAACCTTTAATATTCTTTTCACGAGCTAAATCTTTTAATTCAGACAATGTTAAATCTTCTAAAGAAGCATCTTTAAAATCGCTCATATCAATTTCTTCATTTTCTTGAGGCATACATTTATGCTCAACCAAATATTCAATTTGCTCTTTAGTAATAGTTTCATATTCAAGTAATGCATTAGCTATTAGATCAAGTAAATCTCTATTTTCTTTAATTATTTTTTGAGCTCTCTTATAGCATTCATCAATTATTTTTCTCATTTCTTGGTCAATTTCAAAAGCAACTTGACTAGAGAAATTTCTACTTTTATTATAATCTCTTCCTAAGAAAATACTACCTTCCTGTTGTTCAAGTTGAACTGGACCAAGCGAACTCATTCCATATTCAGTTACCATTGACCTAGCAATTTTAGTAGCTTGCTCAAAATCATTATGTGCTCCAGTAGTTATTTCATTAAATACTAATTCTTCAGCAATTCTTCCACCAAGTAATCCACATATCGTTTCCAAAAGTTCTGTCTTAGTAGATAAGAAAGTTTCTTGTTTAGGAAGCATCAAATTATACCCACCTGCACTTCCTCTTGGAATAATAGTTATTTTTTGTACTTCATTAGCACTTTCTAACTTAATTCCAAGTACTGCATGTCCAGCTTCATGATATGCTACAATTTTCTTTTCTTTTTCTGTATATTTTTTACTTACCTTAGCAGGCCCCATTAAAACTCTATCATGAGCTTCATCAATCTCTGCCATTGTTATTGCTTTTTTATTACGTCTTACAGCAAGTAATGCTGCTTCATTAAGTAAATTCTCCAAATCAGCGCCACTAAATCCAACTGTACGACTTGCTATATTTTTTAAATTAACACCTTTAGCAAATATTTTATTTTTTGCATGTACTTCAAGAATTTCTTCTCTTCCATTAACATCTGGTAATGAAACTTGAATTTGTCTATCAAATCTTCCAGGTCTAAGTAAAGCTGGGTCCAAAACATCTGGACGATTTGTTGCAGCAATAATAATAATTCCAGAATTTGCTCCAAAACCATCCATTTCTGTTAATAATTGATTTAATGTTTGTTCACGTTCATCGTGTCCTCCACCAAGACCAGCACCTCTTTGACGCCCAACAGCATCTATTTCATCTATAAATATTAAACATGGTGCATTTTGTTTTGCTTGTTTAAACATATCTCTAACACGGCTAGCTCCAACACCTACAAATAGTTCAACAAAGTCAGAACCACTTATATAGTAAAAAGGAACATTTGCTTCACCAGCAACAGCTCTTGCAAGTAATGTTTTACCTGTACCAGGAGGCCCTACTAATAAAACACCTTTAGGTATTCTAGCACCAAGGCTTTCAAATTTTTTAGGATTTTTCAAGAAATCTATTAATTCTTGAACCTCTTCTTTTTCTTCTTTCAATCCTGCAACCTTATCAAAAGTTATTTTTTTAGAATCTTCACTCAAACGAGCTCTACTCTTACCAAAATCCATTGATTTATTAGCAGAATTCATTTGTCTTGTAATCATAAAAAATGCTCCACCAAGTAAAATTATCATTGGAAGTACATTTATTAAGAATGACACAAAAGTACTTGAAGAAGGATCACTTTTTGTTGTTATTTCATAAGAATACTCTTCTTCACCAGATAATAATGTGTTCATAACACTTTCTGATAAAGGAGCTCTTAAGAAAAATGATTCATTTTCTTCATAACCTTTCATTTTACCTTCTAACTCATATACACTTCCACTAACACGAGGTGTTATAGTTAATTCAGTAACATCTTTTAAGTCTTTTACAAACTTATCATAAGTTAAATAATGAATATTAGTATTCATAATATTTATAAATATTAATATTCCAACCATTATTAGGCCTATCATTAAATAAGGAAATAATCCTTTTCTTATTGATTTTCTCTTCATATAATTTCTCCTTTTTAGTAATACTTTAGTATTATATCACACTTTTCCCCAATTGGCCTATCAAATTTTGATTTCTTTAATCCTGGTATCCATACCACATTATTTTCAGAATCTACAACTATTGGCCACATATTACGAAGAGATGCAGGTATTTTTTCATCTATAAATATATCATTTACCTTCTTTCTACCTAGCATTCCCTTAACACTTATTTTATCCCCATCCATTCTTGTTCTTACCCTAAGAGGTAATTTTACATCTTTACTATATAATCTACACACATTATTACTTGTATCATCACTAGAACTTACTACCTCTATATTTTTTCCATTTGGTAAATTTAAATAATTAATAATATCTATTTCATACGATCCAGCTTCAGGTATTTCAGTAATAAATGTTAAATTATCATACTCTTTCAATGCTTTTATATTATTTGGTAAATAAATTAACGAATTAGCTTTTCTTGTTTCAATTAAATTTAAAAGTAAATCAGCATGATGATCTGTTATAAGCATTAAATCATCTTGATATATAGATTCTAATATTGAATAAATAATTTTTTGTTGAATTAAATAATCTAATGATTTAAATTTTTTAATATCTAATGTATTTTGTTTAAATACGTCTGGGAAAATTTTATTTACTTGTTTATCAATATAATCATTATATTGAAGAAGAATTGTACTAAATTTATAAAATTTTTTATGAACATTTGGATCTTCTTTCTTTAACTCAGGTAAAATATACTTTCTATATCTATTTCTAGTATATTTATCCTTAGCATTAGAACTATCAAAAACATAGTCAATTCCATGTTCTTTATCATAATTTTCCAAGTCTTCTTTTGTAACTTCTATTAAAGGTCTTACTATAGTATAATCTTTCATTTTAACTATTTTAGAAAAACCACTGTAACCTCTTAGTGTTGAACCTCTAACAAGACGCATTAAAATTGTCTCAACTAAATCATCTCCATGATGTGCCGTAAATAAATATTTAGCATTATATTTTTTTACTATTTGTTCAAAATAATTATACCTAATTGTACGTGCCTCATTATGGAAATTATCATCACCATAATTTTCGATAACCATATATTCAAATTTTAAATTATTTGCAAGGCAAAATTTTTCAACAAAAATTTTTTCTTCAGCACTCTCTTTTCTAACATTATGATTAACATGTGCACATACGACCTCTATATCAAGTCTATCTTTTAATCTCTTTAAAAGGTGTAAAAGTGCCATAGAATCTGGTCCTCCACTACAAGCAACAACAACACTATCTCCATATTTCAAATTTAAATCATTCAATAAAAATTTCATTACATCTTCCATGTATTTACCTACCAATCTATTTCTTTAATACCATTTTTTCTTAAAAAATTATTTGTTTTAGAAAATGGTTTACTTCCAAAAAATCCTCGAGATGCTGAAAGTGGACTTGGATGAACACTTTCAATTATATAATGATTTTTGCCTTTTATTAATTCTTTTTTACTTCTAGCATAACTTCCCCATAAAATAAATACAACTGGCTTTTGTCTTTCACCTAGCTTTTCAATTATTTTATCAGTGAAAATCTCCCAACCTCTTGCTTTATGAGATAAAGGACTATCTTTAACAACTGTCATAATACTATTTAATAAAAGAACACCTTGATTAGCCCATGATGTCAAATCAGTAGTTGTTTTTTTTATACCTAAATCTAATTCAAGTTCTTTAAATATATTTCTAAGAGATGGTGGAATTGGAACACCCTCCTGTACTGAAAAAGATAATCCATGAGCTTCATTAACACCATGATAAGGATCTTGCCCCAAAATAACTACTGAAACATCATTATAATCTGTAAGTTTTAAAGCTTTAAAAATATCTTTATATTTTGGATAAACAATTTTATTTTTATATTCATTTTTTATAAAACATCCCAAATCACGAAAATAAGATTTGTTAAATTCATCTTTTAATACAATGTCCCAATCTTTATTAATCAACATACATCACCAAATATATTTTAACATAGATTTAGATATTTGTTTATTTAATTTCATTTCTTAATAAAAAAATAGTATAAATATTTATTATAGAAAGTACCGCTATAAACACATCTATAATATTCCATAAAAAACTACTAGAAATAATGCTACCAGAAATTATTATTATAACAGTTATAATTTTAAGTAGCATAACATTTTTTAAGCCTAAGTATTTAGCGCATACTTCTCCATCATAATAACAACTGATTATTGATGAAATAGAAAAGAGAAAAATAGTTATAAAGACTACATAATTACCAATATTACCAATATTAGATGAAAAAGCAAATTTAGTTATCTCAATCCCATTAATATCAACAAAATTAACATTATTGTAATTAGAACACAAAATTACAAATCCTGTTATACCACATACTAAGATAGAAGTTATATAAACACTCAACATTTGAACATTACATTGTTTAAAAATATCATCACTATCACTTAAAGATGATGCTATTGTACAAGTACCAAGACCAGCCTCACTAGAAAAGATTCCACGTTGAATACCAATTAAGAATGTAGAAATAAATCCAGAAAAAAAACTTTTAAAATTAAATGCTTCAGTTATAATTAAGTTAATAATTTTAGGAAGAATACTTAAATTTTTAAATATTATAATAAAACAAAAAACAAAATAGAAACTAAGCATAAAAGGTACTAATTTAGTTATGAATTTAATAATAGAGTTAATCCCTTTATAAATTATTAAAAAAATAAACATAGAAAGAAATATACCAAACCATAAATTATTAACATTAATAATTTTGTCAAGAGATTTTATAATAGTATTAGATTGTATAGATATAAAACCGAATGTACAAGCCACAAGCATAATAAAAGCATAAAAAAAGCTTAAATTTTTTTTACCTAATCCATATTTTATATAATAAAAAGGTCCACCAGTTTTTACACCATCAATATTCTTTCTATATTTAATTCCAAGATATGTTTCACAATAACAAATTATTGATGATAAAAAAGACATCACAATTATCCAAAACAAAGATCCCGGACCACCAAGATAAATAGCAAGAGAAACACCCGCTATACTACCAACCCCAACTCTTGCTGCAAGAGTCATTAAAAATGATGAAAATGTTGATATTCCTTTATTTTCCAAAGATGAAGAAAAAGAGGTAATCATCGAATGAATTTTAAATTGTTTGAATTTTAATTTTTTACTAAAATAAAATCCAAAAATTATAATAAATATAGTAACAATTCCCCATAAAATCTTATTAATAGAATCAATCATAATATCACCAAAAAACATTATAAGATTTTAAATTGTCTTATAATGTCATTTTTTATAAATTATTTGCTATATCTACAAAAATATCAATACTTAAATTTTCTGCTCTAACACTTAAATCATATCCATACTTATTAAGTACTTTTTCTATTATATTTAAATCATATGCTTTTAAATTATTTCTTAATGTTTTCCTTTTTTGAACAAAAGAATCTCTTACAAGTTTAAAAAAAACATTTTCATTTTTTAATTTATACTTATTTTCTTTTTTTGATAATTCTATAACAATACTATCTACATTTGGTTTAGGTAAAAAAACATTTCTACTAACATCCATTAATTTTTTTACATTAAAATAATACGAAATATAAATAGAAAGTGAATTATAATCCTTTGAACCAGGTTGTGCTTTTAATCTATCACCTACTTCTTTTTGTACCATAATAACTATTTTATCAACATTTAATTTATCCTCTATTATTTTAGTTATTATAGGAGTGGTAATATAATAAGGCAAATTAGCTATAACATAAAGTTTATCATAATTATATTTTTTTAAAGTTTCACTAACATTTGCTTTTAAAAAATCCTGATAAATAATATCTACATTATCAAAATTCTTTAATGAATCAGAAAGTACATCCTTTAAACTATCATCTATTTCATAACAAAGTACAGATTTCGATGATGCCGCTAAAGCAGTAGTTAAAGAACCAGCTCCAGGTCCAATTTCTATTACCATAGTATCTTTATCAACTAATGAAAATTTAATTATATTATCTATAATATTTTTATCAACAATAAAATTTTGACCAAAAATTTTTTTAAAATTGAAATTTTTATTTTTTAAAAAACTTTCCATTTTTTTAGGAGAATATTCCATATTACTCATTCCTTTCAAAATAATTTAATTAAAATATACTTTGTAAAAGAAAAAGGATTACCATCCCCATCTTTTTACTTTGAAATTAAAATTATTACCTAAATTTTTACTATCAGATGAAACAGAAGCTTGACTATCATAAGCTAAATCAAACCAAATTTTACCATTCTTATAAGCACGATTCATATCATATCCTCTATCAAGTACTATAGCATTAAACTTATAATCACCTTTAGATACTTCAATGATTGTACCGCAAGAAAAATTTGAACTTGATGCTAAAATTCTTAACTTTCCATATTTTTCATCATTATAATATATTCCATCATTTTTTAAACTATATTTTTTCTTATCTTTAGTAAGACAACTTACATTACCTTGTTGACTACAACCAACACAATCTGGACCATAGCCCGTTAATTTTCCAGTAAATTCACCAATAGGAGCAGTTCCAATTTCAACTATTTTATCTCTTTTAGTCTCTATAATAGAACTATTTTCATAAATTATTCCATTTTCTCCTTCTTCGACAATATTTGTTTCATTTGTCGGTATACTAGAATTATAAACATATTTTGTATCATAATTAACTACAGTTGCTGAAATATTACTATCATTATTTAAACTTGTATTAATATTTCTTATATCAAGAGTAGTGACTGCATTCTTATTAAATAAAGTTACTAAAGAAATAAAAGAAAACTTAAAAAATTTTAATATTAAATTAAATAAATATAAATTCATAAGTTCACCTCATTTAAATCTATATAAATTTTATCACACCTATATATTCAAGTCAAATTGCTCTTTAGCGTTTTTTGTTGTTATTTTTTTTACTTCATCAATACTAATCTTTTTGATTTCAGAAATTTTATCTATAACATAAGAAAGATAAAATGGTTCATTTTTCTTACCTCTAAATGGTTCTGGAGTTAAATAAGGTGAATCAGTTTCAAGTAAAATATTTTCAATTGGAATATTTGAAACAATCTCAACCAATTTTTTACTATTCTTAAAAGTTAATACACCACCTATTCCTAACCTATATCCTCTTTTTATACATTCTTTAGCTATTTCAAGACTATAACCAAAACAATGTATATCGACCTTTAATTTATAATTCTTTAAAATATTCATAGTATCCTGTGCTGCATCTCTTGTATGTATAACAACAGAAATATTTTCTGATTGAGCTAAATCAAGTAATGATTTAAACATTTTTATTTGTTTTTCTTTATCATTTGACCCATAATGATAATCAAGTCCTATTTCACCTATGCCAACTATTTTTGAATCATTTATATTATTTTTAATATAATTAAATTCTTCTTCACTAAATTTATCTACTTCACTTGGATGAAAACCTAACGTACCATAAACATTTTTATATTTTTTTACTATATCAACAACATTTCTATTACTTATAGAATCATATCCACTTATTATCATTATATTATCTTTGAATCTATTTATTATCTCATCAATATTATCATACTCTAAATCTATAACATGACAATGTGTATCTATAATCATATTTTCAACTCCTAACAAAAAAAATTATACCACATGTTTGTATAATTTTCTATTTACCACTTTAACTATTATACATCTTATAATTGTTATAATAACAAAACAAAGATATAGAATATCTGAAATTTTTCTATAGGCTAAAACCCTACTAACTAATATTACAAAACCTATAAAAATAATACCAACTACATAACGAAAATCACTTTTCCTTAATTTGGTCATAGTATTATTTTTCTCCTCTCTTTCACAAGAATAATAATACCATAAAATCTAGTAATATTAGAAAATATAATATAACAAATTTCGACAATTTATAAAATTTTACACATTTATACATTATATATTTAGATAATTTTCAAAAAATCCAGAACATAAATTAATAAATTTTAAAACATCTTCATCAAAAAAGACTTCATCACTATAAACAATTAATAAACCTATAACATCACCATTTGAAAGTATTGGATTAACTATATAACTACAATCTAAAGAAAAATCATTAGTTATTTTAAAATTTTTTATATGTTTTTCTGTAAATTTTTCTCTTTTATCAATTAAAGATATTAAATAGTCACTTATATTTTTATTTAACAAATTTTTTTTAATTTTAGAATTAGTTGCTATAACATTATTCGTATCAGTTATAATAACATTATATTTAAGTACACTATAAATTGAATCAACAAAGTTTTGGGCTAAATCATTTATATTTTTTATTACTGAAAATTTTTTCAATACTATATTATCAGAATCTAAAAATATCTCTACACTTTCTCCCTCTCTTATATGTAAATTTTTTCTAATTTCTTTTGGTATAACAATTCTTCCTAATTCATCAATTCTTCTGACAATACCTGTTGATTTCATTTGAGACCTCTCTTTCTAAGATTATTTTGCTTCAAACGAAATATTTTTATACCAATTTTGTAAATATATGCTATAATTGTGAAGAAAAAGGAGTGTTTATATGAAAAAAACATATATTTTTGGTCACAAAAAGCCAGATACTGATAGTGTTGGTGCTGCTATCGCACTTAGCTACCTTAACAATCAATTGGGAATATTTTCTGAAGCTAGAGTTTTAGATAGTCCAAACGAAGAAACAAAATTTGCGCTTAATTATTTTAATGTAGAATGTCCTAGGTATTTAAATGACGTAAAACCTGAAATAAAAGATACAGATTATACAAAAAATTGCTATATAGATATTAAATCATCAATTTTAAATGCCTATAATTATTTAAAAGATATACATGCATCAGCTGTACCTGTAGTTGATAAAGACATCAAATTTTTGGGTATAGCTCGTATGAAAGATATCGTTAAATATTATGCATTTAATAAAAAGCAAGAATTATGTACTTCATACACAAATATAATTTCAACATTGAATGCTAAAGAAATACTACATTTTGATGATGAAATAAATGGAGTTTATTCAGTAAATAAAATAAACAACAATGAAAGTATAATAATAATAGATGATGAAAGCTATATTAAAGATTTAAGTGAATCTACTAAATTAATCATTTTAGCTAACGCAATTGAACTAAATGAAGATATTTTAAATTCATTAAAAAATAAAAAAATAAATTTGCTTACAACTACGGATGATATCAATTCAATAATTAAAAAGATAGATTTAAGTAACTACGTTAGTGAAATGGCAATTGATGATGAAGCAATTTGTTTTAAAGAAACAGACAAAATTGATCAAATAAATGCTAAAACAAAAAGTTATAATCATACAGATTATCCAATAATAGATAATGATAAAAACTGTCTTGGCTTATTGCAATTAACAGATTTAAATAAAATATACAAGAAAAAAGTATATTTAGTTGATCATAACGAGATATCACAAACAATTGATGGCATTGAAGATGCTGAGTTAGTTGGTGTCGTTGATCACCATAAAATCAATCCTATGCATTCTTTAAATCCAATTAGTTTTATTAATAAACCATATGGTAGTTCTAACTCGATTATATACGAAATGTATAAAGAAAATAACATTGAAATACCAAAACATATAGCAGGAATGATGTTATCCGGTATATTATCTGATACATTAATATTTAAATCTCCTACAACTACTAATAAAGATATTGAATACGCAAAAGATTTAGCAAATATTGCTGGTGTTGAATGTGAAAAATACGGTATGGAATTAATTATTAGTGGAGATCCATTAAATAGTAAAAGTGCTGAAGAAATATTATTTGGTGATTTTAAAGACTTTACTATCGATGGAAAAAGAATTGGTGTATCACAAGTAATAACTATTAATATTGATAAAGTATTAAATGAAAAAAATAGTTATATAGATATTATGAATAATCTTGTAAATAGAAATGAATATGAATTGATGCTTTTCTGCGCAACAGATCTAATGAAAGAAGGATCTTATATCTTCTTTAATGATAGTGCAATAGAAACTCTAGAATATAGTTTTGATTTAAAAGATTTAAAGCAAGGACATTTCCTAGAAGGTGTAGTATCTAGAAAGAAACAAATTATTCCTAAACTTATTAAATATATTGAAAAAAGATAAAATATTAACTTATTTTATCTTTTTTTATTACTTGAATTAAATCAATTAAATAATATATAAAATGTTTTTCTAATTTTACTGTATCTAATGTTATTATTAGGCAATCATTATGACTAGAAAATCTAAACATATTCGAAATTAAAGATACATCATAAAATAATTCGGATATATTTAGTTCTTTTGTAAAATCTTTAGGGAATGTCATTTCAATAAAATTATTTGTTTGTTTAATTTTTATATCACATAAATTTTTAACCATATTTTCGAATAATTGTTCATGCATATATATTATTATTTTATCAGGCAAGTGACCAAATCTATCCGATAATTCTTGTTTGATTTCTGCTAACTTTTCATAACTATCAATTTCATTTATTTTCTTATGAATTTCTATTTTTAAATCAGTATTATCAACATAATTATCACTTATTGTAGTTTCTACACTAACTAAAGGCTGTTCATTTTTTACATCTTCTACAACTTTTTTACCTTTTAGTTTTTCTATTTCTTCATTTAACATAGAAAGATAAAGTTCAATACCAACAGAATCAACAAATCCTGCCTGTTCACTACCTAATATATCTCCAGCACCTCTTATAGATAAATCCCTCATAGCTATTGAAAATCCACTTCCAAGTTCAGTAAATTCTTTTATTACACTAAGCCTTTTATTTGCTATTTCAGATAGAACTTTACCACTTTTATACATTAAATAACAATAAGCTATTCTATCACTTCGACCTACTCTTCCCCTTATTTGATATAATTGCGATAAACCAAATCTATCAGCATCTATTATTATTAATGTATTAACATTTGGAATATCTATACCTGTTTCAATTATTGTAGTACAAATTAATATATCATACTCTTTGTTTTGAAATTTAATCATTACATCTTCTAATTCATTTTTATCCATACGACCATGCGCAAAAGTAATTCTAGCATCTGGAATTAAAGCTGAAATATGGGAAACTTCTAATTCAATATTTTCAACAGAATTAAATAGCATAAATACCTGACCATTTCGAGATAATTCTTTGTATATTGCATCCTTAATAAGAGTATCATTTTCTTCTAATACATAAGTTTGTACAGGATATCTATTAACCGGTGGTGTTTCAAGTAAGGATAAACTTCTAAGACCCGTCATTGACATTTGAAGAGTTCTTGGTATTGGTGTTGCAGATAAGGTAAGTATATCTATATTATTTTTAAATTGTTTAATTTTTTCTTTATGTTTAACTCCAAATCTTTGTTCTTCATCAATAACCAGCAATCCTAAATCCTTAAATTTAACATCGTCACTCAATAATCTATGTGTACCAATTACAAAATCTATTTTTCCATCTTTTAAATCATTCAATATTTCTTTTACTTTTTTTGCTGATTGAAATCTATTTAAAAGAGCAATATTAACAGGATAGTTTTGAAATCTAACAACAGCATTATTATATTGTTGATTAGACAATAAAGTTGTTGGACATAAATATGCTACTTGTTTACCTGACATAATTGCTTTAAAAACAGCCCTAAATGCTACTTCTGTTTTTCCATATCCAACATCACCACATAATAACCTATCCATTGGGATACTTGATTCCATATCTTTTTTAATTTCATCTGTTACTCTCAATTGATCAGCAGTCTCTTCAAATGGAAATTCGTTTTCAAAATTAATTTGCATTTCATCATCTTTTTTAAAAGCAAAACCTTTTTGAGATTTTCTAATAGCACTTAATCTTAATAATTCAGAAGCAATATTCTCTATTCTCGCCTTAACTCTTAGTTTTGTCTTTGCCCATTCTGCAGTACCTAACTTATTAATTTTAGGAACAATACTATCATTTGTTGAATATTTAGTAATTAATTCTATTTTTTCAACAGGTATATATAATTTATCTCCACCTTTATATTCAATAGCCAAATAATCTTTTTTTATTTTATTCTTTTCTATTGTTTTTAATCCAATATATCTTCCTATACCATGAGTGGAATGAACTACATAATCACCTACATTAAGTTTATTTATATCTCTTATTTTAGAACCCATTTTAAAATTACTTTTATATACTACTTTTTCATTTCTTTTTAATATTTGATTTGAACTTATAACAACCAAATTATTAAAAACAAATCCATTAGCAATACTTTTAACAATCAAATTAATTTTATTATCAAAAATTTCATTTTCATTTGTCACAACAATATTTTTTAAATCCAATACATCTTGAATTTTTCTTTGTTCATAAATATTATTAAAACAAATAACAATAGTTTTATTATTTTTAATATTCTTTTCTATATATTTTTTTAAATCTCCTATACTCGTTATTCTATCTATATTGCCAGAAATATACTTTTTTGTATTTTGTACACTAAATATTTTATTATCAAAATCTTCTATACAAATACTATTAGAATTATATAAATTATTAAAAGAAAACATATATTCATTATTTTCTGATTTCGAAGTATTATACTCAAACATATCTTCTTTTATTTTTGTATATTCATTTTTTATATCATTTATATTAATATAAATAACTTCTGAATTAAAGTATGAACTAATATTTTCCACTTCGTAAAATTTTTTTATTTCATATTGATGTTGTAATTCACTACTACTTACTAAAGATTCATTATATGGAAATATATCTATAGAATCTATATTTGATTTTGTTTTTTGAGTATTTTCATCAAATATTCTAATTGAATCAATTTCATCACCCCAAAGTTCAATTCTTATTGGATGAGGAAAGTCAAGAGGAAAAATATCCAAAACAAAGCCTCTAACAGCAAAATCCCCAGTCTTTTCAACTAAGGTTTGTCTTTCATATCCTATACCATCTAACTTATTAACAATTTCATTAAAATCAATAGTTTGATTTTGTTTTAAACTAATAATTGATTTTATAAAATTCTCATGTTTTGGCAAAAATCTTAAAAATCCCATTAAGTTAGTTATTACTATTTTTTTATCGCCAGTTAATATTTCTTTTAAAGTTTCAAGACGTGTGATCTTAAGTTCTGGACTGATTGCTAAAGCTTCACTTGTTAGAAAATCATCCATTGGAAATAATAAAACATCTTTTGAATAATTTAATAACGATTTATACATATTATTAGCTTCATACAACGAATTAGTAACAACAGTTATACTTTTTTTTACAGTTTTAAATTTTTCATATATGTATATTGCTTTTAACTCTGAATTAAGACCGGAAACACTGGTTTCATTTTCTATTTTAAATAAATTATCAAAAAAAGACATTTTATCACCTCCTATTATTTTACATTATACTTATTCATTAATTTATCAAATGATAAATTAATATAATCATTAAATATATCAGGCATTTTATTAACTACATCATTTATAATCTTTTTATCATTACTATCAAACTTCCCTAAAACATAATCTTTAGTATCTATCATTTTATTATTAGATATTCCTATCTTAATTCTTTTATATTCACTTGTTTTTAAATTACTTTCAATATTTTTTAATCCATTATGCCCACCAGAACTTCCTTTTGTTTTTATTTTTATTTTTCCAACAGGCATATCTAAATCATCGTTTATTATTAATAAATCATCAATATTAATTTTATAAAAATCAATATATTTTTTAATTACATCTCCAGATAAATTTATAAACATTTGCGGTTTTAAAAAAATTATCTTTTCACCATTAATTATTTTTTCAGCATATAAACCATTAAATTTATTTTTATTAAACTCGCATCCTAAAGATTTTACAATTTCATCTATACACATAAATCCAACATTATGCCTAGTGTTTGCATATTGTAAACCAGGATTACCTAATCCAACTATTAATTTCATATATTTTCACCTCTATGATATTCTCTATAAACATCACTTTTAGAAATATTTCTCGCTTTAGCAACAAGTTTCATTGAATCTTTCAAATTATTTCCCAAACTCATGAAATATTCAACATGTTGAGTAACTGTAAAGTCATTATCAAAGGTTTTAACCTTATTTTCTCCCGATACAACTATAACCAACTCACCCTTAATGTCAACTAATTGTCCAATAACATCTTCCAAGTTACCTCTAATAATTTCTTCAAATTTTTTAGATATTTCCCGGGAAATAGCGATATTTCTATTACCAAACACCTCTAACATTGTCATTAACATTTTTTCTATTCTATGAGGAGATTCATAAAATATCATAGTAAATGGATAATTTTGTAATGACTCTAATTCTTCTTTTCTTTTTGATTCCTTTGCATTTAAAAATCCATAAAATAAAAAAGGTTGTGGTGAAATACCTGAAGTTATTAATGCAGGTATTAAAGCAGTTGGGCCTGGAAGACCTACAACATTATAATTATTTTCAATTGCCACTTTAACTAACTCATAACCAGGATCACTTATAATAGGAGTTCCTCTATCTGTTACTATTCCTACATCATATCCATTATTTAAATATTCCAAAAATTTATTTTCATTTTTTGTTTCATTATAATTGTGGCTAGAAATCAATTTCTTTTTTATATTTAAATGATTTAATAATAAGGAAGTAACTCTTGTATCTTCAGAAAATATAACTTCTACCTTTTTTAAAATTTCAACCGCACGAATTGTTATATCGTCAAGATTTCCTATTGGAGTAGGAATTAAATAAACTGTTGGACTTCCATCATAACTTTTTTGAGACATATAAATACCTCCTTACTCAAAATATTTTAAAACATCAACACTATAATTATTATTATCATCATGTACAAATAAAGGTTCTTCTATTTTTAAACCAGGTTTACCATTTTTTGATCCTTCAATCAAAACAGTATTACAATTTTTATTGTGTTTTGGATACACAAATTTTATTCTTTTAGGTTCAATGTTATTTTTTTTCATATTTTCAATTATTTCAACAAGTCTTTCTGGTCTATGAACAATTGCTATAACACCATTATTTTTTAATAATTTTTTTGCTATGAAAAATATATTATTTAAATTTAAATTATCTTCATGTCTTGCAATTGTTTTATTAATATTATTATTAAGTCTTGAATTATCATGAACCTTAAAATAAGGAGGATTACAAGTAATAACATCATAAACATCCGATTCACATTCATTGTAATATTCATTTATATCATGATTTAATATTTGAATTTTATCAGAAAGATTATTAATTTTTACAGACTCTATAGCTAAATCATATGAGTCTTTTTGAATTTCTACACCAGTTATATGTGCATGTGTCTTTGTCGAAAGAATTATTGGTATTACTGCATTTCCACATCCAATATCAAGTATTTTTTCTATTCTCGTTCTAATAGTAACAAAGTTTGGCAATAATATAGAATCAAGTGAAAATCTAAACATTTCTGTATCTTGATATATTTTTAGATTTTTATAACCAAGTAAATAATTAATTACTTTCACTTACAATCTCCTCAATAACAGTACCATTTTCCAATTCAACTTTATATTTTTTTCTCAATACATCAACGCTTATAACTTTACCATTTATTCCATTAACATTAACTTTTTTACCAACTGTAGGTAAAATTTTCTTAAAGCAAGTGTAACAGTGATTTTCATATTTTAAACAACACATTAATCTACCACATACTCCATTTATTTTATTTGGATTAAGAGCTAAATCTTGATTTTTTGCCATTGCTATTGAGACAGAATCAAAATTTTTCAAAAAACGAGAACAGCAAAGTTTTTGTCCACATACTCCAACTCCACCTACTATTTTTGCTTTATCTCTAACACCAATTTGTCTTAATTCTATCCTAGTTTTATAAATAGCTGCTAAATCTTTCGCTAAATTTCTGAAATCTACTCTTCCCTCTGAATAAAATCTTATTAGTAATTGATCCTTATTCAAAGTAAATTTTGCATCCAAAACTTTCATATCTAATTTATATTTTTTTATTAATTCATTACTTTTTTTTATAACACTTATTTCTTTTTTCTTATTATCATTATATTTTTTATAATCATCTTTTGTAGATACTCTAAGAATACGTCCCAAAGTCATTTCTAATTTATCTTCATCTATTTCATGTATTTCAGTTGCAACCGTAGCAAAATATTTACCAGAATCATTTTCAACAACAACATTATAACCAATTTTTATTGGTTCATAATATCTATAATAATCGATTCTTTCATCATTTTCAAATGTAACTCCAATTATTTTCATTTGTATCACCTCCACTTAACTCTATAATAAGCCTGTCCATTATTAAATTCAAATTTCCATTTGATATTATATCATTTTTTCTATTCTTTACAATATTTATCTTTTTTATGATTTGATTTATAGTATATTTATCAAAAATATCATTTATATCATTTTCATCATAATAAACAAGAGATCTTCCAATTTTATTATTTATAACATCAATATAATAATCCACAATCATATCAAAAGAATTTATATAATCATCTCTTGTACTGTTATAATCATTCCATGTAGAATTAATATCAATGATAGCATCATTTTTTTTCTTTTCAACATTCAATATAAAATTTAATATTAAATTTTTCTTTTCATTATATTGTTCTAATGTATAATTTAATTTATTTATTAAATGTTCTTTTTCTTTTTCCTTATTTTTTTTTAATCTAATTATTTGGCACCTACTTCTAATAGTAGATATAACATTATATACATTTGATGTAACCAGAATTGCCACTATACCATCACTTGGTTCTTCTATAAATTTTAAAAGTGAATTAGCTGAAGAAACATTTAATTTTTCTGCTTCATTAATTATATAAACTCTTTTATCAGATTGAATACTTTTTGTAGAAAAATCTTTTTGTAATAAATCTGTTTGTTCTTTCTTTATCCACATTCCATCAGGATTAATTATTTTAAGTTCAGTATATAAATTTTTATCTATATTTTCACATTGTGTACAATCAACACATTTTTCGTTATTTAAATATTTATATGGGCATAATAAAGATTTAGCAAACGATAAAACAAATTCATAAGAATTAATATAATTATTTGTTTCAATTAAATAAGCATGAGTTGTAGTATTATTTTTTAGTTCATTTTCTAAAATTTTGCATGCTATTTTTTGATCATTTTCAAAATTTTTCAACATAAAATCACATCCTAAAAAAATATTATATATATAATTATATACGAAAATAAGGCTGGAAAGCCTAATAATGAAATAGATAAAACAGTCACAAAGTTTATAGGTATAATTACATTTATTGGAAGAGATAAAATATTAAATCCATATAGTAAAAAAATAGAAAAACAAATTTTTTTAATAATATTAATTATTTTTGACATTATTATCACCTATAAATAATTATGATAATAATAAAACAATTATGCTACATCTTTCCTATCTTCAAAAGCCATTTCAAGTGTCATTGAATCCAAATATTCCATATCAACACCAATTGGTACTCCTTGTGCTAATTTAGTAACATTAACATCCAAACCCTCTAACATTTTTTTGATATATAGTGTTGTTGTTTCCGCCTCAATACTTGACTTTAAAGCAATAATAACTTCTTTTGGTTTATTTTCTTTTACTCTTTTAATTAATGATCCTATATTAATATCTTCTGGATTTATTCCATCAAGTGGTGATATTAATCCATCTAAAACATGATATAACCCATTAAATGATCCTACTTTTTCAAATAAAATAACATTTTTTGGCTCTTCTACAACGCATATAACATCCGTGTTTCTTGAAGTTTTATTTTTACAAATTTCACACTCATCCTCATCAGATAAATTATTGCAAATTTTACATCTTTTTACCTTTTTTTTAATATCAGAAATAGATGTAGAGAAAAGATTAATTTTTTCTTCATCAAAATTCAATAAAGAAAGTGCTAATCTTTCTGCAGTTTTTTCACCTACACCTGGTAGTGACTTAAAACATTCTATAAGATTTTGTATTGTTTTAGGATAATTCATTAAAATAACCCAGGCATTCCTTGTGTATATTTTCCTAATCTTTTCTCTGTTTCTTTATCTACTTTATCTAAAGCCTCATTCATTGCTACTTGAATAATATCCTCAAGTATTTCTATTTCATCCTTATCTAATGATTCATTATCAATAGTTATTTTTTTTACTTTTTTTGTTCCATTTACAACTACTGTCACAAAGGAAGATTTTCCTTCAAATTCCATTTCATCAATTTTTTTCTTTTCCTCAACCATATTTTTTTGTAATTGTTGAGCTTGTTTCATCATTGCTTGTATATTCATATATATTCCTCTTTCTATTTATATTCTATTATATTTTCAAACAAAGAATCAATATTATTTTCTTCTTTTTTTTCTTTTTTTAATTCAATGTCATCTTCTTCTATAAAATTGTACACTTTTTTCTTAGAATTAAAATCATTTTTTATCAATTCCCACTCATCTTTAGATACAGAAATAATTTTAAATTTTTCATTATAACAATCAAAAAACATATTTTCTATTATACCTATATTTAAATTAAATAAATCAGATGAATGCTTATCGTTAAACATAAATATCATATATTCATTTCCAAAAGCTTTTAAATCAGAATCAAGAATTAACGACGCATATTTACTAAAATCAGGATTGATTAATTCATTTCTTATTTCATCTATCCTATTTTTAAATTCTAATAACTGTTTTTTGTTAAAATTACACAAAGTATTATTAACCCTTATTTTCTTTATTTTTTCTATCTTATTAATTTCTTCATTTGATAAACTAATAACTGGTTCTGTTTTTTTTGTAACATTAGAAGATATATTTGATTCATTTTTTTCAATTGTTTTTTTATTAATAACTTTATTTGATATAAATTCTTTTTTTTCTTCTTCTTCCAATAAATTTAATATTATTAATTCAAATTCAACTTTACTGTTACTAGCGTTTTTTAAATTATAAATTGAAGAATTTAATACTTTTATATATCTTAATAATTCATTTTCATATTTTTTAAAATCATAATCAAAAGATTCTTGATCATATACTTTTTTTTCAAAATATTTAGGCACTTTTATTTTTAATATAATATTTTTTATAAAAACTATAAATTCTTCAGCTATTTTTATATAATTTTTTCCCATCTCATTAAATAAATCAATTTGTTCAAATACATCTTCATATTTTTTTTCTAATATATTTAATAAAAATAATTTCATTTCATTATTTGTTATTGTACCATTTATTTCATGTAATGATTCTAGTGTAATATTTTTATTAGAAAAAGCCATAGCTTCTTCTAAAATACTTAATGCATCCCTCATACAACCTTCTGATAAAATTGAAAGTTGTTCTAGAGCACCTTGTTCAACATTAATATTTTCAAGTTCACATATATTTTTTAAATGTTGTTCAATTTTCTTACTACTGATTTTTTTAAAATCAAAACGTTGACATCTTGAAAGAATAGTAACAGGAATTTTTTGTGGCTCTGTAGTTGCTAAAATAAAAATAATGTGTTGAGGTGGTTCTTCCAAAGTTTTTAATAATGCATTAAATGCTCCTATTGTTAACATATGAACTTCATCTATTATATAAATTTTATATTTTCCTATTGTAGGAACTAAATTTATTTTACTTTTCAATTCTCTAATTTCATCAACCCCATTATTTGAAGCTGCATCTATTTCTATTATATCTGTTAATTGATTACTATTTTCTGTACAAAATACACATTCACCACAAGGTATTGCATTACAAGGGTTTTCACAATTTATTGTTCTTGCCAAAATTTTTGCAATACTTGTTTTTCCAGTACCTCTTGGGCCAGTAAATATATATGCATGATTTAATTGATCATTCAATATTGCATTTTTTAATGTTCTAACAATACTTTCTTGTCCTATAACTTCGTCAAAATTTTTAGGTCTATATTTTCTATACAATGATTGATACATTCTAACACCTCATTCTATTGTTCATTATAACATTTTACTTGAATTTATTTCAATTAGTAAAAAAATAAAATAATGTTTCACGTGAAACATTATCTAATATTTTTAAAAAAACTTTGAACTAAACTTTTAGATTCTTCTTCACATATACAACCGTCAATTTTTATTTTTTTATTATTTTTAAAGACCTCGTTATTGCTAGTAACCTCACCAAAATTGTTATTTTGTAAACCATATACTATTCTAGAAATTCTTGATTGTAATATTGCTCCAGCACACATCAAGCATGGTTCCATTGTTGTATACAATGTACATTCATCTAAATGCCATGTATTAAGTTTTTTACTAGCTTTTTCTATAGCTATTATTTCGGCATGTTTAATTGGATTATTATTAAATTCCTTTTTATTAAAAGCTTTAGAAACAACTTTATTATTCATAACTATTACACAGCCAATTGGAATATCACCATATTTTATTGCTTTTTTAGCCTCTTTTAATGCAAGATTCATATAATAAATATCATTTTTCATAATATATCACCCATAAAAAAAGACACACACATTAATTGATTCTTAAGGCTGCTATCTTCCGATTCTGACCTGGTTCAAATTTTAATGTTGTGTCTTATTAAATATACATTATTTTTAGTATTATTTCAATTAAATTATAATATAAAACATTTTATCTATAAATATTTGATAAAAAAACATATATATTTCACGTGAAACATCGTTTATTTTATTCTTATTTTATTATGTTTCACGTGGAACATTGTTTATTTTATTCTTATTTTATTATGTATCATGTGAAACATTGCTTATT